>JAABUP010005124.1_pt1 | contig 20457 bp, 28 predicted proteins | sample 5559201 | NCBI WGS metagenome assembly JAABUP01 (sample SAMN10711887, study PRJNA513373) | rock metagenome | isolation source: Antarctica rocks | place: Antarctica
TCTCTCACCATCTCCACCCACCTCCCCTGGGCGAGATATGTCAGGCCCCCTCCGCGAGATATTTTGGGCAGCAGAGGGTTGAGTTGGGCCTGATCCAAGACAACTGCCCCGGGCAGATTCAGGTTATATTGTGCAAAGGAGAGCAAGGCAGCCCAAACTCCCATTTGGCCCATTTCATACAAATAATCCCCTGTGATTAGCATTGATGAGAGGCATGTTGCCCATAGCTTGCAAGGCAGGCCCTTTCAGCAGAGAAATGCCTAGCAGTGATGAAATGACTAACCTACATTAGGAAAGACCTACGTTACAAGTGGAGTCAGATCCCACATGGAGGTGACTCATCTGTGGTCAATGTGTAGCAGGGAGTGTGTGCTCACAAATGGGCGGACTACGAATTGCAAGGCAAGGACCTGAACAATGGCTGTTTATGACAGTGGTGAGTGGTGACCACACACAAACTGCTAGGTATGTGCAGATGCAAAGGCAAAACTGAAACCCTAGGGCAGAATTACAACCCTAAGGCAAAATTAAGATCCTAAGGTGCAATTAGGCAAGTTCCTCACCTGTGGTCAACATGAAGCAGGGGCTTGTTGCCCATGAAGAGGGCACCCATAACTTGCAGGGCTGGGATCTCAAGGGGGAAGTTGAAGGGGGTGATGAGGCCCACAGGGCCGAAGGGCCACCTGTATCCATTGCTCTGCTGGCCGGGGTGGTCCCCAGACTGCCCAAATGACCTGGCAGCAAATCTCACCTACAGAATTCAGACCATTCCTGGCAAAAAGAAAAGAAAAGGGAGATTCATGCTTTTCAGCGATCAAAACGGGAGCCTCCTAAAGCAACAGCCCGGAGCTACCATTGTTGTGCACTCATGTTGATGAGTTATGGATGCTTCACTTGCAAGGCGCGACAGTCACTGCTCTGCTAGGGTCCTCAGAGTATACAATCTGGCAGGAAACCTCTGGCTGCACATTAAGACTCAGACACAGACTCAGACACAGACTCAGAGACAGACTCAGAGGCGGACTCAATTGCAGAAAGGCACAGCTGTAGATCAGCTGCGCTGTAGACAAGCTCCTGCTGCATCTGGCACGTTGACTTGGATGCACACAGGAATCATGCAGGCATCAAGATCAGGAGGAAGAAGCATGCTGTATGGCTGACAGCAGTACATTTGCTGCTTAATAACAATAGTAATAACAACAACTGTGGCTGACAGCAGTACATTTGCTGGTTGCAAAGGTGCATGTATACACTGCAATAACACTGCATAATAATAATAATAATAATAATAATTATTAAAACGTGTACTTAGCCAGCAGGCATCAGGTACGTGCGACGCAAGTCAATTCCCTCCAGACAGGCTTGTTCAGAGCAACACTGCATGTAGTTGATATTGAGGCTTCTAGAGTTTGCACAAAGCAGAGACCTACCGAGTCGCCGCTGAAGTTTTCCAAGAAGCGCTGTGTGATCTTGGCTTCAGCCAAAGCTTGGGGATAGCTCTTGGGACTGAAACGCTGGATGAGCTTGGCAAAGAAGTCTGCCACTTCTGGTTTCCTGAGCTCAATGGCAGCTCTCGAACATACATCACCATACAGATTGTACCTGCATGTGGGTACAGACTTGTCTGTACCAGTATGGTTTGCATTACTGTTAGTACATGAGTGTAGCAGCACATGCAAACAACATCATCACACCATGTGCCCCTTCTGTTACTGTGAACGCTGTGGAGGGTACGTAACTGTACAGCTTTTGTTTGATGTATCACTGACCACCTCTTGACTCATACCTTTCTGGGCGCTTGAGGGGATTATGCACTCCTGACTTGGGCACTGCTTGCAAGGACTTGATGTAGTCGCTGACCTCGTTGCTCTACACATGAGCAACCAGTCTTAGGTCATCTGTTTGCTTGGGAAGATTAAGCCAACAAACAAAGGTTGGAGGCGTTTGTCTGCCAGTGCAAGTTCTGACCTGTGGGTCAGGTATCTTCACGAACTCCTCTCCGTTGTATGGGTCGGGAATGGTTTTGCTCTTGGCAGGCAGATGCCACTTACCGTTGACTGCAACAACCTCGATAGTGAATTGCTAAGAGAATGACAGTTGGTTCCTGATTTGCATGTCAAAAGAACAGCATCAGCCTCATGGCGCAATCTGCTTACCTAGATTGTACGCTTGAGCTGGGTTTGCACCCGTCATTTTCGTCACATCCAAATTTGCCCAGGAACCTAGCAAGCGGCGGCTCTGCCCATTCCGGGTCTGATGCTGCAGCGTCCTAGCCCACATGGCGAAACGGACGAACACAACGCGGATGCGTATAGGAACTACCTGCTAGTCGACAAATTTGCACAGAGACGATCGATAATAGCGCGCAGCTGAAGCCTGCGAAATAAACGGGTTCAACACAGCCGACAATAATCAATCGATGCTGCACTACCCCGCAAGTTTGACGCGGAAACTGAAGGCCACTAAGGTCGAAAGCCGCACCATGATCGCATATAAGAAGAAGATGCAGCACGTGCTATTCAAAAGGAGTCCATCTGGTTTCAGAGCCACGCCGAGCCAACAATGAGAATGCATCTGCAGAGGCTGGTCAGATGCCCAGACAATCGAGAGTAGAAGCCAGGTGTACATACTTGTCTCACTGACTACTGACTTTTGAGTGCTCTCCATTTGCACCGAAGCATGGCTGTACTAGGCCACGCAATGCACTGATAAGTGTCTTGAAGGGTATGTTTACGGGGAGCAAGGAGCAGATATGACGCGTTGCGACGAGCAATACGAACTAGCTGAGGGCTGAGTACTAAATTCATAGATGAAGCTTCAGATAGCCGGCCAGCACAGTAGGAGATTCTGAGACCGGACTCAGTCAGTTGGGCAAGCAGTCTGCAGAGCTGGTCAAGCGGATGTACCACCAGTAAACTGTTTGTAGTATCAAGAGAACGTGATTTGCAGCTGATCCAGAGTCTCTTGGGCACAACTTGTGACATGCTGGACACTGTCATCAGCTCACACACAGATCCGTGTCACTTACACTTACTTGCTTTACAAATGCAAGTAAGGGACTACATGGCAACAGCGTGAGCTATCGTCTATATCTGTCATTGGGACTTCTATCCCGCTGCCGACTTCGGTCGCTACCTCCTCTATCGCTGCCACCTCTGTCGCCCTCTCCTGCAAGAAAAGCCAATGACTGTCAGAATAAACTCAAACAATTGTTTCATCCCACATGAAGTGAAGTTATAAACACAATGCCAGGGCCCTGAATCTGCTTGATGACAAACTGCCAGACTGTTGTGATGCCTTTCATCACATCATAAACTGCCAGACTGTTGTGATGCCTTTCATCACACACACAGAGTGCACCACAATGGCGGGTCAAAGCAAGTCGGCAACACTGTGCCTTATTATTGTGCAATAAGCAAATGTGGGAGTGAAGGCCACAAAGCGTGACCAATCTGACCTCGGAGCCGGGCCAGCGCAGCTTCCTCGCGGCTCCTGCGGTCATCTCCACCTCGGTTCTTCCTCTTTACACGGCCAAACTCATCATACCTGCAATGACTTATACAAATAAGAGAAATAAGACAGGCACACAGCAAATTCACAATGTGCAAAGCTCGCCACACATGATGTTGGCTGAGACCAAGACCCAGTTAAGTTTCTGCAGCACGCAGGCAGCTTCAGTGCATTCAGCAGCCAAGATGCAAGTCTAATGTCAAGGCAGCCCTCAGGTGTACAAAAGGCAGCACAGCAGCTGATGTAAATTGCAGCACCATTACACAAAATGCATTTGATTGATCTGATTTCTCACAGAGCGACAGGCAAACAGGCTGCTTACTCATCATCATCTCTGCTGGAAGCTTCTCGCCTGCGCCGTCTAGACTCTTCTAGTTCAGTCTCATCCAACTCCTGCAGACCATCAAGTACAGATCTTTCAAGAATGGACTTTTGGCCATGCATGAAGGACACGACTTCAACAACTTAGCCATTCTCTCAACTTTGATCATTCAGGTCATAAAAAGTGTACACGATGTAGCCAGCAGTCCATTCATAATTACAAATCACCGGGCAGCAGCAGAAAAGCTTACAGAATGCATAATGCAGTGACAACTGCATGTCTAAAAAGCAGCAACCTGCAATGCACGTGGCTGACATGCTGTACAGCTGCCTTGCTCAGCAATAGCTTGAGCTTCAAGTGGAGGGATTACTGTACCTTGAAGCCGCCACCTGTTCCTTCTCTGTTGGTATCTACTGTGCCTGGCTTTGGTGTATTGCACTGGTTACAGGAATTCCTGCGAGCCCAGTTGCGGTTACCACAGCCAGGACATGTCCAGTCTTCAGGGGCAAACAAGCCTGCAGATCATTGTCGTGGATCATTGGCTTGGATGAGCATTCACCTTGCCAGCCACCTAATCCTGTGTGAGCTCATCTCTGGTTGATAAGCTCAGAAACATGTGACCAGGCGCCAAGGTGTAGAAGGATGAGCAGTAAAGAAGTAGAGTGCAAGCAAACTTGCACTAAAGCACTTGCTTACTGCTGGGCAGTACTACTACCTAACATCCTTGACTGACTGACTGACAGACGTATCACAGCAGACTGCACTACCCTGAATGAGTAACACACATGCATCATTTGCCTGTGGGACTTATCACGTCAGCAAGCATGGCTAGCATTGTCACTTGTTTGGGTTATCACAGTCGTGATTAGTTTGCCTACAGAGCCTGTAGAAGAAGCACGCAACACGTGACCTTGATGGCTTGCGTTTGACTGGAAGGGGGAAAGTGAGCTGCATAGAGGAGGTCGGTCTTAGCGTGTTCTGAAACTACATAATGGTCTATTACAAATAGTAATCTGCTGTGAACATTACCTGCAGGGCCTTGAGGTGCTGCCTGGACTCGGCCACCACCTCTGCCACCGCCGCCACCACCGCCAGCACCTGGTGGCTTGGGTGTGTCACAGCGATTGCACTTGTCCCTGGGGCAGCGTAACAGACCCACTCACACTCAGGTCATTCCAAGCAAAAGCATGGCAAGACTACAAGGGATCAGCTTGTCAGTGGTTGCATTGCAGCGCTTTGGGCATCCCAACACTACCAAAAGGATATTGATTGACATCAGCTACAACAGGTCTGTCAGCTGCACTACTGTACAGTGTGAACTTAGACCAATGATGGCCCAGTGATCAAGCCTACCGACAGCAATCTACAGTAGGACTTTTCATGAGCTAGGCAAAGCAGTAGGCAATGTATCAATCAAGTCACTGAATCTAGTCATTTGTGATGGAGCAGCAAGTTTACACAAGTTGCGTGATGATGAGAATAGAAAGCAGCTGAGCGACAGCTCTACACCCAGAAGTGCATATCTTGCAGGCAGTTTATACTTGTACAGACTGGCTTACTTGCTGGCAAAACATATGCTGTTACAGTTGGGGCAGGGCCAGTCGCCAGGGCGAGCCTCTTTAGGCCTAGGTGGACCACCGCCACCACCGCCATAGCCACCACCGCTGCCGCCACCAAAACCTCCGCCACCCCCAAAGCCGCCCCCTCCACCAGCATCTGCTGGCTTTGGGGCACCACATTTAGGGCAGGCAGACCTGTGAACATGAAGCATTGACAAGTGAGGGATGTGAAATGCTAAATATGCAGAATGTCATTTATTGCCTGATGGCTCATGGAATGTTGAACATGAGCCTCAACTGCCTGCTGACAGTGGTTGGGGAACCATGCAGGACTTGCATTGCTTTGACACTGTCCATGCAGAGCGCATGCCGAGCTTTGATGAATTTGATGCACTTGTGCGACACAAGAAAATGCCTTCAGACAGTCTTGAAGATGAACAAACCATGCAGCCAAGGAATTCATGAATGCTAAAACCTGCGAAGCTGGCTTGGCCTAGCATGCTACTGACCCTTTATGCTGCATGGGTTATACAACACCACAACAAAGCACCAGGGCTCACTTGCTGGCAAAGCAGTTGTTATTGCAGCCTGGGCAAGGCCAGTCCCCAGGTCTTCCAGGAGGACCGCCCCTGCCACCACCTCTGCCACCACCAAAATCTCCTCTGCCACCGCCACCGCCACGGTCACTACCACCAAAACCTCCCCCTCGACCACCACCGCCACCTCCCCCACCATAATCATCTGTCGATACATACAGACTTGAATAAAATCAGTCACAGCAAAGGCCCGAGATGCTGCTCGTCAGCAAGTAACAACTATGTAGGACTCTGTGTGATACTGTGTGCAATGCTGTGCTGAGGCAGTACTCTTGAGAGTTGCCTCAATAGCTATGAGGACAAGGCAGCTGATTGTGCTATGTGTCGCCGCTGCATAGAATCAAGACCGGTACCTCGTCTGCCATAGCTCCCACCACCACCTCCACCTCTGGGAGCAAAGCCACCACCACCACCACCCCCAGCACCGCCCCCTCTGTCATTGCCGTATCCTCCTTCATACCGTGTGGACTTGCGATCTGCAAGCTTCACCTCTATTGTGGAACCTGCAGTTCCAAGCCATTTTGTCAGTCATTGCCACAGCATCAAATTGCATAAAGCAATACTGCTTGCGTTGCCTTACGATTGTCTCCTCACCAGCCAAGTGAGGAGATCAGATCGAGCTTGACCTGCTGACCTTTGAACTCTTTTCCGTGAAACCACTGCACAGCACGGCACGCTTCTGTAAGAGGCAAGATGTCCAAGTCTTGCTCTGAATGCAAGGCTGTGGTAACACAGAACTCACAGATGTCGAGCGCAAGGCAGCAACTAGCATGCGCGGTTGGACTGATCAACTTGCATGCAGCGAGGGTATGAATGTCTCAACTAATCATTCGTTCATCAAACCCTCGTCGCACGGTTAAGCACGGCTAGGTAGTCCGCTATTCCGCTTAGTTTGTGCTTAGACCTGCGAGCTAACGGACTAGTTGGCAGAAACATTGCTCAGCGTTTGAAAGGGTCCAGCTGCGAGCTGCTTCTGTGGGTGTTGGCTATGTGGTGAAGAGGATGACACGCAAGCCTAACGTCCGCTCCAGCGTTTTGGCTGCTAGGAGCAGTTTTTGGGAGACTTTGCCACAAGTGAGCTCGATTTTTTGTCGGCCGCCTGTCCTACTGGCCCATTCTGTCTTGCGCATTGCCTGACTTTTCGCCTGTTATTGTAGGAGTGTGCTTCAAAGCTGACTGTCCGAGCCTCAGTTTCCGAGCCTGACTTTTCAACCCCTACTTTGTATGATCAGCTCTTGCAGCTCAAAGACTGGACGGAGGAAAGAGCGGAGTTATGCTCTGTTAGTCCTGAAAGGCAAGTCATGCTGTGCAGCTAGATCTGTGGCAGAGGTTTTCAAACGTTCACCCTATGGCAATTCTCCCTACAGGCAGCACGATGTAGTCGAAGGAAGGCCATCTGCAGCCTTGCTGAGCACGGTACAGTTGACCGACCCTGAGGAGGCTGCTGAAGTCTGCAGCAGAGAGGACAGTGCGATGCGTCTTGCAGATGAAAGGCTGTCCAACAGTGGAGCAAGGCACACTGCCATACCTGTCTTTTGTCAAGGCACAGATACAAGAACGTCAAGCAGCTCTTTGAAGGTCAGCATCCCAGCTATGGCAGCCAGAGCTGTGGTGACGCTGCGCATTTGCATGCTGATACAACCTGCACCTGCAGCAACAGCAACAGCAGCAGGCGCTCTTACAGCTGCAGCAGCAACAGCCTGGGCTGCTTCTGCAAGTTCAACAAGCACTCTGCGTCAAGTCTCCTGCCATACTGCATACATGCCATACTACACCAAGTCTGTGCTGACAATGCTAATGCAAGCAACACGACTCTGGTTGCACAGGGTCCGAGGTCCTCTGCCTCAAGAAGGCGCAGCTTCTGCCGGTCGTCTTTCACTGCTTCCAGGTCCTATGAGACGCGCATGTGCAGACAGCGGAGGCGGACCTTTGTGATGCCTGAGCTGGAGCCCACCTGCAGCAACAACTTTCAAGTGATTCTGCTGGAAACACAATCAGAAGCTGCGAGTGGTCCCACAATGCGCAACACATTGCTGGGAATTGCAGCAAACTCCTGGGGCAAGGCTGACCACATCATGCGGTCGATGATGAGAAGTGCACTGCACCAGAACAGTGGGCAGGCTCAAGATTGCACCCTAGTTTGAAGAAATGATCAGATAGGCAGGAAATGGTAGCCAATGCTCCTACTGGCCAATTCATGAAAGTATTGATGTCCATTGCGGCATGCGATTGCAGCCGGGCGAGGGCTGTATATTGTAGGAGAAGAGATTACATTACTGTTTGCCCTTTTTGTCACATATCCTGGTGGCCGGCATGTCAGGCAGGCATGCTTGATATTTGTATTTTGATTTGTATAAATGTATGATTGGCAATTGAGGTATGCAGCATCTTTTGCAGCAGCAAACAATTTTCAGGTACTGAGTCAAAAGCTGGCAAGATCCTTTCTAGAATGGACATGCGTGCCATGTTTATGGCTTTTCATGCGCACCCATATGGCGTGGTAGCTGTATGTTGTGTCAATTGTTTGAAAAGCATCATTCCTTCTCTTCTTTGCATGTAGCCTGCCAATTGCGCCTTGACAGGCAGCCAGCTTATTTTTTGGAAGATTAACATTGTTTGTATTTTTTTCTTGTGGCTGTTACGGCTTACGGCTTGCTTGTTCTTGTCAGCTTCATGGCCATGCTTTCACCTTATTGGGTCAAGTTCAGGTCATTGAGCAGTTGATACTGCTGATTTATGTACAATACATGATGCAGCAAGAAGTCAGATCTTTTCAGTGTGTCCTGCGTCAAGGCGCAGAAGGACTGAGTCTAGATTCATTGTTTGCTGCAAGTCAAAGCCTTGAGTATGCTGGATGCGTACCAGTAAGAGATCATTTGCAAAATGGACAGCAATGTACAGATCAGAATGGACAGCAATGTACAAATTCGAATGGACAGCAATGTAAAGATGTGAATGGACAGCAATGTAAAGATGTGAATGGACAGCAATGTAAAGATGTGAATTTTAGAGTCATGTTGCCTCGTGCCAAATTTCATCTCATAGAATTCTCTGACAGCTTGTGCCTGCATTGGGCCATTTCTACCATGAGGCTGCTTGTTTGTACAGTATCCAGCAAGTTCCTGCTGTAGTGATACGCCAGACTCCAAACTGATAGACAATGTAGGTAACGAATTTGCGCAACATGTTGTGTGACTGATCAACATAAAGAAGTCATACATAGTCCACACCTAGAACCAAACCTTTGCATGGCTTGAGCTCGTCTAGGAAAATGTTCATATCTGACTCAGTATACATCCAAACAAGTCACACATGGTCATTGGATTCACACCACTAAGAAAATTTACACATGAAATGTACATCATCGCCTGTATGATGACCATGGCACAAAGCAGAGGCGTGCACAACCAAATCGCGCCCCACAGGACGCACCACATATGACAGGTGATGTCACATTCTACTATGCAATGCCACTGCCACCTAGCACGGTACGTACGCCACTCCATGCAATCTGAGCAGACACCAGAATCATGACCCATAAGTTGGTTGCGTCATGGTAAGCTACATATGCGCTGACACCAAGCGTCGCCAAGCTTGTTACTGCGTTCACCACGCCACCCTTCTTGAAGAACTTCCACACTGCCAACAGAGACACCCCAGCTGTGAACCAGTAGCTGCCGTAATTGTAGTATAGAGCAGCAGCCAAGGACACCGCCCAGACATAGTAAGGCCCCTGCAGAGTGATGCTGTCAGTTGTAGCCAGAGACCAGATACGTGATCAGTGCAAAAGCTTGCAGCTTCATACAGCTGTGATGAGGCTTTGCCTGTTGGGCGCATGATCTTGATTTGTGCATATACACAATCTGCGCTGCAACGGCACTGCCAAGGCAACAAAGTGTGACAATGTTGTGCTGAATTGTCGCTGACAGTGAAGGCTAACACTGCTTCTACTTTTGTGCAGCTGTTTTGCAAGTGGATAGTATTGCAAGTCAACTTTCCGTAAAACAGGCAGCGACCATGCATCAGCTGAGACAGTGAAATCTAGAGTCACAAAAGTCTAAATGCTGACACTATGGACACAGTACTGCACCAGACAAACAATGCAATTCCACAATGTGACAGTATAGCAGGTGCATTCATTCATTTCAAAGAAGAAAACATGCTGTACAAGCACATGCACAAGTGACAGTGTGGAGTCTGTACCGGCAGCTGCTCTGACAGGTTGTACCCAAAGAGAGCAGTCAGGGCAGTCATGAAAGGAATACGGGAGTAATTCAGAGCATACAACGCCAGAGCACATGGTCCAATGACTCCTGATACCTGCGAACAGCAAAGGAACTTGGCTTGATGACTTTCGGCGAGCCACTGTGCTGTGTATGTTGATGACTGAACTGGGCTTGCAGTTGTACAAGCACATGTGCCAGTCCAGTCCATGCAAAAATTTGATTAGGTAAAGTTGCTGAAGGACTGAGGTAGGCGCTGATGTCAGAGCAGACAGAGAGTGGCGAGAGACAACACGAGGGCAAATCAGTCATTTCACGCAGCCTCACTGAATGCCAGGAGAGAGCTGTACTGAAAGTTGCAGATCTGCATCCTCACCCGGTCAGTGTGAACTCCTCTTGTGGCCAAAGCAACTGCTGCAACAAGAAGCTGCAGAACTGCCAAGCTCTTCAAAATGAGATGAGCATCTATGTTCCAGTTTCCGTATCTGACAGCAAGAAAGCCAGCCACTGCAAGGGCTTGGGTGAGATCATTTGGCGGGGTGCTGGTGGTATCTGCTTTGGCCCTCAGCTGACTCGCATCTGCACGGACAACCAGGCCTCTGCGGGAACCGTTCCTGCAAACGCCAGGTGACCATCAAGGTTCAGATGGGACGGATCGTGCTGCTAGTCCTTGACACCTCCAGGAATGCGTGACAGCTTGCAGATCTGGGGAAAACCCGCAACAGAAAGCATACCTTGACTGGACCGCAGTGTTGCTCAGACTCTGAAGAACTCTGGGTTTTGCGATACTTGAACGAGATACTGCTGGTCTGTACGTGTAAGTAGTGCAGCGAGCCTGAGCTGGCGCAGATCTGCCAGGAAGGGCTGCCTTCCGAAACGGTGCACTCACGGAGTACAGAACGCTTTGGCTGGCCATGTCAAAAGACGCCTGTTGGAGAAGGTACTGTACGCTAGTCAAAGCCTCGACGGTGTTATCGAGCAGATGAACGCTAATGTCTCAACAATAGTGTTACCTGGCAAGCTGAAACAGCAGAATCGGAACGGTCAAAGAAATTTTGAAAGTATCGGTACAGTCAGCTGTCAGTACATTATCACAGAATCTGATGGCTCACTGCTGTTACATAGGTAGTTAATTGGCTTGAATACTGTTCGTCAGCTGAATAATGACCAAAAGGCGCTGATCAGTGGCAGATGTCTGTACCAACAGTGTTTGCAGCCTGCCAAGCTTTCATGGTATTCATCTTGACCGCTTTCAAAGCCTCTTTTACCTGCAGTTGCACGAAAGATCCTTGTGATCATGCAACTCAGCTGTGTACATACTATGTGGGTAGCAAAAGAGCTGGACTACAGCAATGCACATCAAATGTCGCAGGCACCTGTATCATGTTGCAGGTGGCAGCGGATCTCTATGATGGTCAACATCATTGTCACAAGCTCATGCTCAAGCTTGCACAGCTTGTTTTGAGCAAAGACTATAGCAAGCCAAACAACAAGCAACTCACAGATTCTTGCCTGGGACTTGTAAGTCTCTTGCTGTGTGACCAACAGCCAGCGTGCTTGCTGCAACTCTGGTGATGTATCTCTCAGCACAGCAATGAGCTGTGTCAGCGAGGTCTCAGAGCAGCGGTTGACCAGCTGCTCCTGAGCCTGCAAAACTTTGCGCAGTGCATCAGCAGCCGCTACTGTTGCCACAGCTGTGGTCAGCTCAACCTCACTCAGAGCTGTATCCGCCACACTGAAGATTCTGCCTACATGCTGTGCCTGCAGTGACAATTTGCCAGGGTTTTGTCAGGGTATGCCAGGGTTTCGTCAGGCCACACTGAAGGTTCTGCCTACATGCCATGCCTGCAGTGTCAGTTTGCCAGGGTTTGTCAGGGTATGCCAGGGTTTAGTCAGGGCTGATGTAGCCGTACCATCAGGTATGACTGTCTTGTCAATATCTGTGCAACTGGCAGCTACAATAGGGTCAATGATTGCAGCGCAGCATTGGTGGTTGTGGAGGAGTTGCTTGTGCATGCTGAGCTAGGAGATTGCAGGAAGCACCTGAGAGGCATGGAGGGAGCGCAGGTAATGAAGCTCCTTGTCAAGGGATAACATCTTTTGCTGCTGCACGCCCTGATGCATTTTCAGCCTGCATTGCAGGTGTCGTTTCATGTCCAAGTTTGCCATTGCAGGTGATGCCTCGTGTCAAAGTCCACCATTGCAGGTGATGCCGCATGTCCACTATTGCAGTAAGGTGTCTCATGTCAAAGCCCACTATTGTTGCTCATGACATGGCAGCACTGAAGCAGAACTACACTGCAGCTTCTGTCACTATCTTGCCAGTCTGTAATTTCAGTGAAGTAGGATGTTGACTGGGGTCCGCCTTATGATTCCCAACATAGAGGGCATGATTGGGAGAGACTCATGACTCTAGACAGACACGCATGGCTTGCACAGCACTCCAGCACTGCAACTGCTCTGATGACTGTACAAGCTGGGGACTGCACATGTTTGGTCCTGACTGAAATAGCATGCTTTGCAGAGAGTTGTTGTTAGCTAGAGGGGGATGTAGGGCCTTCTGCAAAGTCTGCAGCTTAGTGCATCAGAGCAGAAAAGAAAAGTTTGCAATTTTCAGTGAGCAAGCCAGGACTCCTAAGGCGGCAGCCTGGAGCTATGACCATAGGCCATAGCCCAAAGGGAAAGGGGAAGGGAAGGGGAAAGGGAGAGGGAAAAGGAGAGGGAAAGGGAAAGGGAAAGAATTTTAAAGGGCTCAGTGCATCACCTGTATAGCAGGTCACTCAGGACTCGGGTTGCAGCTGCTCTGTCTCTCACAGCAAAAGCTGGCAGCTGCGCAAGAAGCTGCTTTGCTGATGGCACAGTAGGGTCCATTGCACCCTTGCCTTGGTCCTGTAGATCAGCCATGCCTGGTTTGTGCATGAGGCGGGGGCTTTTCCAAGCACAGAGGCATTTCCAGGGGCAGGCCAATGGCATGCATGTCACTGGTTTGTGGATGAGGCAGGGGCTTTTCCAAGCACAGAGGCATTTCCAGGGGCAGGCCCATGGCATGCATGTCACTGGTTTGTGCATGAGGCAGGGGCTTTTCCAAGCACAGAGGCATTTCCAGGGGGCAGGCCCATGGCATGCATGTCTGTGACTGGCTGATACAGGACACCACTGTGCAGGCTTCATGTGCAGATCATGTCGGGAGTTGCCATCCCATGGCAGAGTGCACAGTGCCATGTTAGCCAGTGGGATAAATCAGCCGACAGGAGCCTCAGTCAAGAGGTGGATGAGTGAATGAGTGAGTGTTTTCATGAGTGAACAAGTGCATGCATGAAAGAATGCATGGATAAATGAATGAATGAATGACTGAATAAGTGAGGGGTCTGAATGAAAGAGTGAATGCAAGAATGAACTGAAGTGTGACTGATGAAGAAAGGACGAAATGAATGAACAAGTGCAGGAACAAAGGACTGAATGAGTGAGTGAATAACTCAGGGACTGCCTGACTGTAAGGGACAGACTGTAAGGTATGCAATGAATGACTGGATGGATGGATTGATGGCAGAAGGTGAGCGTGCCTGTGAAGGGCTGACACCAGCAGTTCCCGACCAGACACTGCTCTGCTGACCAGCTGCTTTGACAGATGCGCCCTGGCAGACAGTGTGGCATGCTGCTTTGCCGAACAGCAGCCCCTGGCTTGGTAGCAACACCGACAGCTGAGTCAGAGCTTGTGCTGCCTGCGCTGTTGCTTCTGCTGTCTCTGCTACTTCCACCTGCGCAACCAAACGGCTTGCTGATCACTGGCTGCAGACAGAAACTTGGTGGGCAACGCTGAACGTGGTGATATTTAAGCTGTGTTGTTGTGTAGTACTGTACAGTGTAGTGTACACTGTAGGATGCGGATTCATTTATGCTTCATCAGGCAGCTCTTTTCAATCCTGTAACATCTAGTTTGATTCAGAAACATCCATTCTACAGGAGAAATCTAAATTCAGAAACGCCTGACTGGGTGACTGAGCAGCACAGTTGTAGGTGTGCACTGTACACAATGCTTACTGCTTTGCTTGTGTTGGGAAGACTTGTCACCGTCAGCATAGCAACACTTTGCACACGTCCAGAAGTGTCTGCCATGCTTCAGGGAAGCACTGAAGGCAATGGCATGGTAAGAAATTATGGGATGCACTACCTGAAGCCTGGTGGCAGCCTCAGGGTTGAACAGGGATATGGCGGGAAGCACAGTGGTCCTCAGCAGCACTGTTAGGCTGCTGAGCTTTGGCGCCAGAACTGCTAACTCAGACTCGAGCTGCTGAGTGCGAGTCGGATTGGCCAGCAACACCCCTCTCCCTTGACACAAGTCTGCGCAAACGTCGAATTTGAAACTCATGGGAACTTATGGCAAATTATGCAACTTATGGAAAGGTATGAAAACTTATGGAAACTTGTGGTGAAACTTGTGCTTTTGTGGCTTGTGTGATTGTGTTTATCAGATTGTTGAGTCATGATTGTGATGTGAGATAGGTGCACCTAGCATTGTGGGTCCAGCCAAGAAGCGTTATTACAGATGCATGCTTGATGCTTACACCGCCTCATGAACTGTGGAGGGACAATGTAGCCAGTAAAGGCATCATAATAACTACAACAATAACAATAGTAACAATAATGATTTACAGGAGTTCCAGCTAATCGTTCTTGCCATCACAAGACTTGGCAACAGCATCAAATGGCTCCTGGCAATGCGATGCCACAGCAAAGTATCTATACATAATAATAATAATAATTTACAGGCGTTCCAGCTAATTGTTGTTGCCAGGTACCTACTAGGTGTGCCTAAACCCTAGTTCTGTGAGCCAACATGCACTACCATGAGACACTAAGTTGCACCCAAGGGGTGTGCGCTGACAGGGCGAGTGCCATAGACGCATTTGCAAGGCAGAAACCCTCTGCCCACTACCCGACACAGAAGTCTGACGAATCAGCATGTTACCACTGAGGCTTGAACCCGTGATACCCGTGATACCCGTGTCTCTATACATGTCTGTGCCAATGACGCAGCATGCACACTGTCAGCTTTGCCTCACCTGTGACACTGATGTTGTTTGATGGCTGCTCCAGAAGACTGCCAGGCGCAGAAAAGAAAGGCAGCTGGCAGAGAGCTGACGCATCTGGATTGCCTGAGCAGAAAGGCTGGTCAGACCCTGCTGAATGTACAGCGCTCCTGGCTTGCGATAAACTTGTCTGCCTTTTCAACCTACACAGATGAGCGTGATTTGCGCACTGTACCGTAGCTTTATACTGCAAGTTCTGGACAGCTTGTGAGAAAAGGTAACCAGCACAAATCCAGCGCAAACTGATTTCCCAACACTTGCCAGACAGGAAAGAAAGTCTTGTTGGTCCGCTTCATCACAACAGCAACAACAGTCGAAGTCGTGCCTCCACAAACTCACAGCTAGGATGCTTGGCTTTGAGTGCATGTAGAGGCTGCAGAGCATGATGCTTGCCTGCTCAGCCTAGACAGCATCTGCTGACTGTATGCCATCAGGTCTGTGGCTGCCCCTTGAGGCTTCTGGGGATGCTCAGCAGTCTTCTTCGCCAGGAGAATGAGACTGTGCGTCATTTCAGACAGGATGCTCTCCACTTCTGCTGTCAGTTGAGACCTGCTCTGCAGCAAGCGTCTAGACTTACAGGAAGGGCAAAGTATGTTGTGCTGGCGCATACGCCACTCTGAGATAAAAAAGGAGTAGCAGGCGCTGTCTGTGTCGTTCTGATACTCTGGTGTGTCTGTTTGCAGCATAAGAATGTGAATATACCATATGTGGGGCGAGTAATGGTGCCAGCCTATCTGGCTGGCGGATATGTCCTGGAGCCAGGTCTGGAACCCAAATGCAAAAGTTGCTATTCATGTGCAACAGCTGTTCTACATGAATAACAGACTGGCAAACTTTACCTGTAAAGCCGCTTGAAGCATGTTGACCTGTCGCTCTAGCTGTATGCACTTCATTTTTAGCAGATCTTCCCTCTTGAGCTGAACAGAGGTGATGTCACATGCGCGACCAGACCCTGCTGTGTCACAGACACTGCTGTGAGACATGGGCTGAGTTGTGGCGATGCTTGCTTTATGGTGCATGTCTTACAGTGCATACCTTGCAGTATGCATGCTACAATACACATCTTGCGTTGGAACAACTGACACATGCTGATGAAGTTGCACGGGATTGGTTGAGTTGGGCAATGGCTCTACTGTGGACACAAACCACATCAGGCACACAAGCTTATGTACCTTGTGTGCTAGCAACCGTGGCTGCATCACTGCCTGCTTTGTGGTTGGATACATCAGCCGCTGAGTATGATGCCAGCACTTCATGTGGGTGACATGGAATGACTTGTTTTTGGCAATTGCTGACTGATACACCAGAAAAGGAGAGCAGCTGGCGTAGATACTGCACCTCTTCCTGCAGAGCCTCATTTTGTGCCTTGACCAGCAGGTGAGGTTCAGATCTGCTGCAGTTGCAGCAGGCTGCCAGTTAGCAAGACGGCTAAGCTGGCAGGACAGCCTTTGAACTCATATAATCTAACAATGAAACCACAGGATCGCCATGAGGCTCCTTGCAGCTTGACGCTTGTCCTGACCTGCCGAGGGATGCTTTTTGCACAGTTGCCACCGACATTCCCTTCCCCACAGGAGCTTGATCCTCACCAGCCTCGCAGGCAGCTATACTTGCGGCTGAGGCCGGAAGTTTGGCATTCAACAATGTTTGCTTGCCTCGAGAATAGCCTTGACAGTGTGCATTGGACACAAGTGTCATGCTTGGCGATCACACTATGTGCATGAGATATTCACAAAAGTCTTTCACATTGCAGCAAAGTTTGTTGCTGTCTTGCTGATCGTTTGCCACCTGACTGATCTGTGTCTGTCTGAGTGCTGTAGGGGATCAAATAGCAGTCGAGCGTGCTTGGACACGGTCAGGCTGACACTACCAACAAGGGCCAAACTCATATCAAGAGCGATGCCGACAGTGTCCTGCAACTTGGCACGGTTTCACGGCCAGCAAAACAGCAAGAACTGCGACCAGTGAGTGATCCGCCGAAGTTCATAACCGACGCTCAGCGCGCCGACACAATCAACGCAGCCGGTCCTGATGACTGGTCGCTGTCTGACTGCAGTCGCGCAAGGCTTGCATATGAAGCAGCATAGGAAGCCATCCTTGGCAAGGATTCCTTGCCGTCTCTTGGATCGGCGGTGGATTGCTAATCACATACGTGTAAGTATAATACAACACATTTGTTAATCAGCCGCAAGAAATCATTTTACAACTGTTCACATCCAGTGGACAAAAACTCGAGGCGCAAGCTTGCCGGGCCCTCTCGGCTTGGCGCATTGCCTATAGTCGCACAAGTACACTCGTGCTTGTTTTCTGGCTGCTCTTAGAGCGCCATCCGCACTCACCTGCTACTACGGGTCTGCGGTAAAAGCTTTTAGCGCAAATTTCGTCAGGTAACGTCAAGCAGCCTCCTCAGACCGCTCACAGTCACGGGGCTTAGCTATGCTGTTGGCTTGTTTCAGCTTGAACACTGTTTTGACGCATGTTTACTGCAAATGCCTCGAACCACACTTTCTGCAGCCGTTTTTTGATCTTGGCTCAACCGTCGTACGTGATGGTGTCCCTCGTACCAGTGACAAGACAGGCCTAGCGCAAGGGCTGAGCAGAGTTGTCTTGCGCAGGTTTCATTACAAATAAACTATCAGACATGGTTTCCGCTGTCTCAGAGGCTGCAGCAGCTCCACAGCAGGTCAAGGGCGGTATTCACAACGTCCAGTCCCAGCAAAGCATCTTGGACGTGGCAAAAATTGAGGAGGGCGTGCAGGACATTGACCTGTCGACCAAGGCACCTGGTGCGCTACGCTCTGCTACTGCGGCAACTTGTACACTGCTGCGGTCGATTTTGGCCGGACCTTCCGGATAACTACCTGGACCAATAGATCTGTTTCACTGCTTTCAGCTTCAGTATTTTGGGACTGCTATCAATGCTAACTCATTATGGCTTTGTTGCAGAACACCAGGCTCTGTTTGAGAAGCTCATTAATGGTGCCTCTACAGCAGACCGCAAGGCAGCTGCCCAGGAGGTCACTGAGCAGATGCTGTCTGGTGGTGCAGCCTCTTTCAAGGTATGCAGTTTGTGTCACACCCTATGCATGTCCAGTATATCTGATGCCTATGCTCTTGTGTATTTGCTCATGGTTTCTGAAGTCACGCTTATGCACAGTCTGGTTTCTGCTGTGACAGGCTGATGGTATTGTGGACAAAGTCAAGGTAGCTGCTGAGCACAAGAATGCTGAGGGTGGTTTGTTGGCAGTCAAGGCTTTGGCTGAGACCAAGCACTCTGCTGCTGAGGCGTATGTCGTTGCCATGCTTCCCATCCTGATGGACAAGTATGCTGACAAGGTATTGGACTGTTCCTGACAAAATTGGCACAGCTGTATCATCACCCTGCTGTATTTTGATGGGCTTTTTCCAGTTTCCTATGGCATATGTGGCTAAAACTCTTTGCAGAAGTGGTCTAGCCACACGTCCCACAAGAAACTGTAAAAAGCCCAGTGGTCTAGCTTGAGTGCTGCAAGTACAGACCAACTCATTGTCTAACATTCATTGTCTCACACATTGTCATGTCTGCAGTCCAAGGCTATTGCCAGCGCCGCAGCTGAGGCAGCAACAGCTGTGCTCACCCACATGAACCCCAACGGTGTCCGCCTGGTGCTGCCAATGCTGTTTGATGCCATGAACCAGAAGCAGAAGTGGCAGACCAAGGTTGGCGCTCTGCAGCAGCTGGGTGCCCTCACCAAGATTGCACCTGCGCAGATGAAGGCAGCTCTGCCAGACATTGTGCCAGCTGTCGGTGGCTGCTTTGCTGATGCCAAGCCCCAGGTCAAGGTGGGTTTACTTTCTGTTGTCCTCAGTTGCAAGCCTTGACGCAGGGCGTGGACTCACGGCCAAGCCTGTCTGGGTTGGTTTACTTTATGTATGTTGATCTGTGAGAGCTGTGAACTCTGTGCTGCAGATTTTGTATCCTGTGCCTGCTGTAGTATTGCCTTACGTGTGTTGGCTGACGCATAGCCAGAATGCAACTGAGCTCTGTCTGTCATGTGTGTGAGCACCTGTTTCATCCAACGCACAGGTTCAGACTTGGTTGCCAGCAGTGAATTGTGTGTTTTCTGATGCTAACAGTGTGTTATGTGTACTATGGCGCTAGCATTGCATTTGGGGTACAGTCTTCACTGCTGAAACTTACTCATGTCCCTGTTTGCTGCAGACCGCTGTTCACTGCTACAAGTTACTTCTGTCCCTGTCTGATGCAGACCGCTGTTCACTGCTCAAACTTACTTCTGTCCCTGTCTGCTGCAGACCGCTGCCATGAAGACCATGAACCAGGCCTGCACAGCTGTGGGCAACCGTGACATCGAGAAGTTCATCCCAGCCCTGATCACTGCCATGGCCAACCCTGCTGAGGTGTCAGAGACAGTCCACAAGCTGTCTGCCACCACCTTTGTGCAAGCCGTGGAGGCTCCTGCCTTGTCCATCATGGTGCCTCTGCTGGTCAGGGGTCTGCGCGAGAGGCAGACTGCCATCAAGCGCAAGTCTGCTGTCATCATCGACAACATGTCCAAGCTGGTGGACAACCCAGCTGATGCCGCTGTCTTTCTGCCCAGGTCAGCAGCTGGTCGCTGCAACTTCCAGACAGTAATACTCATTTGCTCTGCATGAGTTCTGTACAGGTCATGTTATGATGTATGTTACTGGTTATGAAAGCAAAGCCCATGGTAGGTATTAACCAAGTGCTGCCAATGCACACCAGGTTCGACACCAAGCCTGTGGCAAGGCTGCCGGCTCGGCGTCTTGTCTGATGTGTATTGGTAGCACTTGTTAATACCTGCCATGGGCTGTGCATGAGTCACATATTCCCTGTGTTGATGTGTGTTCAATATAGCAACCTGTTAGTCTGCAGGTTTGCCAGCTACATCTCAAGCTTTGTGTCATCGTCAGGGCTCAACTGTTGTGTTGCAAACTAGATCAATTCAGCAACGACAGCTTAACTGAGTTGATTGAGCCTTGCAAGTGACCCAATGTTTTATGTTTGTGGCAAACCTGCAGGCTGATGTGGGGTTTGCTGTTGAAGCTCACAGAGCCATTGGTGCTGTCGTTTGGTTCTGCTACTTTGTTGCTGTGTTGATGTCAGGAGTGGTTGAACAAGATTTGCTGCACTGTCGA
>JAABUP010005125.1_pt1 | contig 20456 bp, 27 predicted proteins | sample 5559201 | NCBI WGS metagenome assembly JAABUP01 (sample SAMN10711887, study PRJNA513373) | rock metagenome | isolation source: Antarctica rocks | place: Antarctica
CCACTGATGAGCACAGGGCGGATGAGCTGTTGCACAAGGGTGTTGTTCTTAATGTTAGCCACCGCCTCTGACTCTGGGGTCACTGCCTGCATAGCAACAAGCAGTCAAATAGAAACCAAATGGGGAAAAACCAAAAGCCTGCTGCAAAACAACCCAACATACACATTAGAGAGCGATGGAAAGAGCAACACAGATGAGGCAGACAGGACAGTTTGTTGGGTAAGAGAACTTAGGGTTTTTAAGCCCTAAACATAGTCATGACTACACTTTGCATGTACCCTGGGCAGGCGACTAAACACGCATGTAAAAATTGCAAATGCAGTGTGATAGCAACAGCAGAAACACAAAGAATCTTCACCTGAACGTCCAAAACCCTGAGTCCTGAAAGAGAAGTCACCTGAACACCCTAACCCCTAAACCCTAATAGAAGCGTTGTCTGAACGACATAATCCCCAAAGCCTGAAAGGAGTGTCACCTGAACGCCCTTGTGCCCTTCATTCTTGCGAACCCAGTCATACTGCCCTTCATGCTCCTTGGCAAACCTGCAATCACCAACAGCCCACAACATGAACAAGGCCGTGGCTTGGCAGAACACACTTGCATGCCTTCCAGTGTGTGGAGGAGGTCTCCTCCTAAAACATCTCCCCAATGTGGAAATGCGTTTTTACTGTCCCCAGGCGTTTCTGAGTTTAGATTCCTACTGTGGGATGGACGTGTTTGTAAAAACACAGGCGTTTTGGGATTGAAAAAAGCTTGATACCTCACCCAGTCTTGAATCGGACAAATCGATTAGGTCAAGCAACAATAGCAGGACAAAGATTGAGGAGTAGATGCGGAGGGCTGTGATGCGCCTGTCTGTGCGTCTGTGATGCAGCCTCCTGCAGATGCTGTCTGTAGCTCATGCCAATCCCAAACAACCACAAGACAGACAGTCACAAGACAGACAGCAGCTTCCCAGACAGTCACACGACAGATAGCGGCGTCACAGACAGCATCAACACAGACAGCCACAATACAGGCAGTTACAGGACAGACAGTTACAGGACAAAAAGCAACAACACAGTCAGCCACAAGATAGACAGTCACAAGACAGACAGCAGCATCAGAGACAGTCACAAGACACACAGTCAGAAGCCAGACAGCAGCATCACAGACAACCACGAAACAGACAACCACAAGACGTATACAAGATGTGTCACAGTCTGTCTTATAACTGTGTGTAATGCTGCTGTCAATATCCCAGTCTAGTTGAGTACAGGAGTGCAGTCATACTTGATGAAGGCTTCATGGTATTTGGGCAGCTGGAAGGTGAGAGGCAAGCAATCTAGCTTGGGGTTCACTTCTGAAAGGTACCACTTGTATGTGAACCAACCAGAGCCTGGCAGCTGATTGATCTGCATCATACAAACAAATTTCCTGACGTCATGCAATTGCCTTACTAATTGGCTAGGGTTTGTCCTCGAGCACTAACAGTTGCATGTGACTGCAATTGACGCTGGCAGGTGAAACTTGGACCTTTCTGTGGTTCTGAACAGTGTTGAATGACTTGATTCATTCGCACTTTTCAGTCATTGTCTGTTGACTTGTTGAGTCCCAAACACAGAAGATGTCCAAGAACAAAACAAAAACAAACCACTGTGGCTGTCAGACAGAAGCTGGCATGTATGCTGTGCATCAATAGCTTTGTTTCCATTGATGTCTAGTCTTGTATTGCTCACAGTGATAACCAAAAGCTGGACCACTGAGCCTGGCATACAAACTCAGCCAGTTAACGATGCTGTCAAATGTGCATGGGACACCAGCTGTGTAATGTCTGGGATGCGCATTGTCATGTCCCATCTCCGAGTCATCATGCATGTCTCTTATGTGAGTCATCATGCACTATCTGAGTTATCATGCACATCCCTTACTGTAGTCCCTTACTGTACAGGCATAATCAATCCTGATTATGTTTCTACCTTATATCTTAACAGCTGTGACCTCAGGACAGCTTGTAACGTCTGGGATGCGTATACAGGCTCTGCAATTCCAACGACGACAACGGCCGTACCCTTTTACTACAATTGCTTTTGAAAAAATGTCAAGGTCAAAGCAACCAGCTTCACAATCTAAAACCAATTGTAGTAAAAGGGTACAGCCATTGTCGTCATGGGAATTGCAGAGCCCATATACGCCTCCCAGACGTTACAAGCTGTCCTGAGGTCACAGCTGTCAAGTTATATGGTAGAAACATAATCGGAATGATCATGCCTGTCCAGTAAGGGACTACAGTAAGGGATGTGCATGATAACTCAGATAATGCATGATGACTCACATAAGAGACATGCATGATGACTCAGAGATGGGACATGCATGATGACTGGTTGTCAGGCCTACCTTCTGACCAGGCTTCATGGCTTTGATAACCTCAAAGCTGGGATGATGGGCATAGAAAGGATCTCGGAAGCTCCACAGAAGTTTCCAGTCATCACTGCACAAGCACACCTTGACTGTATGAGCATGCAAGCCTTGACTCACACATCATGTCCAAAAGCAGATGATGACCAATGCTGGTGTGCCTTGCAGGCATACAAAGCGCATGATGCAAGACTATGTGCACAGACTTGCCCATCCTGTTACGTAACACAATAGCAACATGCAGCAACAGACTTGTGGTGATGCAGCTGCCTGTCACAGCAGCAGTGTCTTACTTTGTGTCATTTGTCTCTACAAAGCCTAAACTCTGAAATGCGTTTCTGATGTGAATGAAGTGTATTGGAGCAGCCTGCAGCCATCAACATCTGCAAGATGAAAACAGCTACACACGCCGTCAGGTGGTAGCCCTGCAATCGAATACCTTTTCAATGACAAGTTGCCACTTGGGAGGCTGCGTGCTGATTCGCCCCGTATCTGCAGAGCTGCTTGAGGCTATCTGATCGCTAGCTTCCTCTTCCAGCAGAAGCCTTTGTTCGGCCGCATCGGAAAGTAAATCTGCATTTGCTGGATTGCTTTCCATGGAACTGGACACCTTAAAGCCTACCAAAATCCCTAGCACGCAAGCCACCGCGACCATCGCCATTTTCGATGCGTCGCTAATCATGTTGATGCCAGCACCTCTGACGGCTTAGGCTGCCAACATGTTGACGTGTATATTTTTGGGTGCACTTCCAAGGTTAGGGTATTCTTTTGTTTGCAGCGCTATCTCAAGCAGCTGTATGGACAAGCAGCAGACCTAACGAGGGAAGAAATCTGCCCCATAGTCCATGTGACTGCACGTGCCTGCTCGTGGCATGTCGTATCCCTTGTTTGAGTCCCAAAGACAGCAAATGTAAATTGAATTGACGCATATGCAATACGAACCAAACTGAAATGGTGTGAATAATGTTCCCGAGAAATCTGCAGGCCTGCATGTCATGACATCTGCAGTGCATGACATCTGTCATGAAGTGACTGGATCATCGAGTACTCAATGATAGAGGTCGGTTCATGCCATCGAGAAGGACCTTCCCAGAATATTGGGTACCAGACTTTCAGAACACAATGTCATTTAAATTCAGACAAGATAGGTCACCTCTGCGGGGGGAAGGGTTGGCTGCATGTTAGCGCGGCTGACTTTCCGTGGATTGTCAGCGCTTAGTTCAGCGTGTTGGTTCTTTAGTCATTGCACCTATTCATTGCTCCAAAAGTTGTTGAGTACCTCGTGCTGTTGCCGTGTGTTGTCAGCTTGCAGTTCTCCAGTAACCAGATAGGCACTGAGTGCACAGCCCTGTATTGAAAGTCCACTGACACACGCACACAAGCACCCACCGTATCGACCATACCGCAGTAGTGGGACGGCTGATCACATGCTTACGTCTCCACGGGCTGCAGTGAGTCAAAGTTGAAGACCAGAACTACATTCGGGCTTCAACAAAGGATGTGAGATGACTTCACACGCTTCCCCGGGCTGGAGCCATTGCCATGTCCTGTAAAAATATCGTCTTGCTCTGCAGGCTGTCAAGTATCTGTGCACAGCAGAAGCGTATAGTCAGCAGACATGGCGTCCTTTGCTGCGAGCATCACAAGGTAGTATTTGACATAAGCTGTATAGTGTTGAAAGCTCACACATAGCTTGACGTGGTTTGCACAGCACTCCTGTCCAAACTCTTCCTGCAGCATGCTGCTCCACTTCACAATTCTTGCGATCACGCTTCTTTTGTTCCTTGCAGGCTGCCCCTCACAAGCCTTCCAGAGCGCATGACTTGCCATTGCTGCCCATGTGCACCAGGCTGCCCTTGTCCAGTTGCGGCCTCTGCTGTGGCAACAGTCACTTGTCACACCAGCGTTCGTGCAGGACAGTGCGCCGTAAGCTTATCACGTCAGCTACCAAGTCAGCTTCTGCTGGCACAGCTGACGCTGTTCAAGCAGAGTTTGCCAGGGCAGGCATACCCACAAAGGTCACTCAGAAGCTTCTGAAGCAGTACAAGTATTACCTGAACTGGGACATTGAGACCAAGCTACGACCTGCCCTACAGTCACGGCTGCAAGAATTAGGCGCTGAGCAACTGTCTCAGCAGCTTCAGAGACTACCACGCTTGCTAGTGTGTAAGCCGGAGGATTGCAACAACATGTACTTGTGGTTGACTTCAAAGGGAGTCGATGCTGCAAGGGTACAACAGAAAACACCTGGTGTCATGATGAGAGAAATCAGGGCAGTGCAGAGCACCTTTGAGGCTCTCCAGCAAGCAGCTGCCTTCTCGGATACACAGATGTGTACGCTTCTCCACAAGCACTCTGCAGCTCTTGCAAATGGACCAGAACGTGTTCTCAGGACGCTTCAGACTGTCAGTATGCTGTTGGGCATGCCGACGACTTCAGCCAGCTTCAGACAAATCATCATGGCTGCTCATGATAGGCTGTTCCTTCAGAGTCCAGACACTCTTCATCAGCGTGTGACATTCTTCTGCCAGATGTATGCCACTGGGACCCATGTAACCAGGACAGCGATCAAAATGGGTGTGTTTGCGACTCCAGAGCCTGTGATGCAAAGTAGAGCAGCAAAACTTCAAGAGCTGTTGGGCTGGGACAGTGAACAGCTCATGCAGAAGCTCAGTGCCTTTCCAAAGCTATTGAATTCAGAGCCTTCCACTATTGCGTGCAACGTTCATGCGATGCAAGGTGCAGGCTTTTCTCCAACCCAAGTTTGGGCTATGTGCACCAAGCAGCCGTCCCTGCTGGGCCGCAAATGGACCTCTGACACAAATTTTGAGAAGCTGCAATTCCTCACATGTTTGCTAGATTTGACCTTGGATAACATAGCTACTAATCCTATACTGTTGAATTGCTCTGTAGAGCGCCATCTTGGCCCGCGAGTGTGGTTCTTGTTTCAGAGTGGTGCTATTGATGCACCCAACAACATCATGACATCAGGCAGTTTTAGTTGGATCTCTGGCGGCTCAAAAGCTGGGTTTTCTGTGAAATTCAGTTCACCAGCCAGGAACCCTAGCATGGTGTTTGATTCAGCTTTCACTGACCATTGGCAACAACGTTGGCAGTTTCTGAGACAGCACATGAAGCTCTCTGTTGATACCATTGCTGCCCACCAGGATCTGCTGCTCACGTCTCTACCCAAACGGCTTGCTCCTAGATGGCAGCTCTTGTCCAAAATTGCAAGGGCACAAGCAGATTTCAAGGCAGAGGATCATCTGACAAGCCTCGCCATTCTGTCTGATCACGACTTTGCTGTTTTAACGACTTTGCTGTTTTAGTTGAGGCAGGTTGTAGGCTGCACTAACTCTATCTGGACTACTGTTTCCTTTGCACGTGAGCTCGTCTGTCTATATTTGTGCCTGTACTGTACAGGTAAACAATCGACATGCAGTATATGGCTGTCAAGTCACTTACTTGGGGTGCACAAACTGTAAAGCTTTGCTTGATCTCATGTGTGACATTCTTCTTCCTGACCCAGGTTTTGTACTTAGGCACGTGCATCATGCATAGCCTTTGCCTGCAGCAGCTGGTGCTTTTCCGATGTTATGTACCACAGTATCACCTTTACTGGCACCTTTTCCAGATTGGTGCCACGATCAATTCTTGCCTTTTTCTGACTTTCAATACAGCGAAAGCAATCTCTGGCCTCAGGCATGAAGGGCGGCAGTACTGGTACCCCCCGACCTTCTGTATCAGCCAGACGGCAAGCTGGCGTAGGCACCTTACACAGATGACTGTTGCAACAATATTGATGCCTTGACGACGCAGAGCCTGGCTCAGCAGCTGCACCAAGGAAGGCACATGATCGGCCAACGAAACAGACAAAGCTTTGTTCATGTTACACTATGGTGTGCAGGATAGTATGTGTGCAGGATAGTATTACGTGCTGGACACTCTGGTGGTACTCTGCTATATGGCGTGCTGCTATTGAAACAAGTATGCGGCGAGATCAGAAAGAGATATGATTGCCTCCACCACTTGCATGTCAGGGTCTATCACAAATATTCGACGCACACTTGGGGTGGCTAATCGCTCCACAATCAACCTGCAATACATAAAAGTAGAGTTTTTTGTTGTGTAAATCAGTCTAGCGGCACACAACAAACAATTGCCCAACAACCCCTGTCCTTGACAAAACCTTGCTCACTGCAAGTAACATTCTGCAGGAAGTCGCCAGCGCAACGAGCATGCACTGAGCAGCAACAGTCACACCAGCACTTAGTCACCCTTCAGAAGGTAAAGGATGCCAGATGTTGAGTGAACAAGAGCAGGCTTTACAGCTAACTGGCCATGACACGCTGGCACGCACTGGCACACAACGTGCAACCCCTGATTTGTATATATAATGCATCTTGGCTGAGGCTGACAACAGGACATTCATGACTACCATAGACTGAATTCAACCCAGCCTGCTTGCTGAGTTCAGCAGCTGCTGCTAGGGCCCATCTAGGGGTGTCAGATGGGCAGTCAATCATGGCAGATGTGGGTATGCAGACTGACCTGAGGGGGTCTCGGGGGGTGCACCAATGCAGGCGTTGGTCAGGCTGAGGGGCCTCTGAAATGGAGGGGCTGGATTGAGTGCCCTGCAGGGAAGTGCCCTGCATGGACGTCAAACCACAGGCATTGAGCGCTACATGCCCAACCTTATCTCTCAGATATTTTGGGTTGACAATGTCAAGGGTGTGGTCTGCCTAGAGGACAATTCCCTGACACGCTCACACACACAACTTTCAGGATGCTCAGACAACATGTAGGAAAAAGGGTTTCTGCCTGCACCCCATGCGCTATATATGTGACTAAGGGTATGCATAACATACTGCATGCACGACGTACCATATGCACAAGCTATATGTGCAATATGCATGACTCACTGACACCTGATCATGATCATGAAACACTGATGACTGCTTTGGTGTTTGAACATGGGCTGACAGATTTATGCCGCGCTGCAATGGGCTTGACTGTGCCCAACACATTCAGCGAATTGGTTACTATGCTATACAGGAAGCTCTCTGTCAAGTTGCTGGTTTTGATACATTCCCAATGCTTGTGCTTTCTGTAGGCGGTGACTTTGCAGACTTTGGAGCTCAAGCAGCTTTAAATATGGTGCGCAACAACAAGCACTAAGTGTAGTTGTGCCTCATACCGAGGAAGATGCAGAGCGCCGATGGGAGGGCTCGGAAGAAGAAGGGAGGGGCTTTGCTGTCAAGGCTAGGGCTTGACCCACCGTCACATCTTCCCATTGTAACCTGCAAGCACATGTGTAACACTGTAGCATGCAATAAGTATGTGCAGCATGCAAATACGTGCATGTAACATGCAATAAACATGTGCAGCATGCAATACATGCGTGTAACATGCGGTACATGCATGTAGCATGCAATGCTTGCGTGTAACATGCGATGCATGTGTGTAGGCTTTGAGGCAGCTGATGCATTTGTCCCAGCTGCAGCAATTTTTCCCAGGCTGTCACTGTCAAGCTGACAGCGGGAAAGCTTACAATAGAATGCTTACAGCAGGAAAGCTTACAGAGGGAAAGCTTACGCAGCGAGAAAGCTTACAGCACGCAAAATACAGGGGGACAGCTTGCAGTGCAAAGGCTTACAGCGCAAAAGCTTACAGAGCAAAGACTTGCAGCACAAAAGCTTACAGCGTGAGTGCTCACCTGTTGTAGCTGTTGCCTTTGCAAAGGGTGGTGATGTCCGAGCGTGCGTACAGGTCCAGGAGTTTCCCTTTCTGCATGCATTAGCAATAACATCAGCATGCAGCTGTTCTGTTGTGTAAGCATGTGCACTTGAAGCCATGTCTGCAGGCTGTTGCCTCTGTCAGATACTATACAGCACAGAGCACTTTCACCATGATGTAAGCTTAGCGTGGCGTGTGTGCTGACATGACAACACGCGCAATTTTGTCCAGCTGTCAGGCAGAGCATCGTTCACGTGTCCGGGTGGACAACAGACATAAACTTTAGGACAAAAGCTCATTCTCATTGTGACTGTGGCAAAAAGCTACCATGTCTGTTACAAGAAGCAGGGGCAGCACAGTTCTCGACATTTAGAACTAGGGAGCAACATAAACATAAACATAAACATAAACATAAACACCATGACTGTGGCCTGCAGCAACAGTTGTTACCTCATCTAATACAAGGAGCAGAGGGCAGCGCAAAGTCAACCGGTCTATGACAGGGGGGAGAATGATGTAATCTATGACAAGGGGCAAAGGTTGCAAAAACTGCCTCGTCTTTGACGAGAAGAGACTGCGCCTTTCAGCCTCAATCGAACAAAAGCCCAAGGATAATGTACACTGTGCTTAACTCGTCTGTTCACAGTTGAGGTACGTCTGTGAAAAGACACTGCCTTTGAGCGCCAACTAAACAAAAGCCCAAGGATGAGTCACATTGAACTTGCCTTGTTCATGACAGGGAGAGAGCTGGCTTATCATCATCATCATCATTGTTGTTACTGTTATTATTATCATGATCCTTATCATTATCATGATCATGATGATCATCATCATCATTATTAGTGTTATTATTACTAATATTATGATTGTTGTGATTATTACCTCGTCTATGACAGGGAGGGAGCTGGCTCCAGACTCCAGGAGCAGCCCCAGGGCGGTGGTCAAGGAGGTGGAGGGCCTCACCGACTCAATCTCCCTCACACGCCGCCTGTCATGCCTCTCATCCCCCTTCACACAAAAAGAAAAGAAAACTTTGGGCATTCCAGCAGTTAAAACAAAAGCCTCCTAAGGCGGCAGGCCAGAGGTTTCTCCCTCACATGTCGCCTGTCATGCCTCTCGTCCCCCTTCACAAAAAAAGCAAAAAAAAGTTTACAGTTTTCAGCAAGCAAAACGTTAGCCTCCTAAGGCGGCAGGCTAGAGGTTGCTCCCTCACATGTCGCCGGTCATGCCTCTCATCCCCCTTCACAAGAAAAGAAAACTTTGGGCATTCTAGCGATCGAAACAAAAGCCTCCTAAGGCGGCAGGCTGGAGATTTCTCCCTCACATTGTCGCCGGTCATGCCTCTCATCTCCCTTCACAACAAAGAGAAACGAGTAGGTTTATGCTTTTCAGCAATCATGACAGGGAGCCTCCTAAGGCGGCAGGCTGGAGGTTTGTTTCCTCACACCACACCACTTGCTGGGGCAGACATAGGCACCAAAAGAACTTCAGCCCAAAAGCCATTGGCTGTCACTTTGGAGTTGAAGCAACTGTGTGCAGCATGCAGTGCTGGTCTGGCAGAAGTATGCTCTGAACAAGCCTGTCTAGAGAGAGCTGACTTGCTTTGCAATCGCGCCTGATGACTTGCGACTGAGCCTGCGGGTTTTGTTGTTTCAAGTGTGATAGAAAACAATGTTATTTGTTACAATTGTTACTTTTAACATTCTTGTGATTTTCATGGACTTACAATATGCACTACGGAGACATCAGCTTACCAGCTGTTACCTCAAAAAGCTTTGAAGCAACAACACACACCAGTTCATCATGAGCTGGTAGGCATTTGCTCATTATCTATGTTGTTATCATTGTCATTGTTGTTGTTGTTATATTACTGTTATTTTCAATGTGATTATTGTTGTTGTTGTAATTGCTATTGCTATTGTTATTGTTCTTATTATTATTGTTATGATTATGGTTATGATTATGATTATGATTATCATTACGATGAATATTGTTATTATTGTTATTTGACACAACTGTTGTACACTCCTTTTATCTGCTTTCTGCTGTTGTCACAAAGATGAGCAGTGACCGTGCAGAGCACAGGTCTGCAAGCAGCATGGCACACCTCAGGCATGGTGCCTTCTTCCTGCTGAGCTTGCCTACTGGTGGGGGCCCAGGTGCCTATCGGCAGATTGCCTACTGGCTGGCTGAGAAGGGGAAGGGAGGCAAGGCTGGCTCTAAAGTGGCGTAGCAGGCACGCTATGACGCTGCCGAATGTAGCTACATGCAATAAGGTGCATACTTCTTGCCCTGCATCAGCAACGTGAGTCAGCATCTGCAGAGTCAGCATCTGCTCAGCATCTGCAGAGTCAGCATCTGGAGCAGCATGCCAGGCTGCTGCAACATGCTGCTGTTTGTAGCAGCCAGAGATATGCAATATGACCATATAAGACATGAGAGATCTGCAGCCAAATGTATGCAGGTATCTTCTGTCAAGTAAATGTGTATCATGTGTTCGGACTAGAGCCTTGCAGATGTATCATAGGATATGACTGCATACTGTGCTGCCACAGCTCCAGCTCACGGCTGTGGTAACAGAGCAGACAGTCAACCTATTGCTGTGCGATTACGCTGTAGCAAATATTGTGCCAGAAAAGACAGTGGCAGAGAGGGCCGCCACAGTATAAGCGGCTGTTAAAAATCACAAAGCAGTGTCACTTTGCATATGCTGTCAGAAACAATGACTCTGCACCCAGTCCTGGCTTTGCCAAGTATGCATCTGATTGCCTCACATGACATACACAACCTGGGTGAACCTCAAACTAGATGCAAGCTGCTTATAGCAATGACAACATTAGTTGACAAACCATGTGACAGGATCACAGCACTTCATGCTTCAGATGCATGGGCAACTGCTACAATGATCTGTAAGTGCATGTAAAAGATTGTGCATTGATTTGTGCTTGAAACGTCAGTCTGGCTTGATGCCAGCAAGTAAAAGAGCCGTGCAAACATGTTCAGATACTGCTGCAGACCTGAATGCAAGAGCAAATCAATGATGCAGTGCTGTGGCTTGATGCACAGCCAAGTACAGGTGATTTGGTGGGCTCTTGAAGACCAGGGTGCAGACGACAAGACAAGACAAGACAAGACAAGACAAGACAAGACAAGACAAGACAAGACAAGACAAGACAAGCCAAGCCAAGCCAAGCCAAAACAAGACAAGCCAAGACAAGACAAGCCAAGCCAAGACAAGACAAGACAAGACAAGGCAAGGCAAGGCAAGGCACGCTTCAAGTCAGAAGAGCAAACACATACCATCAGGCTCTGTGGTGAGACACGGCGCCGAGGAGACCTCATTGGCAAACAGCCTTTGCACCAGCACATCCAAATGCTCCTCCGGCTTGACATATATGAGCTGCCTGAAAGGCCTGTTGTCATTTGCAGCCTCCTCTCTCAAGCCTACAAACCACGCACAGGATGCATGAGACTGGACACAGTAATTACTAGGTCACAAACAGCCAGATTGAGGTAGACTAGCGCATTCACGCTCTAAGCGCTGATACATATGCGCTGTCGGTGATGCTAGCCATCATTGACAGCCTTGATATCTGTGGACAAAGAAACGATCTACAAAGCACAAACAGGAAAACATTGCACATCATGAACCTGCCACATAAGAGTTGCCAGCTAAGCTGGCTGATAGCTGCAGCCTTGGTTGTTACCGAGAGAGTGAAGATGCATTTTTGAACTGTGAAGAGCTGCAGCACAAGGCACGTTTGTGAACATGTTAATCTTGACATGCGTCCATGCTGGGCTTCCAGAATCTGTTGCCCCTGCTCTGAAATGTTTGCCCCAGAAAAAAAAGCCATGCAGTATAGCAAGATGCTTGCAGGCAAGGAGCAAGCAAGGCACATGTCTACCTGGGAAGCAGGACAAGATGCATACAGAGATGCTTGCAGAGATGCATGCAGAGATGCCCATCATAGCATTTGTTGCATGCATCATGTGTCAGCAGCAGAGCAGATGAGCAGCACGCCTGACATGGAAGCCATGCAAGCTAACATAGCTCATGTTCTGTCTCAAGGCCAGATACACTTCATGCAGTGTAGGCCACAGCAAAACAATATTGCACCATGGCTATAGATGCATGAATCGCAGTGGCACAAGTGCTTTGTTGTGCTAGAAGTTATGCTGCCTTATGATGAGGGCCGCTGACCTCTGATTGTATGCTGATCCATCTCCTCTTCAGAGGCAGGATTAGCACCACTTGACACACTGCTTCGCAGCCGCCGCAGTATGTGGATGAAGTCGCTGGCACTGATGATGCCCGCAACCTGTGCTGCTTGTGCGTCCCACAAGCTGGCTGCTGCCACACCCTGCTCATGCAGCGCATGAAACGCCTGCCTGACTGGCAATTCAATATCCAACAGCACAACTTTGCCGCTTTCAGGGATGAGCTCGTAGATGCTGTGTGTACACAGGAAGTCCTTGATCTTCTTCCGGGTGTAGCCGGGCTCGTCTGCCTGCATTGTGATGGCTGTGTTGCTGATGTCTGACAGAGAGTTGCTGTCAGCATTCTGCATGTCCACGTCACTGTGGTTGGACAGCGAGCTGGTTGTTGCAGCCAGTGAAGGGTGCGGTTGTTGCTGCTGGTGTTGCTGTGAGGAGACATGCTGTAGGTTATGCTGGGAGTGCTGTGCCTGAGAGGGGTGTGAGAGTGGGGAGCCGCCCTGTGTGAGCTGCTGGAGCTGTGGCTGGGGTTGGTGTCGTGGTGATTGCAGCTGCTGAGAGCTGCTGCTCAGAATCCTGCTGTGCACAGGGGTGTTAGTTGCTTGCTTGCGCAGCATTGTTGCCTTACAAGGCAGCAGTTTTGGCACAAGTTGTACATACCCTTGGGTCTGGCTTTGTTCAGGCCTTCGCACAAAGAGCCAGTTGTTCACGTTGCCAAGAGGATCTGGCATGAATGGTTGTGTTTCATCATGACGCCACTCACCGTCCACAATAAATTTGTACTGATGATAACTGCATGAAATGCAGTCTTTCTGGAGTGTTGATGTCAAGGGTTGCATGTGCTGGAAAGCAAGTTATGTGTAACACAGGTGGACTCTTTCATTCAAGCTAATGCACTTGCTCACCCAGGGGGCAGATGCACCACCACAGCAAACACTCCAGGAGTGGACTCGTCAGAAGCCATGGGTACAGTCTCCACCCATCGTGTGAACGAGCCACACAGGTGGACCTGCAAAATCAAAGTTGACTTCACATGTCAGCTTTGCATGTGCAGCAGGCCCACGAAGATAGCTTACCACTTGCCCACCAAACTGCCAGGTGAACCGTGTGGGGACGAAGTATGCGGACATGCAACCTCAAGCAACACCAGCTGCGCAGCCACTATATCGAAAAGGACTCCAGCGCAACCGGTTCCGGTTGTTCGTTACAGCATCATGCAATCTGCTGCAGACACAAAATTGCAGGGCCACGCGGCAATGCTTGTAACAGCAACAGAACACCTTGAAAACAACCAATCACGCTAATAACGCAGTTGAAAGCGTACGACACAGGCGCAGTTGTCGCTGCAGATCTCGCAAGTTCAAGCAAGACTGCGCCTTCTTCTTCGCAGGATGAAATTGCAAATGCTTGACTTCTGCCTGTCGTGCCCTGTGCTGCTGATGATCTGACCTCAGGCGTAGAAAGTCTGACGAACCGGACAACGGCGAGCTGCTGTTCATTCCGACTGCAGGACAGCAAAAGTGAGTCACCCGAGGACGCCAGACATCGTGAAGCAAAACAGGCTGAAGGAGATGCCATACAGGTGCGCAACGTCAGCACTGTCAGATATGTCGCTTGCTGCCAAACCTGCACACATCACAGGCCTCTGGGTGCCATACTTGGTATTGAGAACACTGCACAATTGTTGCAACCTGCTGTGTAGCTGCGGCTAATGCTTCCAGATGGCAAAGAAGAAACTTTAGCAGCCAAGCTTGGTCAGACAGTCCAGTACACCAAGGCAATCATACATGAACGCTTTGAGGTGCCTATTGAGAGACAGGTTTGACTCTGCTTCAGTGCAGCAGCCAGATAGATTGATATTGTTCATACCACACATCAGCTGCGTGAGACAGGATGTTTGCAGCACCATGACTCTGTGACTGGAAGGGCTTGTGCAGGCCCTGTCCTGTGAAGGACGTGCCATGATTGATCCCCTGTCATTAGCTGACTGCACTGGCATCAGTTCCAATGGTTTGAACTTGATACAAGTCCAGGTAGGCTGTAGTTGACAGTCATTCAACATCAACTCCTGCACCGCTTTGATCTTGCAACCTCACACGTGTTTGAATGCCGCAGATGAGCTCCTAAATCCCAGGCTGCTGGTTCATGAGGACAATGAAAAAGCTACTAAGCTCACATACAGCGTCCTTCCTTGTACCATGCCGTCATGGTCGACCCTGACTCATGCCATTCAACTCCCTACATGCCTGGGCATGATCATAACAGAACCAGACCGGCAGCGGTACTGCACGATAGTATCATTAGCTATGTGTAGTTTGAGAGCTGCAACATGCATAAGATTATGTGATTGTCTATGATAGCATCGATGCTCTAGAGGCTGGACATGTCCAGTACAGATTGCGCTGTCATGGTCATTAGCCAAGTCTGTTGCACCATGATATACACTCAGCACGCAGCAATGCTCACCATCATCTAGATATCTTCCACTGGATTACTGCAAGTGTATATCTTATGATGTTGCCGTATGCATCATGATTAACAGGTACATAACACATTTGTACATATGATCCCAAACAGACTGCAGTTCAGAAGCAATGTTTTCTAACAGGAATGTGACGGATGTCTCCATGTCATGCAAGACAGATCAGGTCGGGCAAGTCAGGCTAAACAAGTTGGTAGCGTTGGATCCGAGGTGACCAGGTCCCAAGAATGCATTTGCCAGAGTTCCCTTACAAGACGAACAATGTCCACTTAATAGGCTGCGTTGACTCGAAAGTTGCGGTGCGCAAGATCGGACAGATCGCTTACCCCAGTACATGCTCAAGCTTGCGCGTTCGCCTTTGTTGTGCTTTCCTCGTGGCTTCGCAAGGCCATATGTTCGTGTAATGTCTGTCACGTCCCCTAGCACCACAACAAAGCGCAAAATGGTGCAAATTGGCACGCACAACGGATCTTTCCACTGCGATGAAGCCCTGGGATGTTATTTACTCCAGAAATCAGATCGCTTCAAGGACTCTGAAGTTGTCAGGTCTAGAGACCAGGAAGTGCTGAAAGACCTGGACATTGTTATTGACGTCGGTGGCGTTTATGACCCCAGTGAGTACTTGACATCCGAGGGGGCACCTATATATCTGTGACCTGCAGCTTTTGCTCAAGAACCGTTTGCGTTCATGCTGTTCACCCTGCAATATCACTTCTATAATACCTGCATAGACTAAAAAGTATTAAGCGACACTTGTGGATTGTAGAGCTTGAAAGGTATGACCACCATCAACGTGGCTTCACAGAAGTCTTTGGACATGGTAAGGAATACCAGGACTCTGCTGCCAATCTTGTCCCACACACAAGCTGGTTGCTCAGACTAAAATCTTGTCATGCAGGGTTTACCACCAAGCTATCAAGCGCTGGCCTGGTGTACAAGCACTATGGCAAGGAAATTGTTGCAGCTGTTATGAGTCAGCCCCTGGATTCTCCAGCTGTTGAGACCACCTGGTTAGCAGTGTACAAATACTTCATGGAAGCCGTTGACGGCATTGACAATGGTGAGACTAAAGTGTACATGCATCAGCTGAATTGTGCACATATGTATGCACACCTGTGGAAATACCGCTCTGTTATCTTAGACAGACATACCGTCCAGTCCAGGTCAACAAGATGGACAGCGCAAACAACAGCTAATGCACATGTATCAGCCAACCCATCTTGCTTGGCCATGGCATGCCTGTGAGACGGCTTTTCTCGTTGCAGAGTCAATGCATCCTTTGCAGGCGTAAACCAGTACGAGAGTGATAAGCCTGCACGGTATGTCAGCAACACAAACTTGTCATCCCGAGTGGGAAATCTCAATCCCCCATGGAACGGGGATCAGTCAGAGGAAGCTAGCAACGCCCAGTTCCAGAAAGCTATGCAGCTCACAGGCCACGAGTTCTCAGACGCCCTTGAGTACTACAGTAATGTAAGATCTGCATTAACTAGTTGTCTGACAATGTTGCATCGTATGGAAAATGTGTTGAGACACTGTGGGCAGCCGCACAATGGTTGCCATGCCTCAAATAGCCGTGCTGCTTGCTTGTTTTGTGTTGCTGGCTGATATTGTACAGAAAGTGGGCTCTGCAAACCCTCCTGGCATACCCTGTGGTGTCTGTGTTGCTATCATAGGCTGCCTTTAGTGGTCCTGTACCTACACCTGCCTTTGCTGCAGCCTACATGTGGCCTCGTCACTCAAGGACACAGCCTCATATGTACCTCAGCGACACAGCTTTATCATAGCAAATATAACCGTCCATCAGGACTTGAATCCCAGCTTTGAATTCTGGTCGCCTGTTGTCTCAGCCCATGTTTCAAGTTTCACCATGACTTTTGTTATTATCATAACTCATGGTATTTTTGTTATCATATCCAGCATGGGCCTCTTTGAACTGCAGAGTTGGCTGCCAGCTAGGGCATTGGTCCAGGAAGCCCTGGAAGGGCGGCATAAGGTGGACCCTAGTGGGCAGATCATCAAGCTGCCTGTCGCTGGTTGCCCTTGGAAGGAGCACTTGGCTCAGCTCGAAGAGGAGCAGAAACTGGGTGATGCAATCAAGTTCTGTCTGTATGAGGTGAGCTGAGGTGTCATAGGCATGTCAGCAATCTCTTGTGGCAGTTTCCAGACAGGATTTCGTGTATTCAGCTGCGTCCCTGCAGGTGTTTTATGCGCATAAGGGAGTCATCATCTGTGTGTCTGTTTGTGTCTGCCGTTATGATAGTTCATGCCGACCCAGCACACAGGCACTAGTATTATGATGGATACTGCCTGCATAGGGCACTGGCGTAAAAAAATCACCAGAACAATGACACTTTACAGGTTTCAGCAGCTACAAAGATACCTTTGCTGTACATGACGTCTCACGCGACGCCAAGATTTGTATTGCGTGCAGGACACAAGAGCGCATACTTGGCGAGTGCAAACTGTCCCAGTAGAGCCAGGCAGCTTCCAGAGTAGAAAGCCACTGCCAAAAGCTTGGATGGGACTCAGAGACAAAGAGCTTGACGCAGAGTCTGGCATCTCAGGATGTGTGTTTGTGCATGCCAGTGGTTTCATTGGTGGCAACAAGACTTATGAGGGCACGCTAGAAATGGCCAAGCAGGGCTTGGCATTACCTTGAATATATTTTAGCCCCAGGATGTATCCCATGCATGATGGCGATATGGCTAAGCGCTTAGCAATGCGGACTAGCGCATAAGTTGATGCTGAAGTGTTTTCCTCGCTGTGGCATGCCTTTTGGAACCTGACCTATGTTGCTGGGGAGTTAGACATTTCATAATCAGACTTTTAATGCGAGATGCATCCGTCCAAGCCTGCTTGCATGCAGCAGCTGCGTAAGCTGCTGCAGATACGATTAAGAAAATTGTACTCCGCTAGCATATTGCAATGCCGGCTTGACCTTCCACAGAGTCATCAATCACAAGCTGATATACAATGAGCTGCCGCGGCTGAGTCTTAACTTTTATCATGCTTGCAGCATGACATGATTGTTTCGATGGGCATATTGCTGCAATGCATGGTGAGTCATGCATGTGTAATGCATGCATATTAAGCAGAGGATGACAATGTTCTTTCGCTGAACGTTCCTCCGCAATCATTCGAACCTGTTCGTGGTTTTCTGTTCTGGTACGCAGATCCTCGTTTCCTCGCAGCCGAAAACAGTTGCGACCCCCTTAAGCTGGTCTGACTCACATTGCTCCAAGGATCGTTCACTATGTCTGCCGGCACCGGACTCTCCAAAATCTCATTTGGAAACAACATTCCAGGATGGGCTACTGCAGTCAGTAAAAGCCCAGCTGTGATCATACTACAGGTACGAACGACTGTGAGAACGAATGCCGTTGGGTGTGCATGCTAAATATTCCGGACAAAACACCGAAAGCAACCGGTGCATGCGAGTTGACGTGCTTGCCCCTTTTAGGAATGGTGGGGCGTCACAGATGAGATCAAGAGGCAGGCACAGTACCTGCACGAGCAGAAAGGCTACAGGGTTCTGATTCCAGACCTGTACAAGGGAAAGCTTGGTGTTGACGCCGAAGAAGCTGGCCATGTAAGTTGTGATCTACATGCCTGTCTTGATTCAGGCTCAAGCGGGTTTGCTGCACATAGCTCCTGCCAGGATTGGGATGTCACGTTATGCAATCAGGGCTTATACGTTTGACATTATTTCATCCAGAGTGTTGTCATAACACAACCCATCAACTTGCCCATCTGACTGTAGCTGATTGCCTCTCATTCTGCTCAAGGTCCCCTCTGTTGTGTGCAGCTGATGGGCAACCTGGACTTCCCCCAGGCTGTGGAAGAAATTAAGCAGGCTGCCAAGTGGCTCAAGGAACAGGGCGCCCCCAAGGTAGCCACCCTGTTTGCATTTGCCCTGCTCATAATATAACAGTAATAATGATAGTAATGATAAAAATGCTTTCCAGCTCATGATGAGCTGTATGCGTGCAGAACAAGTCCTGCCTGTTCTCTGCAGCTTGAGCTGTAGGCTTGGCATTGCATGACTATACATGTCACATGCAGCACACATCAAGCAGATGCTCATTTCGCCGTTGGTGTGCATGGTGTACATGCCCATGAAGCAAGAAATTTGATTATGTTCAGAACCACCAAACAAGTTTCTTGCAAAATGCTTCCCAACTCAACATGGGTGTTTGAGAGTGTCATCACTCACTCCAAAGAACAATCAGACTACTACTTGTTTGAGCACTAACACTTAGTGTTGATGCCCAGTAACATCAGAACATGTATCAGAGCAAACAGAAACACAGGCAGGCATACGCACACGCACTTTACAAAATCTACACCTTGAGATGACATGGTTGCAGAGATTAACTTTGGACTGTACTCTTGTACCCCAGTCTGGCTGAGTGCTGGTTACATAACATCCACAAATATTATGTTCTTGATGCTCCAGAAATCTCACCGCAGCAATTGTCTGGTAGCTGCAAAACAGCCTGATCAAGCTAGAAAAACTTCTGCCACTCATAAGACTTTCCCCTTTTTCTGGCCTTCCTTTTGTCTTCCTCGAGGGTAGCACTTCCTTTCCGGCACAACACAAGCATCATCACCTCTCATAACTGTAGAGTGCTCCTTAAGGTGACAGCTCATTGGCACATACTGTCCTTGCACATGGTGTGAATGGGGTCTTCTACTGCAAGCTGATAGATATTGGTTGCCAAAAGCCCTTGTCAATGTCCCATTATAGCCCAGGGCTGGCTCCCGTTAGCCCTGGGCTGCTTCCTTAGGAGGCTCCCGTTGTAATCACTGAAAAGTGTAAAAGATCCTCTCTTTTTCCCCAATCTCTTATAAGTTATGGCTCAATGCAGGTTGGTTGCATGGGATTCTGCATGGGAGGGGCCCTGAGCTTCTTGGCAGGGCAGGAGGCTGACGTGGATGCCATCGCCCCCTTCTATGGCACCCCTGACCCCAAGCTGGCCAAGGTACCCCCCTGCATGTCAGCAAACCTAGGGAGCACAGTGTGACATCAAGCGTCATGCAGTATATTGACCTTGTTTTGCGCATGGCATGCACGCAACTTTAGGGCAGCAACGTGACAGCAGACACAAAACTGCATCCTCATGTTGGCCATGAGTGCGTGTTCATACGTAACATGAGTGCATGCCACATGTAACGTGAGTGCGTGCCACTCGTAACATGAGTGCGTGCCACGCGTAACATGAGTGCATGCCATACGTAACTTGGGTGTATGCCGTACGTAACATGAGGTTGCAGGTGGCCCCCCAAGGCCACATGGCCTGCCATTAGCTATGCTGCAGTGCTCAACCTTCAGTCTTCTTGTCGTAGCTTGCTAGTTGACATGACCTTTTTCCTGGCCAGGTTCCTAGCTATGGGGAATACTACTACTCTTGTGCCATTTTTGTGTGTGGACATGAGCTTGTGGTATCTTCTGAAAGCAGCTGATGTAGAACTGCAAGTCTCTCAGATGACATCATGAGCACATGCCCACACGGAAAACATGGCACAAGTGTTGTAGTGTACCCATTTCAGCTAGCCTGCTTTGCATTAGCTGCGGATAACATGTTGCCAGTTTTTAATTTGGCTAGTATTGCCATACTTGGAG
>JAABUP010005126.1_pt1 | contig 20456 bp, 22 predicted proteins | sample 5559201 | NCBI WGS metagenome assembly JAABUP01 (sample SAMN10711887, study PRJNA513373) | rock metagenome | isolation source: Antarctica rocks | place: Antarctica
GGTCCAGGTCACCGGCGCAGATAGCCTCCCCATGGAAGCCCTCGCCGGCGCACTCCTCGCCGCTGTCGAGCAGTCCAAGAAATCACCCGAGGCCGTCGCGAGGTGGACTGAACGCGGCCAGGCCGTCTTTCAACAAGGGGGCAAACGGGGAAAGAAGGCCGAACCCAGCGAAGCTGCTCCGGGACCTACAAGCAGCAACGGCGCAACTTAGCCGCATCCGCATCATGCAGACACGCATTGAACGTGCCCAAGCTCGCCACGACACCCGCGACTGGGTTCAGGAACGACGCGCACGAACACGCCAGCTCATCGAACTCGGCGGCCTCGTCCAAAAGGCCAGGCTGGTCGAACTCATTGGCGACGACCCCGCCAGCCTACTCGGCGCCATGATGGACATGGCCGATCAGCTCAGGTGCGGACGGGAAGCCGTGCAGGACCGCACCCCCCAGCAGCTTGCCGCCGCGTGGCGACACCGCGGCCTGCGTGCCTTCGAGGCGGACAGGGAGGAAGATGCCGCGTAAGCTGGACGGGAGGAAGGGAGAACGCCGTAAGGACCGTCCTCCTCGCAGCATTGTTTGGCTCCTCTACTCTGTGCGCGGCACAGTCGTCGTCCGCCGCGCCCGCAGCCTGGCAAAGAAGCGGTCCCGCACCACCCGGAATACGTCGGACAGCAGCACGCCATGAACAGCGCTCCCTCAGTGTCGCCTCAACCCTCAACCTGACAACGCCGTCGTGGGCCTTCCAAGACGGAATGTACGAAATATGAAACAAGAAAAATTATTTGTGATGCTGCATCCAAGTTTCATGTTCACCAGTATAGAAAATGCGCCAATGTGGCGCAGCGGCAGCTCACACGGGCGTGCAGGGTCGGCTCCGGGCGCTATCGCTGGGGGCCGGTCTAGGCGTTCAGGTTGGCGTCGGCCTGACATGACCTCCTAAGGAATGAGCCATGCACGACCAAGACAACGACCAGACCGCCCAAACACCAGTCAGCGTAGACCGCCGAAACATGCTGTTAGGCAGCGGAGCGGGCGCGCTCGCAATCGGTGCACTTGCCGCTGCTGGCGTAGGCGGGTCCGCGACGCCCGCCAACGCCCAGGGTGTGACCGACGCCGACATCCTGAACTTTGCGCTCAACCTCGAATACCTTGAGGCCGAGTACTACATCCGCGCCGTCACCGGCCAGGGCCTGGCCGAGTCCGACCGTACCGGCACCGGCCTGCCGGGCACCGTTACCGGGGGCCAGAAAGTGTCCTTCGCCACCCCCATCATCCAGCAGTATGCCAACGAAATCGCAGCCGACGAGCAGAACCACGTCCGTTTCCTGCGCACCGTGCTGGGCGCCAAGGCCATTGCCGCTCCGGCCATAGACATCCAGAACAGCTTCAACACGCTTGCGCAGGCGGCCGGGTTGGGCAACAGCTTCAACCCCTATGCGGACGAGAACAGCTTCCTGCTGGGTGCCTACATCTTCGAGGACGTGGGCGTCACTGCCTACCATGGCGCTGCGGCGCTGGTGCAGAACAAGCAGATCCTGACCGCCGCTGCAGGCATCCTGGCGGTCGAGGCCTACCACGCCTCCGAGGTGCGTGTCCTGCTGCTGTCCCGTGGTTTTGGCCCGCAAACACAGGCCGTGTCCAACGTGCGCGCGTCACTGTCCGGCGCCCAGGATGACCAGGGCGTGATGTTGAATGGCGTTGCCAACATTGTGCCGACGGATGCCAACAGTTTGGTCTTCACGCGCACGACCCGCCAGGTCCTCAACATCGTCTATGGCGCTGCTAACGCCAGCAGCGGCCTGTTCTTCCCAGCAGGCGCCAACGGAACCATCCGATGAGCGCCCGACTGGCTGCAACAGCTGGCGCCCTGGTTCTGGGCATCGCCGTGGCGGGCGGGGCCGAGGCGGCGGTCATCCAGTCCTCCGTCAACCAAGCGCTGACGGCCACGCCATTCACCGTCAGCTTCGGCAGTGCTGCTGCCGGCTACGGCTTCACTGCCGCCAGCACCGGCAACGGACTAGGAGCGGCTGTGCAGACCAACGGCACCGCTCAGGTGTCCAGCTTCCTCGGCAGCATCGCTGACTTCGCCGCCGGGTCTTCGATTGACCAGAATGGCGAGCTTTACTCGTTCTCGGCGTTCCCGGCTGCGGCCACCATTCCGAACTCGCCGGCGGACGACTACATCGGCCTCGCGTTCAGTCTGAGCGACGGGCTGCATTACGGCTATGCCGAAGTGGCCGGAGCTACGCTGGTTGCATACGGCTACGAATCGACGCCGAATGCCACTATCCTGACTGGCGCCACCGCTGCCGCCGTGCCTGAACCCGCGTCCACGGTGATGTTCATGGCTGGTGCGTTCGGCTTGGCCGTAATGCGGCGCCGCACGTAGAGAGAAGTATGGGAAGGGCCAAGTTGAGACGCTTGGCCCTTAACATCGGACTTGAGGCGTGTTGTGGAAATGGTCCCGCTAATTGTGGACAAGACCCTGGGCGGTGTGACGCGTGGCGGACGAACCGACGGGCAACCGGTGCTGTCCCTCGATGCCTTTGCTCAAGAAGCCCTGACACATCTCGAGGAAGACAAGGACGAGGTGCTCGTCGGCTTGTCGATCGGAATGCGGCAGAAAGGGGACGCGTTGTTCCCGATGATGAATCGGTAGATCATACAGGCAAAGCAGCAGCTGTCGCTGCGTCTGGGGTCTGAGGAGCAAGCGAACGGAAAACCTATGTAAGGCCGTGTCGCGCAACTTGTCGCAGCGCCTTGCCTTTCTGCGACATATATTTGCAACGGGAAAGTGCCCGGCCCGCTTGGGGTCTGGCCGCAGTCGCGGAACTTAGGAGTTGTGCAAATGTCCCGCAGTTACTGGTCGGGCTGGGCTTACATAGGTTTTCCGTTCGTTTGCTCCCCAGACCCCGACACGCCGGACGGGGTACCTGGCCGCCATTGCCGAGGGTCGGTGCCGTCAGGACTTGGACGGCTCGGACACGGGGTGATCCAGAGAAAGTGCACCGTGCTTATGCTTGCGAGCTGATTACTGAATGCCTGGCCAAGCGCGTGTCCCACCGCTAGCAGCGCAAGCTGCAGCCAATGCCTTCCCGAGGCGAGCGAGGGCACGGCATAGCTGGCCAGCTTTCTCCGCGTCAGCGGCTTCCTGTTCGATGCGCCAGGGGCGGAGTCGAAGGTCGGGACGGCTTCCCATCCCAACGCCTTCCGGCACAGTGCGGTACGCAGGGGCTTACGCCATAGGCCGGTGCCGGCGAGGCAGGTCCTAAGAAGGGCGAGTGATATGGACTTGTGAACGTTACGGACCGACGCACGTCAGACGCTTGCGTCCTGTCACCCAAAAGCCACAGTGCGGCCCTAGGCCAATCCGGGTTCTACTTTCCCTTTGCCGCACGGCTGAACGCAAGCTAGCGTGTCAACCTACGGTTGAACTCAATGACCTATGGTTGAAATTCGATGGCTGACCTTTGTTGCCTGGTCCCGGTCGCGCCCAATTCTATAAGAGTCGTGCCGGCCGATGCGGCCGCACCGTCACGCTTACTGCTCATCGAGGCCGATGAGCCGGTTGCCACGGCCTTATCGCGGGGACTGGGGCGGTACGGATGGGCGATCCTGCGCGCTCCCACCGCCAGGGCCGGCCTGCAACTTCAGACGGACTGGGCGCCGAACGTCGTGTTGCTGGCCTCGGACCTGCCCGACATGGCTGTCGGTCAACTGGTCGCGCACCTGGCCAAACAGGGCGGGTGCGCCATCCTCGTGCTGTCCGGGCACGAGAACGACGACCTCAGGCGCATGGTTTTGGCGCGTGGCGCGCACGACGTCATGAGCAAGCCTATGCGCGCCAAGGAGCTTGCAGAGCGCATACAAGCGGCGCAGCGTCGTCTGGGCCAGCCAGCGCTGGCGCTGACGCAGCATGGTGACGCATCAGGTCAGGAGGTGCTGCACCGCGGCCAGCAGAGAAGCACGTCGGAAAGGCTTGTGCAGCACCGCTTCGTGCGGGCCGAGGCCGTCCATGTCGAGCCGGCCCTCGCTGTGGCCTGACACGAACAGCACCGGGCGACCGGGCACCGTCTCACGCCACCATGATGCAAGGGAAACGCCGTCACAGGAACCGGGCATCCGGACGTCAGTAACAAGCATGTCGAAGGAAGTGGCCTTCTCAATCAGCGCCACCGCAGCGTTGCCAGACCCTGCCTCTGTCACATCGTGCCCAGCCTTAACCAGCACACGCCGTATCGAGGCCCGCACGTTGTGGTCATCGTCAACCAGCAGAATGCAAGCGCGTTCATGCCTCAAAGCAGTGTTGTTCATCCATACTCTCAACAGCGAGTAAGGGCACATATAGCGGAAACGGTGATGGAGTGAAGTAGAAATAGCGCGCAGCGTTCACCCTGACTTGTCGTGCAACAAATGCTAACTTAATTCATGAAATGTTATTGTCTCCTCGTTTGAGGCTGCCAGTCGTGGATAGATTCCTTTTCGCGGCTTTCTGTTCGGCCCGCCGGAAGCGGGATCGAAGGTCGGGACGGCATCCTGTCCCGACACCATCTGGCGCGTCGCGGCGCGCAGGGGCGGTCAAGGATGGCCGGAGGCCACCGCGTAGCGGCGCACGCCAAGGATGTGCGTCCTTGACGGCTCCGAGCACCGTGGCACCGGCCCAGCCGTGAGAGGGGGGTTGTGGGGCTTTCAGCCCGTCCTGCGCCATCGCTCGGCGCGCTTGGCCTGCCATTCCGCATCAAGCTGTGCCCAACGGGCTGTTTGGATGGCCTTGAGTCGCTGCAGTTCGGCCTCCGTCAGCTCCGGTAAGCTTCTTAGAATAAACTGAGAAGGGGTTTCTCCGGCATCTTGCCGGTCGCAGTCTGGACGGCAGCGCACGGCGCTGCACCGGCGCTCCTCGCGCGGCGCAACCGGCCGGTCCGGCAGCAGCAGCTCGTAGGCGTTGCTGGTCTGCTCCGCCCGCGTGGCGCCCCGCCCGCCCACAGGCCAGGGACGGCGCACCAACCGCCGCTCCCACGTCACCAGCCCCACCGCCCGCAGCGCAACCAGCGCCCGCAGCACGGTGCTCGGGTCGCAGCCGGCATCTTCCGCCAAGGTGGCGTGCGCAGGGTCGCACTGCCCCTCCACGCCCAGCCGCTTCAGCAAAGCACCAGCGACATCGACGTGCAGCGCGGTCAGCCGCCTGGCCTTGCGCTCCAGCTCGGCGCGGGCCAGCCAGATGCGGCGCTCGTCGGCCGATAGCGGCCGGCGCGGGCCGTCGCCGAACACGCTGCCCCGCCGCCAGGGGCGGGGATGGTGGGGGTTGGGGACACTCGGGCGCACGCGGGCGTCAGGGCGTCCGGTGCTGGGCATGGCAGGCTGTACGTCGGGCAAAGCAGTCCCTTCCTCGGTGGGGCCAAGGTGCTAGGAGGGCTGGCGCCAGGACGTGCAAAACCGTGGCAAGACAGGGCTTGCAAAAGTCGGCCAATTGAGGGATTCTCGGGACAGCGACGACCCTTCTGAATCCCCGGCCTCGGCCGGTATGTCTCTGGCCCGCCCTCAAGGCGGGCCTTTGGCATTTCTGGGTTCTGGGTGGTCCAGATTCCTTCAATCGTCCCGGGCACAATGCGCGGTGCCTGCGATCATGACACACCCGTGAGTGTCGGGTCGAGAGTTGGCATGAACACCAGCTTGCAACAGACTGACGCCTTGCGGCAGGCCCTACCTGGCCCACGTCGCAACAGGGGCGATCTGCCGCTGCGTCTGGTGCCGTTCTACCTCTCTCGGACCGTTGTCGGCGCGATCTCAGGCTTGTTGTAGGCTGCGAACAGGCGGTTCAACGCCTCGGCCAGCATGTCCTCGACCTTGCGGTCCTGCTCGGCAGCCAGCAACCGGAGTTGGTAGCGGACCTGCGGCGGGAAGTGGCCTGTGATCGCCTTCGTGCCGGCTCGGCTCGCCTGCGGCGCTGATGGGGTCGCCGCTGCGTCGTCGCTGGGCTGTCCTGCCGGAAGTGGGACGGTATCGTAGCCGATACGGGCACCCGTACGCGTACTTCCAGCCGCCCCATGCATCATGTCAGCGATATTGCCCCGCTTAGCCATTGTCTTCTTTCCTACTTGATGGCAATTTTACAAGCCTGCTTATATACAAGTATACTTGTCGCACTTCGGTCGCGGCTTTGCCGTCTGGCTCGTATTCCGTCACGCCCAGGCCCTGCGCATATGCGTCTTGGAACGTCACACGGTCGCCCAACGTGGCCGGGCATACCGGCATCCCTTGCCGCTCCAGCCAGGCCCGCGTCTCGTCTTGGCGCGCACTGGCTGATGCCTTTACGCGCATAAGCACGGCCACCCGCTCCGGGCTGCCGGCAAGGGCAATCAGGTCGGAAGTCGCCTTCACTGTCTTGAGGTCAATCACCGAGGGCTGCAGCGGCACCACCACCAGGTCGGCGACGCGGGCAGCCGCCATGGCTGCCTGCTCGGTCCGGCCAGCGGTGTCGATCACCAGCAGGTCCACCCCGGCCTCGCGCGCCTTCGCCACCACGCTGGCAAGACGAGCTGGCTGCGCGTCCATCACCACGGGCGCCTCCGGCGCGTCCTCGCGCCCGCGTCGCATGTCATTCCACTCGCAGGCGCTCACTTGGGGATCAAGGTCCACCATCACCGTGTTTAGCCCACAAAGGACAGCCTCGACGGCAAGCGAAAGAGCCAGGGTCGTCTTCCCCGTACCCCCCTTCTGGCAGACCACCGCCACCGTCTTCATGTAGGCATGTCTCCTTAATATCTAGTCTGGAAGTATACTTTCTTGCTTGTAGCACTCGCGTTGGCACGTTACCAGCCTCCTGTGAGCGACAAGCAAGACGAACGCGAGAGGCCGGCCCCTAGAGGCCCGCTGCCGCAGCCGGACAACCCGCCGCCGCGGGTCAAGCCCCGCATCATCGCCGCTCCCAAGATCAGGCAGCTCTACTGGTGCGACTTCTGGCGTGATGCCCAGCTCCCTGAGATGTGGAAGACCCGGCCCGTGGTCGTGGTGTCGTACAGGAACACCCTGCATGGCCCCTGCCTCGTTGTGCCGACTACAACGGAGCCGCAACCCGGCAACCCGTGGGCGTTCAAGCTGACTACCTCGATAGACGGACGAGATGCCTGGGCCATCTGCAACCAGCCCTCGACCGTCGCGCCAAGCCGGCTTTCCCCGGCCAAGGGTAAGGTTCCTCGCCTGTCGGAGGCAGAGTTCAAAGAGGTTCTGGCCCGGCTCCTACGCTGGTTGCCACAACCTCTTGAAGACTGAAATACAAACGTCTAAATCTTCTGAGTGGCGCCGGCCCGCCGGCTGTCCACTTCCCGCAAGGGAGCCAAGCGCCAAGGGAGCCTCACGGCTCCCTTTGGTTTTTTCGGCCCATGCAATACCCTCCCCGGCGGTAATTTATCGCTTTCCGCAACAAAATCGGTAAGTCCTCGTGCCTGCCGAGCACCCCGCCGGCAGCCCCAATACTGCCCCCGGCCAAGTCCTCGCGCCCGCCCGCTTCTGGGCGGCGCTCCGGGACTGCCCCGCTGTTTGCAGACAACTTCCCCGCTCATTCCATAATGGATATTCTGCGTTGCTGCGGTGCAGCATGTGATGCTGAAGCTCTCCCCATTCAGATCATCTCAGTAGCACAGGCAAACACGCGCAACCCGGGATGAACGGAGGTGTAAGATACACTTTACACATTTTCCTTTGTAGCATGGATGCACCCTCACCTTGATACCGCCAAGCGCAAAACTTCATCTGTTTATTTGTGCTAAAACGTATTTTCATGCATTTCTTGGTTGGCAGTGCATTCTTTGCACACATTGAGATGAGTTTATTTTGAGATGCTTAAAATCTTATGTTTGGCTTTGGAGAAATGTCGGAGATATTTACACTTTGCCAGAGATAAGCATGAAAGGCGTTGGAAGGTCGCCGGACACAATGCTCCTGAGCACTGGCATGAATGTTGCTGATGCCTTGCAGCATAGCTTCATGCGTCGCTGCTGCTGACCGGAGACACCCGATGCTCATGTTTCGCCACCTTCTTGCTGCAACAACCGGCCTGGCATTCCTCGCCACCGCGAGCAACGCCCACGCCACGGCCTATGCCTACGGCAACATTAACTTCAGCACCCTGTCACTGTCGGGCCTGCAGGCACCCGGCGTGACCGTGAACAGCGCCAACGTCACCACCCGTGACAGCGCAGGCTATCCCGGCGGCGCACCCGTTTCCAATGCGGCCAATGCAAATAACCCGGACAACCCGCTGACCGCCGGGTCTGACGTCCCGCAGGCGACCAGCGGCCCCGGCCCGTTCCCGGCTCAGAACACCTACACTCAGGCCCTGCTGAGCAGCTTCGGCGCCCGTGGTGATGCGCAGCTGACCGGCAACCTGATCACTGGCGTCGGCACTGGGGCAAACGATGTGGCAGAGGGCCGCATCACGATCCCTGGCACGGCTTCCTCGACGGCCGGCACCACGACCGGCTTCAATGTTGTCGTCAGCACCACCTCGGCGCAAACCTTCACGCTGGCCTTCAACGCCGACGACAGCGTGATCGCGACCACAACCAATCCGGGCGAGATCGCCAGCGCACAGGTAAACGCCAGCTTCACCGTGTCTGGCGCCGGCTTCACCACGCGGGTTTTCTCGCCCGACACGCTCAACACCTCGATCACGTCCACGGGCGGCAACGCCAGCACCCCCATTACCAACCCCAGCATGGGTTACAATTTCTCCGTTACCCTGAACCCTGGCATGTACCAATTCTCGCTGCTGTCGGGCGCACAGGAACAGGTGACGGCAGCGGCGGTAGCTGCGGTGCCGGAGCCGGCCTCCATGGCGCTGCTTGGTGCTGGCCTGGCCGCCATTGGCCTGATACGCCGCCGCCAGGCCTGACAACCGTTCTTGCCCGGCTTGCCGGGTCCAGCTTGCAAATAGAGGGGGCGGTGCCGGCTGGCACCGCCCCAACTTGTTTCACAGACACCGCCCCGTGTCGCAACAATGCGGCCGAACCTGACCAGCTGAGCTGGATCCGCACTGCTGGAGCGGAGAGTTGATTTCTATAACCGGCGCGAGCTGCTGGCTTGGTGAACAGCCCCTCGAACAGCACCGTACCGCCCGCATCCCACACCGACGTGAGTTGGAGGGCATTGCCTCCAGTCAGCTACCCCCATAGACAGTAGAAGCTTTAAGTTTATGTTAACGACGACGTAGTTAGCCTGGCCGAATGGCGCACTCTGTAGGCCAGGTCTGATCCTGGCGCACAAGTAGGAGACCCTCGTGGCCAAGAACCCCATCCTCACCGCTACTGACCAACAGCCCTCGCCATTCGATCTGAGCATGAGCGACGATGCGCTCGTGACATTCATCGGGCCGGCCGGTCCCGGCGCTCTATTGTTTCTCGACACCGGCTACATGCCCGTGAACGGGCTAACCATCGGGGGAGACCCGCAGTATCTGAAGGGCCAGTTGGACGGCTTGTTCATTCACTACAACGCTGAAGGCGTGCAGCACTTCGCCGCTAGTGGCGCGCCGACGACGGCCGACTACACAAGCCTGCAATACGAGCTTATGGGCTACAAGGGGGACGCCGCGTTCGGGCACGCGGCCGACGGCACGCCGACGGTGAGTGGTGCAAAGCACCTGACCGTGCTCGCGCAGGGCGACTTGATCACGGGCTATCTTGGGTTCGGTGCGGACGGCGGGATCACTGGCGAAGTGAACACGTCAATGCAGATCGACGGCCAGATGGTGGGCACGCTGGACATCTCGGTGCAGCACACTTCCAGTGACATCGGCCACACGGCCACGGGCGGCCTCACGCTCGACGGTGGGACGCTCCACGCTACCTTCCTGCCGCTGAGCGTCGGCTAACGGGAGAAAGGCAGGGCCGTCCAGCTTCCACCCTATAGTTGCTCAATGCGTGGGGGCTTGCGCCGGGTCGGCGCGGTCAGCGCAGTGTCGCGAATGCATTAGCTGCTGATGCAGATCCCCGGCGCGGATTGGGTCACAACCGCCCTAGCGCCAGGATGCCTGCATAATGAACATTCGACGTTGCTGCGGTGCAGCATAAAGTGCGGACTGCTTATTGCGCTAGCTAGGATGGTCTTCGCCAACGTGAAAATGCTTCAGTTGTTTGCTAGCGACCACCTCCATCCGGCTATGCGTGCGAACAGGGCGTAAGGAGAGAGGCAGCTCGACCGCTTGCGCCTGGCGGGTAGGCTCTGCGGCTGCAAAGTTCAGGCGCAGCACGCGCGGGCCATCGGGGCCGGTGAGGGTGACTGTGCCGGCGCTGATTGCCTGCACTGTCCAGGCGTCGATGCGGCCTCCCTCGCGCATGACTGCTGGCTTGTCGCCGACCGCAAAGATGGCGCGCTTGCCGCCCGGGCTGACCAAGGTGCCGGTCAGGCGCGGCAGGCTGGTGGGCGAAGGCGCCGGGGTGGCGTCCGGAACAGGAGCCGTAGGACGGCGGCCCTGATTGAACAAAGGCCGCGCAAGCGACGTCAGCGACCGTGTGGCGTTCTGATCCCGGTAGTCTGATGGCGGCGGCGCCGCCGGCGGCATGGGTTGAGGCGCCGCAACGGCCACCGCCTGTTCCGGAGTGCTTTCCGGGAGCGTCAGCTCGGCAGCAATGGTGCCGGCAAGCGCTAGGGCTGCGACGGTGAGCGCGTAGGTAATGATGGCCATAGCTGCGCCTTACTGGACTGTGGCCGCGTTCGAGCGCTGGTGATTCAGGCGCCCTCGCGCCGACTTGGGATGCTGCGCGATCCAGAGGCGCATGGCTGCAGAGTCCGGGTTGGGCACGCAGAGCGACACGATGAACTGGCCTGCGTCGGAACCGAGGGCCTTGGCCTGCGCCACGCCGCGGCTGGTCCAGTCCCAGCCGCTCGGCCCGATCCAGGGAGCGACCGCAGCGACGCCCATGCCGGTGAGCAGGACGGCGGCAAGGCTGGGCAATGTATCGCGCATCCGGACGCGGCGCTGCACGCCCGGGGAGGCAGAATTTACGCTGGTCATGATGGGTGCTTCGCGGTTTGGCATCCCGTGGCAGGCAGTCGGATGCCTGCCACGGGACACGGCGCAAGAAGGGCTAGACGATCAGGCTGCCGGCTTGGCGAGGACGACGCGGATGCGCGCCATCATGCCGCCGTCCTCGTGCTCCAGGATGTGGCAGTGGAACACGAAGTCGCCGACCTCGCGGAACGGGATCGCGACGAAGGTGCTGGTCGGCTTGCACTTGCCGGATTGCACTGCTTCAAGCGTGCCATCACAGGCCGCGGCGTTGGCGGCCGGGCTTGGGCGGGGCAGGGGGATGTTGTCGTGCAGCACGGGTGCCTGGCCGATCGAGGCAGGGATCCCGGTGCCGGGCGACACGCCGCCGGTGAGCAGGTAGAACCTGAGCTGGTGGATGTGGAAGTTGTGGTCCTCATAGGTGAGGTTCACGAGTTCCCAGGTTTCCTGTGCACCTGCGCCGCTGGGAAGCGGCACGCAGACCGTCTCCGTCCCCGCATTGAACTCCCTGATCGGGGTGCGGGTCGCCTCAATGTCCTTGCCGTTCTGGTCCACCTCGACATAACCGAGGCCGAAGGTCGTGGGCGTCGGATAGCCGAACAGGATCTTGCGGTGATGGCCGGATGCGAGCGGCTTGCAGAGCGGATCTGCGGTCTGGCCGGTCAAAGTTTGTGGCGAAATTGCGGACGCGCCCGCTTGGGTCAGGCCTACCTGGACCGCGGGACCCGAGGCAGGGGCCGTCGCAGCACTGGCAGAGCCAGCGGAGACTTTCGTGGTGGTGCCCGGCACCGTGAGCGCCGCCGGCTTCTGCAACTGGCCCGCGGTCGAGAGCAACGACGCCGTCGTGTCCTTGATGGCAATCTGGTCGGGCGCCGAAGACTTGCGCGATGCCAGCGTGACCGCGGCCAGATCTATGGCCGGCCAATGGTCGCCGAGCGCGCCGTCGCCGGTATCATACTGCTCCGTCCGGAAGATGGCCGCCCGGTCCGGTACGCCGTTGTCCCTGCGGAGCACGCGCACGTCAACGCGCGAGCTGGGCATCATACGAAGCGTTTCCGTGCAAATCGTTTGACCATTGCCAGCGCCCTGGCCAGGGCAGGGTATGGGCTTGACCTTGCCTGCCATCAGCGCGGCGCCTGCGGGGGTGGTCGAGACAGAGCCGAGCGCGATGCCGTCAATGGAAATCACCTGCAGCGGCAACGGCTTGCCGTTCTGGGACTCCACGACAGACAACTGGTAGGAGCGGCTGCCCGAGGCGTTCAGCACGCGCCAAATTTCGCCTGAGCCGGCAACGGTGATCTGCGGATAAGCCTGCCCGTTCACGGTGTGCAGCCAAGTTCCGCCGGCGAAGGAGCCTTGCCCGGGACAGGTTCCCTGGCGCGGAGAGGCCGGGGCACCGCCGCAGAAGCCCGGGTCGGGCTGGGTGAACAGCACACCGCCGCTAGCGACCTGCGTGTCCTTCAGCACAATGTGGCGCAGACCAGACTGGTTTACGGCGTTGACGCAGGCGCTGTCCGCGCACTCGTCAGCCACCGAGCCGACCGTTAGGGCGCCAGCCAGTCCGGAATTGACCTGGTTGAGCGAAATGCCATGCAGATGCGGGTGGAACCACATCAGGCCCGGCGGATGGGTCGCATCAATATTATACACATACTCGGCAGCGCCTTTCACCACATCAATGCCGGGATGCACGGGTGTCACCGCGGTGACGCCGGGTGGCACGGCATTGTTGTCAGGGTTGGTGACCAGCGCGAACACGTAGTCGCCGAAGGTGTCGGTCGGCCCAACGGCACGGTGCGGCTCGACGATGAGGCCGTGGGTGTGCAGGTTGGTCGGGTTGTTGATCAGGTAGGGATCGTCGGCGACGTGGTTGGCGTCGGTCACGGTCGGCAATTTGTTCACTAACCGGACGCGCAGCGTGTCGCCGGGATTCAGGGCCAGGCGCACGCCGCCTAGGTCCGAGTGGCTCGTGCCTGCCGGGCAGGCATTTGCGCCGGGGGCGGGCAGGTTGCAGACCTCGTAGGTCCACAGGTCGGTCGTTATTGTGCCGAGCGGCGTGCTGACCGGCACGGCGGTGCGCTTGGCGGCAATCATGAGCACGCTGAGGGCGCCGTTCTGGCTTGCGAACACCGGCGGGTCCTGCAGCGGCTGCTGCGCCGGGGCGGGAGCGGGTTTTGCGGCGGAAGCGGGTGCCGCCACAGCGAGCAGAGACGATCCGAGGGCGAAGGCGCCCAGTGCTTGCTTTGCGACGCCTGGCCTTCTGATCGATTTTCTCTCGTGCATGCTGCCTCCGTTAGAATTCAGGGAGGCGCAATAACAACGAGCACCTACGCCTGCTGCCCTAATGGGGACACATTTGGGCTTGGGAAGGGTCCAAAGTCATACAAAGTTCATGATCGTTAAGTTTTGTAAGAAATATCTGCTAGCGTATCTATCCGTATTGCGTCTTATCCGTGCCCTATTTTTCTCATAGTAAATGAGAATATGCTGTGAAATTACACATAGGAGCCGCATAAATACAGCCAAGTCCAGCGTGGTGCACACAGTTTGATCGGTCAGTGCTGAGAAGGTAGGCAGAGTAGAAGGTTGCTCCTTCTCCTGACCTCTGGAGTTCCCCCTTTGCCGTTCAAGCTGAACCAGAACCGCCGCCGTCACATCCCCATCCGTGGCTCCTGCCGCAGCCCCAATCGCTCCCGCTCGGCCTCCCGCGCCCGCTCCTGCACACTCGCGTGCGCCCTCTGCCCCTCGCTCACCGCCGCCAGCGCTCGCCCGATCCCGGTCAGGCGCCTCCGGCCCGCCTGGGCCCCCCTGGCATTCCGCACCTGATCGCGCACGCCGTCCTCACCAAGCCGCTTCCCAGCCGCTTCCATGACGGCCCGCAGCTCCGCCTCTACCCCCGGCGCCCCACAAAGGTCGGAAGGCCCAACGACGCGGAAACACGGCGTCCTTCCACCGCTGCGGGCGGCTGCGCTGGTCCCCCGGCTTGCGGTAGCGCACGGCGGGCCTGCCCGCCTGCTACGCCGCCCGGTAGCGGGCCTGCCGCTCGGCCGGGGTCAGTGCCGCCTCGCCCTGCGGCTTTGGCCTGCTCTTGCTCATGTTTCCCCACCTCTGCAACTTGTGACGTGACGAGTTATAATGCATAACGTCACGGGTTGCATTCGCAGTTGTCATAATGGATATTCGGCGTTGCTGCGGTGCAGCATATGCGCGGTGTGACCGCCTGCATTTGCGGTGCCGCGCGTGCCGTCCCACTGTTTGCGAGCACGACGCCCGATGATTGCAAGCGCCTACAGTTATGGGTCGAGGTAGGCGCTGTAGCAAACCCCTGATCCAGCAAGGCCCGGCCGAGATGAGATAGGCCGAGACGCTGGTATTGCATGCAGTGTTACCCCCCCGCGTTAGACCCCCCGATTGCCGCGTGCAATACATCTGCCTCGGCGGCGATATCGCAGCCATTCCGCCTTGCATTACATGATCGCACGCAATAAACCGCCTATCCGTACCGGTGTCAGAATAGAATCGGCACTTTTGGGTCGAAACCACAGGTATTTTGTCTGTGTTCTCCTTTCTTATCGTACGTTTTCGCAGGCTTGGGCCTTCCACTCCAATTAGTTTTACCGCATTTGCGTTCTCAACTAATGGTTGATGTGCGAAGCATTTATTTGAAGCTTATGCTTTATCAGTGAGTGTCGGAAAATTTTACTACCTGAAAGCCTGCCTGCGATGCTTCGGTTTTTTCTTTTGAGCAATCAACGGCTTAGCGGCTGGCATTTGGCTTGCACGTTTCTTAACGTTTCATAACACAGGGAGGCTTGACATGAAGCAAGTCCTACTTGGAACCGTTGCCGCCCTCAGCGCACTGCTCGCCTTCGCAACGCCGGCGTCGGCCAGCCCGATCCAGGGACCCAACCTGGCGACCCCGCGAGGAGTCGGCAACTCGAACATCATCCTGTCGCTGCAGAGCCCAGGAAACTCGAGCCTCGAGTCAGGCTCTGTCACGCCGGCCGGCTGCACTGGTAACACCATCAGACCTTGCCCGGGCATGGCCAACATGCTCCGGACGTTCTTCAGCGCCGGGATCTCAAGCGCTGCGGCCCTGACCCTTTTCCCGGATGCGGCGGAGCCAGGCAGCGACGACTTCATCACTTTAACTGCGCTCACCCTCAACGTGTATGGGGCGGGCGCGAACAACAGCACGGTATTCTCGGCGCCGTTCGCTGCCGGCGTGCTTCCGCTCAACCTGATTCCTAGCCCCGGCCAGGGAAACAACCCCGTCAACACTTTCGTGCTCGACGATATGGAAGCCGCCAAGTTGCAGGTCCTGTTTGCCCCGGATTTGCGGGTCGGCCTTTCCGCAAGCTTCACCAACGCCCCGAACGCCCCCGTTGCAGGCTACCCACAATGGGCACGAAGGAGCCAACCAGTTGTTCTCTATGCTTGACGACACCCGCTCATCGAGACCCGACCGGTTCGGCTGCCAGGTGTTTGTAGGAAGGCGGCGCGTTGCGGCTGCAGCCTCGGTTGTAGAATCGCTGCGTCAGTCTCATGGCGTGGCATCCGACATGACGACGGACATGTTTTGGTTCATGAGTAGGATGGCAGTCTGGCAGAACAGTCCATTGGTCGTCGTACTGGAAAAGGACAACCAACCGGCGGCGGCTGTCCTTCTGTACGGGAAGCAGAAGTTCGGCGTTCCGACGGGCGTCATTAAAGGCGGCAGCCGGTCCGGTGACGGGCTGGTCATCGCAGCTGTTGGGCAGCGCGTGGCGGCGCTGGAGGCGGCTGCAGGTGCCGTGCTTGCGCTGCCCTGGGTCCATACGATCCTTGCCTCGATGCGCGGGGCTACGGAACCTAAAGCGACCACGCCGGAAACAGCGCGGATACACTGTGCCTGGCACACAACGGACGTCAGCACGGATCTTTCGCTTGAAGGCGGCTTTGAGGGCTTTCTGTCGCGGCTTCGGCCGCGCAGTCGCAGGAACTACTACTATTTCCGGCGCAGGGCCGAACGTGAACTTCGAGTCATGTTCGTGCCGGACCTGCTGCCGGAGGACGCCGCAAAGGCCGTGGAGGAGCTGCACGGAGCTTCCATGTATTCTGTGTCGCGCGCGCATAGCATCAGGCTTGAGGCCGCCATCCGCCAAACTCCCGGATACTTCGCAATGGGCGTGCGGGACGCGGCCGGGCAATGGTTGAGCTATCTGTCCGGCTGGCGGCAGCCGGAGGGCACGTACGTCGAATGGCAGCTCAACCGTGATGAGTTGCAGGCAGCCTCCCTATCAACCGTGATGCGAACTTACTTTCTGGAGCATGAAGCTGCGCACGGGGTGACGCGAGTTGTCTTCGTTGGCGGCTTGTCGGCGGCGCTGGGGCGCTACTGTGCGCCAGATAGCCGCCTTGATCTGCTCGCGACCCGCGTGGGTATCCGCGGTCGGATTGGTAGGGAGCTTGTCACCCGTCTACGCCCGCAAGGGCAGGTTGCTTTGATGTTGCAAAGTGCAGCCTTGGTCTCAACAGGGGGACCATGAGGACGTGTGTGGTGTTCACGCCGCCGCGGCTGGCCAAGAACCCGAATCTGCGTCGAAAACCGTACTTGATTGCGCGTCGGACCGTTCATCATTGTGCGCCGCTACACCTAGCTCGGCTGCCCCTAGTACCCCAGTAGCACCCGGTAGTCGCTCCGATCCCCGAACGCCCCCGCGCGCTCGTCAACCCGCACGCAGGGCCGGTTGCCGGGGTCGCACCGGGTCAGCTTTGCCAGGAACCCCGCGCGTGCCCACTCGTCCCGGTTGGCCTGCATCTCCGCCACCTCCGCCTGCAAATGACGCTTCTCCGCCCGCGCCGCCGCAATCGCCCCCGTGTCCCACCACAGCACCAGCGTGCTCGCCAGCCACCCCACCAGCACCAACGCCGCCACCGCCGCCGTCATCCACCCCAGCAACCGCCAGCTCGCCCACGCCACCACGCCCCGCAGCGCCGCGTCCGCCTGCCCGGCCTGCTCCGCCACCCTGGCCAGCCGGGACAGCAGCGGCCCCGTCGCCGCCTGCACCGCGGCCACCCCCTCCACCGCCGCCCCGGCCAGGCCCTCCGCCACCGCCGCCCGCGCTGCCCCTTGCACCCCAGCCTGCAGCGCCTGCACCTGACGGGCCAGCGCCTCCCGCTCCCGCGCCAGCGCCGCCCGCTCGGCGGCAAGCCCCTCCAAGGCCGCCTGCACCGCAGCCTGCTGCCGGTCGGCAATCTCCACCAGCCCATACAGCCGGTCCTCGTTCGCCTGCCCCGCCGTGCCGTCCACCGCCGCCTCCCATCTCGCTGCCTGTCACATCCCCATGCTGGGGCCTTGCCGCTGGCTCGGACGCGGACGCTGCGCCAGCTCCTGCCGGCGGGCCTCCTCCTGCGCCGCCCGCTGCTGCGCCTGCTCCTGCAGCCGCAGCCGCATCCCGGCCTCGGCCGCCTCCACGACCTCGCCCACCACCCGCCCCGGCCGCGCGTCGGCCAGCACTCCTGCCAGGATCGGCCGCTCCGCCATCCCGAACGCCTCGCCGCGCTCGCGCAGCACCCCCACCGCCCCGGGCTGCCCGCGCACCTCCTGCCCGAACCCCAGTAGCGCCTCCCGCGCCGGGCCATAAGCCGGGTCGGCGTCCAGCCGCGGCAGGGCGTCCCTGAACCCAGTCAGCAGCCGGTCCCACCGCTCCACCAGCTCGCGCGCCGCCGCCTCGTCCACTGCCCGCTGCGCCTGTTGCCGCCGGTGCGCCTCGAACCGCTCCCGGAACCGTGCCCGCCCCTGCGCCACCTCCTCCGCCAGCCCGGCACCGGGCGCAGGCCCCGCCGTGGCGGACGCCACCGGCCCGGGAGCTGGCCGCGGCGCCGACGGCACCTGCTCCGGCCCCCGTGCCGCATCCGGCCCTGATCGTGGCACCACGATGGCGCTATCCGGCCGCAACGGGTCCAGCCCGCGCCGCTCGGCATATCGCCGCACGGGGCCCGCCTCCCCGCCATAGTCCAGCGTGGTATCCTTCGCCCGCTCCCGGCCCAGCGCCCGCGCCAGCCGCGCCAGGTCGGCGAAGTCCTCGGCCGCGTAGTGCAGCGCCACCCCGTCCCGGTGCCGTGTCAGGCCCACGTACGCCGCGTGCCGGTCCATGTGCGGCGTCGCCAGCACATGCGCCCGGTCCACCGTCACCCCCTGCGCCTTATGCACCGTCGCCGCATAGCCGTGGTCCACATGCCCGTAATCCCGCACGTAGAACGTCACCATGGGGGCAGCGTCCGACCCCTTCCTTCCCTCCTGCCCAGCCCCGGACCCAACTCCAGGCCCGCCAGGTCCGTCCAGCCGCACCGTCAGCCGCTCTCCTCCGGCCTCCACCGCCAGCACCGTCCCCAAGCTGCCGTTCTTCACCGCCACACCCTGCGCCCGGTCGTGGTGCCCCCCAAGTCCGCGCTCGTTGCGCCCGAACATGATCCGGTCGCCCGCCGCAAAGGCCCGCGCGCCCCGCTCCGTCTGCACTACCTGGTCCGCCCCATGCAGCACGCCTGCCAGCCGCATCCGCTCCCGCGCCAGCTCGTTCAGGTCCCGCACGTCGTCCCGCGTGTAGGCCAGGATCACCTGGCTCGCCTCTGGACTCTCCTGGCGCACCGCGTCCCACCCGGCCACCAGAGCCGCCTTCGCAGCAGCGCGCGTGCCAGACGCATGCACCATCCCCGCCCCGGCATACCGCTCCAACGCCTCCGCCGTCCGCCCCGTCGCCAGCTCCCGCGTTGCCTCCCGCTGCCACGCCTCACGCTGCCGCCGCACCGCGGTGATCGCCACCGCCCCGTGCCGCTCCGACAGCGCCCGGAACGCCGCCCCGGCCTCGATGGCCTGCAACTGCTCGGGGTCGCCCACCAGCACCACCTTCGTCCCGGCCGCCGACGCTGCGGACAGCACCCGCTCCATCTGACGCGAGCCGATCATCCCTGCCTCGTCCACCACCAGCACGTCACGAGGGGTGAGCGCGTCCCGCCCGTCCTTCCAGCCGAACTCCAGGCTTGCCAGCGTACGCGAGCCGATGCCACTACCCGCCTCCAGGCCTTCCGCCGCGATGCCGGACAGCGTCGCCCCGCGCACCCGGTAGCCCTCCGCCTCCCAAGCCGCCCGCGCCACTCCCAGCATCGCGCTCTTGCCCGTGCCGGCGAACCCCACCACCAGCGCCAGGTCCGCCCCGCCCGTCACATGCAGCAGCGCCGCCGCCTGCTCGTTGCCCAGCTTCAGCCCACCCCGCTCCGCCGCACGCGCCGCCAGTAGGGCCGCGGCCCGCAACACCCCGTGCCCGCCGTGCTCGCCCAGCGTCGTGCCGGCCTGCTCCATGCGCTGCTCGGCCTCCAGCATCCCCCGCGTGCTGAACCGCTCCCGTCCCCGCCCGTCCCGGCCCAGCCGCACCAGCTCCGGTGCTGCCTCCACCCGCGCCATGACGGACGCGAACTGCTCCGCCCCGTCACTATACCGGTCCACGAACCGCGCCAGGTCCTGCTTGCTGAACGTCGAGTGCTGCCGCGTCAGCGCGTCCAGCGCCACATTCGGGTCAGCTGCGATCCGCTCCCCATTCCGCCGTGCTATCGCCCGGTGCTCCGCCCGCCGCTCCGCGTTCTGCGCCGGCGGCTCTTGCGCGTTCTGCGGCTCCGGGTTCTGCCGTTCTTCCCGCCGCGCCCCCGCTGGCCCGATCTTGTGCTGCGGCTCCAAGTCGATGCCCTGCTCGGCGTAGCTGCGGTGGTCGATCCGTGCGTCATGCCCCAGCTCGTGCAGCCGCGCGTTCGCCACCTCCGCCCAGCGCTCCCGCCAGGTCCGCAGCAGTGCCTTGTCGTTCCACGCACGCTGCTTCAGCCCGAACCCGTCGCCCTCGACCCCGCGCATGGTCAGCATGACGTGCGCGTGCGGCTGCTCCCCGCCGTCCCGCGCCTTGGTCCAGTGCACGTTCAGGTCCGCCACCATCCCGCGCACTACGAACTGCTCGCGCACGAACTCCTGCACCAGGGCTACCGCCTCCGCCTGACCCAGCTCACGCGGCAGGCTGATCTCGATGTCACGCGCCAGCACCGCGTCCTTGCGTCGCTCCGCCGCTTCCACTTCGTTCCATAGCGTCTCGCGGTCCAGCCAGCGTGCCGGCGCACCGTCGGGCAGCATGATCTCCTTATAAACCACATGTTGCTTGTCGGTGTAGTCATGGTCCTGGTCCAGCAGCTTGTCGTGCAGCTCCTCCGCTGCACGGTAAGCCGCAGCCGCTATCGCGCTGCGCCCCTGCGAGCGCTGGATGACCTTGGCCGAGAAGTGGTAAAGTGCCATACAGTAAAGCGGCTCGTGTTGTCTTCAGGGTAGGCTGCAGCAAGTCAGCGCACATTGCAACGCAATGTTTAAGCGCGCATTTTCTGATTTGCTCCGTTTCACTCCGCAGCAGAAATGACGGGCTGCTCGCGCCCATCCT
>JAABUP010005128.1_pt1 | contig 20454 bp, 25 predicted proteins | sample 5559201 | NCBI WGS metagenome assembly JAABUP01 (sample SAMN10711887, study PRJNA513373) | rock metagenome | isolation source: Antarctica rocks | place: Antarctica
CGGTCGACTGGCTGACGCACGCGAACGCCCGGCCCTCGGCCGCGACCGGCGAGCCGCCGCTCGTGCGCCTGTCGGCGGAGGCGACCAAGGGCGGGCCGTTGCCCCCGACCGCGGCCGACTACGGGCTCCTCGCCAGCGGCCTGGTCTCGGCGGAGGCGCTCGTCGCCGTCGCGGGCAACCGCGGGGCACCCCCTGGGTCCGGTGCCGGTCGCCCATGTCGGTGCGCCGGTCACGGTGCGGGTCCACCGCGACCGGGTGCGCATCTGGCGCGACGCCGCCTGCCTGGCGGACCATCCCCGCGCCCCGGAGGGTGCGCGCCGCCGCGTCATCGATCCGGCGCATTTCACCCCGCTCTTCCCGCAGAAGCGGCGGGCCCAGGCGATGCGCTACCGCGAACTCCTGCTCGGCCTCGGCGGGCGCGCGCCCGCCTTCCTCGGCGAGCTGTCGCGGCGGCAGCGGGACCGCCTGCGCGAGGAACTGCTCGCCGTCTACGCCCGCCACGAGCGGTACGGCCCGGCCGCGCTGCTGGCGGCGATGGCCCGCGCCGACGATGCGGGCACGTACAACGCCGCCGCCCTCGCCCTCCTCCTGGCCGCCCCCGTCCCGGCACCGGTCGCCCCGCCGCCGGTGCCGTTCGTCGGCCTGCCGTCCCAGGCCGAGGTCGACCGCCTCCTGAGCAGCTACGAGGCCTGGGTCCACGTCGATGTTGCCCTGCCGGCAGGCCCGCCCGAAGCCGCCACGGCGCGGCCGGGGGCACTCTATATAGAAGGGAGCGACCGATGAGCGCGGACCCCGACACCCTGCTCGCCCAGTTGCAGCTCCATCAGGCGGCCGCCGTGCTCCCGCAGTGGCTCGACCGCGCCGCCCAGGAGGAGTTGCCCTACGGCGACTTCCTCGGCGGGCTCCTCCAGGAGGAGGTGACCGCCCGCGCCGACGCGGCCACCTTGCGCCGCCTGCGCCAGGCCGCCTTCCCCTTCGCGGCGACCATCGAGCAGTTCGACTTCCGCTCCCGCCCCGAGCGCAAGCGCCAGGTCGTACTGCGCTACCTCGACCCGACCTTCGTGGCGCAGGCCGGGACCCTCACCCTCATCGGGCCGCCCGGGCTGGGGAAGACGATGCTGGCGATCTGCGTGGCCACGAAGCAGGTCCAGCTCGGCCACACCGCCCGCTTCGTCACCGCCCAGGCGCTCGCCGGCCAGCTCGGGCGGATCGCCACGGTCGTCGGGCGGCAGCGCCTCCTCAAGCCACTCCTCACCTGCGACGTGCTGGTGCTCGACGAGCTCGGCTATCTGCCAACAGAGCCCACCTTCGGCCCCGCCCTGTACGAAATCATCGCCGGTCGCTACACCCGACGACCGACGATTATCACGAGTAACAAGAGCCTGCCAGAGTGGGCCACGGTCGTGCAGGATGTGAGTCTGGCCGCAGCGCTGGTCGACCGACTCATGGATCGCGGGCAAGTCTTCTATTTGAAGGGTCCCTCCTGGCGGACCCGCGGGCACCCGACCGTGGAGGGACAGGCCACGGAAGCATCGGTCGCGCTGTAACATTTCTATTTCGGCACGCCGTCCACTTGACGACCGGCGCTTACAAGGAGACGAACGGCAGCTGTCGGGAGGACCACCCGGGTGGAGCGTCCGCACCCGTTGCCTTCAGGCAAGGTATCGAGTAGCACGTGACCAAGTCAGTGGCCAGTGTTTCAGTCGCGCGCGATCGGCCCAGGAGTTCCCCCCCGCCCACTCCCCACCCCATCTGCTATTATTCCTTGCGGAAAGTGGCATTGCAGAAAGAAAAGGGGCGACCCGCAACAGGTCGCCCCTCTGCCCGATTCGGTTGTGCTCGGCGTCTAGTCGCGGTACGGCTTACCAGGGCTTTCGTTGATCACCCGCTTCGAGTCGTTGTGCCGGAAGGGCGGGAATTCGGAAATCGGCCACGGTGGCGTGCTGCGCCCGACGGTCTCGCCCGGCTTGCCGGGCAGCACCGTACTCGACTTTGATGCCGTACTACCACTTTTCTTTGTCCAGGCCGAATCGGACTTCTTGCCATTTTTTGCCATCGGCCCTCCTCTCCCGTCACCAGATGCGGGGTAGGCCGCACCCTGACCACAGGAAGTCGATCGCTATTATAGCAATACCGAAGAAGATGAGGACAAGCGCACGATTGAACCGTGCCAGTTTCACCCGCACGAGGTCGGTGTTCTGCTCGCTATAGAGCCGGTAGGAACCGGCGATCTCCTCGTAGGTGGTGCGCAGCTCGCCGGCGGTGCGCCGGGTGTAGTCAGTGGTGGTCCACTCGTCGAGATCGGGCGCGACGAACCCTTGCGTGGTGAGTACGAGGAGAAGGTTGAAGAGGCCGGCGACCATGACGGCCAGGCCGAGCACAATGAAGATGTAGAAGACGATATGCTCGTTCTGGTTCAGGCAGGCACCGGAGGTGCTCAACGAACTGATGACAAAGACGATCGCCGCGCTGAGCACGGAGAGCAGCGGCATCGCCCGCGATTCGATGTCCCTTCGCTGGGCGAGATCGTCGTTGTACCGCTTATAGGCTACATCGGCGATCGCCTTCGCATTCTCCGCGTCTGGTGCCTGCTCCTCGCTCCCTCTTTCCGGATCGTTCTCCTCGTGGATGCCCAGCCATGCCCTTGCGCGGCGCTTCATCGCCGGCCTTCCCTCTCCAGCTCTCTAGCTGTTCACGGAAGGCCTGTCCAGCTACAATGATCGTACCGGGATTGGCGCCCTGGACAGGCCCGTCGATTCTTGGGCGACCGGGGGGTGAGCTACCCCGGTCGTTCTCTTTGACGCCGAGACGTCGGTGTGGCCCTATGATTGTGACGCCCACCCGACTCCGTATGATCATGGGACAAGGTAGCGAGCCGGGCGCACCACCCTCGCGCATTAGGAGAACGATGCGCAGCAAGGGCGGAGGCGCGCCGGAGCGATCACGTTAGGCAGCATTGCGCGCGAGCAACCCCCCGGCGATCTCGCGCATCGCTGGCGACAAGCTACGCACCGCGAACTTGTTGAGACTCCACGCCAGCAAGGATGGGTCGGCTTCCGCGAGGCCCTTCCCCGCCCACACCACATCTCCCGGGGATGAGATGTGCCGGAGCACATCCAGCAGTGCCGACCGTACTCGGAAGCGGTTATGCCGCGCCCCGACCTCGACCAAACTCGCGACGGACTCGCGCAGAATATCGGGATCCTGCGCGATCGCAATCGCTCCGGTGAGGAAGTCGGCGATGGTATCGCAAAAGGCAAACTGGAGCCGCGTCTCGTTACGGATAGCGGTGTTGAACCGATGGACCACATCACGGAAGGTCTCGGGATCATCGGCCCAAAGTGATTTGATGCCCGAGAGCGACACCAGCGGCACGAGATGGATGAACTCATCGTGCTGTTCATCACGCTCGCTGAGCGCCATCACGAGGCGGGAGTACTCATGCAGGATCGCCGTGTTGGGGTGAGCGCCGGTGACCTGCTCGGACACCCGCGCGATCTGCTTCGGTAAGGTCTCGGACGGTACCGTCGCCGCTTTCGCGGTCGCCTCGAAGTCGGCGAAGAAATCGCCGACCGACTGATAGCGGGCCGCCGGATTGGCGCGGGTAGCCTTGGCGATCACATGCCTGAAGAGCCCGAAGGGTTGCTCGGAAATGTCCGGGGGCGGGCCCCCCAAGGTCAGCGCATGGAGGATCCGGCCCAGGCTGTAGATGTCCGCAGATGGCGTCACATCTTTCGCATTCGCCCATTGTTCCCACGCGGACCAGAAGGGGGTGCCGATCTGGTCGTAGGTCCCGGTGAGATTGCCGCCCTCGCGCCGCGGATCGCGCGCCAACCCGAAATCCGCGATCGCCCAGACCCCGGGGGTTACCATCAGGATGTTCTGGGGCTTGAGATCGCGGTGGACGACGCGCTCGTGGATCGTCGCTAGCCCGGCGCAGATCTGCCGGATCACGTCGATGATGAACGCTTCGTCGTCTGCGGAGAAGGGCAATTCTTCGAGCAAACTGCCGGAGGCCAAGGGCATGGCGTACCACGGATTGCCCTCGTAATCCCTGCCCGTCCCGAGCACCGGCATCACATGCGGGTTATCGAAGTCTTCGAGCAGTTGCGCTTCCTGGAGAAAGCGCTCTTGCCGAGAGTCGTCAGGACCCGGGTTCAGGACCTTGACCGCGACGAGTTGCCGCGTCTTCAAATCGAGCGCCCTGTACACCGTGGCGAAGCCGCCCACGCCGATCGGCTCTGGCTCGATCTCGAAGCGACCCCCGAGTTGGCGCCGGGCGATCTCAGCGGGGGGCCGCCCGGCGCGCAGTCGCGATCGCGATCCCGCCCAACTCACCAAACTATCGAGGTTCCAGATCGGTCCACTCGACGTGTCGCCGATCGGATCGGGAAAATCAGGGCGTTCGCGAAGCTTCGCGAACGCCTGCCGAGACATGTTCAACTCGCTCGCTGCATCGCTCACCCCGCCCGGTCGCATAACCCCCCACGAAATACTTACTTCATGACAACCATTCTTGAATGATACCATATTGGTTGTCGTTGAAGCAATATTTCTTCGGGGATGACGTCCCAGGGGTATTGTCAAGGCAGCTTGCCAGCCTTACAGGGAGGTGGGTAGGCGATACTCGACGTATGAAAGAACACGCCTCCGCCCTCGGCTACAAGCGCCATCGCTACCTGCCCGCGATCGTCGGCCACGCGGTGTGGCTGTACTGCCGGTGCTATTGCGTTATGCCGGGGTGAGCATGGCGCGAGTCGGTGGACGGCGACAATGTCCGGGGGCGTGCCGCTGCGTTGGCAACCGCTACCACGTCAGTAGCGCGGCTGTTAGCGTATCCCAGGCCATCAACCACGGTGGGCACAACCCGTAGGGACGGCGCCTCGATTGTCCGCCTGAGATCGTAGAAGCCGCAGCGGAGGTTCCGCAGGAAGGCGTGCGCTCGGCACAGCACGCGCGCCCCAGCGGGGGTCTTAAAGCCGTGCATCCCGCGTACGCGCCCCTTGCGGTGCTGGTGATCGCGCTCGATCCGCTGCTGGGACATCTTGCCGGTCTCGTGCAGGGCATCTGGGAGGACGGTGGCGAGCGCGGGCGGGTACGCCGCCGCGCAATCGGTCGTCACCTCGTACGGGGCCATGCCCGTCGCCGCGATCGCCCGCCGGAAGAACGCCGCCGCGTCCGCGGTTGTCCGCTGCGCGCTGACATAGACATCAACGGGTTCTGTTGGGTTGTGCGGTGATGGATAGTCATGGTCTTCGCTTGACGCGCGATCCGTGGGCTGTCAGATGTCAAGGGTGGCCAAGGCGCCCAAGAACGGGCTTGCAACGGTGACTCTTGATGACGCCTTTTGCGGCCCGGCGCTCCATCATCGCACAACCCAACAAAACCCTCCTACCGCCGACACCCTCGCCCCAGGGACTGGCGAGCCCCACGGGCCATGAGCGGTGCCAGTGTCAGGCCCTCACGACAAGCCCTGGCGCAGTTCCTGATCGGACGCCAGGCTGCGGCTGGTGACAGCGACCGTTACACCACGCCTGCTGGTGCAGGTGCGCCGCTTCTTCTGCAGGGACGCGGCCTGCTTGCGGCGCATCTTCGCCGAGCGACTCCCGCACCTCGTCGAGCGCTACGCGCGACGAACCTCCGCCCTCCGCGCCACCCTCCAGCGTATCGGGCTCGCGCTGGGCGGGGCGGCGGGCGCGCGACTCGCCGCCGCCCTCGACCTGCCGGTGGGGCGCACCGCGCTGCTCGCCCTCGTCCGCGCGGTCCCGCCTCCCGCGGAAGCGCCGCCCCGGGTCGTGGGCATCGACGAATGGGCCTGGCGCCGGGGCCATCGCTTCGGGACGATCCTCGTCGACTTGGAGCGCCACCGGGTGCTCGATCTGCTGGCAGATCGCTCGGCGGAAAGCGCCGCCGCATGGCTGCGCCAGCGCCCGAGCGTCATCGCGGTCGTCCGCGATCGCAGCGGGCTGTACGCCGACGCCGCGCGTTGCGGTGCCCCGGAGGCGACCCAGATCGCCGACCGCTGGCACCTGATCCATAACCTGGCCGAAGGGCTGGAAGAGTTCCTGCTGCACCAGCGCGCGGCGCTGCGCGCGGCGGCCGTGCCCGGCGAGGCGGTCGAGGTGACGGGCGATATCGCCCCCGGCCCGCTCACCCCCGGCCGACCACGGGGCGGCAAGCAGCGGGCCGAGGAGGCGAGCCGCCAGCGCCACGCGCACCTCGTCGAGCAATACGAGGCGATCCGGCGCCTGCACGACGCCGGGGCCGACGTGGCCGACAGCGCCCGGCGCGTCGGCGTCAGCCGCCGGACGGTCTATCGGTATCGCACCCTGCCCGAGCCGCCCGAGCCGCAGCGTCCGCACCGCCCGGCGCGGCAGCGGCTGTTGACGCCGTACGAGCCCTCTCTGCTCCAGCGCTGGCACGAGGGTTGCCACAACGGGATGCGGCTCTATCGCGAGCTTCGCGAGCGGGGCTACGCCCACGGTGCCTCGAACGTCATGCGCTTCGCCGCCCAGCTGCGGCGCGACGAGGCCGCCGGCCGGCCGGCGGGGGCAACCCGGCGCGCGCGGGCGGTGCCGACGCCGACCGCTCGGCGCGTTGCCGGGCTCTTCCTGCGGCGCTCTGCCGACCTCAAGCCGGAGCAGCGCGCATATCTGGCGCGCGTGCAGCAGGCCGACGTGACGCTGGCGACGGCCTACCGGCTGACGCAGGACTTCGCCGCAATGGTGCGCGAGCGTCAAGGCGAGCGGCTCGATGCCTGGCTGACCGAGGCGGACGCCTGCGAGGTGCCCGCGCTGCGGCGCTTCGCTCAGGGGCTGCGCGCCGACCTGGCGGCGGTGCGGGCAGGGCTGACCGAGGAGTGGAGTAACGGCCCAACCGAGGGCTTCGTCCACAAGCTCAAGTTGCTGAAGCGCCAGGGCTATGGGCGCGCAGGCTTCGACCTCTTGCGCCAGCGCATGCGCGGTGCCGCCTGAATGGGTGCGGGGACGAGGTGCGCAGCATGCGCCCGATACCGCATGTGGAGGGGCGGCGTATGGATCGGCAAGGGCAGCGCCTGTCGTCGCGCCCCCGCGTCTTGTGGGTCGGCGGTTCGCCCTGCGCCGGCAAGAGCACACTCGCCGCGCTCCTCGCCGACCGGCACGGCCTTGCGCTGTACCACTGCGACGAGGCGCTCCCCGCACATCTGCGCCGAGCGGCACCGACGGCGTATCCCCTGATGCACACGCTGACGAACACGCCGTGGAACGCGCTCTGGGCGCGGCCGGTCGACGCGCAGATCCGCGAGGAGCTGGCCTTCTACCGGGAAGAGTTTCCGCTCGTGCTGGAGGATCTGCGTGGCTTTCCCACCACGTCACCCGTCATCGCCGAGGGGACGGCCTTGCTCCCGGAGCTCGTCGCGCCGCACCTGGCCGAACCGCACCGGGCGCTGTGGCTGGTGCCGAGCGCGGCCTTCCAGCGCGAACAGTACGCGCAGCGCCCCTGGATCCACGACATCCTCCGGCGGTGCGACGAGCCGAGGGCAGCATTCGAGAACTGGATGCGGCGCGACATCGGGTTCGCGGACACGGTGGAGCGTCACGCCAAGGAACGCCACCTCCCGGTACTGCGGGTCGACGGGACGCGCGGTGTTGAGGCGCTGGCGACGATTGCCGAGGGCCGGTTGCAGCTGCCGCCGTAATTGCCCTCGCATGAGGGCAACCCCCTATCCTGCGTGTTCGCAACACCCGACCTATGTCACCGAAAGGCGGTAAGACCCCCCATCCTGTGACGAGGTATGGTGTGTCAGGGTGCGCCGACCGCCTCGACGTGCGGGACGTGGTGGACCCGCACCTCGAGCGCGAAGTCGGCCCCGAGCGCCTGCACGTAGCGGTGCAGGGTCGTCAGCGTGTAGGCCTCGTAGCCCCGGCGCTCGATCTTGGCGACCTGCGACTGGGAGACGCCGAGGCGTTGGGCCATCTGCTCCTGGGTCAGGCCCGCCGCCTGGCGCGCCTCGACGAGCTGGAGCCAGAGCCCCTTCTTGGCGGCCTCCTCCTCGTAGACGGCCCGGAACTCCGGGTCGGCCATTTGCCGCGCCCAGTAGGCGTCGTAGCGGGCCTGGCCAGCCTCGCGGCTGTTGTGTGTGTCGGTCATGGTGTTGCCCTCCCTTCCTGATGGGCGAGGAAGTCCTCATGATAGTGGCGCGCCTGCTCCAGCTCGCGCCGTGGCGTCTTCTGGCGCTTCTTCTGGAAGCCGTGCAGGAAGACGATGCGCCGCCCGGTGTAGAAGAAATAGATGATGCGGTAGATGTTGGTGCCGCTCTCCTCGCGCAACTCCCAGAGGTCGTCGTCGAGCTTCTTGACCAGCGGCTCGCGGGCCGCCACGTTGCGGACGCGCAGCTGCTCCATCGACCAGCGGAAGCGGGCGCGGGTCTTCGCGTCGAGGCCGTCCAGGAACTCGGCCACCGGGACCCGCCCGTTGGTGGCCGCATACAATTCGGTTGACCACGCGTTCCCGGTACTCATTATGAATATTTTATCATGTTGACATTATTATTGTCAATTATATGGCCAACCCTAAGCTTTAGAGGCCGAGGGTTTATTGTCCATCCGAGCATCAATCAGGATGATACCCGGGTTGTCCTCCTGCCCCAATTCACGGAGGATGTTCTGCACCTTCGCGAGCTCGGTATCCGAGAAATAGCAAATAACCTTCAACGACTTGTTGGTATCATTCGCGGCTTCATAAATCGGAACTTGATTTGCCAGGTTCCTCTTGAGCTGAGAGTTACTGGCAAGCTTGAATTCGACCAGTGACGTGTCTCGGCTGCCGCGAGATAGCTTGAAATCTACCGGCCCTCGCCCGTTATTAACCTCGCGATTCACGTCGGACGGGGTAGCGAACCAGGTGAGCCGATAGAGGAGCTGGAGGTCCGACTCGCGCTGGATTTGTTTTCCATCAACATAGAAGATGCGATAACCGTCCTGGTCCTCGATGACATGCTTGAGGAAAAGCACTCGTTCACGCGCCTCCGCATAGGTGTCGCCGGCATACTGGTAGAACGCTGTGCCAGAGAGCCTCTGGGTGACGAGATGCCGCAGTTGTTCGACGAACTGCATCTCCGTTTCCCGGACCTTCTCGTTGCTGATTGCTTGCGCCCGCTCGCCGCTATCCTCCTTCCCACGAATGTAGTACTCGATAATCTGTGGGTAAGCGAGCAAGGCCCTGGCGATCGCCCGCTGCTTCTCCCGCTCCCGCTCCTTGGCCGACCCTTCGGGGTCGAGAGGGAGTTGTGACGCTAAGTAGTTGTTGAGCTGTGCCCGCAGCTGCTCGTCGGGCACGGCCGCCGCCACCTGCTCGAAGTTGTTGAGCAGGTCCCGGCGACTGATCCAAATCTCGTCGCGAGTGAGCATATCTTTCGGGGTCAGCAGCACATAGTCACCGCCGTGGTGTGGCAGCTCATAGCGCCCGCGCTCCCACGTCTCGGTGGTGTAGTTGAAGCGGACCTTGTCTATATTGAAGATTCGCCGTTGGTCAGCGGGCAAGTGACTCTGTGCGAATACCTGCGTGTATTGCAGGAGATAGCCCTTGATGAGGTTGGTAGTGAAATCGCTGATGTTATCGCGCCCGACGCCTCCCGAGATGAGGCAGACCTTCTCCAGGTGGCTGCCGCGCGTCACCTGCTCCTGGCCGAAGTTGCTGAACATGGTGGCGAGGTTCTGATGTAATGAGCTTGCAAAATCAGAACCAAGTCCGCTCCCGCCGTTGCCGAAGCGCGAGAAACCTAACCAGTTCTGCTTAACCTCACTGAACTGATACCACGCGCGCAGCAGGCCAGGAGCGATACCACTGCTGGCAGACTTGTCCCGCAGGAAACGCAGATAACCGATCATGTCGTCGTGCCGTCGCCGATATTCCGGTTTCCGGCTATTGAAGAGTAGGAACGGATCGATAAAAAGCGGCAGATCGTTGATCAACGAAATGTCGAAAGCGCCATACTCTTCGAGTAGGGTAGGGGTGACCTCGAAGAAGTCGGAGAAATAAATTTGTACCCCTGTCTGCTCTGCAAGTTGGGCCATGCAGCACTCGCTTTCCAGTAGCAGTAACCCTGAAAATAGACGATAAAATCCTATAGTACGTACTAATAGTAGCACGGATGTTCAAGGGTTTGGCACGAGGTCAACCCTTACGCTGTTGCCATGTAGAGACCAAGAATGAAGCGATGGTTCCGGCGAAGCCTACAGCCAGCTCGGCATGGCGCGCCGCCGGACGATAGGCCTTTCGTCCTTTCCCGTGCGCGTCGCCCTGGTCGTTGCGGAGCGCGGCCAGCTCGTTGACCACGGCTTGCGCGTTGCCGAGGATTTTCTTGAACCCCTCTTCCTGGTGCTGGCCGGGTGCGAGATTGAGCTCCTGAACCGTCAAGTAATACAGGTTGGGTAGGGAATCATCAGCCTTGTAGCCGATACCGGCATCGTCGAGGATGTGCTTACAGACGCTTTCCAGGAGGGCACGGGCCGAGGTGATTGCACCATCCGGGTCACTCGCGAGGCGACGTCGCGCCTTGTTCCAATCATGCGTGACGTGCTCCCAGTCGGGGAGCGTATTCAGGATAGAGAATAAGGGTTGGCCGGCTTCGGGCGGGATACCTTCCAAAAAGTCGAGCAGGGGGAGTGAATTCGCGATGGAGATAATCGCGGCGGCTCTGGTAGTTGGGATAGCTATCCCTGATGTGGTGCCAGAACTCTTCGAGCGTGCGACAACTCCGCACAAATGCGGGGAGGAGGTCGCGAATCTCCTCGCCTTCATCCCCAATCAGGCGACGGCGCAGGAGGTGGTACTCCTGAAAATGTTCTCGGTCTTCGTTGCCGGTGGCTCGCGCAAGCAGTAGCTCTTTGATCTGCAACACCGCTGTTGCTTGCTCTTCTAAGGACGACACAATACGCATGCTCCTTGGGTATTCAACCGAACCGCTTCGCCGACAGGGCGGTCACGTGCCGACCGCTGGCGCGCAGTTGCGGCACGAGCTGGCGCATGGCCCTCCTGAGGGGCGTCTCACCCTCCGGGACGATGAACAGCGCTGCTCTTGATGCTACCGCACTGGCAAGCGGCCCCCACTGCCCCTTGAAGGGCAGCATCGTTGCCGACATGAGCACGAGGTTGTCCGACTGTGGGTTTCGCTGTAACCGGGTGCGTAACGGCCGCGAAGGGGTATGAGCGCGATGTGTCACAGGCTCGTGGCCTCCATCACCTTCTTGGCGTTCTTGCGCGCCATATGCACGTATATCTGGGTCGTGTCGAGCTTGCGGTGTCCGAGCCACTCCTTGAGCTGGAAGGCGGAGACGCCGCGCTCGGCCTTGTAGCTGGCGAAGGTGTGGCGCAGCGAGTGGGGGGTGATCGCCTTCTTGATCCCCGCCGCCGCGCAATACTTGGCCAGCAGGTCGCGCACACCCCACTCCTTGAGCGGCTGGCCGTCCCGGCCCAAGAAGAGCGCCTCGCTCAGCGACTCCGGTCGTACCCGCAGCCAACTCGTCACGGCCTGCGCGCCTTTCTTCTCCAATTCGACGGTGCGGGCCGATTGGCCCTTGCCCTCCCGGACGCGTAGCGTGCGGCCCTTCGTGTCGATATCGTCGAGTGCGAGGGCGCACAGCTCGCTGATGCGGATGCCGGTTTGCAGGAAGAGCGTCAGGATCGCAAAGTCGCGGGCGTGGCCCCCGGCCGCCGCCAGGAGGCGACTGTACTCTTCCGGTGTCAGGTAATTGCGCCCGCGCTGCTCGCTGTTTCGGGGTGTCGATGCCCGCGAGCGGGGAGCGGGCGATCAGGTCCACGCCTTCGAGGTAGCGGAAGTATTCGCGGAGCGCGGCCAGCTTGCGGGCACAAGAGATACCGGTGAGGCCGCGACCGGCGAGGTGCGCCAGGTACTCGGTCATATCGAGGCGGGTGATCTTGCTCGGTGTGTCGGCCACGCCGTTGGTCTCCGCGAGCCAGGCGACGAACTGCGTAACGTCGGTGCGATAGGCGCGGGTCGTCTGCGGGCTGAGCTTGCGGCCGATCAGGCTGCGCAGGAATGCGGCGGCCGAGGCCTCCAGGGTTTGCTTATTCGAGTCGTGTTTCATAGTCACTACCTTTCCTTGCTTCCCACTCTAGCGAGACACCCGGAATGTCGCAAACAGCGAGACAGGAAATAAATAGGCCAGATAACGGGGTCTTATAGCCATTATCTTGGGTATAACGATTCATGGTCAATAGGCGGTTTTCGGTGTGGTAATGCGGAAGAGCAGGGAGAGGCGCAAAACCGCTGGGCCTGAGAATGGCTGTTATCAGGCCCGTTAATGGGTACTGCCTCGCCACATGACGTTCGCAGATTGCGAGCTCAGCGGAGTTATTTGGAACCAGAAAGTCTGACGCCAAGCGGACCGTGGTTCGCAGAATATGGGAGCCTGTTGAAAAAGCCGCTTCCTCGGCCTAGCGGGGACAGCGCGAGCACCCGAACGCCCGGAATCCCACCTCTGGCAGGCACCTCGGCGAGCAATCAAGGGGCGACAGCTGCTGCCGAGGCTTTTTTCAACAGGCTCATGGGTTATGCGAACCGGGGTGGCCCGGGGAATGGCCGTTATCAGGTCTGGTGGGGTGCGGAATAGGGGGGGTGTGCGCGAGGGGGCTCGTGGCCGACCGTCGCGCGGACGGTGTGCGGTTTAGTCGGGGGGGAGGGGGAGGGAGCGGCCGAGGAAGATGTGGGTGGCGGAGAGGCTGATGAGGCCGTGGTGCGCGTGGCGCGCGCGCCGCTGCTCGTCGAGCGACCAGTCCTCCAGCACGCGCTCCAGCACGCCCGTCGCCAGCGTCGCCGGGCGCTCGTGGATGACCTCCCGCAGCTCGCGCTGCTGCCGCAGCGCCGCGTCGAGGCCGACGTTCTCCACCCAGTCGAAGGCCGCCCACAGGGGCCGACCCGCCGCCGTCTCCGCGTCGAGGAGCCGCCGCAGGGTGTCCGCGCGCCCGCCGCGCGGGTCGACCTCCTGCTCGAAGTGCAGCCGCCCCTCCTCCTCCAGGCGCGCGACCTCCAGCCCGTGGCGGGCGAACGCCTGGCGCAGGTCGTCCGCTGAGGCGGGCTCGCCGGTGTAGACCTTGACCAGCGTGCCGCCCCGCGCCTCGCCGACCTGGAGGAAGGCGGCGTCGAAGCGGTGCAGGAGGTCCGGCGTGGTGGCGACGCCGATCACGTGGTCGGGCAGGGTCAGGAAGGCCTGGAGGTGGCCGACGAGGGTCTGCGGGCGCATCCCCCGCCGCAGGAACTCCTCCAGCGCCGGGCGGGGCACCCGCCAGGCCTTGCCGACCTTGAGCGCGGGGAGGCGGCCGGCGCGGCACCAGCGGTAGACGGTCATCGGGTTGACGGCGAGGTAGGCGGCGACCTCGTCGACGCCCAAGAGTTCCTGCATCATGCCCAAAGTGTACCACCGCGCCGCGCGCCGGCGCCCGCCGGGCGGGGAGACTGTAACGGATGGCACGGTACCTGCGTAGATGGTGCTGTACATTGGTGTACATTGGTCGTTGTTGGCGGACTTATAGTTAAGGAGTAGGACATGGGTATCCTGGCGTGGCTGGTCCTCGGGCTGATCGCGGGCTTCCTGGCGAGCGTGGTGATGAAGGGCGGCGGCTACGGGGTCGTCGGCGACATCGTCGTCGGCATCGTGGGCGCGATCATCGGCGGCTTCCTCTTCGCGACCGTCCTCGGGCGGCCCGACCCCGTCAACAATATCGACATCGGCTCGATCTTCGTCGCCTTCGTCGGCGCGTGCCTCCTGATCGCCATCCTGCGGGCGGTCTCCGGGCGGCGGGTCGCCCGCTAGTACGAGGGGGGGGAGCATGAGCGAAGCATTCCGCAAGTTCGCGCAGAGGGTATCGCACGCGACGGGCTCGGCGTGGGCCTTCCTCGCCGCCGTGGCTATCGTCGTCGTCTGGGCGGTCACCGGCCCCGTCTTCCACTTCTCCGACGTGTGGCAGCTGGTGATCAATACCGGCACGACGATCGTCACGTTCCTGATGGTCTTCCTGATCCAGAACACCCAGAACCGCGACTCCACCGCGATCCACCTGAAGCTCGACGAGCTGCTGCTCGCGGTCGAGGGCGCGCGGACCGGGCTGGTGGATCTGGAGCACATGTCGGACGACGAGCTGGGGCGGATCCAGGCCGAGTTCGCGCAACTGCGCGAGGAGGCCGCCGACGTGGTCGATCGGGTCGCGGATGTGGAGCAGGGGCGGTACCCGGCGCGGGTCGCGGCGGCTGGCCGCCGGGGCTGAGCGCGACGCGGCCGCCGCACCGGGATGTTCCCGGCGGCATGGGCACGAGCGAGGGAGAGACACGATGCGGACGCGGATACTCGGGTGGACGGGCGGCCTGCTGGTCGTCGTGCTGGCGCTGGCCGCCACGGCGGGGATGACCGGGGCGACGGCCCTGGCCTGCGACGTCACCGCCTTCTCGGGCCAGGTGACGAAGGCCGGGTCGCCGGTGACGGTGCGCGGGACCGACGGCAAGGACCGCGCGATCGCGGCGGGCACGGGCCTGGTGGTGGTGCGCAACGGCGCGAACGCGGCCTTCGGCGACCTGCGCGAGGGCGACCAGGTCAACGTGACCGTCCCGGCCGGGGCGGCCGACTGCGCGGCGACGCGGATCGAGGCGGCCAGCACGATCACCGCCCCGGCGAAGGACCGCACCGGCCTCTGGGGGCTGCTCGGCCTGCTCGGCCTGGCCGGCCTGCTGCCCCTGCTGCGGCGGCAGCCCCGCCCGGTGAATACGGTCCAGCGGGTCGTGGAGTACCCGCAGCCCGAACCGGTCGAGCCGGTCGCCACGGTGCGCCCGACGGAGCGCGTGGACCAGGTGGAGCATGTGGAGCGGCTCGACCCGGACGAGACCCGCGACCGGGGCGCGACCCGGCGCTGAGGCGGCGGGCGGTGAGGAGGGCCGACATGCCACTGACCGACCTCCAGAAGGCGGCGATCCGGCTGGCGCTCGTGCCCGTCCTGCCGCAACTCCGGCGGGCCGCGCCGCCCGAGCGGGCGCAGCTGCTGCGCGAGGCGCTGGAGCGCGCCGGGGCGAACCCGACCTGGGCCGAGTGGGAGGCCTACGCGGGCGACGTGCTGGCCGAGGCCGACGAGGCCCACGGGGACTGACCGGGGGCTGCCATCGCGCCGCCTGCCTGATGCCGCTGGCCCGATGGGACCAGCGGCATCACTCGCTTAACCGCAGGTTCGCAGATCGGGCGTTATGCGAACCCGGGAGCATCTGGGAACACACGCGGGTTATACTGCGGCGCGAACCGCTGTGCGGTGATGCGCCATGTCGTGGCACGGGGTTTGCCTCCCTGCTGCGCTACGGCGCGGCACGCCACCCGCTTGTCTTGTCCACCAACCCGAAGAGAAGGGGTTTCATGAGCGAGCCGCCGCCCGCCGCGCCACCGGTCCTCCCGCGTATCCCGACCGGTATCCCCAGCCTCGACATCGCCCTCGGCGGCGGGCTGCTGCGGGGCGGGCTCTATCTGGTCGAAGGCCAGCCCGGCGCGGGCAAGACCATCCTCGGCAACCAGCTCGCCTTCGCCCATATCGCGGCGGGCGGGCGGGCCGTCTACGTCACGCTGCTGACCGAGGCGCACAGCCATATGCTCGGCCACCTGCGCCCGCTCACCTTCTACGACGAGGCGGTGGTCGGCGACGCCCTCGTCTACCTCAGCGGCACGGGTCCTCTCGAGGAGGGCGGCCTGCCCGCGCTCCTCACGTTGCTGCACGCGGCCCTGCGGCAGCGGCGCGCGACGCTGCTGGTGGTGGACGGCCTGGCCGTCGTCGCCGAGAGCGCCGAGGCGGAGAATCCGCTGCGCCGCTTCATGGTGACCGTGCAGTCCTACATCGAATCGATCGGCGGCGTCGCGCTCCTCCTCGGGCGGCCGCTGGCCGGCCGCGCCGACCTGGCGCATACGATGGTGGACGGTGTGCTGGCCCTCCGGAGCGAGGCGGTGGATGTGGAAGTGCTCCGTACGGCCGAGGTGGTGAAGTTCCGGGGGGCGGCCCACCTGCGCGGTCGGCACGCCTACGCCATCACCGACGCGGGCCTGACGCTCTACCCGCGCACCGAAGCGCGCTACGCCGCCCCCGCCGCCGTCCCCGCCGGGGATCCGCTCGCCCCGGCGGTGTCGGTCGGCCTGCCGCGCCTGGACGCCATGCTCGGCGGCGGGCTGCCCCGGGGCGCGGCCCTGCTGGTGGCGGGCGGGGCGGGCACCGGCAAGACCCCCTTCGGGCTGCACTTCCTCGACGCGGGGGCGCGGGCGGGCGAGGCCGGGCTCTACTTCGGCTTCGGCGAGCCGCCCGCCGCGCTGCTCGCCGCCGCCGCCGGGCTGGGGCTGCCCCTCCGCGCCGCCTTCGACCGCGAGGGGCTGGCCTTCGTCTGGCAGCTCCCGGGGGAGGAGCCGCTCGACGCCCTCGCCGAGCGGCTGCTGGCGGCGGTGGCGCGCCAGGGGACGCGCCGCCTCGTCCTCGACGGGCTCGACATCCTCGCGCTGCTGGCCCGGCGGGACGCCCGGCTGGTGCACTTCTGGGCGGCGTTGCAGCAGGAACTGCGGCGGCGGGGCGTGACGACGGTCGCGACGCTGCTGTTGCCCGCGCTCTTCGGCGCGCCGTCCACCCTCCCGATCACGGGGCTGGACGGCCAGTTCGATACGCTGCTCTTCCTGCACACGGTCGAGCGGCACGCGCGGCTCGACCGGCTGGTTTCCGTCCTGAAGGCGCGCGGTCGCGCCGCCGACCGGATCAGCCGCGAGTTCCGCCTCACCGACCACGGTATCCAGATCGCCGCGACGGCCGACGGCGCGGAGGCCCCTCCGGCGGCCCCGGTGCGGGAGGGCGACGATGGTGCGGACGCTGCTGGTCGTTGAGGACGAGTCGAGCATCGCGGACCTGCTGCGCCTCGCCCTGACCGGGGAGGGCTATCGGATCGTCGTGGCGCGGGACGGGCGCGCGGCGCTGCGCCGTCTGGCCGAGGGCGGGTACGATCTGGTCCTCAGCGACGTGATGATGCCGTTCCTGGACGGCGCGGCGCTCGCCCTAGCGATGCACGCCGACCCGGCCCTGCGGGCGCTCCCGCTCATCCTGCTGAGCGCGGCGCACGGCGCGGCCGCCCGCGCGGTGCCACACGCCGCCTTCCTCGCCAAACCGTTCGACCTGGAGCTCTTGCTGGCGCTCGTCGCGCGCCTCCTTGGCCCCGACCACGGCGCGCGGTAGGGCAACATGGACATGCCAGAGCATGGCCCCTACAGTGCCACTTTGTCCTCTTCATCGAAGGGTGCCCTTCCCGGCGTGTCTCAGGACGCTCACCTCCGCTGCAGACCGCATGTGACGGCTGGTTTGTGAAGTACGTACCGGCCAGCTTCGCGTGCGGTGCCGAGGGGTGGCGTTACGGGAGCTGTGCACGTCGTCCGCGACATTGGGCGATGCCGCGAAGTGGCACTGTAGGGGTAGCGAGCCTGTTGAAAAAAGCCGCGGCAGCAGCTGTCGCCCCTTGATTGCTCGCCGAGGTGCCTGCCAGAGGTGGGATTCCGGGCGTTCGGGTGCTCGCACTGTCCCCGCTAGGCCGAGGAAGCGGCTTTTTCAACAGGCTCGGGCGTTATGTGGACCTGGCTGGTGGCTGTGGCGCTGTTATGGGTGTTTCCGGCTCACCGTCCCCACGCCCGAACGCCTCGCGGAGTGCCGCGCGCTGCACGGGCTTTTCGGTGACCACCTCGGCGTGCTCGGCCCGAACGGTCTCGGCCACGTAGTGACGCTCGGTGGCCAACTCCTTGGCGATGACCACCTCGCCGGTGACGACCGCCTCCTTGGTGACCACCGCCTCCTCGCCGCACAGTGGCACCACGATCGTCCCCTCGCTGAAGAGGTCGGCCGTGGTCGCCGGGCGGACCGGGAGGGCCCGCTCCTCCACGCGCACCGTCTCGTAGGTGAGGTCGACCGGGATGTGGTGCTCCTCCGCCACGATCGTCTTGCGGACCCGCACCGCACCCGCGTCGACCGGGCGCTGCTCTGCCCGCAAGCGCTCGGCCGCCAGGGGGACCACGGTCGGCGCCCCCAGGGCCCTGTACGTCTGTTCGCCAGGCAGCGGCCGTACCGCACCCGCGTCGGCGGGCGGGCGGGTCGATCGGACGGCCTGTCGCCGCGGGTGGCCCGCCGGGCGCACCGCGCCCGGTGCGGGCGCGCCTGCACGCGCCTCGCTCACCCAGTCGGCACCGGGCTTCAGATAGGCCCGGTTCTGGGTGACGCGCGCGATCGCGGCCTTCGGGATGTGCCGGCCGCCCACGACGATCGTGCCGCCGCGCGCCCCGGCGATCATGCCGATCAGCGCCGCGTCCGCGTCGAACAGTTGCATTCCCTTGCGCGGGGTCAGTTTCACCATCGTATCGTCTCCTCGCGCTCGCCCACCCTCCGGGGGCTCCGCAGCCACGCCCCTCGCCACGACACCGGCGAAGGGGAACGCCTGTTCTGTACGTATACGCATACCGTGTGCCAACCGCGGGGGTGCCGCCGACCGAGCCGGCCCACCGCCGCGAACGCGCTCGGGTGCCCCGCCCGTTCCCCTTGTGCTCGGGGGCGCGGCAGGACGGGTGTGCGCTGCTCGCCATGCGGGCACCGGCACCACCCTTCATGGGAGTCGGCCGGATTCCTTGACGGCGACCGCGCATCGGCGTACCCTGACCGGGCACCCTAATTGCCGAGCCTGTTGAAAAAGCCGCTTTCTCGGCCTAGCGGGGACAGCGCGAGCACCCGAACGCCCGGAATCCCACCTCTGGCAGGCACCTCGGCGAGCAATCAAGGGGCGACAGCTGCTGCCGCGGCTTTTTTCAACAGGCTCTGCCCTTAGGTTGAGCCAGAACATCTGGCGCGGCGGGGTGCCCATTCGACATAATGTGACGGTAGGGGGTGGGAATGGCGGACGAGGTGGCGGAGTCCGCGGCGGCGGTGTGGTGGCCGCGCGAGCTGGCCGTCGGGGCGGACGCGCGCGCGCCGCTCGCGGACCCGACCGCCGCCTACCTGGCGAGCCTGTCGCCGAAGGGGCGGCGAACGATGGTCGAGCGCCTCCGGGCCGTCGCCGCGCTGCTCGGCGTGCCCTACGAGCGGGTCGTCTGGCACGACTTCCGCTTCCAGCACGTCGACGCCCTCCGCCAGCGCCTCCTGGAACTGGGCCGCTCGCCCGCTACGCGCGCAACCTGGGGCTCATGACCGCCGAGGAGCACGACCGCCTCCGCGACGTCAAGGCGGCGAAGGGGTCGCGGCTGCCCGCCGGGCGCGCGGTGCTGGCCGGGGAGCTGGGGGCGCTGGTGCGCGCCTGCGTCGCCGACCCGACCCCGGCCGGGACCCGCGACGCGGCGATCTTCGCGGTCCTCTCCATCGGCGGGATCCGCCGGTCCGAGCTGGCCGGGCTCGACGTGGCCGACTGGACGCCGGCGCCGCCGACGCTGCGGGTGCGGCACGGCAAGGGGGACCAGGAGCGGCTCGTCCCCCTCGTGGGGGCGGCGGCGGCGGCGCTGGACGACTGGCTGGCGGTGCGCGGGGACCGGCCGGGCGGGCTCTTCCTGGCGATCACGCGTCACCAGCGGATCGTCGGCACGGGCATGACCAGCCACGCGGTCTACAACGTCCTCGCGAAGCGGCAGCGCGAGGCGGGGGTGGCGAAGCTGTCGCCGCACGACTTCCGCCGCACCTTCGTCGGGGACCTGCTCGACGCGGGGATCGACCTCGCGACGGTGCAGCAGCTGGCCGGGCACGCCAGCGTGGCGACGACGGCGCGGTACGACCGCCGCGGCGAGGCGACCAAGCGCCGGGCGGTGGAGGCGCTCCACTTCCCCTATCAGCGCGATCGGGGGTGAGTCGCAGTGGGTCGGCATGACCGCGCGAAATGCTTGCGCGCTCGGCGCTGCTATGCTGAACGGGCTCATACCATGGCCGGTGCGTACCAGCGCCCGACTCCCCTAGCACAACCGTTGTTAAACGACGAGTGCCGACAACCCCGCAAGGCCCTCGGCACTCGATCGTTCAGTTTCGCCCGCATGTCCAACACCTTGCGGCGCTGTGCCTGCGCTGTCGTCGTTTCGCTCCCGAAAGAGCGGTCCGACTGGTTCGTCGGCCTTCCTCTGCCATTCCTCCCGAGGGAGTTGCGGCCCTGGGAGTATCCGCGCGTCCCTGATGTACGTACAATACTACGGGCGTGCCGGGTTGTCAAGCGTGTTATGACGTATTTCTTAGCAGTGACCCTCGTCGGCGTGAGAAGAGCTATGCGACAATCGAACATTGCTGGCACTGCTCACGTGGTCGCCTCCTTAATAGGCCCTTGTGCTAGTTCGGACGCTTGACAATAAGTCCTCCTGCGGCTATGGGTGAGCTGTTGCGGAACACCCGAGCCGAAGGAGGACGGTGCGATGATAGCGGACTTCGCGGACTTCAGCTTGTGGATGTACG
>JAABUP010005129.1_pt1 | contig 20449 bp, 25 predicted proteins | sample 5559201 | NCBI WGS metagenome assembly JAABUP01 (sample SAMN10711887, study PRJNA513373) | rock metagenome | isolation source: Antarctica rocks | place: Antarctica
GCAATGGTGTTTGACATTGCCATGGGCAGCTGGCTGAAGGGCCCCAATGGGTATGGCAAGATGATGTCCACACTGCTCATCTGCTCAGTTGGAGCCGTCATCTTCATGGGCGGCTTCATGCAGCAAGAGAAGGTCTACGAAGACAATCTTGTCAGAATGTAGACCTGAGAAATGGCTGGCCCCAGTTGAATAATTAGTGTGCAATACTTTGACACGTCAGGGGGAGGATACTTGGTGAAGCATGTTGTAGGATGTTGGTGGCCGGTGCAAGCAGATCGACACAGACTTGAGGGGAGAGTTGAATGACAATTTTCGATGCATGATGCATGTGTTCAGTGAATGGAATGTTCTGCCTAGCATTTCCTGTGTACAAAATATTATGGTCGCAATTTTGAGCCTGCTTGTTGCAGCTCCTGTGCAATTTTGAATTACAATGGAAAAGGTGTGCTTCAGTCGCATCTGATGGATGGTGCATGGACATTTCGTGAGTTCTGGCACATGAGCACCTAGCGAGACCATGTGCATGTCTGCCCTTTGCAAGCAACACTGTGCTGGCCATATTGCTTGTGATTTCGACAGAGTTGTACTTATGTTTGTTGTACAGCACTGCAAACAGCTAACTACATGGGCACAAAAAGCTGTAACTGCCTGTGTAATGCATGTCATTTGTGCAGTCAAGTGGCAAGTGTGGCAAAGCAGCTGCAGGTCTAGCTTCGACAACTGGAGAGCCTGTTGCCTTTCATAATTCGAGCTGCCAAGACTGCACTGTAGCCCTGTGATGGAGAGGGTCTCTGATTGGCCTCAGAGCTCCTCCCTCTCATGAGTCCTGTCTCCCTGGCGCTTGATAGGAACAGGTCCATATGGAAATTCCTCTGCAATCCATCTGGCTTCCTGTTCTTTGATGCCCTGGTATATGTGAGGGGCAAACGGCTGACGCCTGATGAATCTACCTGATCCTGGCTCCACAGAAACCTTGCCATTGTGCCATACCACTTTGCCTTGACTGATTGTGGTTACAACCTGCATAGCAAAAGCATCACCTTAGTTCTTGCATCTGGTGCAACACCCAGTAAAATGCAATGAGCTGCAGTTGTTTGAGCTGTTATGCTCTGCAACATGGTCTCACAAGTACTGGAAACATTTTTGATGTTTGTACTTCATTGGGAGCAATATGGACCTAGAAAGCTTTGTCTGATGACAGACATGCTGCACTGATTACAGCCATAGTGGCATGCATGCAAGTGTAACAGTCGCCATGCACTAACCTTGCCCTTGATCTTCATCCCTTCATACACGCTTGTATCCAGTGCTGAGTGATGCGTCTTGGCACTCAGAACATGCTCCTTGGTCGGGTCAATGATGGCAATGTCAGCATCTGAACCTGGAGCTATCAAGCCCTTCTGTGGGTACAGGTTGAAGACTTTGGCAGCTTCTGTGCTGCTGAGGCGCACAAAGTCCGAGGGGGTGATCAGACCTGTGTTGACCAGAGTCTCCCACATCACATGCAGCCGCTCCTCGATGCCGTGAATGCCATTGGGAAGAATCCTGCAATGCAGCGGGGATGATGCCTCAGAATTTGATGCATGTGCATGTGCAGTTCATCTGATAGGAGGTGCGTCAATTGGGCATGAAGCTGGTGGAAGTGGCAAAAGGACAGGCAAGAAACTTTAGCTCAAGTCAGATTGAGGGCATGGACTGACAACTAGCAGATAATCTATACAGGTTGCTTGATTGCTGGCGTGTGGCAGCAGATAGTGTGCCTGGCATGATGTAAACCCAATGCGCATCAGTAGGAGAATTTTAGCTGACACAACAGCACACTATGCTATGGCTGGAGCGTTTTCAATACCTGCACAAGACCCCCAAACACAACATTCACATTAAGGGATGGCAAGCTGCAACTAACCAACATCACTACACAACAAAAGGAACAAGCTGAGGGTAAGCTCAGATTTGTCCCCGCCAAGCTTCGTTGTACAACATGAACGACAGACAGGCCAAAGACGTTTCTAGATCCCATGCAGTGGGTACTAATGCAGGCACTGCAGCCCAACCATGCATTTGAGGTCACACCATTTTGCTATCAAAGACGTTGTTAATGGACATAACCTGTAAGGTGTTCACTGAAATTATATTGTATGAAATTAAATGAAATGAAATTAAAGTAAACCAGATTAAATGAGGGAAAAATGGCACAGTAATTATATCAGGCTTCAGCACCTGAAGTCATGGCGGCCAACAGCCTTCTGGGTGGAGTTCCAGCCACAGTGGTCTGTGGCAACCAGGTGCAAGTGTCCTCCTGCAAGTGCCCTTCGTAGGGCCATCTGGTGTTCCTTGTTTCTGAGAGGTGGACTGATGACATGAGCTGCTGCAATCTTGAAGTCTGGATCCCAGCTGCAGGCACAAGAGGAGCTCAGAAGCAGTATTTGGTGTTGGATCTCCCCCCCCAGAGTCCTCTGACATTGCACATACCAGACACATGTCATGCAGATGAGTGCACAAATCCCAGATTGTGCGTGGATGTTGTCCAAGCTGTGACATATTCACATGCTGCATGTATGAACAGCTGATACATGCTCGGACACATGTGTTACGAATCTTGTGGATACAACCAGTAAGTGCATGGAGTATGCGCCTGAGTACAGAGCATGTATCATCGACGATTGTCAGGCAATGACTGCTCTGGTCAGTCACACAACCAGTCACTCATCACATGGCTATCTGTTGATGCATGACGCCTCATTTGGCAACACAATCTTGGGTTGGTTTGCAAACTTAGGAGTGCTTGCCAGACTGCATGTCTGTGATCAAATGCACGTGATGAGCAACAAAGGTATGGCAGCCCTGGTGCCATCTGTACCATGCACTGGCTGTCTGCAGGTGGTTGTGATGCAGCTTGCTCATCATGCCCATTATCTGTACAGGCCAACCAAGAAACAAAAGACAAGGAGTCACCGATCATTGAACACTGAGTTAAAATTGCGTCAAGGCCCCCACACGTGTTGCCCTTCAGCTCTGCCCTACATTGCTGCTTTCAGTGGGCAAAGCAGAAGAGGAAAAATGACAGGGACTGGCCGTTTCTCACCACTAAATCTATCAAAGGTCACAGCCTCCAGTATATTTCTGTCCTGTTGTGTCAGTCATCACTGCTCTGCCCTGCGCAACAACAGGCAAGAAAGTGAACTGATCAGAGGGACATACCATTTCTCATCAGTAAGTCCAATGGCCCCTGCTACCACTTCCCCCCAGACCTTCTGCCCTGTGGCCCTGCCCTTCACAATCTCTTCTGCAGCATCCTTGCTCATGACATGTACCACGTACAGTGGGGTCTTTGTCAACCTGGCTAGCTTGATAGCCCGCCCTGTTGCTTCCCCCTGCACACCCCATGCACCCATTGCTGCAGCCTCACTCGCTGTACACTGTCTACTTTGTGGTAGTCACTGTTGCTGTTGGCTTCCTTAGAGTCTGTGCATCAGACTCGTGTGAGCACAGCAGAGATGACTGACACATCAGGGCGGCTGGCCATTATCAGATGTCAGACACATGCACTTTTGAATTTTGTATTCTATGAAGATGCTGCACATATGCATTGTTACGATCCATGGATATGTAAATAAACAGCATGACAGCACAGCACAGCACAGCACAGCACAGCACAGCACAGCACAGCACAGCACAGCACAGCACAGCACAGCACAGCACAGCACAGCACAGCACCGCACAGCACAGCACCGCACCGACCTCCAGGTAGGCTGGGCGAGAAATGATATGACCCTCAGGTCCAGTGATGCCAGCATCAAAGGTGGCCTTCTGAGCCATGGCAATAGCATCACCATTCTCCCCATGCACCTGTTACACATCACGCATGGCACGTCAAGCATGGAATATGAAAGTGCCAGCAGGGTTTGTGTCACCATGGCGGTCATTTGCATGGCAGCTACAGGATGCAAGCATTGAGAATCTGTCTATCAAGGCTCTGGTCTGAACTGTTTCATTGAGCCTAACTTCATGGGTTCATGCTTGTAACACTGGGTTGGGTTTACAAACCATCATGAGAACTGGTGACCACCATACATCTGAGCAAATGTCATCATATTGGTCTTTGAATCAGTCTGTAAGCAGTACCGACACGTGACTACTGTTGACGGAAAATGCATGCCATGTAGCACACCCAGCAAGTCTTGTAGCATAAGAAGTAATGCAGCATACAGTGTTTTTCACTGTATTTGGTGGCAAAAGCACTCATTGTTCTACATTGCTGCATAGCACCTGAAAATGAGATATGCTGTGTATTACACCTGACAGAAGCAGGGCTGCTGGCACAATGGACAGTTGGATGTTTACCATAGCAAGAGCACCCAGCTCTTTGCACCGTTGCAAGCCATCTAGCAGCAGCTCATCTCCGACCATAAGAGCTCCCTTGTAGGCCATGAAAAACTTGAAGCTGTTGATCCCCTTCTTCACCATTGAAGCCATTTGAGATGACACCTGATATGCAGCCACGCGTATACATGTTAGCATCTTATATTACGCCGAACATAGAGCTGCACATATGTCATTGCCAAAAGCTGAGCTTTTATGGCGGGTGGACTAATGAGCCCTCTCCTGGCAACCTTTGCTGCTTGCAGGATGAACGCTGCATAGGCAGAACATGGATGCAATCGTCAAGTATATCAACAGTGTCCTATTATGCAATGGACACAGAACTTCATATAAGACTGAATGCTTGCAAAGTGCTATGTCAAGAATTAGGTGGACGTGTTGGGTGTGATCCATACCTTCTCTGTCCACTCTGTAATTGGCACGTGGTAGCTGTAGTCCATGACTGCAAGCTCAGCTTTCTGATCATGCCGTTTGATGCCAGCCTCCAAGTCCCCATCAACAGGTAGCGCAAAGTCAAGATGCATGGTTGTGCCTCCAGCCAAAGCTGCAGTCTGTCCGCTGCATGACAGCACCAAGTAATGATGTTGGCCGTTTAGTGTTCACCTGATGATTTGCAAACTGTGCTGTTTTAGTACGAAGCTATACCTGAGGAAGGTTTCGTGAGAGACTTGGCCCATGAAAGGGAAAGACAAGTGTGTGTGGGGGTCAATGCCTCCAGGAACCACGTACTTGCCCTTGGCATCGATGACTGTAGTCCCTGACGGAGTCTGCAGGTCAGGCATGTGTGTCAGCACAATGATCCAGCCGTCTGTGTTGACAAGTCTGCCAGATCCGCTGTCTCACAGCCACGCGAAATGCATGTCAACTGTTGCAGACCCGTTACGCATCGCACCTCGACTCCCTTATGCACGGCCTTGATGATGCCGTCAATGATTAGCACATCGGCAACCAGCTCGCCTTCAACGTTCACCACTGTGCCACCCTGAAGACGCACATGAGGTCAGAACAACGAAGTCAAACGAGTGACTCCAGTCATGGACCGGTCGGACACAGCACCTTGATCAGCACGTTATCTGCCAAGACAGCGGACCCAGTGAGAGCGAGCAAGCCAGCAATCAGGTTCAGATGAAGGTGTTTCATGTCGACGCTCGTGCGGAACTTGCAGTCGCTGCAGAATGGTGAAGATTGCAGTTTGTCAGGGCAACTGCACATGGAGCCCATATGCTCGCGACAAAATTTGATAAAGCTGAAGTGGAAAAGCGGTAAAGCTTCTTCTTCACCTAGCTAGCATCACTCGCAGAGCAAAGCAGTCTGGTCACACATTTCGCAAGCAAGAGCTCTGGCAGCAGGCGTATGCCGCCTGATGAACAGTTCGCAGTGAAGATCCAGTCACAAGTCTCGTCGTAGCGCTGGCCCGTTGCAACTCACCAGTTGATCAGGTTGACCTAGACAGCCACGGCGGTGTGTGGTGTAAATCCAACAAGGCAAATTGTTGTCGCGACCCCGCCTCGCATGACCTGCAGTCCGATCGGTTCCTGTAGCTTACGGCCGCTACAGGTCAGGCAAGCGTTACATCTCGCCAGGACGCCTGAGAGCTTTGTAGCACACCGTTTGTGCCCAGCAGTCCTAGCACATCAACCGGAACTTAAGCAGCTCAGTCGCCGTCAGCATCGGAACCAAAATTTGCGACGAAATTGTCATACCAATTTTCATTGTTCATTCAAAGGCAGGCAACTGCTGGTGCACAGACCAGCTCTTCCTGTCACTCTGTTGGTATGTTGGCTTCGTCAAACTTGCCACCTGTCATTGCCAACACCTTTGCAACAAGATTTGCTTTTGCATGCAGAGCATAGCATTGACAGAGGAATCGCCAGCTTGGACTTTGGACCAAATAGCAGGACTGGTTTTTGGGGTAGGACGCCTTGATTACTCCATCTTATACACTGCTACAGTTCCCTGGCTTATGTAACCTCATTGAATTGCTGCATGATGCTGATTGGAATGCAGGGCATTATGCTGGCCTCTGTCTTGCTTGCAACAAAGGTGGATGTGTTCATAGCAAGAGCTCAAAGGAGAGATTTGGGTTTGTGTGAAGAGTGTGGGGGTTTGAACGAACCAGAGACATGTGATAGCGGCAAATGCCCTTACAAGCAGAAGCATTCATAGTCCAGCGACCTTGGCTTCAGGCACACAGAGCTAATACAGAACGCATGCATTGGATTTCACAGCAATGGTACCTGTTGTCACAGCAGTTTGTTGGCCGAAGTTGAGGAGACAATTCTGACCTCTAAAGACAATGTCAGTCAATAACTTGCTGGCATGATAGGCGCATGACATTGTTGCAGGTGCAGGATGGCATTGACACTAGGCATGTCATCGGCTTGACCACTGCCTGAGATGTCAGTGTCAAGAACAGCAGCAGGCTTGCAGCTGGCCAGCGGCCATTGACCACATATTGTTTTGCTTTTGTTCAAAGATGCGCGTGCCTTTAAAGACCTGAAATTGTTTTCTTAGTGGTACGAATACGAGGGCCAGTTCCCGAAACTGCACTCTTCAGCAAAAGCTCGGTAAACTGGCAGGACCTGAAGTTGTCTGACACACGCATTGCTGTCTGTGGCACTGCATGTCAGGAGCTTCAGGGCTCAAACCGGTATGGACAACAAAATTGCTAAACAGGTTTCTCTCAAATGTCTTTCCGGTATCCTATGGGTCATCAAATGATATTTTGCATTTTGAAACGCCTGTCAACCAGTCGCAAGCGTTACACGCTGTGACCTTGACCCCACACTTGGTGGTGGTAACGCGCATGAACCACTGTCCGACAGCATGCCCCACTCTTCCTGATTGCTACGAGCATACGCATGTTTTTCACAACCCCTGCATCTGGCGAGTCGCTCTAGTGAGATTTTCTCACCATGCTTGTGAAGCTGACACAGACCTGCAGCCATACAGCATGCTTTGTGAGATGCCGACAAGCCCAGTCTCGACCTCTGCGCAGGCCGTTACGGGTCAGCAGGGCCGCTCTGTCTGGCAAATGGGAAAAGGACAAAGAACACAGTGATCTGGATGCATATGAAAAAATGCTGACCTTGCTGGGATTACAAGGCATCAAAAAGACAGCAGCAGTGAAACTCATCAACGGACTTGAGATAAACCAGTCCTCAAGTCCTCCTCACTTTACTGTCAGATATGTTGTATCCCGAGTTCAGTTTCTGCAAAGCGTTGAGCATTTTGCCTTTGACCAGCAAATTGAAATGCCAAGGAGAGATGGCCAGGCTGGCACTCAGACAGCAACCTTGACTGAGATTGGTGACAGCATGCAAACTGTCATCACCTGGGGTGAACCCAATCCAGGTTAGGTTTGCATGCCTGCCTTCACAGGAAAGTGAACACAACTTGTGCAGATCATCAAATGCCTCTGTCGATGCTGAGGCATTGACTGTGTGTTGTACATGCAGTCATCCTCATTGAAACTTACACTGAAGTTCAGCAGGACACCCTCATCACTGAAGCCAAGGCTCAAGCTGGAGGTCAGACTCTCTGCTGCAAACAGGTTAGCACAGTATGGTGCTGTTGATGCTTACATAATTTGGCTCAGCAACTGACTTGCCCTTGCTTGCTGTTTGCTCAGGCTTTCAAGCGCAACCGTTGATTCTTAAAATCACATGCTGACACAGTTGGCATGGTCATCAGTCACAGAGGGATTGGTGCAATTGGAATTGCTTATAAACTACAACTTATCATCACAAGATCAAATTGAGCTTGTGCGCAACACTGCTTTGCCCCACTACATTTGATTTATAATGATTTCTGGCCCCTCTTACTGTGCCCTGCTGCATTGTTGAAGTTGGGTTTGCACATGCTATTTTCTTACAGCATATACAGGCCTAGGCATGTCAAGCATTCACTAGGCTGACGTGATGCTGGCATACATGTTTTCCTTTTACAGCTTTACATTGTACGACTTGTCCTTGCAAGCGTCAAATGCCTCGAAACAAAACCCGCGCTGCTCTGGTAGTAGCACTGACCTGAAAGCTTGAGCTTGCCTATAGCTTGCCACCATTGTAGCCAGAATGTATGTTCATATATCACACCAGGATGCAATCTCACTGCCAATCCTTGTAATATTGTGTAGCATAAAGTTTGCACAGAAGATGTGCTGAGTTGCTTTTGGCAGGCAGGTCACTGCAGATGCATGCCATAGCTATTGCAGATAGATTTGGAAGTTTATCATAAAACACCCTTTTGACCTTGGCATGCCTCCAATATCTGAAGATCAAGCTTATGCTGCTCCGTGGAAGCTCATCTTATGTTCGTATAGGAAATTGTTGCTGTTGCTGTAACGTGAACATCTAGCAGCAAGCAAGAAAGCCAAGGCTTGGTTTCAGAGCTCTTGTGAGTTAGTGCCGGGAAACGTTGCTGCAGCAGCTGCGCAATCGAGCCAGATCCATTACAAGGCAGAGCGTCACGTTGTCTGCCAAGGTGTTTTGCGCCTGTTTGGGCTCCATGCAGAAATGCAGTCGGGATCCTGACTAGTCAGGAGGCAGCATAAGGCTCTTTGCTCGCCAGGTTTACTCTTTGGGGACGACTGTTTTTGCTGCAAACATGTCGAACGTCGCCAGCAGCTGGACCAGCCTTCAGAAAGATCCAAAGGTATGTTGGCGTCGGTGTGGCATGTGAATCACTGAGGTGCTGTGCTCTGTGAAACGCTGCTGATCAAGTCACACCCGCAGGCTGTTGACAGTCTGCACACGCTGGCTACAAACAGACACGCTCTATCCAGTATCAGCACCAACGAAGTTGCCACCCTTCTGCAAGTCTTGCAGTACCTCTGGCGGGATCAGGCCATACCAGCAGCACAGCGCACAACTGCCTTCAGTCAAACTTACCACCTGCTGGCTCGCTGGGCTCATATACAGCGTAGCACAGCCAGGAACTCAACAGATCACTCACAGCTGCAGGAGTCAGTCAGTGGAGCCTTGCAACTGCTTCAGTCGCACTGGTGCACAGCACAGTTGTCTGCAGCTTGCATCCTCTTTCTGGGAGCAGCTAGCCAGGGTAAGAACTCAGACCATCTGACACTCCATTTGCAAGCGTTTCCAGCTGACGTAAACCCAAGCCTGGACCTTGCAATATTTCAAATTTGTAGATTGTACATTGTGTTTTGTCAATCGACTGCACGAACTTAAATCGAGATAATATGTAGGCCTTGCAACAGATCAAAGGGAAGCAGCTGCACAGGCTGCTTGTTCTGCCGTTCAAGCCCACAAGGCTGAGCTGAGTCAGAGCAGCCACATGACAGAGCTTGCAGCTGGCTTGGCCAACATCATGATCAGCTTGCAGGTACTTCTAAAGGGCATAGCTCAGAGTTCATGCAGTACTTCCCTGTGGCACGTTATCAGCATGAATAATGCACTGTGCTGAGATGCCCCTTACCTCAACCGTAATACTTTGGACAATAGATTGTGTATGGCCACCTTGCATCTGCACCATGTAAATCATGCATGCAAGAAACAATAGTCTTTGTGATGCCTACTTCCTTTCTGCAGTGTCAAGGGAGTTTGGTCCAATGGATGCTGGCCACTGTTTTGTCATTGTGGTCTCCTGATGACCAGGCAAGTTTCAAGCAGCAGCCTAATGCAGTTACCAGCATCTGTACTGATGCCTCTGACACAATCAGACAGGGTACACCGCTGTACAGCATGATGCGGCATGTGGGCAGTGCCATGCTGCAGACAAGAACTGCCTGTCCCAAAGCAGCCATGCAGATGACACAGCTGATTTCAGCTGCCACAGACAGTGGTCACTGGTGAGCAAAAGCCTGGCTTAAGCTTGAGCTGCGACAACCCAAGCCTGCCTGACATTGTTGAATTACTGGAGCAGCAGAAATTTCGTGGTCTTGTTTGGACCTGAGTGTAATCTGTGCTGGTCCTTCTGTCATGCTTGGTTGCCCTGCGTCAATGCATACCTTGCTGCATCCTGTCAGGTCAGCTGCATCAGTTGCCTTGACGAGTGAGTCTGGTCAAGTTGCCTGGTCCTTGCAACCACATGGTGACAACAGCTTGACAAAGGCTGGCATTTGTGTAGGCAGGAAGGGATGACAGGGGTGTTAGCAGCAGGAGGCTTGCTTGAGGGCTTGGCCAGGGGTACAGCAGCTCTACCCCCCTCCAGCCCCCCTCTCCAGGCTCTATGCCACTTGCTCACTCAGGCCTGTAGTGCATCTCAGGCTGCAATCGACCAAGCAAAGCAGGCTGTTCATGACAGTGAAGCAGACGCACAGTCGCATGACGGCTTGTCAGAGCTGGAGGGTTGGTGTGTGTGGCGCAATGCTGCAGCTTTTGCTTGCTGTCAGACTTGGCAGGTCAGTCGATCCCCTTGCAATAAGCCCTTAGCTTCCAACTTGTCAACATGATGGTGCTGGCACGCAGAAAACTTGCTATTGGCCACGCTCTACTGCTTGCTTGTCGCTGACAGCTTATTTGAGGTGAACTAAGCCATGTCATTCACGTCCTAAAGTATTGCTGGCACTATGCACAGTACCCTTTTCTTGCAGTCAGTTTGCAGCAGCATTTGCAAGCAGAAAGCATTTCCAGCCCATGCAGGGTGACAGTGCCAAATCAGTGTCACGCTTGGGCGACATGGTTTATGTTGACAATGCATGCAGAAGGCCTGCCATACTGAGCATGCTACACATGCTCCCTGAGACTACTTGCATCCATCTGTCATGCTACAATGGCCCTCATGCCTTGAATGCTGAGGGGTGTAGGCTCACTACAAGCAATCAGCAGAGCAACAAGATGTGTACTCAGCACAGCTTCTGTGACTGGTGCAGGCCTGCAGGCTACCTCCCCCATCTGCATCCACTGCAGTCTGCCTCATGTCCTGCCTATGGACCTCATGCCTCACGCTCACAGGGCTGTTCCAAGCACCTGCCCTAGGCCTGAGCGCAGAGCAGGGCAACATGTGGCTCCGAAACCAGTGCAGCAGCAGGCTGATGCAGGAGGCTGCTACCATGGCACGCATTGCTGCTGAGCTGTATAGGCTTGTGGACAGTCAAGCACAGCAGGTCAGTGCCCTCAGACTGTGTTGCTGCTGCCTTGGCTGGGTTCAGGCGGCTCTAAGGCTGCTGTCTTGGCCAAGCTTCACCAGCAGGCTAAGATGCCAATGCAGCTGTACATCAGTATTGCTGCCCAGCTGCACCTTGTCTATCACTTTCCTTACGAGCTGCTCATCACCTTGTAAGGCACAGTGGCAAGCACTGCTGACAATGCAAGCCATGCCAGGGTTATGCAAGCTATCCCAAAGCAACGCAAGCACAGTCATACTTTTAGTTCCACTGCTATGTGTTAGCACAGCTGCCCTGATATGCTGTGGCTGTTTAAAAAAGCTGAGCACCATGTTGTACATTCCATGCAGGTATGCAGGGACTTGCTGCAGCAGGGTGCAAGGGAGCTATATGAGGGTTACAGAGCTTACGCCCTCAAGACTCCTCTGCCTTGGATGCAAGCTATTGATGCTGCAGCCGTCAGACAGGTCGGGTCACTTTTCCTCTTGTAGTCAGGCTCTTGCCAAGCACATGCTCAGGCATCAGCTGCACATACCTGACCCTAGAGGAGAATACTTACATAATGGATACGTAATGCTGATGCTAATTTTGCTGTGCTAGTTGTGTTCCATACATGCAGTGGCCCCATGCGCTCAGCAAAATCTGTTAAGTATGAATGTGTCTATAAGCTGGTCCCATACGCCTAACAGAGTCTACTGATCCTGACCGTGACTGCAACGTGGCCGTCTACAACATGTGTATACTCCACAACTCACTTTCAACCACATTCTCAGAGTGTTCCAAGTTATTGTCTGTTGACTCCCCTGATGAGTCCTAGAGACAAGAAATGTAATCTCACCAAGCAGTTGTGATTGCCATTGCAGCATCATCCTCTGCGGTGGTACAGGTACTTGACAAAGCATTCATGTCAGGGGTGCTACTCATGACAGCTTTCTGGAGCGCAGCTGCAGTCACAGACCACAAAAGGGCGCCTGCAGATAAAACACTATCTACAAAAGCGACCAGTAGCCCTGCTGCTGTTGCCCTTGGCCCTACCACAGCTGTGGCAGGACCAGTTGCCACAGCTGCAGGCCCTGCTACCACAGCTGTAGGACAAGCTGCCACCAATCCAGACGCTGCTGTCAGTGCAAGGCCACATGCTAATGCTGCAGCTGCTGATGGCTCAATGATTGCAGAGCATGGCAGCAGAGGAGAGCAGCAGAACAGCAGCAGCCTGATTGCAGCAGAGCTGTTGGATAGCGTGTCATACTTGCAGTTCTGCCGCATGAAGCTCACTGCTTACAACACCCTGCTGAAGAACGTCTTGACAGCTGTATCGACCAGTGCCGAGGTAGGCTGGTCTGAATGCTGTCCTGCAGCCACTTGGCATCAAGTTGCAGCTTTTGCTTTGCAAGAGAGAAATGCACTAGAGCAGCCAGCTAGAATGTGCATGGGGAACTATGAGTCTAGCTCAAGTCTGTCTTCAACTGCCTCCTCATGTTGTCTTTCTGTCTTCCCTCTTCCAAATTGTACGTACTATGCTTTTCAAACACATTCAGCACATGGTATAACACACATGCAGCATGACCCTCTTTAAGCATGGTCGACCTTTCTGTATACCTCAGGCATGGTCTCTGTGCTGCTTGCCCAGTCTGTGTCATCACCTCTCATTAGTCACAGTATACATCACACACACTGTAGGTTGCAAGACCCAACATTCTGCCATCAACTGATCAGTTCATCAACGTATCTTGTTACACACCGCTGCCAAACCATGTGCAAGCGATGCTGCAGGCCACACAGCTGCTGATGGACAAGCTATCACCCTACTCAGATCTGGTTGCTACTCCCAATGCTGCATCAGCTCATGGTGATGCCTCACAGTCAGGCAGACAGCAGCCAGCTTGGAGCAGCGACACCATCCTGGCAACACGTGTTATGCTGCTGATGAATGCCCTGGGTGCCTGCTTGCCTGCACTCCCTCAGGTCACTTGCCTACCTGCTGTGTGCCTGCTTGCTTGCCTGGGTGCTGTGTGCCTGCTTGCTTGGGTGTTGTGTGTCTGCTTCTTTGGCTGGGTGCTGTGTGCCTGCTTGCTTGCTTGGTTGGATGTTGTGTGCCTGCTTGCTTGCTTGGTTGGGTGTTGTGTGTCTGCTTGGTTGGGCATTGCGTGTCTGCTTGCTTGGTTGAGTGTTGTGTGATGTGGGCCTGCTTGCTTGTTTGTGATGTGCCTCTGGGGCAGCAAGAACGGTGCAGTGATGCCAATGAAGTGTATCTGGCCTGCAAACAATGCTGGCATCACATGCTGCCGCAACATGGGGAAGGCGTTGCATCTGTACGGGCGCTATATCTGCCGCATGCATGGTTCAAGATGTTGGGAATGCTGGTGTGTAGCAGCTCGGCGGAGTCTTGTTGGGCCAGGACGACAACGTTGTGGTTGATGGTGCAGGGTGATGCAGCCTTGCAGGCTGCACCAATGATGTTCCTGTACCTTCAGCATCCTCAAAAGCCTGTTGCAGCTGCAGCCCACAGCCTGTTCTGTGCTGTACTGAAGCACAGTGACAAGGTGTGGCAACAACAATCATGACTGTGGCCTGCCCTGGCCGTGACCTGAATTACATCAGACTACAGACACACCTTACAGCAATCACGTGTATGTACAACACGGCTGCTTTTGCGACGCTGTGCCTTCATCTGGGTACATGGCAATGCTGTGTATGCTTGCTGTATGCTGACAGGGATGTATGTTTGGGATGTGTGGCTGCAAATGCTGGTCCTGGTGTTGTGTTGTGCTGTCATGGCATCAGGCAAGCAAATATGTCTTGTGCCCTGCAGAAGGAGGAGCTAATACCATTCTACATGAAAAGGGCGCTCGAGGCATACCCATCCTGCACTCACATCTCTGGCTTGTCAGCTGGAGTGGATGCAGCCATGCGTGAGCTGCCATCTGGAAGCCCTGTGGTTCTTCTGACGCTGCACAGTTTAGCTGATCATGCTTCAGCCTTGCTCAGTGCAAGTGGCGGGATGAAGCAGAATCCGGAAGCTGGGCTAGATCTGATAAGATTGTTAGCACAAATGCTGCTAGTGGTTGAATTTCAGTTCCTACCTGATGCGCTGAGTATTGTTGGCAACATTGTTCTGGGATGCCCAAGCACAGATGTGCAGCTGTCAGCATGCAACTGCATTCATGAGGTACTAATGACAAGTGATGACTACACCAGGAAAGTCAGATGTGCCCAATGGTATCAGCATCTGGCTGCTGCCTGTGCTGAGGTGAAACCTGTCTCAGCACTGGCTGCAGATGACTTTGAAACTCTGTCTCTGACCAAGGATACAAATCTTGCGCCGTGAAGTTTACTGACAGCCTGATGAACTATGGCATGCTGACTTTGCGATGACATTTAATCAGCTTTGACGAACACTTTTGTTAAACTTACGCATGATGGCTGTCTGGCCTCTCGCCAGCATGACACTGATGCTGCCTTCTCAGGCTGTCATCCATGTTTACAAATTGGGTGAACAACCGTCAACATGAAGGCAAACGTGCTTTGCTATTGTGCTAGTGCCAGTTGTCACCACCATGTGGGGTCACTAGCTGCAGTTGTATCTAGACTGTTGTTGCAGGGCTGATATGTTTTGCACTAACTTTTTTATTGCATGTGAACTAGCGTTTCCTCTTCTTGCAAGTCTAGATTGGCTCGACTGCTATTGGCGAGTATTGGTGCAGAAAGTGCCCAGACCTTGCCCTGCATCAGAATTGCTGTTAGTCAATACGAAAGATGGCTTTGATCCATGAATTGCAGCAGAAAGCGGTTGAATGCAATTTTTGACTGAGCTTTGGTTGCATACCGTGATATGAGCTTGACAAGGAGGGACACCAACATACATCCAGCGGCAACTCCAATGGCAAACAGCCATTCGTGCCAACTCTGATAATAGACTGTGAAGAAGGTGTTCACTGGTGTCAACATGATTATGACCTGCAACAAAGTCCAGGCATCTGTCAAAGTTGGCACAGCAACATAAGCAAGGATGGGGAACAGGCATTCATCACACAACTTCTTGTAGCCATCCAATAGCCTTTTTGCGCTGTTTTTTTGCCTTTAGGAATAAGGTGCATAAAACCACTTATGCTGAGACTCAATCAATAGCTCATGCCGTCAATGCTTGGCTATATATGGTACCTCCACCAATGCTGGAGCTGCTCAGTCACAGGCATGCAAGAATAGTTGCTCAAAGTTGATTTGCAGGTCAGCAACTCTTTTGGTGAGAGTTGCGCACAATTTGTCAACCCGTTTGTTGAGTGTGCTGCACAGCCTAGCAAGGGCAAGACAGCTTGTGCATCAAGCAGACAATGAAGCAGAGACAGGCAGGGTACCTGAAGCACCACCTCTATGACCAGGATGTAGAGAAAAGTGGCACTGCTCAGTAACCCAGCAAATGGATTGTACTCATCTTTGATCTTTCGGGAGTTAATTTGATTGAAGATCTGCAGCCAGATGATATACATCACAACATCAGGCTTGTCTGCTTGGATAAGTAGAAGCTAGTGTTATAGCTAGTATGCTTGTTCAGCTACTTCGCAAGGTGTGCTGATACTTCAACTTCGCAGCAAGAGCTTTTCATGCTGACTGTGCATCTGGCTGCAAAACTGGGCACTGCTAGATGGCTGTATCATTCACTTGTGTAACTTCTGCACAAGACAGCAAGGGCAAACCTGGAAAAAGATGAAGCAGTTGAAAACTACAGAGTTGGACTTCTCTTGTGCACGGGACAGATCCCTGGTATGCTGGTCAGTGCCACGGCTGTACAAAGAGTGGAATTCCTGGTAGCGTTGGCAGTTGGTAGAGCTGGCTGTGTCGGTTGTGCAGAACAAGGCTGGGTGCTTGGCAGGATCAGTGATAATGCACTTGCTGTTACTGGTGTCACACAGTGGTACTTCACCTGCAGATGCAGTGCTTGTTCTGTCAGCAGTTGACGCCTCTCCTGAGATCACTAAGCTTGATTTGCAGGCCAGCCTAGGATGAACGTGCAACACTACAAGACGCAGGAAGAGAGCCATAGCTACCAGGCGCTGTGCGTCACACAAATGCTGCTTGATGCAAGCTAGCGTGGAACATTGCAAGCGCTTCTATTCAGGGCAGTGAGCTCAAGCCTCAAGACGTGAGGTCGATCTGGCTGCCAGACGGTGAGCAATGTGGGTTTTTTCTTCTTGTGAGGCTGACCTGTGAGGTATATGCCGCCGTTGGCAGTGTAGCAGTCATCACCAGAGCAGCACACATCAAAGGTGCCCCCAGTCTGGGTGGCCACAACTGACAAGGTCTCAACAGTGAGGTAGCTGAGGTCAAGGCTGCTGTAGGTGGAGCACTCATTGGGCTGTTTGTAGCGCCCAATGTACTTGTCGGCCCCATATATGATGAGGAACAGCCAGAAGAGCTGGTAGCAGCCCTGTGTGAAGATGTGTTTCCACATGCTGTTGTTGATGATCCTCTCACCGCGACCATGAGGCTTCATCAACAGCAGGTCTGGAGTTGGGGCTTCTGTTGCCAAGGCTGCAATCCACAACAACAGCTGTTGTTGCTGTTGCACAGCAGCATTCTCCTGCCTTGAAACTTAAAGGGCTGTTCAGGTGACCAAGAGCCAAACTAGCGCTCTTGACTGCAGCGTGAGCCACAGCAGAGACACCGATAACTTGCATTGCACATGATTCAAGTGGTTTCAGGGCACAATTACGCCGAGATGCATGGAAGCAGCATTGCTTGTGCCAGCTTGATTGCCATCCTGAGACAGACAGGGCCAGGCATGCTAGTGTGTGGGGTTGCATCATGACATACATGCATGTTCAGCAACAACCTTCTGTTCTGCATCTTGGATCTCATGTTAGCCCGTGTGACAAGCTCTCAGGATGCAGCCAAACATGCGTTGAGAAAGCAAGCAGGCACGAGCTGTGGCCTACCCAGGGCTCCTAAGGCATCCATGATCAGGTTGACCCACAGCAGCTGGATCACAGTCAAGGGGGTCTCGCCTTTCGTCAGGGCTGACACAAAGGCAATGACAAGCGCCACAAAGTTGACTGTCAATTGGAACTGCAGCAGCAGTACACAATAGCGATCATCATCTCATTGTATGACACCGCAGACCCCAGCAGCAATCAGTTCCTGCTTCATGTCACTGATATGGGATGAGTTCAGCATTCAGGTGAGTCCTTGGGTATGTGGCACAGGCACAGAAGGCTGCAGCGCACCAGAAGCTAGCATCAAAAGCGGATCATCCACATTGATGATGGGGTTAGGCTTACGACAGCAGCATTTGCATTGGAGTGACAGGCAGAGGCAAGCAGTTTGCTTTGAAAAGCTGCAAAGACCATTGTCAAGCTTGTAGCAATCAGATTTGAGTCCGCCTCAGCTGCAAAGCTTGCCTGTAGGAATTTCCTTAGGTTGGCGAACACGCTACGGCCCCATAGCACGGACTTGACAATGCTGCTGAAGTTGTCGTCCATGATGACGATGTCGGCCGCCTCTTTTGCCACTTCAGTGCCGGCGATGCCCATCGCCAGTCCTACGTCCGACTCCTTGAGCGCGGGCGCATCATTGGTACCATCGCCTGTCACAGCTACCACCTCTCCGGTCTTCTTGAGTAATTTGACCAGGTTGTACTTGTCAGTGGGTGAGCTGCGGGCCATGACCTGCAAAGCATACAACCTTTGGTGAGTGATCTTTATCACAGCCAGGGACATACCAGCAAGCAGACTCAAGCCAAAGCTGCAGCTGGTGGCATAGTGTGTGCATCAAACTGGTTCAAGCTTACTTCTTTGACACATTTTATTGGACATGTACATGGCTGTTCTGAGGGATTGTCAACAGCCAGTTTGCCAGTGTTGGACACCTGGTAATATGCTTTTCAAACATGACACTATGCATCACAGCCGGAACCTCACTTGAAGTTTGGGCAGTATGGGGATGAGCTCTTCTTCGGTCATTTTCCTAAAGGTGGGTCCTTCCAGGGCCAGGCCACCCTCCATCATGATCCCACACTCCCTGGCAATATGACTGGCAGTATGTACATTGTCTCCTGTCACCATGCGCACAAAGATGCCTGCCCTCTTGCAGACAGCCACTGCATCTGGCACCTCTTTGCGTACAGGATCCTACACAGGCCAAGTGATTGTCAAAAGAAGCTGTGTGTTGTGAAATAGCCGGAGCATCACCAACATGCTTTAATTCTTCCCGGGTCGCATGGGACTGAGAGCTGTGTACAATTGATGAAGCCTGCATTGGTCAGCATAATGTGGTTGCATGATGCATGGCAGCAGCATTCTCCAGACCTTGTAAAGCTGGCACATTTGGTGTCTGTGATGCTGTGTTCCAACCAAGAGATGACAGCAGGATCTCAGGTCAAGTTCAGGCTTGCGACTGTTTGCGCAAGGTGGACGATACCTTGATGCCTGTGATGGCACAGCAGATCAGCTCAGTGTCTGGGGCTTCCTCAAAGAAGTCAACAGGGCGCTGCACGCCTGCTGCAAAGTCTCTGTAGGTGATGCACAGGGTGCGCAGACCCCGTGCTGCCATGCCAGTGGTGGTTTCTTCCAGTTCAGCACGTAACGCTGTGCTCATGAAAATGACACTGCCATCTGTGCTTATGGCCCTTGTGCACCTCCTCAACACCATCTCTGCTGCACCCTGCACTGCAGTCTCCCAAGGTGAGGGCGCTATGTCAGAGCCAGACAGAGACTGTGAGGGCCACCCAGCTAGACAGTGAAAGGTGCATGACCTGATACATGTTGGCACGGGTGCGTGTAGAGCGTCTGCTGCATGCAGTGTGGCAGACAAGCAGCGCTTGGCTGTCATTGTCTTGTGCTGGATCTGCCATCGCCCTGTGGTAGAGCTTGTTCATTGCGGCACATTGCCACATTGCCACACTGACTTGCAGCTGCAGGTATGCAGTCAGACATGATACGGTTTCCCAGATCATGGTCAGGGGTGCTCTGTTGAAACAGTCAGAGATTCCCATGCCTCAGCTGGCATCTGTTGCTATAAAACTGTTGATGCAGCAAGCAGAGAGAATGGTCAGAAGGTGAATCAAGGGGTCTGAGAGGCCATGCCTTGTTGTATAGGCGATGGCCATCTGCTGTCTTGATGAGCACACCAGCCATCTTCTTGGCAGAGTCAAAGTCCCACACCTTCTCCACCATGGGTGAGTAGCTGTCTCTGATGGTTTTGTAGTCACTGCCCCATGCACGCAGCAGCATCAGCAGGGCACACTCTGTGCGGTTGCCCACAAACTCTATGGGGTCCTTGATGATCAGAAACGCCTGGCAGAAAAGGCAATGTCAGGTGGAGCAAATCTTCAATGCCCCATATTGCAATATTGCCCCACACTGTCACAGCTCAGCAAAACTCCTTTTGAGACTGCACATTGACGACCAACTTGACAAATGAGCTGACAAATAGAGTTGACAAGCCATGACAGCAAGAAAAAAAAGTTTGCCAAATGTATAAAGGTCAGGAGGTAACGGAAACTTGACATGTTGCTGTGAGAGTGTTGTGTGCCGCGTGCAATATACTACATTTGCACTTCTTAGCTGTGGCTTACTGATGAGTTCACAGCAACACTGGCTTGGAAGGTGTTGAAGAAGTCAGCTGGCAGGTCCTCTGGCTGAGGCACCTTGTCGTATTTTTTGCCAGCAAACCACCCTTCTACAACTGTCATGCGATTCTCTGTCAAGGTACCAGTCTGCACAAGCCACAAACGAGCCTTTACACATACTCTCCAATATATAAAGCACTCTGCGTTTGTATGGTGCCATCATCTTAGAAAAGCAGTTGAGATTGGGCACAAGCAGCACAAGACAGCTCAGGTGTCAAGACAAACGCAGACAGCAGTGCAAGTCTGTGAGCTGAGCCTTGGGTACCTTGTCAGAGCAGATGGCTGTGGCACCACCCATTGTCTCACAAGCTGCCAGTACACGAACAAAGTTGTTGTCCTTCATCATCTTCTTCATGCTGTATGCCAGGGAGATGGTG
>JAABUP010005130.1_pt1 | contig 20445 bp, 22 predicted proteins | sample 5559201 | NCBI WGS metagenome assembly JAABUP01 (sample SAMN10711887, study PRJNA513373) | rock metagenome | isolation source: Antarctica rocks | place: Antarctica
CTGGCAGACCGCCCTGACCTGGCTCAAGCGCCGCATCGACGCCCTCCCCCTGATCACCTGAGCGCCGGTCACCCCCCGACCGCCCACCACCCGAGGACCCGGAGCACACCCACCGGGACCGAGTACGCCCACAGCCCGACATTCAGCGATCGAAGATCAACTTCACTTGATCAAATACTCAGCGGTGCATCCGGGCTGAGCGGGAGTTAGCTCCAGCTCCGTGGTCGGCCTACAGTGTCTTGACGAGGCCGCCGTCAATGACGACGTCGCTGCCGGTCATCCAGGCGGCGGCCGGGCCGGCGAGGAACAGGACGAGGTGGGCAATCTCCTCGGCAGTGCCGAACCGTCCGAGCTTGATACCACCGAGGCCGTCGGCCATAGCTTGCATGGCGCCGTCGAGGTCAGTGCCCATCGCACCGCCGAGCTGGTCCCCGAGGCCACCGGGCGCGGTCCACAGCGGGGTGCGCACCGGCCCAGGGGAGACCGTGTTGACCCGGATGCCCTGGGGCCCGAACTCCGCGGACAGCGACTTCCCAAGGTTGGTCAACGCCGCCTTGCTCGCGGCGTAGTCCACGACGCTGGGGTCGGGCAGGAAGGCGTTGACCGAGCTGACGTTCACGATCGCACCACCGCCGCGCGCAAGCAGCGCAGGTACCGCAGCCCGGACCGCCCGTATGGCCGACAGCAGGTTCAGCTCGATGCTGCTCGACCAGTCGGAGTCGGTCACGGACAAGAAACCACCGAAGCGTGGGCCGCCGCCAGCCAGCCCGCCCATGTTGTTGACCAGCACGTCCAGCCCACCGAAGCGCTCGGTCGCGGTGGCGACCAGGTGGGCGGGTCCGTCTGGTGTTGACAGGTCGACGTCCACCGCGACCAACGTCTCGTCCGAGGCCAACCCGGCGAGGTCGGTGCTGCAGTGGCGGCTTCCCGCGACGACGCGGGCGCCGGCGTCGAGTAGCTCACGGGTGACCGCGGCCCCGATGCCTTTGCCTGCGCCGGTCACGACGGCGACGCTTCCAGTGAAGTCCAACGGTGTAGACACGGTCTCTCCTTGTGGTTGGGTTTTGGACCAGGTGGTCAGATATGAGGGCAGCGGGTTCCCAGCCAAGCCGGCTTCCGCACCTAGGGGTGCAGAACTGCCAGCGCTGTGTCCAAGGCGCGGATCAGTGTCGCCCGATCGCTTCCCGCGGCCGCCATTACCCGCAGGCCCTGGATCGTCGCCACGGTCAACGCGGCCCAGCCGTTAAGGTCCACGGTCTCGGCAACGAGACCACCAGCACGGGCCCGCTGTGCTGCTTCCAGCAGCGCGGTCTCCAGACCGGAGAACGCCGCGATGACTCGGCTGCGAACCTGTGGGTCCTCCCCGGCCCGTTCGGTGGCCGCGGCCACCAGCAGGCATCCGTCTGGCTGGTCAACACAGCTGCCGTCCAGCAGCGGCAGCAGCGCCTCGCGAAGCGTCACCCGCACATCCGCACTACCCGACAGTGCCGCGACGAGCGGAGCGAAGAACTGGGCCCGGTACCGGTCAAGCGCCGCCAGGTACATCCGCTGCTTGTCACCGAACGCCAGGTAGAGCGACTGTCGCCCGACGCCGGTCGCCCGGGTCAGGTCGGACAGGGACGCGCCTTCGTACCCCGACTGCCAAAAGGTCCGCATAGCGGCATCGACAGCCGAGTCGACATCGAACTCTCGAGGGCGGCCCACGCGAGACACCGTACGAGTACTAGAACGAGCGGTCAAGTAAACGGCGCTGCGACTGCTTTGGTTCCGCGCACGGCCGTGCCGACACCTGAGGAGGGTCGGGCCTGCTCGGGTGTGCGCGGGCCGCGTGATGCGGGGCGGGGGGGGAGCGCGATGTCTGCACGGGTGGGTCGGGTGTTCCACCGGTGCGGCTGCCGACCAGGTGGTGACGCGCGGCCGTGGGTGTGCCTGCGGCGGGAGGAGCTCGGGCACGGGAGCTGGTACTTCTCGGCTGAGCTGCTGCCCCGACGCCGAGGGGAGGCGGAAGCGGCTGCGCGTCGGGGGGTACGACAGCGAGGCCGCCGCGCGGCGCGCGTGAGAGCAGGCGACGTCGGCACCCGTCAGGCGACCCGCCGCGGGGTGGACGGTCGGTGCGTGGCTGACCTACTGGCTCGCGGCCAGGCAGGAGCTGCGGCGGGAGACCTGCCGCAACTATGAGTCCCATCTCAGGCTCTACCTGCTGCCCGCGCTGGGGAGTGTTCCGCTGGTCACGCTGGGGCCCGTCGAGATTCGGACCATGTTGGCGCAGATGGTGGCCGAGCACGTGCGTAGAGGGCGGGGGAGCGTCCCCACCAGCGTGGTCCGCGTGCACGCCACCCGGCGGGCTGCGTTGAACGCGGCCCGCCGGAGGGGCTGATCACGGCGAACCCTGCGTGGCTGGTCGAGCTGCCGCGGGTGCGCAAGCCGCACCCGGTGGTGTGGACCGCGAGCCGGGTCCAGGCATGGCAGGAGACGGGGCACCGACCGCCGGTCGCGGTGTGGACCGCAGCCCAGACAGCCACGTTCTGGGCGGTGTGCGCGGTGATCCGTTGCACCGCCCGGCTGCAGGCCCAGGCCCTCGCCCAGCTCGCCGCCGCCGGGGAGCCGGTCGACCGGCTCGGGGTCGCCCGCCGCGCCCGCCGCCTCGCCGACCGCAATCCCGGCGAGCCCGTCGCCGCGCAACGCCGTCACGCCAGCTGAGCGCATCGACCCGCGGTCGCCCTGTCTTGACGGCGTGCCGTCAGCCCGTGCTGCCGTACCGCCGTCATGACGGTATGCGGTCATGACGGCATACCGTCAACCTGAGGAGGACCATGAAGATCACCGTTCCCAACGTTAAGGGTGGGGTCGGCAAGATCACCGCTGCGGTGCTGAGCGTCGAGCCCCGGCTGCAGGTGCAGGCCCTCGACGACGAGCAGCGGCGGAGGCGTGAGCGGCTGCATACTCGGCAGGACTGGTGGTTCGTTGACCACCAGCTCGTGGACCAGGGTTACAAGACGGTCCTGTCCGGGGAGCCGAAGTCCGCCCGCGGGCGGCGCGTCCTATCGCTGGACCGGGAGACGATCGCGCTGCTGCGGGCCCAGCAGGAGCAACAGGCCAAGCAGCGCGTTGAGCGAGGCCTGGTCGGCGCCGCGGTCTACGTCTTCACCCGGCCCGACGGCGAGCCATGGCACCCGGACTACGTGACCAGCCACTTCGGCGTGCTGGTGCGCCAGTCGCGGCTCCCGGTGATCCGGCTGCACGACCTTCGCCACACGCACGCGACGCTCGGCCTAGCCGCCGGCATCTTGGCGAAGGTCATGGCGGATCGTCTCGGGCACTCGAGCGTGCTGTTGACGCTCGACACCTACAGCCACGTCAGTCCTGCGCTCGACGCCGGCGCCGCCGACCTCATCGCCCGGCTAATCCGCGGCGACGACGAGCCGTCCCGTTAGCTACTTGTTAGGCACGAGCCCGACGACGGCCCCGAAGGGTCCTGGAAGGAGGACGAGATGAACCCATCTCTGCAGGTGGGAGCGGGTGAGGGTGGGTGCGCCGTCAGGGACTTGAACCCCGAACCCGCTGATTAAGAGTCAGCTGCTCTGCCAATTGAGCTAACGGCGCGTGTGCGCTCCAAGGCTACAGGAACCGGGGGCGCAGGGAACCGAGTGGGGTGGCTGACGGGACTTGAACCCGCGACATCCCGGACCACAACCGGGTGCTCTACCTGCTGAGCTACAACCACCACGTGCACGGTCAGCTTAGCCGTGGACGGGGGCGAACGCCGCCGTGACGTCGGCGGCTGCCGCTTGGGCCGTGGCGGTGTCCGGTCCCGGCGCCGGGACGAAGACGGCGCGGCGGTAGTAGGCGAGCTCGCGGATGGACTCGCGGATGTCGGCCAGTGCCCGGTGGCCGCCGTTCTTGGGCGGCGACGCGTAGTAGGCCCTGGGGAACCAGCGGCGCGCCAGCTCCTTCACCGAGCTGACGTCGACCATCCGATAGTGCAGGTGCCCGTCGAGCTCGGGCATGTCCCTGGCGAGGAAACCGCGGTCGGTGCCGATGGAGTTGCCGCACAGCGGGGCCTTGCCAGCCTCCGGCACCCACTCCCGCACGTAGGCCAGCACCTGCTCCTCGGCCTCCCGCACCGTCGTGATGGCATCGCGCACGGCGTCGGTGAGCCCCGAGGTGGCATGCATCTGCACGACCACCTCGGGCATGCCGGTCAACTGCTCCTCGGAGGCGCCGATCACGATGTCGACACCCTCGCCCAGCACCGTCAGCTCACCGTCGGTGACGAGGCAGGCGATCTCCAGCAGCACGTCGCCGCCGAGGTCGAGCCCGGTCATCTCGCAGTCGATCCACACCAGTCGGTCCTGCACGCCCGAGACGGTACGCGAGCCGTGGCAACGGACCATCCCGCTCGCGCAGGCTCCGGAACAGTGCGGAAACACGGGGGTCACGGACGGGTAACTACGGCTGCCTAGCGTCCGGAATGTGGACGCGGCAGCGCAGCGCCGCCAGCCGGCTCGACCCCGGGTGCTGGCGGCGGTCCCGACGGTTGCCGACGGGGAGCCTCCGGCCGTCGCCGATGCGTTCCGGGCTCGCGCCGCCGACGCAGGCGTGCCGGTGCCCGTGCACGTCGAGTCGGCCGGGCTCGCCGTGGACCTCGACGTCTACGAAGCCCGCCGCGACGGGGCACCGCTCGACCTGTCGCCCCGCCAGGTCGAGCTGCTGGCGCTCTTCCTCGCCGCACCCGGACGGGTCTGGAGCCGGGACCAGCTGCACTGGGTCTGTTGGCAGGACACGTCGCCGAGTCGCCGGGTGGACGTGCAGCTGTGCCGGATCCGGGCGAAGGTCGGCGAGGGCATCTTCCGCAACGTCCGCGACCGCGGCTGGGCCCTGCGCATCTGACCTTTCGAGCGAGGGCGGGTCGGCAGGTCAGCGAGCGGGGCGGGCCCACGACGAGTACGACGCGATCGGGCCCCCGTGCGGGCGGCGCAGCCAGGGCCAGGGGTGCACGACCGCCGGCCGGACCCGAGCGGCCGTCCGGTGCCACCCGGGCACCGGGGCGAAGGTCGTCGCCACCGGACCGACGACCGCGAGCTCCGCGCCGACCGCCCCCCGGCGTACCAGCAGCGGTCGCTCGTCGGCCAGCACCGCCAGCGTCTCGGCCAGGAAGACCAGCCGCCGGCCGGCCAGCCGCAGCCGGCGCAGCAGGGGCTCGTCGAAGACGAAGACCGCCGGCAGACCGGGGTGCGCGGCCAGGGCGGGGTCGTCGGACCCGAGGCTCTCGGCGTGCAGCCACACCGCCGCGGGGTTGCCGTCGACTCGCGGCACGCGGGGACCGCCCGTCACCTCGGGGTCAGGATCGCTGCGCAGCAACGGGTCCGGGGCGTCGACGGGCACCGGGCCGGGCAGCGCCGGCCACTCCCTCACCGGGCAGGCCGCCTCGAGGGGGCAGCGACGGCAGAGCCCCGGCGCCCGCTTCTCCACCTGCCACCGGGAGAAGCCGTAGGGCTTGCCGCTGCCCGTCCCCGCGGCCCACTGCCACCCGAGCCGGTTCGCGGCCCGCGAGCCGTCGATCAGCCTGCGGTAGAGCCAGTCCTCGCCCTGCCGCCAGTCCGCACCGGCGCGTGCCACCCACTGGCCGGCGACCCAGAGCCGGCTCTGGTTGACCAGCCAGCCGTCTGCGTCCAGCTCGTCGCGGACCGCAGCGAGGCAGGCCATCTCGCGCGGGACGGGGTCGCCCGCCCACGGGTCCGCGACCCGGACCTGGACGCGCGGCAGTGGCAGCAGGCCGTGCCGGATCCAGGGTGACAGCGCGCTCGCGCCACGGGCCCCGGGCGGCTCGACCTGGCTGCGGCTCCCGGCATACCCGCCGACGTCGTACGCCGCAAGGGCGGTGTCGGCCGCGACCTGCCCGCCCCGGAACCGCCCGCTCGCGGTGACCGGCCCGTCCACCAGGTCACCGAGGTGGGCCTGCACCCACGCCCGGGCGCCGTCCACGCCGGGCGGGACCGGGGGCAGCAGCGGCATCCACCCACCCTCGCCCGGCACCGGCCGGTCAGCGCGGCGGGACCCGCAACGTGAACCGCGCCCCGCCGAGCGGGCTGTCCTCGACGGTCACGTCTCCGCCTGCGGCGCGGGCGGTCTCGCGGGCGATGGCGAGCCCGAGGCCGCTGCCGCCGGCGTCGCGGTCCCGCGCGTCATCGAGTCGCGAGAAGCGTTCGAAGATCCGCTCCCGGTCCGCCGATGGCACCCCGGGTCCGTCGTCGTCGACGTCGAGCCGGCCCTCCGCGACGGTCACTGTGACCCGGCCGTCGGCGTGCCGCCGCGCGTTGTCCAGCAGGTTGCGCAGCACCCGGCGCAACGCCTCCGGGTTGCCGAGTCCGGTCCCCCTCCCGTGGGTCTCCACGCCCTCGGGGATCAGCGCCGCGAGGTCGACCCGCTCCGCCGTCGCGGCCGACCGGCTGCCGTCCAGCCGCGCGAGCACCAGCAGGTCGTCGACGAGCGCGGCCAGCCGCAGCACGTCGGCGAGGAGGTCGGTCGCGACCGGCGCATCCCCGAGCGCGAGGTCGACCTCGAGCTGGGTGCGCAGGGACGCGAGCGGGGAGCGCAGCTCGTGTGCCGCGTCCGCTACGAAACCCCGCTGCCGCTCGCCGGCCTCGGCGAGGCGGTCGAGCATGGCGTTCAACGTGGCTGCCAGCACGGCGATCTCACCGCCGCCGATGGGGACGGGGAGCACGCCCCGGCCGCCGAGGGTCTGGACGTCGTCGGCGCCGCGGGCGAGCGCCCCCACTGGGCGCAGGGCCGAGCCGACCAGCAGCCAGGACACCGCGGCGACCAGGAGCACCAGCAGCGGCACGGCCACAAGCAGGGTGGTCCGCAAGGTGCGCAGGGTGTCGACGATGTCGCCCAGCGGCGCGGCCACCACGACCGTGACGGGCCGCCCGGCCAGGGTCGAGGCGACGGCGACGACCTCCAGCGGACCAGCGACGTACGGCGAGTCGACGGCGACCTGGGCCCGGCCACGGGTCAGCCCGGCGATCTCCTGGTCGGGGAGCACGGCCAGGGTGCGCCCGGCGTTCGGCGAGGCGGCGACCACCCGGCCGCCATTGTCGAGCACCTGGGCGACCTCACCGGCGCCGACGGGCAGCACGGCCGGCAGCGACCCGCCGTCGGCGAGGTCGGCCAGGGTCTGGGCCCGATCGGTCACCGTGCGCCCCACCTGCTGATAGCGCACCCGGGCGAAACCGGCTGCCAGCACGACGGACCCGGCCACCAGCCCGACGGCCAGGGCGCCGGTGGCGAGCAGTGTCAGCCTGGCGCGCAGCGACCGCCTGCGCCACCACGCCCGCGGCGGCACGGCTCAGGCCGGCACGCGGTAGCCGGCGCCGCGCACGGTCTCCACGGCGCCGACGCCGAGCTTGCGGCGCAGGTATCCGACGTAGACCTCCACGACGTTCCAGTCGCCGCTCGCGCTGTCCCACACGTGCTCGTAGAGCTCGCCCTTGGCGACCACCTGGCCGGCGTGCCGCAGCAGGTATTCCAGCAGCGCGAACTCCCGCGTCGTCAGCTCCACCGACTCGCCGTCGCTGGTCACCGCCCTGCTGGCGGGGTCGAGCGTCAACCCTGCGGCGGAGAGAACGGCCGGCCGGGCCCGCGCCCCGCGGCGCAGCAGGGCCCGGATCCTGGCCACCAGGACGATGAAGGAGAACGGTTTGGTGAGGTAGTCGTCGGCGCCCTCGTCGAGGCCGTCGGCCTGGTCGTACTCCCCGTCCTTGGCCGAGAGCAGCAGCACCGGGGTCCAGACGCCCGCCGCCCGCAGCTGGCGCACCACCTGATAGCCGGACAATCGCGGCAGCATGATGTCGAGCACGACCACGTCGTACTCCCCGTCCAAGGCGAGCTCGAGGCCGGCGGGGCCGTCCCGCGCCACGTCGACGGCGAACCCCTCGGCGACCAGGCCGCGGCGCAGGGCCTCGCCGAGTCGCTCCTCGTCTTCCACCACCAGCAGCCGCACCGGGGCATCGTCTCAGCCCCGTCTCAGTGCCGGCGGCGCATCCTGGTCCCATGACCACCTCGACCTCCCGTACCCGCCGCCTGCGCTGGGCCGTCCCGCTCGCCATCGGTGGCGCCGTCGCCGGCGTCGCCCTCCTGCCCCGTGCCGCGACCGCCGACGAGCACCCGTCCCTGCCCGCCCGCACCGCCGCCCAGCTGCTCGTGGACCTGCAGGGCAGCGACGTGCACGCCCTCTCGGGCACCGTCGTGGAGACCGCCCGCCTAGGGCTGCCGGACCTGCCGACGGGCGCCACCGGCGGTGCCGCCAGCCCGCTCGGCCTGCTGGCCGGCAGCCACAGCGTGCGGGTGTGGGCCGACGGCCCGCAGCGCCAGCGGGTCGCGCTGCTCGGCCAGCTCAGTGAGTACGACGCCGTGCACTCCGGCACCGACCTCTGGACGTACACCAGCGCCGGGGACAAGGTCACCCACACCACCCTGCCCAGCGATGGTGCGCAGCGTCCGGCCGCCGCCGGCGATCCGGCCGCGTATGCCACCCCGCAGGCCGCAGCCGACGCGCTGCTGAAGGCCGTCGACCCCACCACCGTGGTCGAGGTGGACCGCACCGCACGGGTGGCCGGTCGCCCGGCGTACCAGCTGGTCCTCAAGCCCCGCGACACCAGCTCGCTCGTCGGCTCGGTGCGGATCGCCATGGACGCGGCGACGCACGCTCCGCTGCGGGTGCAGGCATTCTCCGCCTCGGATGCCGCCACGCCGGCTATCCAGGTCGGGTTCACCGACGTCAGCTTCAGCACGCCGGCCGCGTCCGTGTTCCGCTTCACCGCCCCCCCCGGGTCGACCGTGACCGAGTCGAAGCTGCCCACGGCGGCGGACGCCAAGGGGTGGCAGGCGCGGCCGGCCGGAGGGACGCAGCCCACCGTCCTCGGCAAGGGCTGGACCTCGGTCGCCGAGCTGTCCGCGCCGGCCGCGACCGGCGGCGCGAAGGGGAGCTCCACCCAGCTGCTTGACCAGCTGACCACCCGGGTGCCCGGCGGCCGGGTGCTGACCACCAAGCTGGTGTCTGCGCTGCTCACCGACGACGGCCGCGTGCTGGTCGGGGCCGTCACCCCGCAGGTGCTGCAGGACCTGGCGAAGTGACCGCACTGCTCGAGACGGAGGGTCCGGTGGCGGTGCTGCCGTCACCGGCCGGGGAGGCGGCGGTCAGCACCCGCGGTCTCACCAAACGCTTCCGCTCCGGGCAGGTCGCGGTGGACGGCGTCGACCTCGATGTGCCGCGCGGTGCCGTGTTCGGCTTCCTCGGGCCCAACGGCTCGGGCAAGACGACCACCATCCGGATGCTGCTCGGGCTGGTCACCCCCACCGCCGGTGAGGTCTCGCTGCTCGGGTCGGCGATGCCCCGGGAGGCCCAGCGGGTGCTGCCGCGCGTCGGCGCGCTCGTGGAGGGCCCGGCGTTCCACCCCTACCTGTCCGGGCGGGACAACCTGCGCCGCCTCGACGCCGTGGACCGCACGGCGGACCCACGCACCAGCGCTGGCCGCATCGACACTGCGATCGCCAGGGTCGGGCTGTCCGCGGCTGCCACCAAGCGCTACCGGCAGTACAGCCTCGGGATGAAGCAGCGGCTCGGGCTCGCAGCCGCGCTGCTGCAGCCGCGCGACCTGCTCGTGCTCGACGAGCCGACCAATGGCCTCGACCCGCAGGGCACCCGAGAGGTCCGCACGTTGGTCCGCGAGCTCGCCTCCGACGGCACGACCGTGGTGGTGAGCTCGCACCTGCTCGCCGAGATCGAGCAGGTCTGCTCGCACGTCGGGATCATGAGCCGCGGCCGGCTGGTGCGCCAGGGTGCGCTCGCCGACGTCGGGACGGGTACGGCGGCGACGGTGGCGGTGCAGACCGCCGACCCGGCCGCCGCGGCGTTCGTGCTCCAGGGCCTCGGCCTGGCTGACATCCGCTGCGAGGCAGCCAGTGTCGAGGCCGCCCTCGGGGACGCGGAGCCGGAGGCGGTGACCGCGGCGCTGGTGCATGCCGGCGTCGGCGTACGGGGCCTGGCCGTGCGCCGGGCCACCCTGGAGGACGTGTTCGTCGAGCTGACCGGGGAGGGCTTCGATGTCGCTCGCTGAGCTTCGCGCACCCGCCGCCGTGCATATCCGTCGGGCGGCACCCACCGTCCAGCGCGGCGCCGCGCTTCGGCTCTACCGCAGCGAGCTGCGCCTCGTCTTCGGCCGCCGCCGCAACCGGGTGCTGCTCGCGGCGCTGGGCGTCGTGCCGCTGCTCATCGGGATCGCCATCCGTGCGAGCAACTCCAGCGACGGCGGTGGTCCGGCGTTCCTCACCGACGTGACCTCCAACGGGCTGTTCCTGGTCTTCACGGCGCTCACGGTCTCGCTGCCGATCTTCCTGCCGCTGGCGGTCGGGATCGTCAGCGGAGACGCCGTGGCGGGAGAGGCGTCGGCGGGGACGCTGCGCTACCTGCTGACGGTGCCGGTCTCCCGCGGCCGGCTGCTGCTGGTGAAGGCAGCGGGCGGCATGTCCTTCGCGCTCGGCGCGGTCGCGGTGGTGGCGCTCGTCGGCCTGGTCACCGGGCTGGCGCTGTTCCCCGTCACCCGGGTCACATTGTTGTCCGGCGACACGGTGAGCTATGCCACCGGGCTCGGCCGCGCCGCCGCCGTCGCGGCGTACGTCGTGCTGTCGCTGACCGGGCTGGTCGCGGTGGGGCTGTTCGTCTCCACCCTGACCGAGGTGCCGGTGGCGGCGATGGCGACCACCGTGGCCTTCGCCGTCGTCGGGGCCGTGCTCGACGCGCTGCCGCAGCTGTCGTTCATCCACCCGGTGCTGCTGAGCCACCACTGGCTGGACTTCGGGGAGCTGCTGCGCTCGCACGTCGACTGGGGCTCGCTCGCAGGCGGTCTCGGCGTGCAGGCCGGCTACGTCGCGGTGTTCGGCGCGCTGGCCTGGACGCGGTTCACCACGGCGGACGTCACCGCGTGAACCGCGCCCGGCGGGTCAGCTGACCGACAGGGTGACGTCGATGTTGCCGCGGGTCGCGTTGCTGTAGGGGCAGACCTGGTGCGCGGCGTCGACCAGCTCCTGCGCGCGTGCCTTCTCGACGCCGGGGATGCTGACGTCGAGCTCGACCGCGATGCCGTAGGCCGCGCCGCCGCGGATCGGGCCGATGGTCACCTTGCCGGTGACCACGGAGCCGCTGGTGTCGACCTTCTCCTTGCGGGCGACCACGCCGAGCGCGCCCTGGAAGCAGGCGGCGTACCCGGCCGCGAACAGCTGCTCCGGGTTGCTCCCACCACCCGGTCCGCCCATCTCCTTCGGGGGCCGCAGGTCCAGATCGACCAGGCCGTCGCTGCTGCTGGTGTGGCCGTCGCGGCCGCCGGTGGCGCTCGCCTCGGCGGTGTAGAGCCGCTTCTCCAGGGTGTCCATCCGCCGAGTCTGCCTCAGCGCGATCAGGGGGCAGCCGGGTCAGGCGCTGCTGCGGCTGCTCGCGGCCCGCGCGGTGCGGCGGCGCTCGGCCGGCGCGGGACCGGCCGGACGCGGCGGCGGCGCGCCCGCGTCGAGGCGGGCCAGCGCGCCGAGGACCACCTGCTGGTCGGTGGTCCACCACAGCGGCGGGAGGGTCCTGCGCAGCACCCCGGCGTATCGGGCGGTCGCCAGCCGTGGGTCGAGCACCGCCACCACGCCACGGTCGTCGGTGGAGCGGACGAGCCTGCCGACGCCCTGGGCCAGCAGCACCGCCGCCGCCGGGACGCTGACTTCGCCGAAGCCGTTGCGCCCGGCCGCGGTGGCCTCCGCCGTGCGGGCCGCCACCAGCGGGTCGTTCACGTGCGGGAAGGGGATGCGGTCGACGACCACGAGCTGGCAGGAGCTGCCGGCCACGTCGACGCCCTGCCAGAAGGTGCGTACGCCGAACAGGCACGCACGCACGTCGGCCGCGAACCGGTGGCGCAGCATCGGCGCCGTGTCCTCCCCTTGCAGCAGCACGGGCACGTCGAGCCGGTCGCGGCAGGCCGCGGCGGCCCGGCGGGCGGCGGCCATCGAGCTGAACAGCGCCAGCGTCCGTCCGCCGGCGGCGGCGATGAGCTCCACCAGGTGGTCGTCGACGGCGGCTGCCCAGCGGGCCCCGTCGCGGCCGGGATCGGGCAGCTGGGCTGCGACGTAGAGCATCCCCTGGGTGGAATAGGAGAAGGGGCTGCCGACGTCGAGGCCCTCGAAGGCACCTGGCTGCAGCCCCAGGGCGCTGGCGGTGGTGTCCATCGAGCCGCCGACGGCCAGCGTCGCGCTGGTGAGCACGACGGCCCGATCGGGGAACAGCGTGCGGGCGAGGTCGCCGCCGACGTGCAGCGGGGCGACGCGCAGCGCGCCGCCGGCGACGTAGGCCGCATCGGCGGACGCGCAGCGCACCAGCCGGCCCGCGGCGCCGCTCACCTGCTGCAGCAGCACCCTGGCCCGGTCGCGCTCCCCGGCGGTCTGCGGGTCGGGCTCCTCCTCCGCGCGGGCGGCCGCGGCGAGCTCGGCGTCGGCTGCGCCGGCCTGGGCGGCGAGCTGGCGCAGGGCCGTCGCGAGGGTGGGCGGCAGCTGCGGGAGGTGACCAGAGCCGAGCACCGCGAGCTCCGCTGTCGCATCGTCGGCGGCCTGCTGGAGCCGGTCCCTCGTGCCGGTCGCGACCTGCTTCGCCGCCGCAGAGACGCTGCGCCGCAGCAGGGTCGCGGTGATCTCCTCGGTCAGCGCCTCGGTAGCCCGGTCGGCCAGCTCGTGCGCCTCGTCGACCACGATCGCCTCGACGTCGCTGGTGCTCCGCCCTCCGCCGGCCAGGTCTAGGGTGAGCAGCGTGTGGTTCGCGACCACCACGTCGGCCTCGCGGGCGGTCTCCCTGGCCCGCTCGCTGTGGCAGTCCGCGCGGTAGGGACAGCGCGGCCCGACGCAGTCGCGCGCACTGATGCTGACCTGCGCCCAGGCCCGATCGTCGACGGTGAACTCCACGTCGTCTCGGTCCCCGCTGTCGGTCTGCAGGGCCCACTGCCGCAGCCGCACCACCTGCCGGCCGAGCACACTGCCGTCGGCCGCCTCGACGGCCGCCCCGGGCAGCAGCATCCCCTGGCCGTCGTCGGGCTCGGCCTCGCCGTGCGCGCGCAGCAGGCAGGCGTAGTTGTGGCGGCCCTTGGCGAGGGCGAACGTCGGGCGGCGGCCGAGCAGGGGGGTCAGCGCGTCGACCAGCCGCGGGAGGTCCTCGTCGACGAGCTGCGACTGCAGCGCCTTGGTGGCGGTGGCGACGACCACCCGGCGGCGCTGGGCGAGGACCGGCACCAGATACCCCAGGCTCTTCCCGGTGCCGGTGCCCGCCTGCACCAGCAGTGCCCCACCCTCGCGCAGCGTCTGCGCCACGGCGGTAGCCATCCGCTGCTGCCCGGGCCGCGCCGCCCCGGTCGGGAGGCTGCCGACGGCGACGGCGAGCAGCCGCCGCACCCGCTCGTCGTCCCCCGCCTCGGCCACCCCACCAGTCTGCCGGGACCGGCCCCCGCCGCCGCCGCGCCGTGCACAGGGTGTCGAGGAGCTAGGACACCACCTTGCGCGCCAGGGACTCCCGCGACAGCTCCGCGACCGAGGCATGTCCTGACAGGCCGAGCTGCAGGTCGAGGTCGGCGAGCAGGCCGCGCAGCACGTGGGTGACGCCGCGCTCGCCGGCGAGGCCCAGGCCCCAGACGTAGGGGCGGCCCAGCAGCACCGCCCGCGCGCCGAGGGCGAGGGCCTTGACGACGTCGGCCCCGGTGCGGATCCCGCTGTCGAACAGCACCGGAAGGTCGCCCGCGGCCGCGACGCAGCCCGGCAATGCGTCCAGCGAGCCGGTGGCGCCGTCCACCTGGCGGCCGCCGTGGTTGGACACCACGATGCCCTGGACGTCCGAGTCGATCGCCCGGCGGACGTCGTCCGGATGCTGGATCCCCTTGAGCACCAGCGGAAGTGTGGTCTGCGTCCGGAGCCAGGTGAGGTCGTCCCAGGTCAGGGTCGGGTTGGTGAAGACCCCGACGAAGCGCAGCACGGCCGCCTGCGGGTCCTCCTCGGGTGACTTCTCCAGGCCGGCGCGGAACGCGGGGTCGCTGGTGTAATTGGCGATCCCGATGCTGCGCAGGAAGGGCAGGTACGCCGTGTCGAGGTCGCGAGGGCGCCACCCGAGCTGCCAGGTGTCGAGCGTGACGACGATCGCCGTGCTGCCGATCCCCTCCGCCCGCCGGATGAACGACGCGGCGATCTCCCGCTCCCGCGGCCAGTAGAGCTGATACCAGCGGGGCGCGTCCGGTGCGGCCGCCGCCACCTCCTCCATCGCCGTGCTGCTGGCCGTCGAGAGCACCATCGGCACGCCGAGGGCCGCAGCCGCCCTGGCCACGCCGGGCTCGGCGTCGTCGTGCACGATGGACAGCACGCCCACCGGCGCGAGCAGCACCGGGGCCGGCAGCCGGGTGCCCAGCAGGGTGGTCGAGAGGTCCCGCGCCGCAGGCACTCCGCGCAGCATCCGCGGCAGGATCCGCCAGCTGTCGAAGGCCTCCCGGTTGGCCCGGGCGGTGTCCTCAGCACCGGCCGAGCCGGCGACGTAGCCGACGGCGCCGGCCGTCATCGCGGCGTACGCCCGCTGCTCCAGGTCGCGCCAGCCGAACGGCAGGTCGGGCACGGTCCCGAACACCCCACCGAGGTAGATGTCGTTTTGGTGGTCGGAGAACGGCGAACTCATGCGCCGATCCTGCTCCTGGGTGCGGGTGGCCGCGGGACGCGCGATCGCCGGCGATGTCGGCCTCCGTTTGGGACACTGGCGGCATGACGACTCCGGCCGCCCCGCCTGTCCGCTCCGCCCCCGTGGCGGCAACCGTCGCGCTCGCCGTCCTGGGCATCGCGTTGCTCGTGATCGGCGTCGTCTACTTCGCCAGGACGGCCAGCGCCCTGCCCTCGTTCCTGCCCGGCCACCAGGCCGGGAGCGCTCACCACCACGTCACGCACGGTGCCGCGTCGGTCATCCTCGGGGCCGTCAGCCTGGCCGGCGCCTGGTTCAGCACGGGGTCCCGGCCTGCGCCTCAATGATCGACCGGACCCGCGGCATATCGCCGCCGTCGCGCCAGCTGACCGCCCGCGGCGCTCGGGGAGCGGGTATTGCGTTGGGGGACTTCGAGCCTGCTTGCCCCTCCCGCCGGCGATACGGAAACGGGGTCCTAGGACTCCCCGTGCGGCCTGGTGGGTGGTGGTGGTCGTGGAGGCCACCCCCCGCCCGCCCGGTGCTCGGCAAGCCGCCGACCCCGACCTGCGTGGCCCTGCGACGTCGCTGACCTGCTCCGGCTCGCGCCACCACAGCACTGCGAGGCGCTGCGCTACGGCCGCGGTCGACCGGCGGTGCCTCATTTCACCGGCGCCCCGTGGGCAGGTGCGTCGCGCGCGTCGACGGTCCGCTCGGCGACCGCCTGGCGGAACTCCTGCAGGGATCGCCGCATGAGGGAGGCGAGGTCGGCAGTGGGGTCCTCGGCCCAGTCGTCGTAGGCGGCGGCGAAGACGGCGACCGCCGACTGCGCCGCGAACGTCGCGCTCCTGGGGGCGGTGCCTTGCTCCCTGAGCCCGGCGGCGATCGCGGCCGCGAGCGACGCCATCTTGATCAGGTCCCGTTCCTGGAGGTCGAGCGAGGACGCGATCAGGTCGCGGCGGGCCTGCGCCGTGCCGGCGTAGCTCGCCAGGCCCAGGCCGCCTCGCGTCAACGCGCGCACCGCGGCGGCCACGGGATCGGAGCCGGCCTCCCCGTCCGCCAGGTGCTCGAGCACACCCGCCTGGAACGCCGGCGCTCCAGCGAAGAGCACCTCCCGCTTGTCGGAAAAGTGGTTGAAGAACGAGCGCTTGGTGAGCCCGGCCCGGTCCGCGATCTCCACCACCGTCACCGCGTCGTACCCGCGATCGAGGAACAGCTCCATCGCCGCTCGCTGCAACCGCTCGGACGCGTCCGGCTGCCACCGTCCCATCACCGGAGCGTATCCACCGACTGCACCTGGTGCATTTGATCGTGCTAACCTCCTGACTGCACCAGGGGCAATCACCGACGACAACCGTGCACCGCCGTTCGAGGAGCACAGATGCCCACCAACGCCGCAGCCTGGATCAACGCCAAGCACGCCAAGCTCGAGGTGGGCCCCGCCCCCTACCCCCACCCGGGGGAGGACCAGATCGTCGTGCGCAACCACGCCGTCGCGATCAACCCGCTCGACTGGATCATCCAGGTCGACGGCAGCCTGACCTACCGCTGGCTCGGCTACCCGGCCGTGCTCGGCGCCGACGTCGCCGGGCAGGTCGTCGAGGTCGGCAGGGCGGTGACGCGGTTCAGGGTGGGTGACAGGGTCCTCGGCCATGCCGTCGGCACCGACAAGGACAGCAACAGCCCCGCGGAGGGCGCGTTCCAGCACTTCACCGTCGTCCTGGAGCGGATGGCCGCGCCGATCCCCGACGCGATGGCCTTCACCGACGCCGCCGTCCTCCCGCTCGCCGTGTCCACGGCGTCCTGCGGCCTGTTCCAGCAGGACCAGCTCGGGCTCCGGCGTCCCACCGCGCACGCGGAGACGACCGGTCAGACGGTGCTGGTGTGGGGCGGGTCGACGAGCGTCGGCAGCCAGGCCATCCAACTGGCCGCGGCCGCCGGCTACGACGTCGTCGCCACGGCCTCACCCCGCAACTTCGACTACGTCACCTCGCTCGGGGCCACGCAGGCCTTCGACTACAACAGCCCGACCGTCGTGGGCGACGTCGTGACGGCCCTGGACGGCCGCGAGTTCGCCGGGGCGATCGCCATCGGCCCGACGTCGGCCCCGGCGTGCGTGCGCATCGCCGCCCGGTGCACGGGCAACAGGTTCGTGTCCATGGCCAGCGCCCAGGTCTCCTTCGACAGCCTCACCGACGACCAGCGCGGGCGGCTGGCCTACCTGAGGCTCCTCCGGCGGCTCGTCACCTCCAACGTCGCCCTGCAGACCCGGGCGCGCTCGCACCGCGTCGGCACCAAGTTCATCTTCGGCACCTCACTGAAGGCCAACGAGGTCAGCACCGCCATCTACCAGGACTTCCTCCCCGACGCCCTTGCCCAGGGCCGCTACGTCGCCGCGCCCACGCCAACCGTCATCGGCCACGGCCTCGATGCGATCCAGGACGCCATGGACGTCCAGTCCAGGGGCGTGTCCAGGACCAAGGTCGTCGTCACGCTGCCCTGATCGCGTAGCTGCGGGCGATCCCCCACGTGCTGGCAGCGCCACAGCTCAGAGGAGGAGCTCGCCCCCCGCGGCGGCGGCCAGGTCGGTCCCGAAGGCGAGCGTGGGCGTGTGCGCGCCCGCTCGCCCCTCCCCGCGGGTGAGCCGGACCACGGCCTGCACGGCGGCAGCCGCCGTGAAGGCCATCGCGTCACCGGTGCGCAGCCAGCCCTCCCGGGTGGTGCCGTCCGCCCAGCGGACCTCCGCGTGTCCCCAGGAGTGCTCGTGCGCCCGCGGGCGGGCCTTGAGGGGCGTGCGCCCGAGCAGCCGGGTGGCCAGCGTGCCGACCGGTCCCACCGACACCAGGGCACCCACCACCGGCAGCAGCGCGCGGACCGCGGCCGAGGTGGGAGCGAGGCTGGAGGCCGCGGTTACCGACGGTGCGCCGCTGGCGACCCGGGCGGCGTGCAGCTCGCCGGAGGAGCTGTCCGCCGTGGTCACCGACCGACCGTCGGGGAGGGTGAGGTGCCGCACGCCGCCGAGCCTGACCGGCAAGAGCCGGCCGCCCTGGTACTGCCGCCCACCGCCCGCGAGCGAGCTGACGATGGTCCCGGCGAGGGCCTCGCCGATCACACCCGCGTCGATGTCGACCGAGGGGATCGCGTCGACCGCCACCTCGACGGGGGTGGGACGCCCCGCGCAGAGCCCGACCACGATGCTCTCGGTGGCCAGCACGCCGAACCCTGCCCCGTTGACCAGCGTGCGGCCGGCGGTCACCGCGTCCTCGTGCAGCGCGAGCAGCTCGGTGGCGGCATCCAGCTCGTTGGCGATGTCCACGTAGTGGCTCGCGGGCAGGCACGCCCGCGCCAGCAGTGCCCCGGTCTGCGCGAAGGGCCCGATCGTGTTCAGCACGACCGCAGGACGCTGCCGGGCGATCTCCACCGCGGTCGCCGCAGGGTCGGCCGCGACCACGGAGCGCAGAGCCGCACCGGCCGCGGCGGCTGCGGAGGCCAGCCGCTCCGGGTCGCGGCCGACCAGGACCGGACGCACCCCGGCAGCGACCAGCGCCGCCGTCATCGCGCGCCCGCTGCGCCCGGTCGCTCCCAGGACCCACACCTCGCCGGTCGACTCGTCGCCCGCCATGTCACTCCTCCCGTGATGACACCATGGGTCATCAAAGGCCTGATGCTAGCACTGATGGCACGGCGTGTCATGCCGGGGTAGGGTGCGCTGGTGGCGAGGTGGGACCCGGGGGCCCAGGACCGGCTGCGCAGGGCCGCGCTGGACCTCTACCGGGAGCGCGGGTTCGAGGGCGTCACCGCGTCGCAGGTCGCCGAACGCGCCGGGCTTGCACGGCGGACGTTCTTCCGATACTTCGCCGACACGCGGGAGGTGCTCTTCGCGGGCTCCGAGCAGCTGCCGCCCGCCGTGGCTGCGGCGGTGCGTGCCGCGGACCCCCGGCTCGGACCGCTCGACGCTGCCGTGGCCGCGCTCGCCGTCGTCGGGGCACGGCTGGCCGAGGCCGCCGAGCAGAGCGGGCAGGCGCCGACAAGACGCGCCGTGATCGCGGCCAGCCCGGAGCTGCAGGAGCGGGAACGCACCAAGCTCGCCGGCCTCTCGGCAGCGCTGGCGGGTGCGCTGGAAGAACGGGGGAGCGACCGCCGTACGGCGACCCTGCTGGCGCCCGTCACCGTGGCGGTCTTCGCCACCGCCTTCGAGCGGTGGACCGACCACGCCGGGGACACCGGCTTCACCGAGGTCTTCGCCGGGGCGGTGGGCGAGCTGCGCGCCGCCCTCGACGCGCCGGCGCGGTCGGGGCGGACTCAGCGGCGGGTCAGAGGCTGATGTAGTCGGTGCGCTGGTCGCGCTCGCCCTGCCGCCGAGTGGTGCTGCTGGGCGACTACCGCTGCTGGGTGAACAGCAGTCCTGTGAGGGCGATGAGCATCCAGGCGAAGAGGTAGGTGAACGCTGCGGTGGGTGAGGCGAGGGTCCAGAGGAGTCCGGCGATGCCGCTGGCGGCGAGGTTGCCCAGGGACTGCACGGTGGCCAGGAGACCGAAGGCGCTGCCGCGCAGGTCGGGTGGGGCGAGGGCGGCGACGGCAGAGTGCTCGGCGGTCTCCACGCAGCCGATCGCCAGGCCGGCTGCGATGAACCCGGGCGCGAGGGCGGGCACGGTGGTCCCACCGATGGCGAACACCAGGTAGGCAACGGCAAACAGCGAGACGCCGGCGGTCAGGACGTTGCCGGCCCCGGTGGGCCCGAGGCGGTCGCCGAGGTGCCCGGCGGGGATTGAGGCGGTGGTGACGGCGACGTTGTAGGCGACGTAGAGCGCCAGCGCCAGGGTGGTGGCGCGGTCGCGGCCCTGGGCGGGGGTGAGGAGCTCGGTGGCGCGCAAGATCAGCAGGGTCGCGGCGACATTGCCGGCCTCGAAGGCGGTGACCGCGATGAGGAGCCGGCCCAGGCCGCCGGCCAGCACCGGGCGGACCCTGATCCGGATGGGCTGCCTGCGGCGGGGCGTCAGGGCGGGGGCGGCGCGGATGGCGTAGACGATCGCAGCGGCGGCGAATAGCCCAGGGATGACGGAGATCCCGATGGCTGTGCGGACCCGACGAGCGCGACAAGGCCGGGCGCGATCAGCGGGCCGCCGATCGCGCCCAGGTTGTCCATCGCGCGCTCGCGGCCGTAGGACTCGGCGGGACCAGATCGGCGAGTAGCGCGTTGCGGGCCGGGACCCGCAGCCCGCGCGAGGTCCACGCGGCGGCGCAGGACGCCGACCTGCCAGACCCCGGTCGCTGCTCCGGTGAGTGCGGCCAGTGCCGCGGTGCCGGTGTAGCCGCCGACGGCGACCGTGCGGCGCCGGCCGGGGTCATCGGCCAGCGCGCCGCCGCCGAACCGGGCCGCTCCGGCGAGGCCGTCGCTGATGCCCTCGATCAGCCCCAGCGCCGCGGCCGGCGCGCCCAGCGTCGAGGTCAGCAGGCTCGGGAGCAGCGCGGTGGGAATCTCGTGGCCGACGTCGGCGAGGAAGCTCGCGCCGCCGATCCCGGCGACCCCCCTGGTCAGCCACCTGGACCCCCAGGGCTCCGTCATAGCGAATCTTTGTCCGGTTTTGGGGGTCGGCGGAGTAGCCGCAGGATGGTCGCTGGTTTGAGTGTGGCGGCGCGTCGGGCGGCGGCGATGTTGAGGGCTCCGGCGAGCCGGAGTGTGGTGGTGACCAGGTTGCGGATGCAGGCCAGGACGTTGG
>JAABUP010005131.1_pt1 | contig 20444 bp, 18 predicted proteins | sample 5559201 | NCBI WGS metagenome assembly JAABUP01 (sample SAMN10711887, study PRJNA513373) | rock metagenome | isolation source: Antarctica rocks | place: Antarctica
AGCAACAGCAACAGCAACAGCAACAGCAACAGCAACAGCAACAGCAACAGCAACAGCAACAGCAAAAGCAACAGTAACAGTAACAGTAGAGGGAAGGGCAAGGGCAACAGCAAGGGCAACAGCAACGGCAACAGCAAGGGCAACAGCAACGGCAACAGCAAGGGCAACAGCAAGGGCAACAGCAAGGGCAACAGCAAGGGCAACAGCAAGGGCAACAGCAACAGCAACAGCAACAGCAACAGCAACAGCAACAGCAACAGCAACAGCAACAGCAACAACCATAACAGCAACAGCGTAAAAGAGTAGTCTGTGGCTCACATGGCCAGCTCTGGGCAGAAGTTGCCATGCAGGCGGCGCATCCTGGCACCAGAGGGGCCATGACTGCGCTGCAGGCTGCCCTGGGCCTTGTCCAGGCGAGCCCTGGCTGCCGCCAGCTGCCCTATTGCTCTCAGCTGGAAGTAGCACCTGCAAAGCCATAGCCTGGTGTCTCCACATCTCCAAGCAATCTGGCTTTAGATGCTGACTGTAGTGATGCCAAATAATGCCAGCTCCAGTCTCAACTTTGCCTTTTGCTTCTAACTCCTCAGCATCACAGATCGTTTTGTGTTGACTGCAGTTCAATCCAATTTTAAATTAATTCCTGGTGATAACACAGACTTCAGTCTCACAATCGTGGCTGGTCCGAGAGGCAATGGCCAAATCAGCTGGACCATCTATGTGAAGGTGATGAATGGTCAAGGCGCAGGGAGGATCTGCAGCCACCTGTACATACTCGGCACAGGTGTCGCTGTTCCTATAGCAAAACAGGCACAGGCTCTTGAAGGTAAATCCAAGCCTGTGTGCATTCCCTGTGATTCTCTGTGCTTTCCTTGTTTTGCCATAGGAACTTTTCCGGCCTATCAATAGGAAGCGTGTGAGGAGAGGGATGCCTCACCAAACAATATCAATCATGAGCAGACCCACATTGTCCACCATGTCCAGATGCTTGGGGTTGCACATCTCAAACGCCTCCTCAGCTAGAAGCAGCACATCTAGAGCTTCCTGATACTCCTCCTGCATAAACATGTCAAATTGGAAGCCAGTGAAAACCCAAAGCGTGACTTGGCTGTGGCACAGTCAAAAGATAAGCTGAAAGTAAACCGCAACAGCTGGTCAACAGCCTGCAGGTGTGGCACAGGACTAACTGGTAGGTCACCCAAGAGCAGACTGCATGCAAAAGGCCATGTACGTCATGTCTCACCGCTGCTGTATTGCCTTTGCAAACAAGGGGACTCCTGCTAGCTTGCTTATGAAGATCTGCCAATGATGCATGCTTTGAATGAAGCATGACATCAGGTCCCCACCAGCAGCAAGAGGAGAATCCAAGGTGATGTTTTGTAAGTTTCTGAGGCAGTACCTTCTCTAGGATCTGCTTGCCTTGCTCATGGAGAGCCAGGCCCATGACAAGTGCCTTGCGGTCTTGAGGGTCATCAAATCGCACCCCCTCCCCAGCTTGGTTCTCCAGAGCAAACTCATACGCATCATCATTCCATGAACTGCAGCAGAGCAGGGGGAGGTAAGGAGCTGCATACTGACGCTGATCAGCCAGAATGGTTCAGTCAGTAAGCACAGCCGCCGATTCACCTGCCATCTCCTCTTGCAGCAACAGCTGCTGCAGCATCCTTGAGTCGCGCTAAGCGCTGAGCACGTGACTCTTGTGCTGCAAGCTTGGCACTTGCAGCTGCCCTTGCTGTGCGCATGACAAGCAACCTGGTCTTGCTATGTACTCCATAGTCTGCGAGAGCTTTAGCATCATCCTGCACCCAAAGCAACCCTGAAACTGCTTGCAAGGCCAAACCTCCTGTATGGCCGGGGGGCACGGGCGCGTTTTACCATGCAAGCCACACGTATTTACCTCCAAAGTCCTCCCACCGGCTATGAGCTTGACACAAGCGCTGTTGCCCTCACCTGAGCGGTGCGTCAGAGTGTAAAGCAGTGATCAGCTACATTCGCTGTTACACGATGTAGGAACACACAGAGGGATAGACTTGTTACACGTACCAATGCGGCCACTGATGAGCTGTCTTGCCTGTGCGACCGAGCCAGCGACTTCGAGCGACGGTAACGTCACAGTTCCACTGTACGCCCCGGCACACTGGATCTGCACCGGTTCAGAGACAGCCATGCGTAAGATGAACGATTCTTTGGTAACGCAGCGCCTGATGTTGACGTAAATGCGTTACAGCTGCGCAGGTCAGGTCACATATCGGAAGCCAGGTTGGGTCTCGGAAGCCGGGTTCGGTCTCGGAAGCTGCAATTTGCTCCGAAACCAGCTTCTCAACAGAGAGAGAGAGCATACAAGCTTTGGCTTGGCAACTCGAGGCATTTGTGGCATGCTCCAAGGGATCCCTGGCGTCGAATCAAGTCAACGAACTGGGTTGCACGCTGCATCTGGACCCGAGCCGGATCGGTCAAACTTCAAACCATGCAACACAGAGGAGAGGGACACATTTTTACATTTTTATGCAGACAGTGCAGGCAATGTTTACACAAATATAGAGCAGACTCCAAGTAAACCCATGTATGCGCACTGAAAAAATAATATGCCCTCCTCGTGTGAACAAGGCTGTGCCGCTTTCCTGTGCGCACCTCATTTTGATGACGTGCCACACCCTCAGCAACAGAGGTTGCCTGGTACCTTCATGCCTGGCAGTGCAGTCAGTGTTCCATGTTCTGCTCCTGGGCTGCAGGTCACATCAGCTCAAGTTGAGAAGTGCTGCAGGCCATATAGTATCCTGGTATCTTTACCAAGCTGTATTCACCTATTTTTGCGGGCGCCAATCACCATGTTCCAATTGATGTCTTTGACAACAATCGCTTTGCTATTACATCTTACTCAACCTTGCCCATTTGCACTCCAAGGTCAGTCACCCTACATCTTTAGCAGTATGAGTCAGTACCTGATGTCAACCTGCTTGAATATGTACACACGTCTGATGTTTCCCAGAGGCAGGAACTAAAAATCGTGTATGTGCTGCTGCGTCAACAAGATGAAGCCGTTTCGGAATGCAGGCCAGATTTGCAGGCATCCTGGACAATTTTGTGCACGTCTGTCTTTCTAGCTGCAATGCATCACAGTATGCTTGCTCACAAACTCAAGACAAATGCTGTTTGCTTGCATCTCATACAAGAGCATATACAAGAGCAGCACAGAGGGCTCTTAGTCGCGCCCTGCCCCGAGGGCATTATACAAGAGAGCACAAGAGAGGGCATGGCCGGCTGTACTGATCAGACTGTTTCTCTCAGCAGCAGATTCAAACAGCTTCCTCAGAGCAGGGATTGCCTTGGGCATGAGCAAGCCTAGTAGCAACAATGGCGCCACAGCTGCTACATCAATTTTCATGCAAATTCCTGGCAATGTTGCAAGTGCCCTCTCAGCCAATCAATGTGATGGTAAAGGGATCTGAGGGTTGACTGTAGACTGACAGGCTTGCACTGCATCATGAGGTGTGCTTGTTTGCATCAGTTGCTTGATCATCACAAGGACCACAAACATTGTCACCTGAGCAGTCGCCTCGCAATTTGACATTTTGGCCAGTCAGAACGCCTGTATTTACACATACGTACAGCTCATTGGAGCCACTCAATCAAGGATCCAATCTTGTCTCCAGCGGAATCATGCAAATAGCCATGCACAGGTGTGCTGGCATTGCCTGCATGCACAACTTTCGCCTCAGGTTAGAGTTGTACCTGGAGCTTGTGTATAATGAGCTTGTCTTGTGTAACTCAGCATTGCTGTTAGGTGGCATGCGGGCGTCTGGCGCTGCGGATGCCGCTGGAGCCGTCATGCCAGCAGCTGCCAGTGGGGTCTGCTTGCAGATCCCAGCCATCAGGTCATCAGCTGCCGGTGTAAAAGTGGACATGGATTGGCTGAAAGCTGTATCGTCCATGCAAATATCAGGGTCTAGCTGAAACCTCAGCTCGCGGTGAATCTGTCTCAGTTGGATTGCTAGATAGGTCTGATGGTGCAATGTCAGACAAATCTTATTGTGTCACATCTTCCACAACCATTAGCGTTTGCAAAGGAGCTGACTGATATGTAGGTAGCTAGCTGCTGACATTCAAGGAAACATGAAGAGGCGCTACACCTGCACACACATCTCTACACACTGTACATACAGGGCAGAGTTGTTTGTAAATGGTGCTTGACTTGCAATGTTGCCAGCTGAGGACTAAAGTGTTTCTTGATTATGCAGGATGATGACTAATGAACAATATTTTATGCATTGATGAGGTGTGCAACAGGTGATGGCTGCCACACGTGTGCAGGTTTTCTCGGCACCATCCTGCACATACCTAGCTCATCATGAGCTGGAAAGCGTAAAATTATTATCCTTGAAGATCAGAACATAATCAGAAGCTTGCTGCTCCAAACGCTTTCTGTACGTCACAAGCCAAAGCAAACGAACCATTTGGCCCAGTTATTTTGGTAACGTGTGATCTGCACGTCAGGGGTTGCCAACAAATCACGTTGCATGCAGCTCCTGGTGTACGTGAGCGTAGACACGCAAACAGATTGATGCGTGTGAGGCATTGCGCAATAGCAGCGTAATGAGCAGCTCAGCTGACGACTGTTCAGGCGTGAGCGTAGTTTTGTATCGATCATTCCGGGGGTACTCTGAAAACCCTTATGCATGTTCAAGCACACCGGAGAAATCATCCTGGTGTAAGCTGTTTTGTCAGCATGCCGCTGTGCTAACAGTTAGGTAATTCCACCTGTGCTTACTGGACAGCATTTTTTTGCAAGTCACATCTGGCTACACACTTCTAGACTAAGACTATGAAGTGGTAAAACCAAAAAGAGACTAAAGCACTAGCTTTTGTGTGCACAGGCAGCCTGCTGGTGGTGCTGCTGAGAAGAACAGCCCAATACAACGTGTCCAAGCTGAAGGATGTGTACATGCACCAGAAAACTCTGGCAGTGCTTGCAAATGTAGCTCTTCACATGTCAGGCATGTCATCTAATGCAGTGCAGCGCCTGGTTTCTCTCTCTGACATGCTCTGAAGAAGGTGTGACTGACAGAGCCTAAGGCAGACAATATACTGTGAAGGCCGCCTGCTTGGCTACTGAGAGTTCGTTCTGCTAACCCATCAGAAGCTCACTGAGCAATGATGTCGTGACCCAGAAAAGCACAATCGGCTTTTCTACGCCTTGGTAGTTGGTTCCTGCCTTCTTTTTGTCCCCCTTACTCTAGCCTTGTAAGGGGGACACCTATTTGTGCAGATCCAGTGTCTAATGCCAAATCAGCTCAATAGATGCTGCACATGGTACTTGACAATTCTAGATGCGATTTGCCCCCTGTGCTACTTGGCCTATGTTCCTCAACCTGCTGCAGAGGCTGTGCTGTCAAGGGTGACATCTGCTGCAACATAGGTACCAAAGGACTGGCAGAAGGAGCCAGAGTGGCAGCTTGGACCTTGGCAACCCCTTGGCACCCCTCCCACACCTTCTACCTCCCCTGGACAGCTTGCAGCAGAACATGATGTTTGTGCTGTCTTCATGCACACCGTACTGTGGAGGTCATCACCACTGTCATCACAACAGGTACGCCACTGCAGGTCTCAGCTTACTGTAGCTAAATTGACTTTGTGCGATGTGCCAATGGATGTGTACAATGTTTGTGACGTTGCAAAGTTCATCAGCTTGGTGTCAGATTGTCAACAAAGGCTTTGTAGGGTTTTGTAGGTTTTTATGTGACCCATACCTGACTAGCTAATGTCTGCTCAGCTTTGCCTCATAACAAAGGAATTGAGCTCAGCCTGGTATCACAGCGAGGTTACCCCTGAGACATACTTATCTTTCGCCTTTTACTAAAGATAACTGAGCGGTATCCTCACTAAGCTGTATTCACCTATTTTTGAAGGCGCCTTGCGCCACACCTCAACTTCCACTCAATGGCTTCAACTAATGCCACATTTGTAGCCTAATCTCACAACACCCCGCAAGTATAGCAATACTCATCAGTACCTGATGGTGGTCTCCTTGGTCGTATACACGTGTCTGATGTTGTTCAGGGTTGAGGCAGAATTCCAAAGTTGTGTATGCACTGCTGCATGGGCAGCCTTTCAGAAGGCATGCCAGATTTGTAGCCGACCTGGACAACATTGTGCAGTGTGTCTATATAAGCTGCAAGTTATCACAGTATACTTGCTTACAAACCCAAGATATCTGCTGTTGCTTGCGTCACATACAGGAGCACATACAGGAGCAGCGTGGATGGCTCTTGGTCCAGCCCTGTCCCTGGGGCATTACACAAGTTGTGAAAACGGCCCTGTACTGATTCCAGAAGCAGTCTGATTCCTGCCATTTTCTGTTCCCACATCTTCAGGATCCTGGAGACCTTGAATGGCTGCTTGAAAGGCATTCAGAAAGTGTGGCTGCGGTGGGGTGACAAAGACAGGATTGCAAAGTTGAATTAAGCATGTCACTGCTCATTTGAAATCTTGCATGATATCGAGCATTCACTGTAGTACAGACTCCAATTGGAAGATGTTCTTGCAAGACATTGTGAAGCCAGATCAGTGTTTGGCTGCTTTTGTGCAGCAGGAGGTTTGGACTTCTCTGCTGCTACAGACCACCAGGCTTTTTAGCTACCTGGTACATGGGAGCTGAGACCAAAACTTTGGCTGAGTACATGGTTGTTTCCGGGACAGTTGTGTGAAATAGCACCATTTGACTGGATTGCACTGACAGGCAAGCAGGCATATACAATGCTTTTGCACAGTTGAGTGCTGTAGGCAATGAGTGTGTAGCATTGGGGGAACCAATGCTACCTTGGGGGAACCAATGCTACCTTGGGGGAACGAAGCGGCGTATTTCAGCTTAAGCTGTATTGCATCGAACTACCAATAGCTGACATTGCCTTCCGGTCAAGCTGATCGGTACCACTTTGATTGGTGTATTAACTTAGCTGAAGACTAGCTGATCTTGACTGAAGTTGTTTGCATGTTTGTGCATTCTAAACAGGTGAAAATTAGCTGAAGCATGTACATCACCAGCAACATGCTGAAGTAAGTGATCAGCTTCACAGACAGCTGCAGCTCACCTTGACAAAATCATGTACAGCTACCATGCTAGCTAGCAATATTGGCATATGTACAGTTAGGCCATGGCCATGTCAGAGACCCCTAGTTAGCTATGAATTGCAATCATTGCCGTTGTTGCCATTTCTCTTGCAGCGTTTCAGCAAAGACACTACACTGTGTGATCATGACACCTACAAACCACCTGCACTGCTGCAAGATGCAAGACTCAGCTATAGCATTCACTGTTAAGATTGTCATGCAGAAATCAAGCCCACACAATCATAATGTACACTGACTGAGCAGTTCAATGCTGCTGCATCGGTTTCAGATGGCAAAGAGTCTTTGCCCAAGCACCTGAGGACTCCAAGCAGGATGATTTGCAGGGCTGGCTTTTGCGCTTGACAGCTGTAGTGTAATATCGACAATTCAGTGGTCCTCAAATAAGGTAAGTTAACATTAAATGCCATCCAATTGCAAAAGGCTGGACGTACATATTGCAAACATGAAACATCAGCCAGGCAAGGCGCCAAAAAAGGAGGGAGGGGAGAAATTATCCTTATTCACAAACTGTTATCTGGCGTCATTTGTTCAGCAGAGAGTTGACAGTGGTCATATGGACCCATCTGGGAAAGCATTCAGCGCCTGCATGTCACCGTCAACATAGCGTTGCACCACAGCCAATTCAATGCCACAGTATAGCGTACAGGGTCAATACATGCTTCTGTACTTGTAATTTCAAGATCTACACAACTGCATTGCTGCTCGGCGTGCTGTCCTGGAGGGCCTCTTGTTCTGAGCTTGATCTGTCGTTGCTGTCCTCCAGTGTAGGTAAATGGCTCACCAACCGGCTAACAGAGCCCATTCGCCCTGCAGAGGCTGTCCTTGAATGGTTCCAGACCCGTGATGAAGTCATTGTTATGTTGTTGGTCTCAGCCAATGCTGACTCACAGCATGTCAGCTACAAGCTGAGGGCAAACTATCTGGAGGTCAAAGAAAGAGGTATCAGCTTGATACAGGCAGACTTACCATTTCCTGTTCAAGTTGAGGACAGCAATTGGCAATTTGGTAAGGACCTTGCTGCTATTGCTATGCATACCTGTTGTATGTTGCCTGCCAGTATCGTGCAATCAAAGCTTGAGTCACTGCACCCAAGAGAAAGCCACATGTGGCATCATTTGTCCAAAATGAATCTTTGACACTTGCTCACAAGCGTGTGCTTTGGCTCTTGCAGATGAGTACCAGGGACAGAGGGTTATATCAGTCACACTCCAGAAAGTCAACGGTGATTCTGGATATGCGGACTGGCCCCACTACAAAATATAAGTGTGGTGTATGACTCTGTGGCAATCATCTGCAGTTGTCCAGCTGTATCCTTTTGCTTGGTTGATACACATTTGGTCAGCATGACAGGAGCCTGGGGTCGTGTCTTGTGGTTTCCTGAGTTGGCAGTGTACTTGTATAGTTTGAAGCTGCATCATGTGCAAAGACAGGGTGACAGTTGTGATCTACATCTCCGTTTGCAGGATGCCATTGTAGTGTGCTGTCAAGCTGAAGCTAATTGCCACAGGATTAATCAGGAATCTGATTAGCAAAGGTGTCTTGGGACCTCGGAGTCAATACTAATAATAATGGTTCTAACGCTCTTCCGCTCATGATGAGCTAGGTACTTGTCTCCCCAGAGCTGCCTGTCTTGTGCATCACTGTAAGGCCTACTAGTAGACAGTGTTGACAGTCACGTAATGCAACATCATTGAAACTAGACCTAGGGCGGCCAGATAGACGAAGGCCCTTGGCTTCTCCAAACAAAAGCTTGTTAGGCAATCTATGAATAGACATCCTGAAAATATGACCTAACCACCTGAGTCTTTTGCTTTGCAGCTGAGACTTAACATACCCATTCAGTATGACAACAGCTGGCACACGGTCACGCAAGGACATGCCACAGATGTATGGCAAGCAGTTCATCTTGAAAACAGGCAAAAGGCTAATGTGTTGGGAACGTGCATCTGAGATCCAAAAACAAAGGTTAATATGTTGGGAACGTGTATTTGAGATCCATTCTATCAAGAAAAAGGCTAATGTGTTCATGAAGTTCACAGCAGTCCATGTTTCTCCAGATTACAACAGAACTTACATGACAGTGTGTTGGAAGAGCTGCATTTTAACAGACAGGGCCAAAGCCCTAGAGGACCCCGCCTGAGTTGCTGGAAGGCACTTTTTGCAGCAGCTACCTTGTGTGTGATCTCAGTGTCTAAGGTGCAGTCAGAGGTGAAAACACTGCCCAAGTACTTATAGTGGGACACCACTTCTAGTTGATCCCTCCGCAACATGATGAGTGAATTTGCAGCTTGAGTCATTTGGAGTCAATCAAGAATGTAAATTCAATCAAAAGTGACATTGCATCATGGGGCACGCACGCACGCACGCACATACACACACACACACACACGCGTGTACAGTTGATGTTTGTGACAAATTGTCATGCATAAAGCTTCTAAAAATGCGTGCATATGTCTGGGCCACTATGCAGCCTCTTCAATCTCTTCACCCATCTTGAGTCAAGCCAGTCACAAAGCAGCATACCATGTGCCTGGACACTAGTTGGCTTCGAATCCTCTGCTAGACAGCAGCAGAAAGTGAACAGCCTACTCAGCTATTTGCGGTTGAATTAAAGCTACCACACCCACAGGCCAGGCAGGTCACAAAATGTCTCAGGCAGAACTTTACATTATAAGAACAGGCACTCACCAAATCACAGCTGTGTTGCAGCCTGCCATTTGCACTCAGCAGCAGCATTCGTTACAGTGACAAGGCAGATCACTGTGACGCAGCAAAATTGTTGCACTGTGTTTAAACTCTTTGACAGATGGGTTATCGCAAACCTATGCACAAAATGAAGCACTCCCTGCTCAGATCACTTGCGATTTGTGCGCTCCTTTTTTGATTTGGCCTTCTTGACAGGCTTTGCTCTACGGACTTTCTTTCTATCTACTTTAAGCTCGTATGGGTCTTTGCCCGCGTCTACAGCTTCATCAATTTTCCTGGGTTCAGAGCAAATGCTGTACAATTTACTGTCACAGCTGTGGCATCAGAAGGCAGTTGAAGTATAGCCAGCGCTGAACGTCAATGCAGCACAGACTGACGACTGTAGTGTGACCTTACTTTCTGACTTCTAAGTAGCTCACCCCGGTAAAAGTGGCCCAAGCCAGACCCACAACCCCGATCAGGTTGCCGGCTGCAAGTCAGTGGACACCCCTGATGAACCACGCATGGGCAAAATTCCGAGAAGCTTATGTGTACTAGCAGGCTTACACAGCGACAGCAAATCTCCTGGCATACGCTGCTGTAGATTCAATCCAAGGACGTTCAACCTGGAAGACAAAGTGTTGAAGCAGCTGATGCTGGCAGCGCCTCTAGCGTATGACCAACATGTGTCGAATATGATTGGATGCTGTAATTGAAGAACAGACTGTGCGATCAGGCAGGGCTTGCGCAGCAGCTGTTTGTGCGAGCTTTATCTTGCGGAATCTAACTCTACCAATCCTCTTTGCAGTCCTCCTCTTCTTGTGTGCATCCATGCACGCTATGCATCCATTCACCGCGCTTCTGCTACTTGCTTTTGTGCACGTTCGCGTACGGACCACCGTGCGGTCCAGGTTCCGCAATGTCGCGTACAGTGCTTGGTGTTTATGACGATGCAGGACCTGTGCTAGTCAGAACTAACCGAGGTGCTCTTAAACCGACTTCCCAAGACATGGCCGTGCTTGGATCGGTTATGATATATGCTCAAGGATTAGGCTACTCCATCGGGTCTGTATCGACAGAAGAGTGTCGCATCAGCTTCCACAGGTAACAGAGCTGATATGTCGTCTCAGTGCAATGATCAGACTACTCAGGCAGCGTGTCCACAGGCCGTCGCCAACTCTGATGTTTGGCGTTATCTCTGCAAGCAACCTCACTAGCGAAGCAGGGCTTCGAAGGTTCCTTGAGGTGACGGTTAGCTCATAGACGTTTTACAATAGTCCACTGCTACATGCGACCTATATGTGCAGGTCACGTATTTTGCTTTGCAAATGATGACAGGTCCTAGTGAGCTGGAAGCCATAGCTGGGGTCAACACTACCAATGATGCTCTCAGACGAGCCCTGATAGGTCAGGACGGTCTCAGGCTGCCCAGCATAGACAACACATCACAGACCTTACTACCTCTCAACATTGCCCAACACCAGCACATCCTCTTGCAAAATGCTCACCAAAATATTGTGCTGAGAACCCTGCAGAGCTGCAGCTCATGTGTCACGCAGGCGCAGGAAGTATCTTGGATGCTCTCATAGACAAGTATGCTAACTCGCCTCTCAAGCTCCTGGTTCCCCAGGTAATAGCAACACTTATCACTGTTGTGCATCACCAGCCTGCAGTATGGTGTACATTCTTAAATGTCAGCATGTCATACCACATTGCCATGCCTGCATTGTCGTCTGCGTGGGCACATGCACTGAAGTCCTACACAAGCTGCGTCATGCCACAGCTGGTACATGAATTACTTTTTGTACGCCATGATGCTGAGTCACACATTGTCCTGGGCTTCGTTGCAGGTGACACTGGTGCCTCACAAGCCAGGCGCGCCCATTGCACATGCCTTACACTACTTGTGCCGCAAGACTGAGACAGGTACATGGTGCCTACCTGTTGCCAATCTGTCTGCAAACTCCTGCATGCCTGCAACATGCCCCATGTGAGCCTACTTTTGCAAGGTGATGCCCTTGAGGCATATTAGCATATTCCGCACTGTTTCTGCCTGATTCAGTGAGGTGAGCAAGAGTCACTGATGACAAGGCCTTGAGCCATGACTGACTTTGTTTCACAGTCCAGTTGGAGTTGCAGTATGTAGCACCAGTTTGCAAGCAGGCTCAGCCATGGTGTATCCTGCAGAGTATGCTGCAGTTGCATACAATGACGTCTATGCAATCGCCACCCAAAGCTTTTGGCATCTACATCCTGAAGAGCTGCTGGTGCTGCAAATGATCCTGCATTCTGTGCCAGAATGCTCAACTCTGGCCCAGATTCCTGTTCATTTGCCCCACACATCATCTGAGAAGTCTTGGTACTTGATGCTTGCCTCTCTGACGGCAGGTGAGGTTCTCCCATTTCATGTCATGCATGCATCAGCGTTAACTGATCCTTCCTGTGTTTTTCACAGATGAGCGGTGCCATCTGAGCCATGCCCAGGTGCACAATGCTACGTGGCTGGCCAGCATACCATATCCATCTGACAATTGCTTCACCTCCTGTGCAACTGTCATGCGAGGCAGCACACTTTCTGGCATGAAAAGCAACCACATCTGTTGCAGACAATCCTGCACATTGGGATCCTAGAGCAGCAGATGTGAAGATACAGTGCAAGTCAGTTTATAGTGCGTGTGCAGGGTGTCGTTTGGTGTTGTTGATAGACAACGATATCTCTGTGGCTCAGCTGCAGGCCATTGTCCTTGATGCCTTCAGCTCTCTCAAGCCTCAGCTGCTGAAGGTGCACCTGCTCATGCATGCTCTGCATCATTGCTGTGCCATGTGTACACGCATCCTTGACAAGCACATGTCAATGTGTCATTGCAGTGATGCATGTTGGCATGTACAATGAGGCCACAAGATCACTTCCTCTTATTACTCAGAGAGGCTGGTGATGCACTAACTCTTCATGTATTGCTCCTGAGGCATAACCTTCGTCTACTGACAAGACATCTCAAGACCAGCTGCACAACATACCTCTTTGCTGCCGCCCATGCTTACATCAGCTGCACCTGAAATGTAGCTGCACATGTGCTGCATGTTGGCTGACATTCAATTGCATGTTTGTTAGATTTTCACCTCAGACATACATGCACCTCAGCCGTAGTTGCACATCTAGTACATGTTGGCTGACATGCAACTGCATATCTGCTACATGTTGGCTGACATTGATTGCACATGCACTACAAATTAGCTGACATTCGATTGCACATCCACTACTTGTTGGCTGCACCTCACATGCAGCCATGTCGTTTCAAGCAAGCACATGTATGCAGGCAAGCAAATCTGTAGTCAGCCAGAATCTGCACAGCTTGCAGGCCTTTGTTCTACATCAGCAGCACCCAAACTGTGTTATGGTATCATCCTGTCAGAAGCTGCCATCACTCACCCATTTCCCATCAGGTACACCCTGTGCAAAGCAAGCAGCAGGTCAATGCATCACTCTGCCGTGCAGATTCTTTCTTGTTTAAAACATAGTCTAAAGTTAGGATTTAGGACTAAGGCTTAAACATATACCCCAAGTACAAGAATGCACAGTGCCATATGCTTTTGCAAGAACTCTCCCTGGAAGCTTCCAGGCATGACTGGTTCATGCAATTCAACCCACATCCCACTCGATGTGCCCATTGTATTCAGCTGTGTACATGATAGTCAATAGTCTTATGTGACAGGCATGCTCAGCTTTCAGAAATAGCGTCTGCGCGTGTGTACAAGACATTGTTGTTCTATGTTCTGCAAAACATTGCTCTTGTCAGTGAAAGCCTGCCAGCTTTAATCTACTATCTCCCAAGCCCATACCCTCCTGTGATAATTCAATGCCTCACTTCTGTGCTGGCGCAAGCGGTAGGGTATAGGAAGCAATGTCAAGATGGTCTCAGTGTTGCAGATGGAGGGGACAAGAGTGACCACCAGTCCATGAGTAAGCGGCATCAGCAGGCGATGGACACATTGTCAGTCTTTGCATTATCCCTTGCCGATCAGATGTACATTGGCACTCCACCTCAGACAGATGCTGAGCAGCAAGAGGTCACTGAGGCTTTTGCAGAGATTGCCGGTAAAGCTTTCTGTGCATGACACCTCATGAAGCGCTTGTCTCATGTGACAGAAGCTCAGGCACTCTTGGTCATTTGAAACATTTTGAGGTTTCATCTGGACCCTTGCGCTCTCCTTGACACTGTTGAATATCTTCCTGACATCAGGATTATGTCATTAGATCCTGCTTGTGCCCTTTCTAGCAACTTACTATCCCCAGCCATGCCTCACGGGCTTGAAGAACGCAAAAAAGTTCTTCAAGTGCTATGGCTCAAAACATTTTGATTAAATAAATAAAAATGTACTTGTCAGTGAAATCATTGCTGTACCTTGTGGCAAGATCCTACGTAACCTGTGCGTGCCAGAGGTCTTGCTGTTGGCTGTTGATGCGCTGACAGGACACTGCTGGTCGGCAGGGTTTAGGCTAGCAGCAGTATCAGACCAGCATGGAAGGAGCCGACGCACGCTTTTTGCAGTCTTTATTCAGGAGCTGAGTGGCTTGTCTGAAAGGGAACTAGCACAGCAGTTGCTGACTTTGCTCAAGCACTTGCCATTGATTGGCACTGCACACTGATGGCTGTGAACAGCATCACCGATGCAAGTCACAGCTTTGGGCTGCTGTGGACCTTTGGCAGCTTGGTGTCATGAGCGCATGCTGGTGTTGTAGTGTTAGTTCTAGACCCAAGCAGCACCTGATGACATTGTCGCTTGCTTTATACAAGGCACAGCAATCCTTGACTGCAAGTTTCATTGCATGCAAATGAGTGTCATAAAAGTTTTAAATTGAATAAGGCCATGCACATGATGCAGATTACATGAACAACAGCCTGCTGCCAGTTTATTTCACAGCCACACCCAGACGCCTTGTTCACACAAGAACTGACATATGAGCGGTCGAGGCTTCTGCATTAACTGTATCTGCTATACACTTTTGAACACATACGGTGTAAGTTTGCTGTTGGTGGTCGCAGCTTGATCAGGCCAGACATGGTCACTCATGCTGATTACATTTGTGTAACGCAGACAAAAACAAAAACAAACTTGTTTCGGCCTCAGCTTTCAAGCGAGCCAGGTTGCAGCCTAGCGATGGCTTGTGCCAAACTGTCTGAAGTACTCTGGCTTGGGATCATTTGTGTACAGAGCTGCAATCTGAGCGTCGCGTCCAGCTTTCTCAACCATCTGGCCTTCCAGAAAGTTGGCTGCCTTGCGAGCCATCGTGGCCTTGAACAGCTCCACCTGGACACCACCACACCATCAGTGAGCTACTCTGCTCACATTGCAACCATGTTCACGCCGCAAAGCTCAAACAGCACTGCCTAATGATGACGCCCTTGCTTGTTTCTCTTTCTGAAAAGCCTTATGAATCTGCAAATGTCACCTGCTGCTCAAGCTGTTTTCTGTTATGCACATTACAGGGACTGGGCTGGAGAAACACAGTGCACACTTGCAATTGCAATGCAAGCCAGTCCGCCAACTGTATGAGCATACAGAGGGCAGTTGAATGCACATTGCAGAAAATGTTCCCATGCACAGTACAGCAATCCAGTGGTGAGGGGCAGCATCAAACTCTGCACACTCACCTGATTGGCCTGAGACGCCATGTTGCGAGCAATGTCAGCTTGGGATCTGGCATACTGCCAGTCCTCATGCAGCAGCTGCTGCTGCCTTGCCTTCTTCTCTGCCACCTGCTGCACCTGCTGCTGGGCGATGGCTCTCCTCTCCATGGCTGACATGCCCTTCCAATGATCCTTACGCACCCTGCACCCAGACATGCATTAGTGCTCCAGCGGGCTCCAGCGTGCTCCAGCGGGCTCCACTGACACTAGGCATGTGACATGCAAGAGGACTTGAGGTCAGTACACTCAAACTGTTAGACAGGAGGCCTGTGTCGGTGCTTGGAATATGACTTGAGGAAACCAAACAGAGCAAGTTGCTTGCAATCAGAGAAACACTGTTGGAAACCAGCAGTTGTGAAAAGAGGATGCCTTGCTGTTGCCTATGACAGCTTGCACAGGCAATGGAGACTCACACGAGCTTAAGAGAGTTGCCCACAGCATACGGCAAACACCACAAGGCAAATGTACAGGTCAGCCAAAGGATAATGAATAACAGATACGCATTGGAGCATCATTGCAAAATTGGATATCTGCCAGTAACCAAGGGCAGCAGTAGAGGGCAGCAACAAAGGCTAGCAGCAAAGGGCAGCAGCAAACTTGCCTGTGGGCAGAAAGACTGGAGGCAGCCATGGCAGGGTCTTCGCCCAGGTAGGGGTCTGCCAGAGTTGCACTCAGCTCAGCCTCGCTCCTCATGAGCTCAGAGTGCCGCTCTGCAGCATCTCGAGCAGCTCGGGCCTCTGCCAGTTGCAGGTTGGCCAGCAGTGTGGCTCTGTAGTTGTCTGCCCTGATGCGTCGCTCCTCTGCTGCTGCAGCAGCTTGGACGGCGTCCTGCATGCGGATCTGCACACATGCACAGACAGATTGTGAGATATGCAGAGGAGGACATGACTGGTCATTGTGTAATCAGCATTGTGCTGCGGCAACGCTTGTCTGTTGGTGCTGCTGCAGCTTGGACAGCAGCTTCCATGCTGAACTGCACACATACACGCACGCACGCACGCATGCACGCACACACCCTACACACACACACACACACACACACACACACACACAGAGGCAGACAGTCACAGACACACACACAGGCAGACAGTCACAGACAGAGCAGATCAAGATGACTGGGCATTATTTTCTGCATTGCATTGCTGGCCTGCTGCTGCTGCTGTTGTGACAGTGTCTGAAATATATCTCAGTGTTGGCGTCTAAGAAGGCCCTCTCAGAGAAAATTTGTTGCAGACACTGCATCCCGGGTGTGCACACACGCAAGGCCGATAGCTGTCCATACTGACAAAACACAAGGAGAAGTGTCAGGTCATGGTTTGCCCGGATGCATTGCTTGTCTGCTGCTGCTGCTGCAACCTGGACACACTTTTTCATATAGTCTTTTGGAATGTGAGTGGTGTTGTTTGCCTTTCCTGAGAAAGCGTATTCCGTGCGAAGCAAGATTACGGGACAACTGAAAGTGATCCAACGAACTGCTTGACAGCCAGACCGGCAGGCAATTAGACAGACAGGCAGATTGGCTAGCATGCATGACTATGCAAACAGATGCGGAATGCTCAGCTACAGCCAGTGCTTGCCAGCGCACACTGCCGCAAACACAAGGCTCTTTCACATTGCTGCATAGAAGACTTGCATATACTAACAGATCTGCAACAAGTCACTGTGGGACAAACACGCACATGATGGTGCACAACATATGGCATTGGCCAGAGCACTTACTGCTTCTTGCTCACGCAGAGTTGCCTCAGCCTGAGCAGCCTTCTGAGCCTCGTGCTGTGCACGCTGAGCCTCCCACCAATCATAGCACTGCTGGTGCTGAGCCTGGGATCGTTCAGCCGCTGCCAAATCTTCACCATCAAATTTTTGAATTGATGATGGTCCACATCTTGTATCGTTGTCACCAATCCTGCATGCAGTGCGCAGCTTACATACAGTACTGGTAAATGCATGCCCCTTTGTGAAGTGATGCTGGGACAAACGTGGACTGGTGTTTCCTATCTTGCAAAGGGTGAATCCTGCGCTCGGGCTCCCACACATTGGTATGGCCCTCAAAGACGCAAGTTGATATGTTTTTGAGTGTTTGATGAATCATGTCTTGTTCCATACTCAGCATAGTGTGACGCAAACCCATTAAGGATATGATGCAAGGAGATGTTGCATGCCTGGCAAAGGCAGCTATCTGAATGCAGCAATGACAATAACATCTTGTAGAGACTGCGAGCAGCACACAGTAATGAGAAGAAGACCATGCAGTCAATATGTACCCAGCATGCCAATTAGGGCTGCTCCATGTGTTGACAGGGCAGTGTTGACAGCTCTCCCTGCACTAGAGCAAGCTGCTACTGAGGGTGCTGCAGTTGCTACCTGGCAGGACTAGCCAGCAGAAAGCGGTCTGGCCTGTTCAGATCCCACTCAGAGCCAGTGTGGTGGCCCTGCCTGGTTTGCTGGAAAGCCAAAACTTGTTTCTCAATGTCCCTCTTGGCAGCATCAGCTGCCTGCTTTTGAGAGCACACCAAGTCATCATAATGCTGCGCCAGGGCAGCCCAGTCCCTGCATGTTCACTCATGTTGTTAACAAGCAAGCATCACAACAGTAAAGCTTCACAAGGAGTTCTGGAGCAAGTTACTAGCTAGAGCTGCCAGGCAGTTGCACCTGTCACGCTGAGCATCAAAAGCTTCTTTTGCCTGTCGTTCGCTAACTTGACGCTGCAAGGCACCGCAGTCAACCTGCAAAATGGACACAAAAGCCTCGAGGACGCTAAAAGTCCAGCGCAGGTAAGAAGACGCTCGCATGCCGTGGGTTGCATATCCAAGTGGGTTGCAACTGTACGAGGGTTGTATATCCAAGTCTGGCAGCTCGAGAAGCCTCTCTTACCCCGATAGTGCGCCATTTTGCATCCTGGACACGAGCAAGCCTTGCAGGGTCCTCGTTAGGTATTTGCGCGACCAACCTGCCCATAACTGAAAGCCGAGGAAGTATCAAAGACGCTGCCTAGCTCAGCAAAGGCTGCACGGGCGGCTGCAGCAAATATCAGCTCGCCCACCCCTGTAGGGTCAAAGCAAAGCGGCTGCGCAGCGATACCTTGCCCTGCTGCACTCGCGTGCACGCATGGATGATTTTCCCTGCGGGAATATGAATATGTTGTGACTAATCAAATTTTGTGCTGGCACAAAACGCGCAAAGCAACCCCGGACTGCGACTCCGGGCCCTAAGCCCCGGATGGCCATGCGCTTGGCTCGGTGGGTTTTCAACCTGTCCTCTACAAGCATCGTGGCTCAAGCGGATCCATGGGGCTTTGCGCCTTGAGCTGTGCCATGCTGGATGGTTAGCATCATCTTCTTCAGCAGCAGCAGCAGCAGCCTTTCGAACGTGTTTCGTCCTTGTTCGATGTGTCACTGAAACGCTTTGAGCTCGCATCCGCCGTATCTAACGAAGGATGAGTCGTCGCGACGGCAAGCGTTCTTCTCTGCTGGAAGCAGTGCCCAAGGTGCTTATAAAGCTCGCCTCGCATCGCCACTTGACTAAGCTCGAACAGCTAAGCAAGGATGCTCACACCTTCGTTCATACCGCATCAACTATGTGCACTCGTTTAAATCCCAACTTGACCAAACGTGCTGTCTTTATCTCCTGGTGTGCTCCGTTTAAACCCCATCAGCTGATACTCGCACTCGAAAATGCTGAAAAGTTTATTGCGAGCGCAGGCTGACGACACATCCTCGAATCTGCCCTATGCAGACCACGGAATCAGCAGTGGGGTAAGCATAACCGCAACGCCCCTCGGCATCCAACCGATGCAGTTCTGGCAGCAGACTTGCACTTGCAGCATAATGCTTAAATTCACTGCATGACAACACATTTTGGCTTTGCGGTGGAGCCCGCCCTGCATGGAACGAGGTGTCCAACTAGTGTGTCACCCCAGGGGCTTGTTGGAAGGAAGGCGCTGCAGTGGCCTAGTCAACAGTCTGGCAGCCAAATTGCTGCACACAGGTAGCTCACTTGAAATGATACCAAAAGAAAGCACACAATGTGAGATTACAGCCTGCCGTGTGCTGCCCGTTTTAAGCCCTGCTCCATGAATGGAACTTTATTGACAGCTGCCATCAGCAGGTCCTAGGGCGTGGTGATTGCACAGAACTCATGCATTCAACCTGCTTAAAGCAAATTCTTGATCTAATTTTACAGGCTGCTCAATGAAGGTGAACATGTCTTGACAGTCAGCCGCACTGTTTGGCTAACAGTCATTGCATAATGGCCATCAATGCTTTGACACTGGTCAAATTTGGTATGCAGCACTCAATTTCTCTGTGCATAATGTCAGTCTTACAACCTGAAGCCAATGTTATCATGCAGGGCAAAGTCCAAGCATGCATCCAGTGCCCACAAGAAGCATCACCCTGGCAGCCCTCAACCAACTCCACAGATCCCCCAGCTGCCTGTTTCAGCCCTAGCTAGGGGTTCTTCTGTCAAGGGCAGGCCTGGGGTAGCCCCTGAGGCCCAGATGCATTTACCAAGAAGGAGGAAGGATGTATGGGATGAAGACCAATCCTTACTCAACATTCTATCCCAGCCATCCCCACACAGGTGCGTGAATTTGGAGGTCACAGAGTTGCGCATTCAAGCCAAAGCGACAACTGAAGTGTGCTAGAGCTACTAGGAGCTCCTGTGGGCTTCCCTGTGTGACCTCTTATCAAATCAACACTGCACCTTGTGAGCACAACCAGTTTGTGAGTTAACCTGAAAACATAGCTGCCCAACTTGTTTCTGCAGTTTTGACACTGGAACCGCATGCGTTTGTGCTTGCTTGTACACTGACTCTTACAGTATGTCTGTGCACCTGAAGCATTGCATTTGGGTCCACACAGGCTTAGATACTACACAACATTCTGCGCAGTGCATTCTTGTCTTACCCTTTTGCATGACTGAGTATGAGCCCGATGCAGGCCT
>JAABUP010005132.1_pt1 | contig 20442 bp, 16 predicted proteins | sample 5559201 | NCBI WGS metagenome assembly JAABUP01 (sample SAMN10711887, study PRJNA513373) | rock metagenome | isolation source: Antarctica rocks | place: Antarctica
TGCATTGCAAGCCAGCGAGCATTCACACTATAGCTATGCGACCAAAGCCAGATCTTTGAAATGCTGTGACTCAGGAAAGGGTCATCAAGATCAGCTTGCTTGACTACCTCTAACCTTGATTGACTAAGTGTAAGCTTGCTTGCATCTGGCTCTGTCCCGCCAAGTACTGCGTATGGTTTTGGACAGAGAAGTTGGAAAGAGAAGACAGGAGCAAACCCTAAGGTGACTCAAGACCGAGCTCGGGAGCGTCGAGCTAGAGGGCTTGGCCTCTGGAGTCACTCAACAGCGTCTGAGCAACAAGACATGTACACAGCCATATATGAGGGATGCCTGATATATGGCTGTGTGCAAGCTCCGTCGCTGAGAGTGTGCCTTTGAGCCAAGCCATGAAGCTGGCTCAGGCAGAGGAAGGCAGCACTTCTGTACAAGGGGAAAATTCAGTTTTGTGAGGTAGCCTCATGAGCACACCTCATCACCCCCTGGTCTGCACTCCTTTTCCAGACTAAAAGGTACAGAAGACTGCTCATGCATGATGATCATATGAGCTCAGGGGACATGACTCAGTCCATCAACAGTGGTAAGACTCAGGCAACAAATTAGTCATGGAGCACCAACCAATTGCAATTGAGGCTGTATCACAAGACTGAGCATGTGCACTCCTTAGTCATCACTGATCAGTCATGACTCATCAGGCATGACTCATGACTACTGAGTGCACATGATTACTCATGAGCTCTGCTATCACCTTCACCAAACATGTGGCTGTGACAAAGGCCTACAGTAATTCTGACCTTGCCAGATATGTAGACACAAGGAAGTCCTAGCTTGATGGTTGCACCTTCACCAAAGCCATTTATGGATGTTGAACGATCAAACCAAAGACTCCAGAAATAACCATAGATTGCATGACTAGTGACTGCTGTTGCACACGCATTGTTGTCAAATGGCAAGCTTAAAGCAACTCAGAAGTCACAACTTTGGATGAAGTATTTAGGATCGGGTTTGACATAGGGCAGCAACAACACAATAACTTAGGTCTGTGCCAGACACACCTTGCAAGTGCACCACCTGATGCGTTTCACAAACAATTGCCAAACAGGACAGACTGTCACACCTTCAATGCATGTTTTGGATAGCTGCCAGCGGGGCCTTGTCAGCACAAGAGCCTTGACCTCTGGATGTCTATGGCTAACTTGGGATGAAGCCAGAAAGCTGCAAATTGTTCCGAGACGCACTGCAAAGGCAGACCCACACTTGTGGCTACACCTAGGCCTCTCCTGAGATGCCAGCTTAAAGCCTGCAGCCAGGAAAGCATCAAGTCAGAACTGCTAGCTGAATTCAGTTTCAGCATCATGCAAATAACTTGGTAGATAGGTATGTTGAGCTGCTAATCAACATGCCAGTCTGCCAAGTTTGCAGTCAACACAACTACTTGGGCTTTCCTGTCAGCGTGCGCACACCCTTCTGATCATTACGGTATGCACAAGCTGACAGGGAGGCCCAAATAGCTGCGTTGATTCATGAGTGAGGCTCATGCACAATGAACAAAGTGTAGTGCAGGGACCACCAGATGCAACCCCTGAAGTGACTGGGGAGCGTCAAGCTACACTTGGCCATCTCAGTGCTGCAGAGCAAGACACTCTGAGCATGCATAGTATGCTTGCTCAGTGTATTCTGCTGTGCAACACTGAGATGGCCGCAATGGCCACTCATTATGGCCAAGTCATAAAGGCCAAGCTATTGCGTCGGGAGTACAGAGCTCGGCCTCATCCATGCATGCGTGTGCAAGCTCTGTCGCAAGAGTGTGCCTCTGAGCCCCAGCCGTGCAGCTGACGCGTGCCAGGCAAAGGAGGACAACGTTTCTGTACAGGAGAAAGTGCCAGTCCTGTAGGCGAGCGTGATGAACTTGGCTCATAAAATTGGGACTTTGCCTTGTAAGGAATGTTGGCTCAGGGACTGAGCAGCCTTCACCTGTTGGTATGGTCTCAGTTTGCAAGGCTGTCCACTAGCTCACCAGACATAGCTCAGTCCATCAATATTGGAAAGGCACAAGAGGTATGTACTACATGTGCTACTAGCGCGCCAGTGCAATTGAGGCTGCAGCCGTATTAGAGTAGTTTGCAGGTACACTGATCAACTGTGTGCAATCAGTCATGAGCAATCAGTCATGAGCAATGAGTCATGAGTGAGTCATGAGTCATCAGTCATGGAGTGATCAGTCAATCACTTGTGAGCTCTGCTGTTACCTTTGGCAAACATGTGGCTGTGACAGAGGCCCATTGTAACCTTGACTTTGCCGGGATTCCAGACACAAGCAAGTCCACTACAGGCTGTGTGTTCAGAATCTATGGTCCACAGATATTGACATCAAGCCGGCGTTTGATGTCCAAATGTCCTTGGGGAAGCAATTAGCTACAGCAGCAAGCTACAACCCTCTATAGTAGGCAGTTTTGATTACTTCAAGCACACAGAGGAGATGCATCACATTGCTAGACAGAATGTTGCTCATAAGCCAGTCCAGATTGATCACTTAAGCACTGACACAGTGATTGCAAAATTCATTGGTACACGGCACCATCAACCAGCAGACTTTTCGCTTCTGTTGCTGAGAGTGTGCCTCTGAGGCCAGCCGCAAAGTTAACTCAAGCACAGGAAGGCAACGTTTCTGTACAGAGAAAAGTGCCAGTTCTGTGAGATGGCTTCATGAGCAGACCCCATCACCACATAGTCTGCACTCACTTTGCAGACTGAAAGGTGTAGAAGGCTGCTCACTAGCTCACAGGACATCGGCAAGACATTGGCAAGACATTGGCAAGACAATAGCAAAACACAGGAAAGAAAGCAGTCATGCAGCATCAGGGCTGTACTACAGTAGTGGGCAGGCACATGTGTACGCTGATCAGTCATGAGTGATCACTCATGAACAATTAGTCACTAGTGAGTGGCCGTGAGGGTTCGGTCATGAGCAATCAGTCAACCACTGATGAGCTCTGCTATCACTTTCAAACATGTGGTTGTGACCTTTCTTAATTCTGACTTTACAGGAGTAGGCTAGAGATCTAGATGCAACAAAGACCATCATTTGCTTTGTGTTCAACATTTGCAGTCCACAAAATCTGAATGCCAAGCCTGTACTAGATGTCCTGGTGCTCACAAGCCTGTCATCACTGAGACACAAATTTAGCAGAAGCCCAACGACCCTCATTATTGATCAATCATGTTCTGTCTGTTGCTTAGAGGGATGACCGTTGGGTGAGTTTTTGATGGTCAGGGTTTGATGAGAAGTATGCTTGAGCATGTCAGCGTAAACAGACCTTGTTTTCAGACAGGAAGGCGCTGTGTTGCCAGAGTAGTCAAACTTGATTCTTCACAGTTGGTCTCAGGCAAACACTCAAGCATTGCTGGCTAGAGAATAAGCAGTTCAAGGTGCCCAAGCTGTAGAGAATTTGATGCATCATGAGCAGCTCGTCTAGCCAGTAATGGTTGAGTTGCCCGCGACTGCTGGAGGTCGGAGCCCATAAGTCGGGCAACTAAGCTTCTGCAGAAGACAGATCTAGAGGCTCAAAACACACAAGGCACACCTAGCAACATTGATCCCCCACAACAACTGAGGTCTGTGCCGGCCGGGTAATCCTGACAAGTGCAAAATCTGATGCACACCACACACAGCTGCCAATCAGGACAAACTGTCATACCTTCAGTCACGCAGTGCATTTGTGGGGTAGCGGCTGGAGGGGCCTTGTCAGCACAAGAGCTGTGTCCCTTGCAAGTCTGTAGCTAATTTGGGAAGGAGCCAAGAGCGCGTAATTAGTTATTTTTTGAGATCCGCACAAACAAGCAGCTGCGGAGTGTCCCATGATGCACTGCAAGGGCAGACCCCACACTTGTGGCTACACCTGGGCCCAGGGTTAGACAGCCCGCAAGGATCCCGCACCTACGGAACAGGGCCGGTGCGGCAAAGGTTGGGGTAGGGACAGAGCTGGCGGCCATTGTCATATTCAGATCAAAGGTGCAAGTTGTGCTTAATCAAACTTTGGGGATGGGCATACAGCTATTGCTTTATAGCTAGGCTGCTCACACACACCCGCTTGCTGCTGATTGAGCTGTCATGTGCTATGAAGTTGCTGAGCAGCGCAGTTGCCTCCTCATCAAGGGGGCCTGTGCAAGTGTGCAACCGCTTGAGGAGAGACCAGTCCTAGAAATGCTGTAACTCACCAAGGTGCATCAGACTAAGCTGGCTTGACTTAAGCTTGACTACATCTGGGCTTGCTTGCGCTTGTCCTTGTCCAGCCAAGTACTGGGTATGCTTCAGAGTGACTCAAGAGTTTCTCAGCAACATGCCTTGTCCACAACATTTATGAGGGATGCCTCTTACATGCCTGTCACAGTGTCTACAAGCTCTGTTGGTAAGAGTGTGCCTCTAAACCCAGCCTTGGAGCAGACTCAGGCAGCATTCTGTATAGGGAAAAGTGCCAGTTCTGTGAGCTAGCCTCACGAACAGACCTCAACACCTCCATGTCTGCACTCGTTCTGCAAACTGAGAGGTATAGAAGGCTGTTCACTGTCGCACAGGACATAGCTCAGTCCATCAACATTGACAAGACACAGGAAGCAATCTATTCATGGAGCATCAGAGTGCAGTCAAGGCTGTAAGACATTGATGAGCAAGCACAATGATCAGTCATGCAGTAATCAGTCATGAGTGATCAGTCATGAGTGATCAGTCATGCGTGATGAGTCATGAAAGACAGTCATGCATGATCACTCATGAGCTCCGCTACTACCTTCACCAATTAGGTTGCTGTGACAGAGCCCCTTGTAATTCAGACTGTGCTTATTATGTAGACACAAGGCAGTCCACTACAGGCTTTGTGTCAAGAACGTTTGGTCTGCAGTTACTGAATTTCAACCAACAAGCCTGCAGCAGATGTCCTAGTGTCCAGGAGCAGCAATTCAGCTGAAGCAGCAGGCTGCAACCAGCTGTAGCACTTATAACTGTTGTAGCATAAAGATGAAGTGCATCACATTGCTAGACAGACTGTTGCTCATAGGACAGCCCAGATTAATCTCATCAGCATTGACTTGATGATTGCTGGTTGCTAGACCAAACCACAACTAGCTAGCAAATGTGTTGCTTGTTGCACAGATGTGTCTGAGCAATACTGCATGGAAGCCAATGTACAATGCAGCTGTCCACTTGCCTGGCACTCGTCAGCCATGAAGCTAAGCATAGCCAAAGCTTTAAGGTTGTGTGTGCTTACTGATGAACCCTGTCACAATGGCATGAGGGCCAAGCTTGTCATTACTACAATACGCTGATTTTGCCTTTGTGAGTCAGGCCAGAGCTACCTATCACAAGTTACAAACAACATCCAGCTTTGTCCTGTCAGAGCACAGTCAACTGAGCATGCTGCAGAGTAACCTGTCCCGGCTGTATGACTCAGCTTGCTTTGCTCAGGCGGGACAAAGCTGGATACTGTTGGTACCTTGTGGTGGGCAGCTCTGGCCTAACTCACAAATGCATATATGTATATACAGCCAAAAGTCAACAACTTTTTTTGTTGCATGTCAGCGGCATTTCAGGCTGCACTGGCATGTTATGGAGTTGCTCAGTATCGTAGTTGCCTTCTCAACAAGGGCTGCTGTGCAAGTGTGCAAGCACAAGTGTGCAATCACAAAATTTGAGACAGCCAATTCCTAGCAATACTTGTAGTCTTCTGCAGTAGGCAGATCTAAATAATCAAAACAAACACGGCACACCTAGCAACATTGACCTGCCTCAACCGCTGAGGTTTGTGCCAGATGGTCCTTGCAAGTGCAGCATGCATCCAATGCATATCACACACTGCTGCCAATCAAGACAGACTGTCATACCTTCAGTACACAGTGCATTTGATGGGTAGCTGCTGGAGGGGCCTTGTCAGCACAAGAGCCTTGTCCTCTGGGATGTCTATGGCTAGTTTGGGATGAAGCCAAGAAGCTGCAGCTGCAGAGGGTCCCATGATGCACTGCAAAGGCAGATCCCAGCTGTGGCTACAGCTAGGCCTCTTCTGAGATGCCAGCTTGAAACCTGCAGTCAGCAAAGTAGCAAGTCAGAACTGCTAGCTGGATTCCTTTTCAACAACAAGGCAATACTGCTGCAAGGTTGGCAGACTGGCATGTTGAGCTGCTGCTCAATCAGCTGGCTCAACATGCCGTCTGCTAAACTCGCAATCAGCGCAGCCACTTGGAATTCCCTGTCAGCCTGCGAACACCCTACTGAGTGAGGCTCATGCACGTGAGTGTGTTTTAGCTTGCACTGTTATGCATGTGGTGGGGCAACAGCAGGGGCAGAAGCACCGGCAAGGTCAGGGCCGGTGGGGCAAAGGTTGGGGCATGGACAGGGCTAGCGGCCATTGTCATGCTGAAAATGTCATGATGAAAACAAAGGTGGAAAGTGTGCTTAATTTATTTCTGGGGTTGGGCATACAACAAGTGCTTCCTAGCTAGGCTGCTCACGCACGCAAGTACGCTGCTGATTTAGCTGTCACGTGCTATGGAGCTGCTGAGCAGCGCAGTTGCCTCTTCGACCGAAGTCCTGTGCAAGTGTGCCACCACACTGCAAGACAACAGACAGGTTGCACAAATTGCGAGGAGGGGAAGGCAACAGGGCATCCTCAGTTGTCCAATAATTATAATAGTATAACGGACAGAGCATGTCATGGTGATTGTGGCTATGACTGAACCTGCAGGATGAGATTGAGCATCTGCTGTGAAAGCTGGAAATTTCCTGCTTTCGCGGCAGATGCTCGATCTCATTCTGCTGGGTTCAGCAAGAGCAAGTCAGGCCTGTACGAAGCCAAGGTCTGTACTCCGGGCGTGCATTGTGGCAACCAAATGGCAGTAAGACCTGAGCCATGCAACATGCACCATGTAGGGTTTTTGTGCTGCAGGTCAACCTATCTGCCGTGGCACAGGAGTCAAGGCCTTTCCTGCCTAGGCAGCTCCAGGCAGGAAAGTAGCAGCAAGTGCTTGAGCTGACCCAGACCAAGCTTGTTCTGAGTCATCTCAAGCACTCAGAACAAGCTTGGTGTGAGTCAGCTCATGCACTTGCTACTGATTTCCTTCTTCTCAAGAAGAAGCAGCAGCTGACTGTCAGTGCTGCTGACATGATTCCCTCATTTGGTTGCGTACACTGCCAAGAGGAAGTCAACACCAATGTGCCCACATGCACAGGACGAGTTCAAATGGAGGTGGAGATAGGTGAGATGAAGGGCAAGGAGGGCCAGTCTCCCAGTCACCATGGAACCTTAAATGCAGCCGGTCTGTACCAGAGAAGTTGAGCTTCAACGTTTGCAAAATCTGAAGCTCGACTTCTATGGAATAGAGCAGCTGCATTTTCTTGCATCGAACTCTGCAACTCACTGCTGAGCTGTAGAGCGTGAAGAAACAGAGTGCAACTTTGAAGGCAAAATGGCCACAGCTGTGCAGCTGCGCAGCATGCTTGCAACCTGATTGATGAGGATCCATGCATCAGGGCTTGAGGGTTTGATGAGGGCGCAAAGCCACTTTGCAGGCCGCAGCGATGGTGTTGATCGACTTGATTCATGAACTTTGTCCATGACTGACTCATACACACAAGTGTGTTGTAGCTTGCATCATTGTACATGTGGGGGTAGGGCAGAAACAGGGGCAGGGACAGGGCCGGTGGCAATTGTCATGTTGAAAACAGAGGTGGAAATTGTGCTTAGTGAATGTTCTGTGGCTGGGCCTACAAGTAGTGCTTTCTAGCCAGAATGCTCACACACAAGCGTGCGTTGCTAATTGAGCTGTCACTTGCCATGAAGCTGCTGAGTACTGCAGCTGTTTCCACTAGAAGTATGCAACCACACTGCATGATGCCAGACCAGTCGTAGAAATGCCGTTACTCACAAAGGAGCATCACACTGACTACTTGGGCTTGCTTGCGCCTGTCCAGCCAAGTACTGGGTATGGGTTGGGGGACAGACAAAAGTAAACCCTAAGGCAACTCAAACAGTGTTTAGCTTTAGAGCTTGGCCTTCAGAGTGACTCAAGAGCAATGATTGTTGCACACCCATTTTTGTCAAATGGGAACTCAGAAGTCATCATTTTGGGCTAAGTATGTTAGATCGGTCTTGACATAGGCCAGCAATGATACAACAGCCAAGGCCTGTGCCGATGGACCTTGAAAATGCAATATCCGATGCACATCACACACAGCTGCCAATCGGGACAACCTTTCGTACCTTCAGTAACACAGTGCGTCTGTGGGTCAGCTGCCAAAGGGGCCTTGTCAGCATATTATGGGTCGCATTAAGGGCCTTGTATTCTGGCTGTCTATGGCTAATTTTGGATGAAGCCAGAAAGGTGCAATGTGTCATATGATGCACTGCAAAGGCAGATCCCAAGTTTGTGGCTACACCTGGGCCTCTCCTGAGATGCCAGTTTGAAGCCTGCAGCCAGCAAAGTATCAAGTCAGAATTGCTAGCTGAATTCCTTTTTGGCTACATGCAAGTACTGCTGCCAAATTGGCAGACGCCCATGTTGAGCTGCTGCTCGACATTACAGTCTGCCAAGCTTGCAGTCAGCGCAGCTACTTGGGCGTCCCTGTCAGCCTGTGCATACCCTACTGAGTGAGGCTCATGCACAGTAGTGAGTTGTAACTTGGACCGTTGTACATGTGGTGGGTCAAAGACAGGGGCACAAGCAGGGGCAGTGGAGCAAAGGTTGGGGCAAGATCCTGTCCGGACCAGGGCTGGCGGCCAAATTTTAAATCTGGAAGTTGTGCTTAGTCAAAGTTTGCAGGTATGCATACAACTAGTGCTCTCTAGCCAGGCTGCTCACACACACCCGCACGCTGTTGATAGAGCTGTCATGTGCTATGAAGTTGCTGAGTACCGCAGTTGCCTCCTCAACAAGGAGGGCTTTGCAACCACACTGCGTGACGACAGACCAGTCCCAGAAATGCTGGTGCATCAGGTTGAGCTTGCTTGAACACGTGTGGGCTTGCTTGCGCCTGCAGCTGTCCCTGTCCAGCCAAGTACTGGGTATGGGCTGGACATGGTGAAGCATCAGCAAACCCTAAATTTAGATTGACCTGAGAGCAACTAGCTACAGAGCTTGGCCTTCAGAGTCACTCATGAGCATCTTGGCAACAGCGCTTGAAAACATGCATGGATGCGAGATCCCTTATCGAAAATTGTTTACCAAGCTCTATTGTTAAGAATGTGCCTTGAAGCTCAGCTATGAAGTTTAACTCAGGCAGAGAAGCGCAACATTCTGTACAAGGGGGGAATCCAGTTCTGTAGGCTAGCCTCATGAGCAGCTCTCATCACGTCTTACACTGCACTCAATTTGCAGACTGAAAGGTATACAAGGCTGCTCAATAGCTCACAAGAAATACGCCTGTCCACCAGGCTTGGCAACACACAAGAAAGAAAGCAGTCATGTAGCATCAGACTGCAATTGAGGCTATACCACAGTAGTGAGCAGGCACGTTGATCAGTCATGAGTGATCGCTCATGAGGGATCACTCATGAGCCATCAGTCATCCATTGATGAGCTGTGCTATTGCCTTCACCAAACATATGGCTGTGACAGAGGCCTATCATAATTCTGACCTTGCCGGATATGCAGACATAAGAAAGTCCACTACAGACTTTGTGTTCAGATTTTATGTTCCATAGAATATCAGCACCAAGCCTACAACAGATGTCCTGGTGTCCGGGGGCAGTAAGCAGCTGAAGCAGCAAGCTGCAACCCAGAGTGGCACTGTCAATTTCTGAAGCATACAAATGAGATGCATCACAACGCTACTAGGCTAGACAGACTGTTGCTCACAGGACAGTCCAGATTGATCTCATTAGCATTGACTCAATCATTGCTGGTTGCTGGAACAAAGCACATCCAGCTAGCTAGCAAATGTGTTCCTTGCTGCACAGATGTGTTTAGGCAATATTGCAATTACACGGAAGCCATTGTACATTGCAGCTGCAGCTTTCTACTTGCCCAGCACCCAACTCCAGGCTGCCGCCTTAGGAGGCTCCCTTTATGATTGCTGAAAAGCATAAACATTTCTTTTTTGCTTTTCTTTTCTGCCCGGCACCCATTAGCCATCAAGTTGAGCATAGCCAAAAGGCTGTATGTTCTTACTCGTGACCCCTGCCATTATTGCATCAGGGCCAAGCTTGTACTTTCTACAGTACACCTGAGTGCCGTTGACATGCAACAAAAAAAGCTGTTGACTTTATGCTGTTTGGTTTTGTGATTTAGGCCAGAGCTGCCTACCACAACTGCAAACAGTATTCAGCTTTGTCCCGCCTGAGCAAAGCAACTTGTGGGCTGTATGTCTTTGCTCAGAAGCGACCAAGCTGTATATTGTTTGTAACTTGTGGTAGGCAACTCTGGCCTAACTCACAAAAGCATGTATGCATATACAGACAAAAGTCAACAAATTTTTCTGGTGCATGTCAGTGGCAACTCGGGGCTGCTGTGCAACTGTGCAATCACACCGCACAAACAGCCAAATCCTAAAGTTGCTCTCACTTGATCAGGGGCATCAGATTGAGCTGATTGACTACTTTTAGGCTTGCTTGCGCCTGTCCCAATTGGCAAGCGCAGGGTCTGGATTAATACATATTTGAACATGGACAGACAGAAGCAGACCCTACGGTGAGGACTCCAGAGCGCCTAGCTACAAGTGGCTTGCTCACTGCTGCACATCAGAATGGACTTGCACAGTGTATTCTTCTGTGCAGCACTGACATGGCCACTCATTATGGCAACTAGTTTTGGGCAGGCTATTGAGTCAGGACTACAGAGCTTGGCCTCATCCATGGCCATCCCTGCGTGCACAAGCTTTGTTGCTGAGAGTGTGTCTCTGAGCCCAGCCATGGAGCTGACTCAGGCAGAGGAAGGCAACATTTTGTACAAGACAAATTGCCAGTCCTGTAGGCTAGCGTCATGAGTCTGGCTCACACAACTGGGACTTTGCCTTGTACGCATACAGATTGTTGCCTCAGGGAGTGAACATCCTTCAGCACCTGTTGGTGTGATTTCATTTTGCAAGGCTGCCCACTGGCTCACCAGACATAGGCCAGTCCATCAACATGTTCATTGGCAAGACTCAGGAAACAAACTCAGTCATGGACCATCAGACTGCAATTGAGGCTGTATCACAAGAGTGAGCATATGCAGTCATGAGTCACGACTGATCAGTCATGGGAGATCTTGACTGATCTCCCATGACTGATCAGTCTTGACTGATCAGCGCATATGCTCACTCATGAGCTCTGCCAATACCTTAACCAAACATGTGGTTGTGACAGAGGCCTATTGAATTTCTGACCTTGCCAGATTTGCAGACCACACCGAAAGCCACTACAGACTTTGTGTTTGGAATCTATGTTTCACAGAATTCTAGCACCAAGCCTGCAGCAGATGTGCGGCATGCTGGTGTCCAGGGGCAGCAATTAGCTAAAGAACCCTCTATGGCAGTTTCAATTATTCACGCATACAGAGGAGATGCATCACACTGCTAGATAGACTGTTGCAGATTGATTTCATTAGCATTGACGCAATGATTGCTGCTTGCAGGAACAAAGCACAACCAGCTAGCAAATTGATTGCTTGTTGCACAGATGTGTCTAGGCAATGCTGCAATTACACGGAAGCCATTGTGCGATGCAGTTGTCCACTTGCCCAGCACCCATCAGCCATCAAGCTGAGCATAGCCAAAAGGCTGCAGTCTCAGCTGAGTCTGCTTGCTTATCAACCAGCAAGCTTAGAGTGGCCAAAAGGCTATGTGTGCTTACTCATGAACCTTGCCGAAATGGCATCATGGCCAAGCTTGTGTTTACCACAATACGTCGATTTTGCCTTTGTGCGTTAGGCCAGAGCTGCCTACCACAGGCTACAAACAACATCCAGCTTTGTCCTGGTTGAGCACAGTCAACTGAGCATGCTGCAGAGTAAGCTGTCCCGGCTGTATGACTCAGGCTGCTTTGCTCAGACGGGACAAAGCTGGATACTGTTGGTAAGTTGTGGTAGGCAGCTCTGGCTTAACTCACAAAAGCACCCATGGGCAGCCAATAGTCAAGAGCTTTTTTTTGGTATGTCTGCAGCAACTCAGGCTGCATTGGCATGTTTTTGGTACTGTGAGCATGTGTTGCAAACATGCAATGCATGGCATGTGTTGTGTCAATTTGGTATGAAGCGTTCATTAGGTATAAAGATATCAATATATAGTACTGTGAGGTCTGTGCAAGGTCTGTGCCGGCTGCACCTTGCAAGTGCAGCATCCGATTCATATCACACACGACCGGCACACAAGACAGACTGTCATACCTTCTGCAGAAAGTACCGTGCATCTGATGGATAGCTGCTTGAGGGGCCTTGTCAGCACAAGAGCCTTGGCTTCTGGCTGTGTGCGGCCAATTGGGATGAAGCCAAAAAGCTGCAGAGTGCCCCATGACGCACTGCTAAGGCAGATCCCACACTTGTGGCTGCACCTAGGCCTCTCTTGAGATGCCAGCTTGAAACCTGCAGCCAGCTGCAGCCAAGTAGTAAGTCAATACTGCTAGCTGGATTCCTTTTCAACAACAAGGCAATACTGCTGCAAGGTTGGTAAACTAGCATGTTGAGCTGCTGCTCAATCAGCTGGCTTGACATGCTGCTTGGAATTCCCTGTCAGCCTGCGAACACCTTCTGTCAGTGAGTGAGGCTCATGCACATGAGTATGTTTTAGCTTGCACTGTTATGTATGTGGTGGGGCAAAGGCAGGGGCAGAAGCATAGGCAAGGTCAGGGCCGGTGGGGCAAGATTGGGGCAGGAACAGGGCTGGCTGCCATTGTCATATTGAGAACAAAGCTGGAAGTTGTGCTTAATCAAACTTTGGGGACGGGCATACAACTAGTGCTTCCTAGCTAGACTGCTCACACACACATGTAGTTACTTGTAGGCTGCTGGTTCAGATGTCACATGGCACAGATATGCTGAGCAGCACAATTGCCTCTTCAACAGAGGGTGTTGTGCAAGTGTGCAACCCCACTGTAAGACAACAAACAGGTCGGAGACATGCTGACACTGGCAAAGCATTGGGGGGCATCAGATTGAGCGTGCTTGATGATTGCTGGGCTTGCTGGCATCATGAAGGCCCCAACTGTAGTATTACTGTCCTAAATGGGTCTCAAAAGCCTTAAGATTCCTGAACTGAGTCTTCAATTGCTGTCAGAGGCTTTTTAAGATCTCAAAAGTATTGTAAAATTGCACGTGAAACTGGCCAAATTGTATACGATACACAATCAGCGTGGGGTCTGGTTTGGTGAAAGAGTAAGCTATCCTTAAGGATCGCATCATGCGCAGCCAATGCGAGACGACGAAGGCAAACAGGGCATCATCAGCTGTCTGATGATACTCTGATGGACAGAGGATGTGATGGTGAGTGTGGCTGTGATTGGACCTGCAGGATGAGAAGAAGGAACTGAAGCAGATCCTCTTTCTCATCCTGCAGGTTCAGGAAACAGACCTCAAACTAAAGCGACTCGTCCCTGTCTGAAGCCACGGTCTGTACTCTGAACATGCATAGTTGAAACCAAATGGCTGTTGGACCTCAGCCATGCAAAATGCATCATGTAGGTGTTTCTGCTGCATGTCAAGCTATCTGCCATGTCAGAGGAGTCAAGGCAGCTCCAGGCAGGATACTGCTGCTTTTCTGCATGAAGTTCCCTTGACTCCTGCGGCAAGTGCTTGAGCTGACTCAGACCATTGGCCAAGAAAAAGCATCAGGTGATCATGAGGGGGTCATGACTCTCAGTGCTGCTGACATGACCCCCTCATTTGGATGCATACCTTGCCAAGAGGAAGTGAGCACCAATGTGTTCACATGCACAGGACATGCTCAAATGCAGATGGAGATAGGTGAGATGAAGGGCAAGGAGGCCAGTCTCCACATCACCATGGAACATCTGAAGCTCAGCTTCTATGGTACAGAGCGGCTGCATTTGCTTGCTTCAAGCTCTGCAGCTCACCGCTGAGCAGCAAAGGTTGTGGCAACCATATGGGGTTGCTGGGTAGCACACATGCCTCCTCAGTAAAGGGTGCATTGCAAGCCAGCGAGCATTCACACTATAGCTATGCGACCAAAGCCAGATCTTTGAAATGCTGTGACTCAGGAAAGGGTCATCAAGATCAGCTTGCTTGACTACCTCTAACCTTGATTGACTACGTGTAAGCTTGCTTGCATCTGGCTCTGTCCCGCCAAGTACTGCGTATGGTTTTGGACAGAGAAGTTGGAAAGAGAAGACAGGAGCAAACCCTAAGGTGACTCAAGACCGAGCTCGGGAGCGTGAAGCTAGAGGGGTTGGCCTCTGGAGTCACTTGTCAGGGGCTGAGCAACAAACCATGTACACAGCCATATATGAGGGATCCCTGATACATGCCTGTGTACAAGCTCTATTGCTGAGTGTGCCTCTTGAGATCTGAGCCTAGCATAAATTCAAAGCTTCAAAGCTGATCAGTCTGATCGGTCATGACTCAGGCAGAGGAAGGCAACATTGCATACAAGGGAAACATCCAGTTCTGTGAGCTAGCCTCATGAGTAGAGCTGATAACTTGCTAGTCTGCACTCATTCTGCAGACTGAGAAGTGTAGCAATTGGTTGCAGCAATTTTGGTTAGCCGTCATGAGAATTTGTGCTTCAAGGCACTAGCAGCAACTACTGGAAAAGCCAAGAGAGCAAAAGGTGTCAAGATGCAACTTGTACGCTCTAGCATGCCTAGAAAGCCTGAGTACATGTCAATGCAAACGCCACTTGAAGCATAGCTGGTTGTCCTTGCAACCAGAGTGCTGTTGCAAGCTAGGTCATTAGCTGCATTAGCCTGTTCAAACACCTGTGATCAGCACTGGTGGCAAGCACCAGGCTGTTGACACTTAAGTAAAGCTTTATGCTTACAGAAACTAGCAAGGTGAAAGCCGGCCAAAATACGTAAAGCACCACTAGATTGAAGCTAGAACATCTTGCAAGACCAACATTGTTGTCATCGTTGCACCTTGCAAACTGGGCAACACAAGGGGCCTAATAAATCAAACTTCCTTTCACCAATGCCGAACAACGGAGTCAACCCGTTGTATGGCCTGGAGCAAAGGAAGTCTCCAGTAGAAACTTCAGGTGAGTTTTGCAGAGTCAGGAGGGTCACCACTTTGCCTACTACGTAGGAGTTTTGCACCTTGATGTGAATTGATTGTGTAGGAAAAGAAAAAGGAAAGGTTACGCTTTTCAGCGATCATAACGGGAGCCTCCCAAGGCGGCAGCCCGGAGCTATGACCATAGGCCATAGCCCTAAGGGAAAGGAAAATTCAGGCATTGTGTACAGGCATGAGTTGAAGCATTTGGAAAGCACTGCATTTGTTGTGAGTTGGTATTGTGTACATGTCAAACTTGTCGTAGCAAAGATAACATATGCGGCTAGCTCAATGCAACTTCAGTTTGTGAGCATTGTTGCAAGGCAAAGGGCACTGCAATCTGTTGCATTACTTCCTCTGTACTGGAAAACAATGAGAGTCACATCAGCATATTGCATTGCCAAATACTTGCCACCCTGCAGTGGGTAACATGATTTGGGGTATAAAATTTGCTTAGACATACCCTTCGCAAATTGATCTACTGCAAAACATGAGCCGAAACAATCATAGGGTTTAGGCTCGTTGCAATCTCTCGTGACAGCCTGCTCATAAAACCCTACACCAGATTCTTTAGGGTCTGGTTTAGGGTCTTATGCGCATGCTGTCAGGAGAGATTGCAACGTTGCAACCCAAAACCCTATGATTGTTCAGGCTCATGTCACCCTAAAGAATCTGGTCCCTCAATTTGCTTGCAAGCTTATCCTAAGTAACGCTAAGGCACTTGAGTTGTTGACATGTGTCTACAGAAAATTTCAAGAATGAGCAATATCAATTGTTGCAACAACATTCGTGTAGTTACTACAATTGTCAGACATTGAATGTCTGTTCGCTATTGACTGCAAGGTTTCAGGTTCAAAGTCAAGTCTGCTACTGTCTGACTTAGTGCATATTTCTGTCTAGACAGATCTGGTTGAGCTGGTGATACACTTCAGAACCCTGACTGACCTCACACGCTGGTCAAGCATGTAGGCTTGATCAAGCAGATAGAGCATATGCATGATGTTGTATGTCTTATGGACTTGACTGACTATAATAGCCTTGACCAACATTCAAGCCAATTGGCGCATTCCTGTTTTGATGGCTAGCTAGCTATAGCGGCGGGTGATTTGCTTTCTCTGTTATCAAATAAAGCATTACTGGCCATGACATGCACTAGCTAGACTAGCTCTTTAGATTGTTGCAAGTCAGCACCAGCGAATATAGTCTCCATACATCATCAAAAGCGTCACTTTGGTCACTTTTGAAAACTTTTGAAAATGTAGGGTTTAGGGTCAGCAAAGGCTAAACAGGTATTATTACTAAACAGGCAAACAGCAAAGGCTAAACACAATGTTGGAGCAACAACAGAATTATTACAAGATGTATGGCTTACAAAAACAAGACAAGCCTTGAAGATGCGGAAAACTTGACTGTGGTTGCTGAGTTGTCGGTCTTGCCGCTTTTGGCTGTTGAGTGTGCACCTGAGTGGCTAAACCCTTGGGCAGATCTAGACCCTAACATGACCGTACAATGTTGCGTACAACAATTCAATTGCACCCTATTGAGAGAAGGGCTCATCATATTTTTTGGACACATCCAACCAAGCTTGGGTGGGTGCGTCCAACAAATATGGTGAGCCTTTCTTATTTCATAGCATTGCAACAAAAAGTTCATTTGCTTATAAGCTAATTAGCTAATCAACTAGTTGCCACTCAGTCCTTGGTGTTGACTAACGAATGGTACAAAGTGCCCAAGATTTGTACAAAGGTGCATACCTCCAACATGTAGAAATCATCACATGTTCCGCTTCTATCAAATAATACCCATGGGCCCTACTGGCCAGCCATGCATGCAGCGCTGCATCACAATGCCTTTGGGTGCCTTCACGCGGGACTCCATTTTTGTGAAGGCTCAGCTTGTCCACATCTGCAGCTGCCATGGCTTCATGTTGAGCAGCTCAGCCCTGCCCTTGAACCTGCAACAGAAAGGCCAGGCTCAGATGTTGCTGTCACACTGGGCTGCTTGTGTCTTTCAGTGTGTCACCGGCCTATTACCACAGTGAACACAACATGCACGTTACAAGTCAATTGCAACAGTCGTCATTGGTGGGTGTCTTTATGCATTGGATGCTGCTACAATTTAAATTTTGCCTGCATGCAGCAGCAAAACATCAGACACAAAGCATTTGGACAGCAAGCGTCAAGTGCTAGCTTGCAAATGCCTATTCAGGAGTATCAGGCTTATGAGCAAGCCAAAAAACGCTGTACAGCAAATCCACTTGACTTGCAATGCAAGGCCTTGCCGGCTGAGAACAAGACAAATTGGCTTGCGATGGAGCTTTTTTTGTCTTGCTCACGAGCCTGTCACACCCAGAACTGCAAGCGGACCTGAGTGGCTCATCAGCCCTATTACCTTGCAACAAAGACTGATCCTGTTTGAGACTCAGAGCGTCAGTCACACCTTGGTTCTTGGGTGAAGCAACTTGGTCTAACCACAGCCACACACCAGTAAATCTATCATAATTTGCTTGCTTGTCCCTGCCAACATGAGTAACATGTACCTAATGCAACTCTGCTCAACTCTGCTGTGTCTGGACCTGCAAAACCAGAAAGAGGCTTTACAGCGCAAGCTGAAAATCTTGCGCAGCAGATCCGTTTTTTAATTCCTGTAGGTCCAGAGTACAGATCTTGGCTTCAAACAGGACTGAGTTGCTTTACTAAAAAAGCAACTCAGCCCTGGCTGAAGCCAAGGTGTGTACTCTGAACCTGCATTGTTGCAACCAAATGGCAATGAGACCTGAGCCATGCAGCATGCACAACGTACTTAGTTTCTGCTTCATGTCAAGCTGTCTGCCGTGCCATAGGAGTGAAGGCTGCTCCAGGCAGGAAATCTGCAGCAGTGCTTAATCAAGCTCATGAACTGAATCAGACCAAGCTTGTTCTGAGTCATCTCAAGCACTCAGAACAAGCTTGGTGTGAGTCAGCTCATGCACTTGCTGCTGATTTCCTTCTTGTCAAGAAGAAGCAGCAGGTGACTCTGAGTGCTGCTGACATGAACCCCTCGTTTGGTTGCGTGCATTGTCAAGAGGAAATAAGCACCAGTGTGTTCATATGCACAGGATGTGTTCAAATGCAGGTGGAAATCTTCAAGTCATCTAGATAGGTGAGATGAAGGGCCAGTCAGGTACTTTACAGCCATTGGGGGCCAGCTCGCCCATTTGACTGAATTGCGGTCTTTCATCAGAAAATGAAAAAGACAAATAATGACAAACAAACCAAGCATCATCAGAAAATTGTCGAGAATTAGTCACTGTGCAAAGTAAATCGGGCAAGGAGGCCAGTCTGCAAGTCACCACAGAACATTGGTTGCAGCCGCTCCGTACCATAGAAACTGAGCTTCAAAATTTGTAAAATCTGAAGCTCAACTTGTACGGAAGAGAGCGGCTGCACTTTCTTGCGTCGAGCTCTGCAACTCACTGTTGAGTTGCAGAGCTTGCAGAAACAAAAGGCAACTTTGCAGTATGGTGAATCCTGCGGCAAATGCTTGAGCTGACTCAGAGCAAGAAGAAGCAGCAGGTGACTCTGAGTGCTGCTGACATGCCCGCCTCATTTGGATCCGCACACTGTCAAGAGGAAGTCAGCACCAATGCGTTAACATGCACAGGACATGTTCAAATGCGTGTGAAGGTGGGTGACAAGAAGGTCAAGGAGGCCAGTTTCCCAGTCTCCACGGAACAGTAGAACCTTAGGTTCTATGGTACAGAGCAGCTGCATTTTCTTGCTTTGAGCTTTGCAGCTCACACCTGAGTGAGCAACAGAGCTGCAGAAGGAAAAGGCAAGTTTGAAGGCAAAATGCCCACAGCTGCTTGCAACCTGCTGAAGCACATTTGATTGATGAGCATGCAGCAGAGCTTCAGGGTTTGATGAGGGTGCAAGGCCTGTCTGCAGGCTGTAGCGGTGGTGTTGGACGCTTTGTCCATGACAGGCTGATGCACATCAGGGTGTTGTAGCTTGCACCGTTGTACATGTAGGAAGAGGGGCAGAAGCAGAAGCAGGGGCAGGGACAGGGCCGGTGGGGCAAAGGCTGGGGCAGGAACAGTGCTGGCAGCCATTGACATGTTGAGAACAAATTTGTTGAAAGGTGGAAGTTGTGCATAGTGAATTTTCTGTGGCTGTGCATGCAACAGTGCTTTCTAGCCAGGCTGCTCACACCTGCTCACACACACCTGTACACTGATGATTGAGCTGTCACGTGCTATGAAGTTGCTGACTACTGCAGTTGCCTTCTCAACAAGGGGTGCTATGCAAGTGTGCAACCACACAACTTGACAACAGACCAGTCCTAATGATGCTGTTATTTGCAAATTACAAAGGGGCATCAGATTGAGCCTGCTTGAATACATCTGGGCTTGCTTGCGCCTGTTCCTGTCCAGCCAAGTACTGGGTGTGGGTTGGATAGGGACAGATAAAAACAAATCCTAAGGTGACTCAAGAACACTGTTGTAACAGTTACAACTAGCTACAGAGCTTGGCCTCTGGAGTCACTTGTCAGCATCTGAGCAACAAACCATGTACACAGCCATATACGAGGGATCCCTGATATATGCCTGTGTACAAGCTCTGTTGGTAAGAGTGTGCACATGTGCACTACAGTATTGAGCAGGCGCACTGATCAGTCATGAGTGATCAGTCATGAGTGATTAGTCAATCACTCATGGGCTCTGCTGTCACCTCCACTGAATATGTGGCTGTGACAGAGGCCTATTGAATTTGAAAGTCTGCTGGCAATCCAACAACTTCTAAAGCCCGTGAGTGGTCAAGGACAAACTGGCCAAACCAAATCAACAGGCAACTAATGTTCAATATTGCAGTGGCAGACAGCCATTGTGCTTCAAGGCATTGGTGATAACTACTGGGAAGGGCAAGAACAGTAAGAAAGACTAGAGGTGTTAGATATCTATCGGCTCTTGTTTTTTTTGCTGTTCTTGCTCTTTGTATGAATTCTTGCCCTATAGCTATGTCTGAGTTGCGTTGATGCAATCTATGCGTACAAGCATGCTTAACAAGAAGCAGCCTGAGTACCGGTCAACTCAAAATATGCCACTTGGCACAAATCCTGTTGTCCTTGTGTTGCAAGCTGGGTATCAGGCAATGGATATCTGTGACAAGCACTCACACGAGCGTAAACAACTATGTGATGACTCCAAGAAGGGCCATGGATGTAGTCAAGTGGCATAGCACCCAAATGGCAGTTGCAGTCTCACACTTGTACACCAGCCTTGAA
>JAABUP010005133.1_pt1 | contig 20437 bp, 22 predicted proteins | sample 5559201 | NCBI WGS metagenome assembly JAABUP01 (sample SAMN10711887, study PRJNA513373) | rock metagenome | isolation source: Antarctica rocks | place: Antarctica
TCTTGTAGCCTTCCTGTGGGTCCTTGCGAGCTGCATGGAAGAAAAAGCCAGAGCAGATGGCCTTGCGGATCTTGTCATAGTTGCGGCCAGAGCTGACAAGGTCCAGCTTGTAGCGGTCCATGATCTGGAGCAGCTGCTTGCGCACATCCTGGGCACGCTTCAAGCTGCGGCTCTGGATGAAGTTCTCATGGCACCAGGGGTTGCTAAACTTGCTGGTCTTCCAGGCCTCATACACCGCCAGCAGGGTGAGGTGGTCCCCCTCCGGCTGGAAGAACTTGGCCTTCTTCTGGTCAGCCTGAGCCTGCTTCTCTCTGGGCCGGTAAAAGATGTTCTGCATGTCAACAGGCCATGCGTCAGTCACGCGTGACAGATCACAGGCATCACAGAATTTTTGGTGCTGGCCCTGAGGGCATGCCAAACAGACCCCAACAAACCAAGTATGCTTGAAGGTGTGCCTGTCAGTCAATGCCATGCACCAAATGCCAGCTGCATGTCCAGCCGCACTAGAAACTCACAAGTAGACAAACAGCGACAATGCTCACAAAGCAAACTTGCTCAACAACATTGGTGGGATGTGAGGGTTGATGGTGGTAGAGGAGCAGACCTGTGCTGAAAGCATGCCAACAATGGTGAGGATCTCCCCACGGCATACACCGGGTCCCTCTGCCCCTTGCTGCTGTCCCAGATGTCAATCCTTGTCCCCTGCACTTACGCATTGCTTGACAGCACTCATTACTGTGCGTGTGTGCTTTGTCCTGACCTGAGCTTTGTCTCATCATGCCTCTTTTTGTATGGTGCTGCTTGACCACACCATCACATATGCATACAACACATCATACAAATACACATATCATGCCTTAGCCAGCACGCTGACATGTGCTAATGCATAGCATGTTTGCACTGATGCTCTTTGCACTCAATTGACATGAGAGTTGCTCCAGAACATGCCTGTTCTTGGGGACTTTGCAACCTGATAGTGTGGCAGCTGAATATATGTAGAGGGTTGACAATGGCTTGGTGACCGGTAGTGCTTGCCCTGATGATCAGCAGCAGATGTGCACCCGCTCCCGGCAGCAACTGGCCTGCCACTACCTCCATGCGGCACCTGCCCTTCACAGCCTGCATGTCATCCTTCACCTCACTGCATACCTTGTGCTGGCTTGCGCAATTTGTGCAACAAGCCTTCAGCATGCTGCAATGCAAATGCTGGTGCCAAATGGAAAGTGCACTGGAACCAGCAAAACCACCTGAGGCTGCTGCCTGCAAAAGGATGACATGGCATATTGAGGTCACTCCAACATAGCTCATCAAACAAAGCATACTTTATGAAAACGTCCACCCAAACAACGCATCATGACTACTGGGAACTCACTGGCTGGGAGTGCCTTGTTAACAGTTGCTGAGTGGCAGCATTGTAGGTGGACAGCAACAAGGGTTCACACTTGGCCACGTCCTCATCCTGCATCCCAGTTGGACACAACTTGCCAGCTCAAGTGGCATACCAGGAACCATGGACCAGAGATGACTAGCAACACAATGAGGCAGGCTGTGCCATCTCCTATGGCTGGGTAACTTCTCGTGGTCGCATGTACAGCATACACACTAGATTTGACCTTAGAGCAGGCAAAACAGCGTCCAGTTGACAGGCCAGAAGCAGTGATACCTTCCAGGCCATGTGCATGATGCAATGTAGGCAGTGGCCACATCGCCATGTCATGTCAGCGCACTGCAATACAGCTTGGAGTGTGGTCCTGAGTTCCCCTTGATGTGCAAAACAGAGTGTGCCTGAGGCCATCAAATCACTGAAGCTCACCCACCTGTGCATAGTTGGGAGCATGCAGAACCTGTTTGAGCAACAGGCCTGGCTCAGCAGGGTGTGAGGTGTACTGCACCAGCCACGGCTGTACCCCTTGCATTTCACCGTCTGGAGGTGCATCACTTGGTCCTAGGCTGGAGGGCGGGAACATCTGGAAGGCAGAACCCCTGGAGGGCCCACCGTTGTACCATCAGCCCACTGCTTGTATGATAACGAGTGCACTTGACATGCATGCAGTTGTTGCACAGACACCATGACAGACAAGTTTGAGATCTTCTGAGGCCAGTGGTGCTAAGATCTCTAGCAAAGCTGGTGTCATCTGAATACTTGGCTGATGTGCCAGCCAATCCTAAAACATAGAGACAATCACTATAACAAGCTATGATGCGTTCATGTACTTCAAATTTGGTAGATCAAGAATCTGCTGTGGCGCTATTGTACACACAGCAGACATTCCATTGCAGACTGCTGCACGCTTTGGGTTTGAACTATGCACTCATCAACATACAATGCAAGCAAGCATACATGGTGAGAGACGACCTGGGGCATGAAAGGCTCAAATGAGTTGGCAAGACAAAGCGCTTGATTGGCAGGTGCCACCCAAGGGCATGAAGTTGAGGGGCAAGACCCCATTGCAAGATCTGCCCTTGCCTGTCCACACTGATGATGGAATCTGGCTGCAACCAGCCCAGGATGCAAATCTGTGCCTGCAGCAGGTGCAACTTGCATAATCTCATATGTAATGCTTGCAGTGCTTGTACAAAGAGACTTAACAATGCAGGGACCGACACAAGCAGCAAGTCATTGCTTTTCATGGTATGTGCTTCAGGCCATTGCAGGTATACAGGCCCACCTGATGACCATGGTACACCTGCACAGACTGTGACAGTGCTGCTGTGACTGTCGCTGCCTTGTCAAAAGGAAGCAGCTTGGTTGTGGGGCAAGTAACAGTCAGGATGTCATGATCAGCAAGCGGCACCCACAGCTGGCAGCTGCCTTGAACGCGCTGCTGCAAAAGCGCTGTATGGGGAGTTTGGGCAGAACGGTTCTCAGAAATATGGGGAAGTGCATATGGATGAGCCAAAGCAGCTATCTGGGCAATGCTGCTGGCAGAGATGAACTGCAGCTGCATGGCGTGTGGCTGTGCAAAAGCAGCAGACAAGGTTTGGGGCGTGGTGCTTGTTGGTATTCCCCAGATGCAAATCTGGCCCGTGAACATCATGCTCAAAATATAATGACTGCTAGCATCCCATGTCAAGCCTGCATGCAACATCATGCATAGTGTTGCAATGCAAATCTCGTTTTCAATGTGCGCATACACATTATGCAGGCAAAAGACAAAACATTGTATTGACAATAAGCACAATACCTGTCCAGAGTACTGTCAAGACTATCATTGATACAAAAAAACACTTGCAGTCTTGGGCAGGAAAAGACTCAGTGCTCAGCATGTCCTCAAGCATGATGCAAAGACATGATCACCTATGACTCCTCTTGCATTTGCCCCTGCTATGTCTGCTTGTCTGGAGGCGTCTCCTTCTAGGTATGCCTGGAAGCTGTTACGCTGTGTTGAGATGACAGTGACCATCCCAGATATGCTGCCCACTGCCAGAAGGGCATTGTTTGGAGAAGCCTGCAGAGCTGTGATCTCAACCTGCTGCATGCTTGGCTTCAGCATCAGCTTGCAGTTGTCAGGTGTGCTACTAGAGACAGACACATTCTGCCAATACAGTTGTTCCGCTTGAAGTGCTGCAAACTCTAGTGACATACAGTCTGGCAATGTCAGCCTAAGCGCTGGCACTTGACCTAAGCCTCCCACGCTCACTTTTGCCTGTAAGTTTGCTGATGTCCGGCTAGCTTGGGCAAAGTAGGATGCTTGCTGATCAGGAGTGGGAGCCACGCACAGAGGCCAGGCCACTTGCAAATGTTGCGAGTGACCTTGCTGCTGCAGCATGTGCTTTCTGGCTGACATATGAGCCATCAAGCTGCCCAAGCAGTTCATGTATTCATCCAGTTCCTTTTCACTATCCTGCTTTCTGACCAATGAGCGTGTGGTGGGCGCCACTGGGTCTGCAGCATTTCCTGTCCCACTTGTTGCTTGCACAAGTTGCTGCTCCAGAGCTGCTGTGCGTGCTTCAGTCTGCAGTACCTTTTGTCGCACGTGCTGCAAGGCAGTGGTGTTGCCCAATGGTACAGCAGTATCCTCTGAACGCATGACAGACACATGCTGGTTCTTTTCATTGTCACTTGCATGGTTGCAGTGCAGCAAGGGGCTGTTGCCAGGCCCTGTTGACCTCCCTTGGCTAATCACAATGCTTTGCACAAGAACACTTCGTGCAAAGTGGTCTGCGGATGAACTTTCACGTATCACATCAACAGCAGCCTGCGTCATAAGAAGTGTTGAGCTGTTGCTTGAATTAGATATAATCCCTGATGATGTACGCAGGGCGGTAAATGCTGATATGTACCTGACGCATGACTTCCGCACATGTCTTGTCAATGATGCTGAGGCAAAGAGACCAGCAACAAGCTTCACCAAAGCCTGGCATCCAAGCATTGTCCCAAGGCTCAACAGCTTACTGCTATTTTCGTCACTTCCATCGTGAAACCGTCTGGGTTCAAAAGTTATGTGTGCTTTGACTCACAAGCCAGATTGCGAAGTTCGTCCTGTTGTGCCATGTACCCAAGATTAGACCACCACGGCGAGACCAGAGCACAATATTGCACCGGGTAGTGATCAGGACAACATGTAAACTTGACCAGTTCGGCTAAGCTCCTGACTTAGACTTTGCAGCAATGGTGCACGTTGTTTGCGAGATGGTGGTGCTCTTGATGTGCTGAACATAACTACACATGTGTGTAGGCTGGCACGGGTCTGTGCTGATATACGACATGCCAGAAGTCAACTAAACCCCCTTTCTTGTCGTCCCCAGAAGTCAACCCCCTTTCTTGTCGTCCCCAGAAGTCAACTCGCAGGTATGCACTCAGCACAGCCCTAGATGTGACGCAAAACCTCTGACACGTGACTGCCCCTTTTCTGAGGCCCTGCTGTGCTAGGACTTCTTCTGCAGTGAAATGCATGCAGATGTAGTCTGTCTTTACTGTTGGATTTGGACCGTGATGTGGCCCAGAACAGCATTGAATGGCTTCTTTCATTCAAACTCAGCATCTTCAAAACTCACTGAGCTGACTTGTTGTCTGTTGGGTCCCAGTTGCCCCCCAGGACATTAAACGCATCGAATCGAAAAAGAACCTACTGTACAGAGTCCAGATGTACGCTGAACCTTTCGCGCAACCCGTCAATCAAAACGTGTGAAAACGTTATCAATCAATCTTTTGCCCCAGACCAGCCTTCATGCAACAGTCATGCAACAGACTTGGCTGATAAACGCGTTCAGAATTTTTGGATTTAGAGCAGCACGAAGCAAAATGCCTTATGCAGTTCATGTAACTCAGCCACAACACAATCAAGGCAGATGTTACTTTGACAGGCTGCTACCACATTTCAAATAAGTGTATAAATGCACATGTTGATACTAAGGCTGTGCAAGTCCTTGATCAGATTTTGATAAGAGTTTGACGAAGCAATAGATATCCAGTCAAGTATGTATTAGGCTGCAATTAGCTTAGCTAAGTACTATAATCATCATACACAGCAGCCATCACGCTGATGTCGTACAGTCTTTGCCAGTTGGTAATTATAAGCAATGCAAGTTGTATTGACTTATTAGATTGGTAATCATAAGTCATGCAGTTGGTCATTATAAGTAATGGCGGTTGTATTGACTTATTAGATTGGTCATCGCAACTGCTTCGCTGTGAGTAGCTGGCTGCATGAGCTATGCTATAAATAGGCTTTGCTAGACCATTCTTGACAATAAGACAACAAGTAAACAAGACATCAACACCTCACCTATCAAAACAAAAGCACTGCTGTTTCTGCTGTCAACCACCTTGTAACTATCACCCATTTTCAAAGTTTTACCTGGTTTTGCCTGCATACTGTCTGCGCGGCATACCACAGTACGCCTGACAAGAGCGCCAATTCTGAACTTTGTGACAAGTGGTCTTGCTCTCAAAGTCTAGCACCCTTTGGTGTGCTCATGCTGCGACAGCTGTGAGTTCAAGATATCAAAGCTTTCTACCCCAGCTGAGTGTTGTGTACATCTGGCCAGCAATAATACCCTTGACATGTCAAACCTTTTCTTAAGAACCATCTTCAGAGTACTTGCCTGCAGTTCGCTGGTCATGCCCTGTGCACGGTGCATTGTCAAAGGATATGCCAGCAGCAGCATTGACATCTGGACTCTGCTGCAGGCCCAGCTCAAGCTCAAGCTTGACAAGAACTGTTGAACAGTCCTCATTGACAGCAAACCCCCTTCCTGGCAAAAGGAACTCGCCATTCAAAGCTTTCCAGTCCTGCAATACCTGCTGCTCTGCGCATGTCCTACCTAAGTATGAAGTCCTAGGTTTCTTCCTCAGACAGGTCTACAACACTCATGATGGTGCCTGGTGCAACAACATCTTGACTATATCACACTGTGTCTTACACCATAAGACTACAGATATCAGCACTGTTGGCATGCAATGAGGTCTGACGTGTATGCCAGCAGGCCAATTTGGATGGCTGGTCAAGTCCCTGCCATATATTCTAATTAATAAACTTGTGTTTCTTTGACACAGCTGTCTCACTGGAATACTGATTAAAACACTTCATTTGGTTCTCAGAGCCTTCCTGAGATTACAGCCTTCCAGGTGTTCTGCTGTAATCAGATATAAGTGCTGAAGATGCCACCCAGGCGCAAGGCTTGCCCAATGGTGGGACTGCTGGCCCAGCTGCTGCTTCACCCCATGACCAGTCTTGGCCAGAAGCCTTTCCATGATATCAATGGTAATGAGAAAAGGAAGTTTTGAAGTCAAGCAAGGGTTGCAAGGCCCCGGGCTCCAGTCCTGGAGACAAAGGGTGGCAAGCCTGCACTTTGCCGGTGATGGTAAGAAGAACCCTTGGCTCATTGAAAAGAGTCTTTGCTTGCAGCCTTGCCTTCAACTGCCAGAAAAAGAAGGAGGGGCTGCCTGCCTCACCAACAACCCTGTCGATCAGACCTGAGGTTGAACTGTAAACAGCTGTAGTTGCTTGCATCAGACTATGGTACTCACTATTCCTTGTTGTGGAAGGAAGCTAATGTCTTGTTAAGTGTTGTTGAACACAATCAGCCTCTGTGGTGCTGTCAAATGTTGAGAACAATACATAATCTGATGTGTTGTGATGAAAATCAAAATCTGATGACGAATGTGCAGCTAGTGCATTTGTTGTTTGTCTTAAAAAGACTGACCTTGCTAGTCAGTAGTTGCTGCTGCATTCTGCGTGTGGCAGTTTGTTTGTTTGCTTGCCTGCAACACTTGCAGCACATGAGGCATCAACACTTCTGCTGTTATTGTGCTGTTATTGTGCGGAGCCTGGTGTGTGGCATACATCTTTGGATGCACAGAGTTGCTCAGCTGCCCTGGCAGTGATGTCTTTTTGTTCCTTGTGATGATGGTGCTTGATGATGGTGCTTGATGATGGTGCTTGCAAAGCAGGTGCATTACTGGTAGTTTGGCTGCCATTGTGCGCTCTTTAGGCCTCATTGTGTATTTCAAAGCTACTGTGGCTGGCGTGCCAGCAACTTGTTTGATGAGTTCCTGCTGCACTAACACACTCATGTCTGCTTCCTGTGCGAGGCAGATGGGCATCACTGTGGAACCTTGTGTAGGGGAGTCCTTACAAGCTGCAGTAGCTAATGGGGCCCTTCTACTGGGCTTTTCAAGGTATTCCTCAAGATGCAGCAGTTTCCTGCCGATTCAAAGCGTCATGTTGTTGAGCTTACTGATGCCTATAAAATCAGTGTCAGTGATTTTTCTGTGTAAGTATTTTGCTACTTTGTTTTGCGGGCACAAGTGCTGTGTGCTTGTTTTTGGTCCTGAAAGTAAGCTTGATGAACCTGTGCAGTATGTTCTAGGCGGATATGCTGCCCGAATGAGTGCTGTGTGGACTGGTAAAGGATTGGCCAATGGCTGCCACACTTTTCTTGCTGTGTGCACTGATGTACAAACCAGCCAGACACCGCTGATGCATCTTGTGCTGCAGTGAAGAGTAATGTTGATGCTAGTGACACTGGTCGGTCTCAGTTGACGTCTGAGTCTGTGCTGAATGCGCTGTTGCATGAGCATGGTGATAGACTTCCAGAAACATTGCCTCTGAGTCTACCTCCTGAGCACAATATTGGGCGTACACTCCCTTTGAGTCTGGTGCTAAGCCTTCTTTCAAGCATCCTCACAGGCTGGTTCAAGCTAAGTCTCAAATTGCTCTGATCTCATTGCTTGTGGTCATGCTGGGCCTAATACTTCACCGTAGCATGGCTCTCTCGCGGATGTACATTTCTAAGCAAGGTGCATGTGGCCAAGCAGGTCCTAGCTGCCTCGCTGTGGTATCATGTCAGCTTCCAACGGCCCTCAGAGCACTTGCCTCAACAGCTCAACCGACAGCTACCCAAGTTTGTGGCATCAGCTCAGCAGGCCAGCCACAGCGATGATGCTGTGCCTTTTGCACACGACTACTCTCAAGGCAGTGCCCAACTGCCCTCTGCTGCCCGGGGGCTGCACTATTCCCGGAGGAGCTCACCAGCTCCCTACCCTTGTCCAAGGGGAGTGTGAGGCTTGTGCATGTGCCAACACAGGTCCAGGCCCTGCAGGCAAAGGTGACCCGATTGCCAAATCCTGAGAGGCTGGCTTGGAATCAATGTAACTCCCTCATGCATCTACCCAGAGGAAAGTGTGTGCCAACCCCAGTCACAACGGGTGACACGAAGCAAGCAAATATAAGATGTCCAGCCAGAAAACACGCATCCCTCTCATCAATATGGAGTGTGTGCACACTACCAATCACTGACCTTGCTCAAGAATTGTGCAGCAAGTAAGTAATAGATGTCTCTAGCTAGTAAAGACGCATCTGCCAAATGCATCAACCTAGTGGAAAGTCTGACATGTAAGGTGTGAGTAGCTCCAATATCTTGCCATCTGGAGCCCACCCAGCTGACTTAACAATAGGAGTCCTCAGGTACGTCGTCCAGCCAGAAAAGGTGCATCTGTCTAATGCATCAAGCTAGCGGAAAGTCTGAAATGTAAGGTCAGAGTGTCTCCAATATCTTGCCATCTGGAGTCCACCCAGCTGACTTAACAATAGGAGTCCTCAAGTACGTTGTCCAGCCAGAAAAAGTGCATCTGTCTAATGCATCAAGCTAAGAGGATAGTCTGAAATGTAGGGTCAGAGTGCCTCCAATATCTTGCCATCTGGAGCCCACCCAGCTGACTTAACAATAGGATCCTCAAGTACGTTGCCAGTGCACTTCACCATCCAGCGTTCAAGACTGAAGTTATGTCGATCCTGATGCCACCAGGAGGCCTGCCATGATAGTGTATGGTCCTCACAAGAGTACTGCAACAGGTGCCTTGCCGCAGGTGCCGTGTGCGCTGCTATGCTGTGCTATTGGTGATGTCCCCAAGGCAGGTTTGCAGCTTTGCGTCTCAGAACTACATCCTTTCGCTGGAACCGGCTGACACAAGTAGACTCTGACTGTCCGGAACTCCTGGCAGATCTACAGCTCTGTTGGCGCCAATACTGCGGAAGCCGCTGAGCTGCTGTGCTTCAACGGTTCATAAGGACCTCGTGGATACGTTCGTACTGAAACAAGACTGTCTGATGGCGACGCTGACGACGTTGTTATGCAAGATCTACCAAACCGCTCCAAACTTTCCGCCAAAGAACAAGATGCTGCTCGGCAGACGCACGCGTCGCCGAGCCACGATCTCAACGCAGAAAACGGCGTGCCAAACGATGCAAATTAGCAAAAGAACGGCCAAAAGTTGGCACGCGTCGCGAAACTCATCAGCATGTTGGTGGCTGACAGGCGCTGGCAGACCATCTGACATGGTGATTGGTCTGATGACACCTTGCTGGACTTGTTGCCTGAGTCGACTGGCCAAAGGTTGGATTCTCATACGTTTACACAAGCCACCGTGCTCTAGGACTACGGTGTTAGTTGACACTGCTCGGCATATTAGCCGGCCAAGGCGGTGTGCCAGTTGGCCAGGTGCATACTCCCTGCATGGGCACTGTCATGGTCACACTTGCCGTTCTTCTTGCCTTACACGGTGACACACCGGCCTTGCCATCATGGCTGGTCGTCTTGGCGCCCGGACATATTGCGTTTGCTTGTCCCTTGCGGGGATTGCTATGGACCGACCGCTTAGGAACACGTTTTCACGGCCGGTGTTTGGGCTCAAACCATTCTTTGACGGAGGATAGACAAATCCCCTGTAACCCCCAAAAAAAGGAAAAACCTTCCTGGCCTGTTTGACACCGATGTGCCCACGTATAACCAAAAATAATAAAATGCCCATGTCATGGTGGCCTTCCACGGGTCATGCACTACACTTGACACATTCCCCTAAAGCATCAACAGTTGAAATCCCTAGTTTGTCACCAAAATGCTGTGCCTATTGATGTACTGACTAGTGTAAAACTTTTCCCTGGACAAAGGATCCTTATCATATGCAGCAGCACATCTCTATTGTAAATCAGACATTTCACTGTTCAGTCACCTGTGCAGTTTTGTGTGCAGCAGTCAGATGCTGAAACTTCAGACGCAGGCTCAAGTGCAGTTAAATAAGGCAGGTTTGCTCATCTGGATGGATGTCACAACAGCACCCAAACCTTTACCACTCAGAAAACGGCACACAAGCCATGATGGAAGTTCGCTGACCTTGTGTCCTCCAGAGGCCTGCATCCAGCAGATGGTCAGCTTCGGTACCTTCATCTTTTGACGGAGGGTGGACAATTCCCCTGTAACCCAAAAAAAAGTCTAAAAATAGTCAGCTGATGCCTAGCTGGTCTATAAACCCTTGGAAATGCAGTCAACTAGTCTGAGCAGGAAGCAAGGCACTACACCTGCACAGAGTTTAGCCCAGCAACAGGCAACGTAACAACCTCAACACTAGGGCTCTCCTGCTCAGAGGATCAGCAACGTTGCTTTTGCCTTGCATGTACAGCTACTTGTAAGTGAACATGTACAGGCGTTCCAGCAGCCCCTCCAAAAATCCCCCCCCTCATGGCCTTAGCTCTTCTGATGGGAGGTCTGATGCTGAAGCATGTGGAACGCACTCACCGAGGGGGACCAGTCAAACCCCCCTCAGTAGCTGGGGGGCCTTGGCCACCCCAAGGGAACCAGCTACACAGGCCCCAAGAGACGGTAGGGACAGAGCCGCATTGATCCTGATCCCGGTGATGTGCTGCATGCTTCGGTGGATGCTTCTTGGAGGTTGAATTGAGCTAGGCATAATGACGTGCCCATTTTGGCGAGGTGCGTCCAGCTTGGCTTGCTTGTTTCTCTTCTTAAACGTTTTCACAATCCACCATGCCCTAGGACGACGTGCTTACTTGACATTGCTCGGCTCGGCACTTTAGCCGGTCAAGGCGCTGTGCTAGATGCAGGGGTGCATGCTTCCTGCATCGGCGCTTACATGGTCACACTTGCCGTTGTTCTTGCCTTGCACGGTGACACACATGTGTCATGACACGACCAGCCTTGCCATCATGGCAGGTCGTCTTGGCGCCAAAACGCTTTGCTTGCCCCTTGCGGGGATTGCTTGCCATGGATAGATCGCTTAGGAACGCGTTTCTAGGCCGTTGTTCGGGCTCAAACCAGGTTCGTTCGGTACCTTCATCATCTGACGGAGGGTGGACAATTCCCCTGTAACCCAAAAAAAAAAAAACAACAAAACAAAAGTACGTACTGCTTGCCCCTCGCGGGGATTGCTTGCATGGACTGATCGCTTAGGAACGCGTTTTCTAGGCTATTGTTCGGGCTCAAACCAGGTTCATCATCTGACGGAGGGTGGACAACTCCCCTGTAACCAAAAAACAAAATCAGCATCTGTTCTACGTTAGGCTGCACTGGTTGGTTGTCCTATGTAACTCCCTGCATTTAAGCTACAGACAGATGCTTTGTGTGCAGGATAAATGATCAGGTGAAAAGGCTTCACACGCCCACCTGCTCGCCTTCAAAGAGTCTCAGTTTAGCAACATGTTGCAACGCTGTTGGGATCAAATGGATGCATGCTGACTGCTATAAGGACAAGCATGGCATTCTCACAATGGGTAAGCAAAGTAGGCACTCCTTTGAAATAGCACAAGACTACTCTTGTCAGATTTCTTTCTTTTTTCCCTTTTTTTTGGTTACAGGGGAATTGTCCACCCTCCGTCAGATGATGAAGGTACCGAACGAACCTGGTTTGAGCCCGAACAACGGCCTAGAAATCGCGTTCCTAAGCGATCAGTCCATGGCAAGCAATCCCCGCAAGGGGCAAGCAAAACGTTGTCAGATTTTAGATCAAGTTCATGTACATTGTTTGCATTGTAAGCTCACATCAAAGTGTACAAGTGATGCCTGCATCATGCACGTGTCATAGCTTTTGCACTGAACCTTTCTTGCTGACAAAACCCTTACAAAGTTCATTAAGTGTAGGCACCACTATAAATGTGCAACCGTTGCAGCAAGCAAGCACGCCAGCTACCACTTCAAGGCCTGCTACAGCCTCTGCCTCAACCCTGCATGCACATGTGTCAAGCGCACAATACAAGAGACTGCCACTGATGCCTTGCAACCTGCACTGGAAGGCATTGTGGTGACATTCAGACAGGCTTACAATCAAAAACAAGGTGGAAAGCCTAGAGTGCGAGGAAAGGCATTACAGACAGACCCGAGCAAGGATTTCCCTGCATTTTGTGTGGTCTGCCAGACAAGCGTAAGCTGAGACTGCTGACCTCTATGTTCATGAGGCATCTTCTGCGTGACCACTTGGTGACAGTATCTGATGGGCATCACAAGGCTGTCAAAGAGTTTGTAGCAGCTAGGTTCAAGGATTTTCTGCCTGAACGAATCTGGTGTCAGTCTCTGACCTCCAGATGAATGCTGATTTTCGTGCAGAGTATTTGTTGGCAGGACCAAGCAACAGGCGTGATGCTTTCATGAGCCGATCTGTGACAAAGACAATGCAGGGACAACATACTTAGTACGTGATGGCACTAGCTGGATCCCCACAGAGAGCCACGTGAAGCACAAGGCTAAACATGCAAGGTGAAAGTTCACAATCAGGGTCGTGACAGTGCTATTTCCAATCACATCATACTAATATGACACTCTCCAGATTGTCTTGTGACTCAAGCAGTGCTCTGTATGCGCCATGACTACCATTTGAGACCACTGAGTGTCCGATTTGCGCTGTGTGAAGTGGCTGGCAACATACCAGTCAAAAAACATAAGGCAAGCAAGAGCATGAAGAAACAGGTCGTAGACATACCTTAGGAGGACACAGCTGTACAGGAACGCCGCAAGGCAGCAGCTGCAGCAGGAAGACCTGCACGCAGCACTCGCCGCGAGAACTTGCAAGGGTGATCTTGCAATGTTCAACGGGTGTGTGTGCCACACTTGCTGATCTCTGCATGACATTGACCGCAGGCGACAAATGTGCCTGCAGCGCCAGTTGCGACCGGCACGCCCCTTGCACAGTATGCTAGGCAACAAGACCAGGGGCAGCAAGTCAGAGCATGGGCTGAGCAGACGTGAGTGTTGCAACAGTCTGTATGAATGGGTCTGACAGCATGATGTTATAAGAGCGGCTGGTGAACCATGTCAATCAAGGCCCTGACTCACTGTGAGCTGAATTGTATTGGATTTATTGTGACACAGCTAGCAAAAAATATCAGCTTCAACAACTTTGGCAATGGATACAGCAGTTGTCTGAAGGTCCAGACTGCCCACCTCCACCTGCACCAGCCGATGCTACCCAGCCTGGTAGTAATATGTCATCACAGCAGAACGCTGCTGCTGCTGCTCCTGCTGCTGCTCCTGCTGCTGTCCCTCATAGCTTTAAGCACCACTTGACTCCTGGGCTGTTTGGGAACATCTGCAGCAGCTGCAAGAAAGCTTTATACAGCAGAAGCGGTAACAAACTCCGCACCTACTCAGGCGGTGAGGTTTCAGAGCACAAATGGACGACATATCTTAGAGCGCTACCAATGCCCCCAGTATTGGCATGGTGCATCACCATTCATAAGGTGCAATGTTTGAGTTTAGATAAGGCAGTTATTGACTTAGGCAAAAAAGGTATTTGCTCATGGCCAAGCATATGTGCCACTCAGCAGGGTGCGCAACCTTGAGGGTGTCATGCTTATAGGACTGCAAGTTGAACTTGATAGACAGTGCAAGAGGAGTATGCTAGGTTAACACCCTCCGTTGCAACTGTCAGCTACATGCCCTGTGCTGTTTTTTTGTTTTTCTTTCCCCCTCTTTTTTTGGGTTACAGGGGAATTGTCCACCCTCCGTCAGATGATGAAGGTACCGAACGAACCTGGTTTGAGCCCGAACAACGGCCTAGAAAACGCGTTCCTAAGCGATCAGTCCATGGCAAGCAATCCCTGCGAGGGGCAAGCAAAACTCACTGGCGCCAACAACAAAAAAAAAAAACATAAGACGTCCAGTCATACTGTGTACTGAACATGTTAAGCCTAGACATTGCTCTCTTGAGTGTATATTTTGATCTGGCTTGATGGTGTTCAAGCTATGAGGTCTTGTCATTCTGGGTGCCTTTGTATTGGCAATGCCTATCTTCTTTAGCTCGTTGGTATGGCTGGGATGTGCTTTGTGCAAGTTGGCAGGCTTGTACGGTGTTGTTGCTGTTTACGTGGCCTTCTCTGTGACGGCTCTGATACGAACGATGCTTTGTGGGTATCAGGATGTATTGTTAGCTACAGCTTCATGGCATGCAGTGGACATCACGTTTCTTTGAGGTCGTTATCGTTGCTTCCTGTCATGAATATCTCCCCCTTCCAAACAAAAAAAGAAAAGAAAAACTTCCAGCCAGAGAACATTTATCTCTTTCATCAAATATGGATCGAAGTGTGTGCATACTACCAGTCACTAACCTGACCCAAGAAATGTGCAGCAAGTAAGCAAAAGATGTCTTGGTATCAAAGATGCATTTGTCTAATGCACCAGTCTAGAAAAAAGTCTGAAATGTAGGGTCAGAGTGTCTTCAACATCTTGCCATCCAGAGTCACCCAGCTGAGAGTCCTCGAGTGCGCTGACTTCACCATTCAGTGGTCAAGACTAATAATAATAATAATTATAATAATAATAATAAATAAAATGTGTACTTTGGGCAATGTGCTGTCAGCCATCCTGGAGATATGACCAAACCACTTAAGCCTCTTGCTTCTAGGCTGAGAGTCAACAGAGAAAGTTTCACACCGCTTCAAGATGACAGAGTTTGTAATCTAACAGTGAGATGCCACAAATCCGCCTTAAACAACGCATGTGAAAAACGGACAGCTGGTGGAGCTGCTTGTCAAGTAAGGACCAGGTTTCAACACCATACAACAACGCTATCATGACAATAGTCTGAAGGAACTGAAGTTTGGTGGACAAGGACAAGGCTTTGTATAAACAGACTTTTGCTTGGTGGAGCCTGGCAAAGGCACTATTTGCACCAGCAACCCTGTGAACAATCTTTGTGTCCAGCATGCTATCAGAGACGAACAAGCTTCCTAGGTACTTGAACTAGAGAAACAACCTCCAGCACTTCCCCCCTAATGGTGATGACAGCATGCGGTGATTGCGCAGCAGCGTCCTTGTCTACTACAAGCACTTTTTTTGTTTTTTTTTGGCAGGGATTGCATTTCACAAGTGCAACGATATCAACCTCAAGAGTATGTGAAGTCCACCACAAGCCGTAAAACTGTGCTAGATGCAGGGGTGCATGCTTCCTGCATCGGCGCTTACATGGTCACACTTGCCGTTGTTCTTGCCTTGCACGGTGACACACATATGTCATGACACGACCAGCCTTGCCATCATGGCAGGTCGTCTTGGCGCCAAAACGCTTTGCTTGCCCCTTGCGGGGATTGCTTGCCATGGACTGATCGCTTAGGAACGCGTTTTCTAGGCCGTTGTTCGGGCTCAAACCAGGTTCGTTCGGTACCTTCATCATCTGACGGAGGGTGGACAATTCCCCTGTAACCCAAAAAAAGAGGGGGAAAGAAAAACAAAAAAACAGCACAGGGCATGTAGCTGACAGTTGCAACTGCAACTCCAGCCGGTCCTCAACGTCTCCTGACGGCGATGTGGCCAATGCCAAAATATTGTTGTGGCACCACAGGCTTTGAAAAGCAGCCAGAGTCATGCTGGGATCCTTCCCCCTAAACCAGCCTGAGCAGACTCCAGAAATCTGCTTGATGTTGTCATTGCATTTGGTCCAATCATTGCGAATCATGGCCCTGACAGGATTCAACGCGAGTTGTCTCGCCAAGTGGCCGTGGTGTGAGGTAGATGATGATGATAGTGAAGCTTGTTGTGACGAAGGAAATGACGCCATGATTGCGTCTGGCTCTGAGGCATCTGAAGGTTGTGTTGACCGGCTGGCCTGGGCAATCTGAGACGCAGCCCAAATGCTGTGCAGCCCTGCTAGCCTGACTCTGTGCCAAATCTGAAGGAGCGCATCTGATGGCAGCTGCTCAGATGGCGTGTATGCCGCCAACAAGCTGGCAGTTGAGAACACAGGCAGATACCCTGTCATAGCTTGCCAAAGGCGGCATAGCCAATCAGTGACTGTGGCTGCAACCGGGCATGTGATGAACAAGTGGCTGATGGTCTGATGCTGACTGGGGTCAATACAGCAACAGAAATGGCAGTTGGCCGGTGCTGACATGGCCCTGCCAATGCATGCTCTGTAAACTCCACACATCAAGCTGCCATGCAACAGGCGCCACCATAGGACCCTGTGCTGCCTGTCCAGGTAGGAAGCGCTGGCCAACTCCCAAATGTGCCGCCACTGTGTCTGCTGAGGGTGGCTGTCACGTGCCTCTAGCACATCAATGAGTTGGTCTGCAGCTGCCCTGTCTAAAGGCAGCTGAGGTGCTGGCTGCTGTTGTTGATGCTGTTCCTGACGCTGATGCTGACCAGTGCCTTCTAGGGGTCTGCGAGGGGGATATCCATGCTGGCAAAGAGGCAGACGTTTCTGAGCTGAGGCGAGCTGTGCCTCTGGAGCCGAGTTGCATGGAAGCCACTCACCTGAGCTCCATGGCCTGCAAAGTCTCAGCCACTGATCGCCCCGATATTGGCATCGGCAAAAGGCGTGGGCGGCAGGTCAAACCGCTCCAGGCCAATGGGTGCTTGGTGGCCAAAGACCTGATGAGCCGTAAGCGTAGACCCGCTTGTCTGACCACCAATTGATGAGCTGGCTGACTGCCCCAACCCCAAGTGACAGATGATGCGGGCCCCACAGCTGACCTTGCAAGTACAGGGGACTGCCTAGCTGAGCTGGCTGGTGCGCTGGGCCCCTCCAAGGCCTAGAGGGGTCCCAAGAGATGACTTGGACAGGGCTGGGATTAGAGATATGCTCTGGTGGGGTCTGTTGAAGTTGCAGATGGGGGCCAATGATGTGGAGCTGGGCTGTCTGAGCATCTTGAATGGTTTGTCTGCCAGAGGCCGAGAGAACCTGAAACCAAGTGGATGCTGGGGCTGAGCTGACGATGGTGCGCCATGCTGGAGGAAGTGCCAGCAAAACTGAACTCAACTCACTTGCCAGCAGCTGGGGTTGCCGAAGCTGCAATGAAAGCCGCAGGTGAGCCACCTTAGTGGTGCCCGCAGAAAGCATAAGGGGCTTTTGCTGAGGAGTGAGAAATGCAGCAGCTGGGCAGGCAGTGTTGGTTGTAACTGAGCTGGCAGCAGGCTGAGAAATATGCCGGTTGAAGAAGAGTGGTTCGTTTAAAACGTCAGATGGCAGCATGACAGTGGCTGGTTGAAGGCGGTCAGGATGAAGAGCCTTGAAGGCCGCCACGTAGGCTGACAGCCGAGCTGGCAATTGCAATTGGTCTGTGCTGAGCGTGCTGAACAAGATGCAGGCCTCATAGCCCAAAGGCTGAACATGAGAGGCTTGGCTCGGGTGGTACAATTGATAACACCTTCCAAGCCAGCCTCTCAGGCTCTAGCAATCGGGAGATCACCTTTGCCTGCAGGGCTTGGATCTGTGTCGGCTCATGCACAAGCCCACACCCCAGGGAGCTGGTGAGCTCCCCGGCAGCCCCAGGGCCAGAAGAGGGCAGATGGGCACTGCCCTGAGAGCAGTCTTGTGCCAAAGCCACAGCATCATCGCTGTGGCTGGCCTGCTGAGCTGATGCCACAAACTTGCGTAGCTGTTGGCTGAGCTGTTTAAGCAGCTGCTCTGAGGGCCGTTGGAAGCTGGCATGATACCAGAGCGAGGCAGCTAGGACTTGCTTGGCCGCATGCACCCTGCCTAAAAGTGACCTTGGCGCTGATGGCATGACAAATGCCTGTGAATTGTTGATGAGAGGCTGCCTGCATCTCGTAGCCCAAGAGAAACCCAAGATGCTTGATGGTTTGTTGGCCTGTGATGAAGCTGATGCTGGGGAGGGCAGCCACTGAGGCTGAGGCGAGGGGCTGTGCTTGAACCAGAAACCCCCGAGACTTGCTGACATTGAGCTGGCTGCAGGTGGCCGCGCAAAAGAGGGCTATGCTGCTGTCAAGAGCCGCCTGAGCATCTGAGGGCTAAGCACATGCAAGGTGGTGTCATCAGCATGTTGGTGGCTGACAGGCGCCACAAAGCTGGATGACTGTCAGCCATTGAAAGCAGCTGTAGCTGAGGTGTTCTCAAGCATGATGCTAACCCATTTGCAAGCGCGCTCGCCAAACCCCATGTTGGACATGCAGTCTAGCACCCAGGGGCGGCTCAGGCGGTCATATGCCTTGCTGAAATCCAAAAATACCATGCAGCCAGGCTGACCTGTTTGCTGCAGGAACTCCACCTCCTCTAAATGGCACAACACATTGTCGCCAATTGACCGACCATGCTGAAGGGCAGGCCCAAAGTGGGTAGCCAGAGCCTTGGCCAGCAGCTTGTAGTCGCTGTTGAGGAGGTCAATGGGGTCAATGGGCGGTAGTTGTCCAACAGGGCCTCGGAGCCCTTGCCCTTGTACAGCAAGGTGATGACCCCTTGAGTCATGGAGGTTGGCAAGGAGAGGCCATGCTGAGCTTGAAAGGCATCTTGCAGGACTGCCAGCAGCTCTGGGCCCAGCACCTTCCAGAACTGGGAGAAGAACTCATAGGGCAAGCCGTCTGAGCCCGGCTTTTTGCCACGGGCAGACATGTTGAGAGTTCATCAAGCGTGATGCCCTGCTCTGCACCTTCGCATGCTTCCTGGGCCTCTGATGGCAGCTGCCTGTCCATTGAAAACAGCAACGATTGCTGTGCTGACAAGTCAGGAGGCAGCTGCCTGAACATGCCTGTGGCGCTGTCTGCTGAGATTTGACAATGATGCTGTCAGCCCGCTGCCTGCCATGCATGGTGCGTCTTACACTTGCTTGCTTCGTGTCATCTTGGTCGCCGTTGTGACTGGTGTTGGCACATACTTGCCTCTAGGTAGATGCTCGAGGAATGATGCATCGTTTCTAGCTGGACATCTTGCTTACTTGCCGCACAGTAACGCATCAACACTTGCCATCCGCATTAACGCGTGAGAGGGGCCTGTTATATTGTGGATTGATCGCCTTGTCGTCTTGACCAGGCCAGTGTTTCACACCTTAAGTTTGTCTGTTATTTTTATTAGCATTAGCTGGCATAGAGTGGACATCTTTCCCGTAACCCAGGAACAGAGAAGAAGGGAGTGCCTGCTGGCATGACAGGAAGGAAGCTTTGCTGGAAGAAAGGTGCGCGGCCCTGCCTCTCGACAGGAGCATACACCTGCAGCATAGGCTGAGACCCCTGACAAAAGGGAAAAGGCCTTGAACAACAAGGCCACGCCGCGGCTGGCTGACGTGCCAGCAGCCCAAAATGATGGGCCATCCCATGGGGCTGTAAGGCCTGGCCCCTCTCTACACCAATGTGCAGCCTCTGCTTCGGTAGCATGGTGTGTCTCTTGCAGAGCAATGACATGCCATGGCCCAGCTTGCAGGACTGCAAACAATGCCGCCCGCTCCTGCCTCTCTCGGAGCCCATTGACACTGAGAAACAAAAGCAGTAGAGCAGTAGAGCAGTAGAGTAAAATGCAGTACCAGCTCCCTCCAAGGCAGACTGCGAACGTCCACATCTTGGGCGCCCGTGCGTCGAAATGAGCAAGCTTGGTCTTGTTCCTTTCGCCTTGAATCTGCTTACGTGGCCTTCTTCTCTGTGACGGCTCTGATACAAACGATGCTTTATGAATGGTGATCAACTTTCTCTATCAAGATGAGTTGTTAGCTTCAGCTTCATGGTATGCAGTGAAAATCACGTCCCTTTGAGTTTGTTAGCGTTGCTTTGTGTAACGAATACCTGTCCCTCCTAAAAAAGGAAAAAAAGGTGTGGGGGAAAAGAAGAAGGAGAGGCAACTATTTCACTGCAGGCGGTTTTCATGAACTTGTTCCTCGCAAAGGCTAGCAGCTGGAGCGTTTTCAGATCCTCAGTCAGCAACCACAGAACACAGCTTAGGCGCGCCGGTCACGAGCCTGTCTGCCTTGTGCCTGGACAATTGCTT
>JAABUP010005135.1_pt1 | contig 20435 bp, 28 predicted proteins | sample 5559201 | NCBI WGS metagenome assembly JAABUP01 (sample SAMN10711887, study PRJNA513373) | rock metagenome | isolation source: Antarctica rocks | place: Antarctica
TTATGACAGTGCAGGAACGAGTGAGTGAGTGAGTGAGTGAGTGAGTGAGGGAGTGAGGGAGTGAGTGAGGGAGTGAGTGAGTGAGTGAGTGAGGGAGTGAGTGAGTGAGTGAGTGAGTGAGTGAGTGAGTGAGTGAGTGAGTGAGTGAGTGAGTGAGTGAGTGAGTGAATGAGGGAGTGAGTGAGGGAGTGAGTGAGTGAGCAAGCAATTGCATGAATCACTGAATAAGAAGCATGTGTCGCATGTGTGACACATGCACCAAAAAGCACACCTGGCTAGGCCGATAATTTGAGCACGAGTACAGCCTGTGTGCACTTCCACTTGCAGCATGCAAGTGATGCACAACTTGACTCCCATCTGCAGTTTGCTCTTGAGAGGCATACCATACGTGGCATTTGGAAGCGTGTTCACAACACTGTCTTGAAAGAAGGCCATGTCAAATAGAGGCGCCAAAATGTCTACAGCAGTGGTGTATCGCAACACATTGGTAGGCTGCCGCTTCAGCATGTCCATGAGGTGTGAGTCAGATTCCAGGTCTGAGCACACTGATGGGTGTGCCAGCAGCAAGTCATACTGAGCCATCATCTCAAACATTCTGTAGCAAGGGGGACAAGCCAATGTGTCACCGCAAAGTGACACATGACAGCGTAGGTCTGAGGATTGCATGAAGGAGTAAACATGCGCAGAGTGTACACAGGGTCAGGCAAGGCCATCCTGCAGCTCTTGTGCAATGCCAATGTCTTTGCCCGAAGGGCAACATCTTAATGCACCAGGAGCACTGTGATAATGATGCCATCACAATCATATAATTTCAAATGGTGGAACACAATAAGAATGTAAGTCAAGGAACAAACATTGTATCAAAATTGTCAAATGGATAGCATAATGTCATGGCACAATGCTATGCAACGAGAACGGACAAGATGCGTTTATCTCCAGCTGTGCTTGACTTCAGTCACCACTTGCATGCTACAATTGTGTGCTGGTGATGTGACACCAATGCACAGGCAAGATTGAACACCACACTGCAGGTTGTGCATGCAGGCATTAAGCAGTGGGCACATCGGGACACATGCCAGGCAGACAAGGTGGCATGGCTTGCCTGTCAATCTGCTCAGCAGCATGGTACACATCACTGTCAGGAAGGTAAATGTACTGGTATTGCTCCGTATGCAGCTCTTTCCATTCGTCTGACTGCACCAACTGCCACAACTGCTGATACCGACCAGCAGCAGAGCTGGTGAAAGTCAGCAAGCAAGCTGGGGATGGAGATGCAGCACTGGGGTTTTGGATGATGACCAGATCCCATGTGGCATTTGCATTGGCAGTGGCCGGTAGCCTGCGGTTGTCACAAGTTGCCTTGGTTGTTGAGAGGGTGCGTCAAGCATGCAGCAACTGGTCAGTGGTGTAGAGCTAGCAGCCAATATGGCCGGTTGAAAGTCGTCGAGCCGGCACAGACAAAAACGTAAGTGCTTGCTCTTTGAGCAAAATTGCTTGCTATTTGGTCAAACTTGCTTGCTGTTTGGTGATAGTTTGTTTGCTATTGGGTCGGGTCAAAACTGCCTGCTATTTGGTCAAGTTGTGTTGCTATTTGGTCAAAATTGCTTGCTGAGATGGCCTTGGTGCATACCATGTGGGGTGTCCAGAGACGACCACAAGGTTTGTCCTCAACACTGCAGGGGGCGCCTGTAGCATAGCTGCCTGACTCTGCTGCACATGCTGCAGATGCAGGGAGGTGTTGACCATGAGCTTGACCTCTCTTTCCACTGGAATGTAGCTGCTGTCCACTGCAGGCAGTTGACATATGCACACACATACACAAACACATACACACAGGTGCCATGCTGTGGATTTGCAACAGCATAAGCATGCTTCAGTGTGAAATGGACAAGCTACAGAATGGACATTTCCTTCATGCAACACCAAACCCAGACATGCATGACAGCTGTTGTACAATTGTCTGAGATGTGCAGACACTCAGATGAGGCTGGTGTGGTTGCAAGCACTGGTTGTGCGAGCTCACATCGGCTGCCATGTTGTTGAGTAACAACAGGCAAGAAGCAGCCGGAGGCAGCAGCAAGGCTCCTGCAGAAGGTATGAACAGAAGACAGATGGAAAGAACATTAGACAATAGAAGGTAATTCTTGTAGTGCATACTTTTTAGTCTGATATTGAGAAGACAGGGACTGCCTACCTTGTAGGCCGGCTTGCTGTAACATGGCCTCATACCAGGGCTGCCAAAGCTGCCCTAGCCGCTTTGCAACCCTCATGGGCATCCCATAATCCCTTGCAGCATCGGCATCGTACCCAAACCTTGCATACTGCCCAAACTCCTCTGCGCCGGGGCTGTATCCTTTGGCATACATGCTGGCTTTTGTTGGCGGCTGCAGCTGTGCCTTGGGGTGGATGACACACACCTGTATGCAGAGTGTAGTTGATCATGGGGGTTTCAATGTAGAATGTCACTGCTGTGATACACAGACTTGTATACAGTGTAACTGATTGTGGGGGTTTGGTGCAGCATTTCACGGTCGTGATGCCTTGTGAAGGCTCTATGCTGTTTGAAAAATAACAGGTAACACCCCTTTCAGACAAACAAAAGAGCTTTGGTACAAGGATGGTACAAAGAACAGTGTCTTATAGAACTTCTTGAAGGCATAAGCAAGGAGAGCTTTGGGGTGAGCCAGTGATGCAGTGCCATCCATCTGCTGTCGTAGCTTGTGGCTGTGCGGCAGAATGTGCAAAAGTCCCTGCAGGTTGCATTTGCTGGCGAATATACAAGATGCAGGTGAAGTCCTCATGCAAACTCTGCAACAGCACAACATGCAAGCATTTGCCATTGGCCAACATCTCTGTTTCTGTGGTGCATTTGTACCAGTGCATCTTTCAGCTGCATATGGTTGCTTACAGCACTGTAGCCAGTCTGCACATCATCATGTCTTGCGCTCAATGCCACAGGTTTCCACAGTGATCTCATGAAGCACAGCAATGTGACAATACCTCGTCTATGATGGCGACCTTCTCTGATGGGTGTCCCAGCAAAAATGGCCAGAGCCAGTCCAAACCCCACCCTGCAGTACAATCATGTGTGAACATGGCGTTGTCTGCCTGCCAAGTCGCCAGCACGACTACTATGTATATACCTCTGTTGAGTGTGTACGACGTGGCATGCTGGCACAAGCAGAGTTATACATTAGTTCTATATAAGAATATTTATTGTATTATAGTGAACAGTTACTACTCTATAGAACAATTGTCCCGACAAATCAACTCAGCGTCAGATTCCGCCCCCCTACTACGATAGCTCTATGTTATTATCTATGTTGCACTAAAGCTAGTTGTTGATCTTTGGTATTATCAATGGCAAAGAACACAGTTGTCGATGTGCTATGCAGGACAAAGGGGCAAACAGTGTGCGCTCTGTGTAAGACACTGCACAAGTGCTTCTCAGCCCTTCTGCAGCAGCCCTCATTGTGGTTCACATGCACAGCAGCATGCACTTCCGTCGCCTGCAAACTGTTGTTTGCGACAAGAAAACTGCAAAGCAAGACTGCCTGCAACATATTTTGTCCCTGGAAATATGCCGAGCAATGACTGCAGTGATGCTTAGAACGGTGCAAACACCGCTTCTTCTGAGCATTGGGGCTTAGACCTTGTTTCTTCAGACAGATGCACAGGCAAGCCTTACAGATCAGCTGCTGGTTATCTAGCTGTCCAGCAAAGGTCTGTTTCCACATGCCAATGGTCTCACAACATGGCCCACTCATGCCAGTCAAGGTCTCACAGCTCACCTGTTTCAGCATGAGACATGGTGCTGATGACCGTGCTGTTGAACACTGACATGCTGAAGAGAGGCACCATGATCTCTACAAAGTTGGTGTAGCGCAGCACAGTTGTTGGCCCCTTAACCATATCCCAGGATGCGGTGTGGCTCTCCAGCCAGGAACACAGCACAGGCTGTGAAAGCAGCAAGCCGTGCTGGGCATGGATGTTGAAGACGCTGTTGATAGTCGCTGTGGTCTGGAGGATGTCGTCATCTGGGACGTAGACCATGCTGTAGCGGTGCTGGTACTCATTCTGCCAGGCTGTGGACTGTGTGAAGCCATACACCAGGAGCCACTTTGCGCCTTTGTTGATTTCGACGTGGACACAATCAGGACAGCCGTACTGGGTTTGATTCCCGCTGTAGATGACAGCTAGGTCCCAGTTTGCATCCTGGAAATCTGCCATCCACCTGAGCAGGCATACGATTGTTGTGAGTACGACGTGTTACAGCAGGCATGCAATCATTGTGAATGGTTGCTTGTGCATAGCAGCAATTTGAAATACTCTACTGGGGTGTGCAAAGTGGGGTGCAATGGGGAAAGTTGCAGCCACTGTGTTGCTGACTGGCAGCAGTGCAGTGACCTGAAGTCTTTGTTGCTGCCACAGTGCCGTCATTGCGCTGCTATGTAGGACAGCAGCAGAACTTGGTGAAGTAGTAAGACCAACGGACACCAAGCTACAACAAAGAGCAGACACAACGGTGCAGAACAATGCACTAACACAGGCTGAGTTTCACATAGCAGACAATATTGCACAAGGCAGCAGCAGGCATCACCTTGAATGCATTGATGTGTCCCCAACAACGGCAATGACCAGATTTGTTCTTTGACCAGGTTTGACACCTGGAAATACATGCAAGCACCTCAGTTTCATACATTGTGGCACTGGCAACCAAATGGCAAGCACAGCCCTGCAACCACCTTAAAATGCCAAGCTGCACTGAGCGGTGCTCAGTAACACTGAGTGAAGCTCAATGGCACAGATACAAAACTCATGAGCAGATGCTGGGCTGAGTTGGCATTGGGCAAAGAGCTTTGGCCAAAGTGCAGAAGTTTTCGCAACAAAAGTATAGTGAGTACGGCGTCTTACCAAAGTTGAGGGACTGCAATATGGTAGATTGTGGATGTGTTGGCTCTGGGAGCAATGTCAAGCGAGTCTGCAACTCAAATACCTGCACAACATGGTGTTGTGCAGCATGTGTCAACACCCAACAGCATGCAGCTTATGTTGCACAGCAAGGGCCGCCTGGACCTGGGTAGGAATATGTTACGGATGGTGTGTGAATTCTAGGGTATGCATGGACATGTCTGCATAGCGTTGACAACCTGCAATGGGGAGTTGGTGGTGGTGGATGTCGTGACTGATGGCATGCAATTGCTCCTGCAAGATGTGCCCCAAGAATGCAGGGTTTGATTGCGGGATTCACACCACAAATTGGTCCCAAAAACATGACTGCCTGTGCGATCAGGGAGAGGTCTGCCACGTCAATTTCAAGCAGTCTCGATGAATAAATGTTGCACTGCTGGAATGATGTGTGTTGCCATGGTGCATGCCAGCTGCCTCTTCGGTCAAAAAGGAATTCAGTGCTGAGTCTCTGCCAGTGATTTAGAATCTCAGGCAAATTGTCAACAACATGTGAGCCTACCCCAGAAGTTATGAGGCCCAACATCAAGCATGCCGGCAGAACAGCTTGTAGCCACAGAGGGGGTTCTTGGAAGCAGCGCCTTGCAAGAGTGACAGACCTTGCTATTCCCATATTGTTGATCCACCTAACAGACAAACTGCTGTGTAATGAGACGGCAAGGTCATCAAGTCAGCTCATGAGTGACAAACAATGCCAAAAGGTGGACAGTGCAAATATTGTCTGCTAGACCTTTGGGAACTTGCCTGGTCAATAGATCAGTCTTCTGGGGTTCCTTGTGCATTTTCTTTTGCCCAGTTAGACAATTTGTATTGCTTCCAAATGCTTCATTCCTACGCAGCTAGCTGGCCAGCGCGTAGCCTGATCGTTAGCTGACGTATAGGCTGCAGTGTGATCATGGCTGTCCGACAAAGCTGCACAGTGCTTTATATAGATAGCGATGTTGTGCATACAAGGCTGCCGGCCAGAAGAGACGTGGTTCAAGCTGAGATTCGCGATCTGACCCGGAAGGCTGTCGTCTCAACACACATAGGGTGCTTGAGCTGCCAGGACTTTCCAAAGGTGTTCTGAATGGCCCGTTGTCCTGACAAGTTGTGGTATATCGAATCATACAAGGACAAACATAGCAGAGAAGCGACCGGTACGTGCGGCTATCGGCACTGTGTATATCCGGCAGAGCTTTTTCGACTGCTGCCACAGCAATCCAATGGCGAAATCAGATGGAACCTGTTTGGACTTCAATTGGCCTTCAATCGCCTTGCTGCTCTTGACAAAAACCGCAGCTGCGCTGGAAGCTGTTTGCTCCATTGCATGACAGAATGGACCTCTGATACACAATCCGTTTCATGAGTTTGGCAAACATCCGATATCGATGTCACGCACGACCAAAGCTGTACAGTCGTACATGTATGCACATGGGTGCTGCAGTGGAAGCCATCAATCAGGACACAGAAAGGTTGCACATGGCTATTGCCTGAAATGACAAAGAGGTAATACTAGGCTTCGCAGAAAAGCACAGTCACGCACTGAACATGAAGCTTCATGTATACACATGTTGGACATCCATAATGCTCAGCTTCCTTGAGCTGGGTGATCATCTACAGCTACAGGTAGTTTCTTACGCAATAAGACTCACACACACTCCTGCACCGAAAACCTTGAACTCACGTAACTGCTGCTTCTTATTCTCTCTCTCTCTCTTTCACTTTGAGGACAGTACACAGTGGGTGTTCAACAGATCTGTTCTCAGTGCTTAGCTGCTTGCATGAGCTCATCATCCACCTCCATTTTGAGGTCTCTGCTCATGACTTCTGACACCACCTGCGGCAACAAGTTATGCAACATACTTGATTGGAAGCTTTGTAGGACACTATATGCATGCAACCCCAGGATGATCATATGAATGTGACCACACAATATTCATTGCATGTGACAAGAGGAGCTTTCACATATGGATATCATGTACTTGACTTGCAGCAAACAACCATGCATGCTACTGCACAGCACAAGCACATCACAGAAGTTGACAAGGTCTGAAATTCCTGCCAACAAGCTTGTTGCTGAGAGAATGAGCAACTCTGACTGTACGCCCAGGTGTGCAGCAGGGACACTCACGGTTTAGGGAAGGTCTCGGAGGGGGAAGGGGGGGAGGGGGGGGGGGGATACAATGAGCCCCCAGCTACATACCTTTCCTGACAAATAGAGGCAGTGCGACAAACAGGCAGAGAGCTCACCCTGAGAGGCTCAGCTTTCTCATGAATCACTCTGAAGATGCCATCAATGATGGGACAGTCCACATTCAGCTTCTTCGCTAACTTTGCAGCCGCACTGCATTGACACACAGGATCTACAATCAGTACAGCATGCACAATCACACAGACCATGCCATGACACAGGGATGTGCTTGTCCATCTCGTGACAACATTCACATGCTGCACAGCTCTGACATGCTCTTTCAGCACAACTTTGAGACGCTGTTCCCTATGTAAGAGTGCCACCAACAATCTAGAGTGGAGCATGCACGTGGCTGGTTCTACACATACACAAAGGGAGCAGACAGTGATGATGGATGCGTTGGCAGACGGCCTGCGGTGAGAGCATTCTGTGCATTGCTTGCACAGTACCTGCTTGTGAGCACACCCTCAGCCACAGTGTTGGTACTCTTGATGATGTCTTCAAGCTTCTCACCCTTGCCAATGCGCAGGCCTACTGTTCTGTTCCTGCTAGCATCACCTGCAGCAGGGTCAAGCAAACCATTGCAACCTCCTGCTGCATATCTTGCCATGATTTGTTGGACTTATGCTGATGTTTGAGCCCAAATGCTGTTGTAACAACAAACCCTCATGCAGCTTGGGTGCATGCAGCTTGCTTATGCTTTAGCTCTTTGCTCACCAAGTACAAAGCCCAATACTGGCACGGCAGCCTTTTACCCCTCGGTCAAGTTACTTTCTGCCACGCATTGCAGAGGCAGTGAAGTCATCTTCAGCTTGTCTGACAGTCATTCATGCACGCTGGGTTGTGGAGCATACCCGTGCATGTGAGGACCAAATCACCCATGCCCGCCAGACCCCCCATGGTCATGGGGTGGGCCCCACTGGCCACTGCCAATCGAGTGATCTCCACTAGGCCTCGTGTGATCAGAGCTGCCCTTGCATTGTTTCCAAAGCCTAGGCCATCTGATATGCCACAGGCAATGGCCAGCACATTCTTGAGGGCGCCCCCCATCTCAACACCTGAACCAGTGTCACTACCATGAGCTCAAATAGCCACAGCTTGCGTGAAGTTTTTTCATTGCAAACTTCAACCCTGTAGACAGCAGCCACATGCAGTCTGGCTTCTAAAGTCTGCCCTGCTCCCCTTACCACACTCCCCTCAGTCACTGACTCACCCACCAGGGTGATTTAGCCCGCAAGACTTCCGTGCGGGGTAGTGTCTGCCCCTTGAGTCGGCTTTGACAGGTTGCAGGCAACCCGTCACTATTATTTGTGCCTGACTGTTGCGCTTGATACAGTGCTGCCCGGAAGCTAGCCCTCAGGAAAGCTACGAGCAAGTGCGGGCATCCCCCAGCTTTTTTGGGGGCCCCTGTACTTCCCTGTCTCCCACTCACTCACTCACTCACTCACTCACTCTCCCACTCACTCACTCACTCACTCACTCACTCGCTCACTCACTCGATGGAAAGCACACAGCAGGGGATCACAATCAGTAAGATTGCATGAAGGTCATACCTTCTACATCATTTGTACGGTAACATCTGAATCGGGAGTTAGAAAGCAGCATCTGCGCTCTGCCGGCAGCTTGTTCATTGGCGCTGGCAATTGTGACCACTGTGGGTTGTCCAGCTGCCACTTCTGCTGCAAAGGAGGGGCCACTCAGGTACGCTAGATTCTTGGTTGTCTCTGATGGCAGGACTCTGGACAGAATGTGCTGGGGTGTCTCCAGCGTGTCGTTCAATATGCCTTTTGTACAGGACACCAGGATCTGCACAAGCAAGGCGAGCATGCAAGGACAGCCATCTGAGGAGTTGTACATTTATACTGCGGACAGAGCTTGCTGCATGGACTGTCATCATCCGATGCATGCTTGTGCCCGACAGGACATGGAGTTCTCTGGCACTCATTGTCAATGTGACGATGGCAATGGTGCCATTTTTGCATGGCATGGAGGAAGCATTTTGAGCAGAAGGTCATGAATTGGATCAATGATTGGTGCCAGGGCATTTGCCTGATGCACCTAAATCCATGATTCTGTGACATGTGCGCTTGCACTATCCAAGCACATGTTGCTGGGGCTGAGGCATACTTGATCGGGTCTGAGCTGATCCCTAATGCCTTTGATAGTGGCTGCCACAAATGGAGTGGGGATGACCATCAGCAGCAGCTCTGCATGCTTGACAACCTCAGCCATATCAGAGCTGGCTCTCAGCCCATCTGGCGCCTTGTAACCCTGCAGCATCAAATTTGGGTCTTTTCTGCCTGGCATACCTGTGTAACCTCTAATGAAACCAAGAGTCAGGGCACAGCATCTAGCAGTCTACAGTTTGACCTGCATGCATGAATGCAGCTGTTACAGCTGCAAATGCGTGTTGAACACAGATGCAGACAAAGAAGGCTCAGCTTGCAACCCAGTCAAGCTGGGGATGAAAGTGTACCTTGAGGAACATGCTGTTCTCCTGATCTGGGCCATTGATGCCTTCCACGACCTCCTTTTCTCGCGCCCATAGCATCGTGTTGTGCCCTTTTCTGACACAGTGGAAGGCCAGCGCAGTACCCCATGCTCCGCCACCTAGCACACCGACTGTAGTGCCTTCTTGGCTTAGTTTGAGACCGTTTTGGCCTGCCATATCGGCTTGCAAACCGACTATTGAATTTATCGCTGCCGATCAGCGCGATTTACAAGCAAGCAGGCGACACTACCGTTGATCAGCTCAATCAGCTGCCCTCTGTTGTGCTTCGGCAGCGACGATATGAGCTCGTGCGTGGCTGTGAAGACTTGAGCAGCAGCAGTTACTCAGCTCTGTATCAGCGGAGCGTAAAAAAGATCAGAAGAGTCTGACACAATAATGGCCGGTCGGTCAAAGCTCCCGTTCATCGACCGGCAATGCTGAGTCGAGGACACAAACGAATGAGGTCAATTCACTGCAGTAACGACAGGGGGGAGGCTCTTACCCCTGCAGCCCCATAGCAAACTGGGGACCCTTTGACAGGGTGACCCCGCTTCTGGCTGCACCCTTCATACCCTATGAAAAAGATACATGCGCTATGAAAGGCAGTGAAAGCCATACTCCTACGAAAAGCACGCACACCTAGAGGGGCAAAATGCAGTAGCTAATTTGAGTGTCTCAAAATCAGAAAGGCCATGCATGATACTGTTTGTAACAAATGTGTTGCACTATATGCCATCAGCCACATGCTCTAACTCCTGCAAAACCCTATGTGTCAAGGCTGTCCCATTTGCCACCTTCGGAAAAGCCTAGAATGTTGATTGCAGCACTGATGAGCATATACAACTAGGGGTGAAACTACTGAGGACTGGGTGTGTATCTCGTAACGCTTGCTCACAGCACCGACGCCAACGTGCTCGCCCAAGTCAATCGCTGTTTCATTCAGCGGGACTCTTCACAGATCCGCGTAGTCTTCTTGTCAAACCGCGAAGCGAAGCACGGACGTGAGGTCGTCAGCAGCATGAGGTCGATCAGTTCTAGCCATATCAACAGGCCGTGTCTGCAAGACAAAGGCTCAAATCAGGTGTATATACCCTCAAGGAGACTGGTGCCGCACCTCAAGCATCGCACCAAGTTGACGCGCATCCAGTCAACCAGTGCGAGTCAGGTGGCCACCCAAACGGTGACGCGATTTAGTCGAAATGATACTAAGTCAGTTCACAAGAGCCTAGAAACGCTGACACAGGTCAGTCTGCTGTACGTGCGTGCGTTATTGCAACCCTGTACATGATCTGGTTGCTCTTGTTCACCACATGCCTGTGTGCACAGCTTAGGCGATCCTGAATGATCCATCTATCTCCGGGTGACGAAGTCAGCACTGATGACCTCAAACAACATATCCAACAGCAGCTTGACCAAGCAAATGCAGCTGACCTGCTGTTCCATGTGGACGATTTTGCAGCGGCTGCTTGGTGCTACAAAGTTCCTGAAGAGCTGGTGAGACACAAGCAGCACCAGCACATTGCAAACCTGCGTGTTCACCTCGACTTGCTCAGCTCATTGCTGCACGGCATATATATTGAAGAAAACGGTGTCCTTGCAGCCGCTGAAAGAAGTGAACCAGGAGCCGGCAGCAATGTCAGATAGCACAGTGAAAGACAAATTCACAGAGCTGGCCAAGGCTCTGTCAGAGCAGCTAGTGGATTTCTTGATGGTGTGCAATTACCAGCATACAGTTTGCTTTGATGCTTTACCAATTTACACTCAGTGCAGCACCTGAACTATGTACTGCTGGCTCATGTGTTTTGTGCCAGATCAGATGTGTCGGTTCTGCACATCATACATTTGATTACTCACGCTCCTTTGTGTGTTTGCAACTTCTCAAGCGTTCCTTCAGTGACAACCACGCAAAGCCAAAGCACCATACTGAGCATAATGAAGCATGTTACAGATCCCAGCACTGCATCATACAATGCAGTTTTGTCATGTTTGCAGGCACATGGCACCTGCATCAAGATTTCCTTCATTGGTACTCAGCCTGAGAGGCAAGGACAGGGGCTGGGAGGACAGCTACTTAGAGCGGTAAGCAGGCAAGGCGTCCGGCGTAAACAAACTTGGATCTGCTGCCGGTGGTTGATTCTGCTGTTCTGCATGCTGTGCAACCTCTTCAAAATTGCATCCTAAATGTCTGCATGCTGTGCTCTTCTGTACTTGCACCCCTGCTTGAGAATGTATGCCACACCATACTTTGCTTTGCTTTGCTGCTCTGACATCGTTGCCACGAGTAGGCACAACACTCTGTATAGCTCATTGCAAAGTGTCTACAAAACTGACAGGCTTGGATCTGCTGCAGATTAACAAAGTGGCAGATGCTGAGCAGCAATGGGTGTACATAGAGGCATCAAGTGAGAGGGGAACGCATTTGTATCTCAGAAATGGCTTTCAGATAGTCAAGGAAGCTAAAATGCAACCTGATGCACCTACAATCTATTGCATGGGGCGGCCACCCAAGCCAGATGTGCCATCAGATGTTTGACAGGACTAGATAGTGTCGTTGTTTGCCTTGCAAGCTGTTTCGCTTGGATGGGTCCTTGTAAGCTGCTAATTTACAAACCCAGGCATAAGCAAGTGTCACACAGCATTTAGAGAGCTACTCTTGCACAGCTTCTGTAGGCATATGAAGTAAACATTTTGTGGAGTAAAATCTGATTCCTTTATGCACTTGGTAAGTAGCATAAGTATGCTGCCCTTGATCTTTGTTGTTGGCACGTCAGTCTGATTGGGTTGCAGACTATGTTTCACTGATTTATTCAACAGGCAAGCATACCTCTCTATACAAGGACTGCAAGATTGTGCATGCATACAGTTTCCAACCTGTCTGCCCTTGAAGTAAAGGTGCGTTTCATCTGCATGTGCACACCTTCCTTGATAGATGAGATCTCACAAATTCGTCCCCACGGGTGCACTGATTTGCAGAGCCCGGTTAAATGCCTGGATCATAGATATTGTGGCAGATACAGTGCATGTGCACACCTTGCGCAGTGCGATTGTGTATTGTTGCATAGTGTCACGTCCTGTGCTTGCGGCGTGTCCCTGATCACGACTATGCTGTATGTAACGGAGTTGATACACACTCACAGCTAGCACTGGAACCAGGCTCGCATATGAGCATGTAGCTTGGGATGTCATAGCATAGATGATGCTTACAGTGGTTTACTCTGCCTCCAAACCGTCCTGGACATACTGCTCGTGCAAACTGGATGCTGATTCATTATCAGCAAGGTACACTTTGACTGCTGGACAGTGCCTGGACAAACTGCAAAGCAATATGCACAAAAGATGATTGAGGTAGCAGACTGCGAGGACATTCAAGATGAGGCAGCTGCAGCCACTATGACAGCTGAAGAGAACAATGAGCAAGCTGCAAGTGGTAGTGACACCAGCAGCAGTATTGACAGTGATGACAACAACAACTAGCTAGTCCGCAGCGCAGTGTTTGAGCCAGTACCGTTGTCTTTTGCTGATCAATACAACAGGCATCATGACTGTCACTGTTTGATGCGTCCATATGGTTGCCTGAAAGAACAATATCTGATAAAGATGCAGGCAATATTGATACCTAGCAGTGTTCCAACTGCAGATTGTAAATCATGTAAATCAATCCTGCACAATTTGGCAAAAGCTGGCAAATAGTTTGCCGACAATCATCAGGCAACCCTTTTGCCAGTGCAATGAGTGTTGGCAAAGTACTGCAATCAAGTTGCCGCCAATCTTCGACAATCTCTGGCAAGCGTATTCTTTGCCGATTTGCACTATACCTTTTGCCGGCAAAAGGGGGTTTGCCACACTTGCCACAACACTGAGGCAGGTGGCAAAGTCGGCGGCAAACGCCTGGCAACCTTATTCTGCACTGGGATAGCCTGCAAAGTAATGGCGAAGTTGCACCCCTGAATTTGTAGTGATGTGATTTTTCAAGTGCAGCAGATTTCTTGCTGGTTGTGCAGTGAAAGCCCTTCCCTGCTGAGTGACCTCAACTGCAACTCATGCTTTTGCATAGGTGTTGCCAATTGGAATGGCATAAGGTCATCTTGACACATCACACCAATCAACAGGTTTCTGTTCTCTGAGTCAGCAAATGAAAGGCTAATGGTACACGATGCTGTGAGCTGGTGTGGTGATTATGTCAGGGGATGGCGGTGGTAGTATAACTCCGTGACTCTGTGACGTTCTATGCATGTCTTTGGGCAAACATGACAGACACATGGCAAGAATACATTAATCAATATTGTGCCGCCCAGATCAGGTGCAGGTACCTCGCTTGTACACTTAGATCTAATGCAGAGGTCTTGCCTTCTTTACCATCTGCAGCACCTCAACTGGGGTTCTTGGCTTTGTCACTCCTACTCAGTTCAGCCGCTTCCCTAGCAGTCTCTGTACAGATGTGCATGGCTCTGTACACACGTGCGTGGCTCTTTGCTAGTCTTTTTTGTCAGCACTGCTGTGCTGATTGTCATTAGAGTATGACCATTGGAAGCTTAAGGCTGTGCAATGATTGTCGTTGTGCAACCATTATGGTTTGCAACCCAGCGGCATGATTGTAGATGCCATCCACACGGTTGGTTGGGTTGACTGGCTTGCTGCCAGAGCTATTGGGCTCCACAGGCGTTGGACACACATCCTGGACAACAGGCACAGTGAGATCACATCCAACTTTTGCGCCTCTTGTGTGTTCTCAGCTTTGTGCACATGTGTGTCACAAATTGCTGTGCACAGATCTGTCTAGAGTCCAGCAAAGTAGGGTAAGCATGTCTGTCAAGCAAACAGAGGGCAGTGCAACACGGACTGTCAAAAAGTCGGTTCTGAGAACGATGCATACCAGAAGCCATGCCTGAATCTGTAGTCACGAACGCTGGCCAGTCTAAGAAACAGTATCGAGAAGACAAAAGCACGTGCTTCACCCTTTTTCATTCACATCCAGCGAGTCTTTTTTTAGAAGTCCTAAATTGGGACGATTTGGGTCACTAGAAACCGGGTCACTGCAGCGTCATCCACACCACCATCCTGTGGCAATCAGCGCAGCATGTGCAATGAGACCAAGCAGATACATGAGCTGAAGAAGCAATGAGCTGCACATGCCAACGAGCGCAGCAAGTGAACTATCAGCAGATGCTTCATCAATTATGAAATGTGCTGTCTGCCCACAGGAGCAACACTGCACTGTCACAGATGACCAGCAAACAGATCCTTAAAGGTCAGACCCTTGAAGAAAGTTTTCATCTCTCATCAAAGATATGCAAATCACCCATTCCATCATGCATGATGATGATCACTGGGAAGTCCGAATTCTTTTGCTGCTCCGAAACCAGGTGCTGTTTGCACTTTGATTCTTTCAATGATTGCGCCGTGTTCCGCATTGCTGCGCACCTGTCGACGCATTGTTGGCAACAGCAGCATGCACGCACTGCGACGCCAAGTCAAAACTCAATTTGCGCCATCATCAGACTTGTTATCACACGTAACATGTCTGCAAAGCAGCACCTGCTTATCCGGGTTTGCCGTTATTTCCTAGACAGTGATGTCTTAGACGCTGATCTATTTGAGTTGTGCAGTGCGCGCAGCCGCTCACGCTGCTGCTAATACCCACATCTCCTTTGTGTAAAGCATGTTCAGTAGAAGCAGGTTTTTGGGAGGCCAGCCAGACAGCTTCAGAATGTCGCTGGCATATCAAGTCAGCTGTTCTGGCGTGCCTTTGTCATCCGCCTTCCCCGGATCTCCGATGGCCCCTCGCCTTCAGCGCGCTCTTTCCATGCAGCCCAGTATTGATCTTCCTGTCATAGACACTTCTGATGCTGCATCGGTCGCTGGACAGCACCGCTACGAGCTCGCCGAAGTGGAGTGGACTTCGGATGACTCTACCGACGCTGTTCAGAGAAAGCTGCACCGAGCCAGCGTCAATCCTGACCTGGTGAACGAATATGTGCAAGTCCACATCCAAAGCGTCAGTCCAGACGTCCCTGGTGGCTTCATCAAGGCAGCTGCGCCCCAGGATATCGTCGAAGTCCAGCTAGCTGTTCAGCAGACCCCTCCCCAGCTCAGAAGGCTTGAGCTTGTCAAGCTGTCCTCCACAGGCGTCGTAGATGCCACCCTGCTCTCGGACATGCTGCAATACTGTGACTTGGAGGGCCTTACACGGCTTCGTTTCTCTGAGGGCATGCTGCGGCTATGGGAGGATGATCTCATCAATAGGCTCACGGCCCTGAGATCATTGAATCTTAGTAGCTGTGGACTGTTTGCTCTGCCCTCAGACATAGGCAGACTCGCAGCCCTCCGAGAGCTGAGGCTCAGTGATAACAGGCTGATAGCACTACCAAAGGAAGTTGGGCAGCTCATGCATCTGCGACGACTAGTGGCTGACAACAATATGCTGACAGCCATTCCAGGTAATCTTTCTGCATAGCACATGCGCATCATGTTTACATGATGCCTCTATGTATCATGCACATGTTGCAATTTTCATGCAAAGCTAGACGCAATTGTAGACTGTTTTTGTCCAGCTTGGCTGCGGTCTTGTGGATCACTGCTTCTGCATGCCGACACTGCATCTGCCTTGGCCTTCTTTACGGTCACTTAGCCTGCCCTTGAGCATGCAAGATACTCAACAACTGCTGCGCTGTTCAAAGCAGCAAGCAGCCCTTTCCGACCATAACCATACCAGCCAAGGCTTGAAAAGTTGTTCCGACCTGCCATCCCAGCGAATAGCAAATTTTGTGTTCATTTAGTACCCATCCAGTCTGGGATGTGGAGCCATTTGTGACTCATCATACATCCTGGCTTGCACAGGTGTCTGTGGTGCGCAATAACTCCAATGCACAGCAATGCACCAAGCTTTCTGTGACTTGCAGTGGAGCTGAAGCGCTGCTCAGACCTGAGAGAGGTGTCCCTGGAGTCTAACCGCCTGACCACCCCAGTCATGGACCTAAGAGCCCTTTCCAAGCTGGAGTCCCTCCAGCTGTATGGCAACCCGCTAGAGTTCCTCCCGGAGCTTTCCCCTTGCACCAACCTGCGCCATCTGTCCCTGGCCAATGTGCGCATAGCTGCCGATGAAGCATTCACCCAGTGGGATGTGGACGTCACGGCCACCAGCTACATCAGCCGAGGGAGCAAGCTGGCGCAGCTGTTTGCTCTGATCTTCAGGAGGAGCAGCTGTCAACAGCCCTTGTTGGCTGGAGCCCTAGGTAGGCTGCGGCCCATCCATGTGAGCGTGAATGAAAATATGAATCTGAATGTGAGTCTGAACGTGAATGTGTTTGTAAATGTGAATGTGAATGTGCATGAAATGTATAATACTGCTGACGCCCTGAGAGTCTGTGCGTTGCCAATACTCATGCTGCATCTCATGTACTGCATGCGTTCAAGCAAAGTGAGCCAGAACCTTGATATGACCATGGTGAAACCGTGGTGAAGTCATGGTCGCTCTACAACAAGTTGTTGGACAATGTCACTCATCACAAGAGCATGGTTTTATGCCATGCTTAGCCTGAATGTATAGTTTGCAATCAGCCGTACATTGATTGACATAGCTAAAACAGAAGAAGAAGAAAAAGAAGAAGTGGGAGAAGGAGAAGGTCAAGAATAATCAGAGTAAGCAGGAAATACAAAAAACAGAAAAAGAAAAAGAGAAGCTTGAAATCATTGCATGTTGGTGGTTTGTGCAGGGAGTATTGCAGAGGATCCTTTCAATTGTGAGGTGATCAGTCATGAGGAGGGTGCAGTGCAGCAACTCATCCTCATGGCACTCTCTGACAATGAGGTGGTGGTCGAGCAGGCATGCAAAACCATCGGTAGGTGTTGCGACGCCTTTGTGAGCCACTTTTGATGCACAACATTCTTCATTCATGCATTACACACGTGTCTTTCCCTTAGGGCCCCACACATGCAGTTCTGAGTAGCTCCCACATCCAAGGAGCGTTATGCTTGCTTGAAAAAGGTTTTGTCCGCTGGATAAAATCTGTACCTACACTTTGAGCTTATCAAATGGCACAACCAGCATCAGCACGCAGAATCTGGATGTGTAAGGCATGGGATGCTGCATCGTGCCTCATGTGCACAAGACACACAATGCAGCCAGATGTGCATGTAACATCCAGCCTTATCACAGGTGTCAGCATCTGTTCAAATGTAGATGCAACAATTAATTTATATGCAACAACTAGTTCAGCTGTGCATCAGACCAGATGTTTGCAATGACAACAATGGTGACCAATAACATCACATCATCAAGTTGCAGCTTCAGTAGCTTCCAATAACTTGAGTGACCAAACCCAAGAGGATGAGCTTTTCAGATCACTCATGGTATCGAAATAGTTGATATGACAATATCACTGATATAATCGATAATTTCCAAGTATGTATATGACTTTTATTTCAAAAAAATACATACAAGCTTTATTTTTAATAATATAAATGAAATGTATATATATATATATATAGTGTGCTGGTGCAGGTCTGCTGGGGCAGCATAACACAATAGCCAGTACTGAGATCATACAGAGCGGTGTGATGGCAGCCATGCTGTCCCTCATCTGCAGTGCCAAGCACAAGAGCCAGCTGGCCGGCCTGCAGGTGCTGGCTAGCTTGGCTCTTGTCTCTGATGCAGCTGCCCAGAAGCTGATGAGTGAGCGCCTGCTGACCGCCTTGCAGGTGTGACAACACTGTGACCAAGCATACTTTTTGATGTGTGTCTGTCCGCATGGCGATCATCTTGTGTCCAAAATCATGTTTTGTTGTGGCTTGAATATCTAATTAAACATACTCCAATGTTGAAATGAGTCATACTCCAATTGAGTGATAACTGACGTGGCATGCAGTCAACAGCAGTGATTCACATACCTGCTGCTTCTCACTAGACAGGCAGCTGCCCACGTCTGCATCTGCTTGTCTTGTGGGCTTGTCCAGTTGGTCCTGGACAGTCATTTGCGTGCAATTATTCATTCATTCATCAAGCTTGTGTCTTCCCCTAGGGTTGGGCACGTATAGATCTGAGTGGCTCCCTGTATGAAGTCCTGTTTTGGCAACTAGTGCACCGACAATTGAGCACCATGCTTGTTGACAGCAGTGCAGGCGTGAACAGGTCTTAGCTGCATGAAACAGCATCCTGTGCAGTCATGTGCCAGACTTGGAAGGCTGTAGCGTACTGGTACATGTACACTCATGACTAGCTCAGGCTGACTCATAGCTCGGCAAGCAATGTGAGCAGAGTGCAAGGTGTCGTTTTGCATTTACAGACTTCCATTTACATTACTCTGTGTTTCAACTCTGCATGCTGTGTGCAAACAAAAGTACAAACACCATGCAGCTCTGTGCTGGGCACTATGTAGTGAACCACATTGATTGTATGATGATTGTATAACGATTGTGACCTAGTCAAAAGAAAGCTCTGTCTGTCGTGCCATCACTGAAAGCTGTTGTATAGTAGATATTGATATTTTGCGCTTGTATGGATATAAGGAGGGAGCTGACTTGCATCACATGCACCTGATGCCCGTTGGCTACGCCTGCGTTTGAACTTTGTTTTGTGAATACATCATGACTAATGGAGGTGTCCATTTCAGTTGCTTGTTAGGAGAACATCTGTCCTGCATCATCATGACTCTGTCTTGTGCATGGACAGACTCCAGTCATTTGGAGGCCTTCTCGGGTCCCCCAAAAATGCTACACGCCACACTTTTGGGTGGAGCACTCTTTTCCTGATTTTTCCCTTTCTTTTCTTTTTCCCCTGTCTTTTCCTTTGCTGTTGCCCCCCTTTTTTGTGTTGATGTCGTGTGCATGAAGACAACCAGTGTGCCTGTGCAGTGTAGGAGCTGATACGCAGCGGCGCTGATGATGTGAAGAGCAAGGCGCTGCAGGCTGCCGGGAATCTAGCCTTCTGCCATGAGAACCGCAGCCTTCTTCTTCAGGCAGAGGGCTTCAAAGAGGTCATGGTCAGGATGGCAGATCAGGGCGCTGTCGTGAAGCATGAAGTGCGCATGAGCGCTATCAGAGCCCTAGCAATCCTAGGTGAGCTGCGTTTTCCTGACAGGAACACAAGTGATGGTCAGGATTGCAGGTTCAGGCGCTGTCGTGAAGCATGAAGTGCGCATGAGCGCTATTAGAGCCCTAGCAATCCTAGGTGAGCTGTCTCTGCAGTACTGATATGGGACCAACCAGTGATCAGAACAGCAGATCAAGGCAGATGGGTACAACACCAAGCGCACACAAGTGAATCAGAGCCCTAGTGGTCCTTGGTGAGCTGTCTCTGCAGTACTGACAAAAGAAATTCAGTGACCGGAACAGGTTCTGATCAAACTGTCAGCTCAAAAGTGCAATGCAGTATGGGCGCTGTCAGAGCCTCAGCAGAGCTACACATCATCTGCAGAAGGGTGGTTGTCACACATCCACTTGTGCAAACTTGTGTGGCTTGCATGGCAGCTTACCCACTTGAGGTGACGAGTTCAATTCTCCATCTGAACACTGGAATACTCGTTGTCACCACGATGTAGTCCTAGATAAACACCTGGTAACATTGGGTGTGGCATAACGGCAGAAAAAATGACATACCAAGGCATCGTCTTGCTGTTTTTGGTAGAGTATGTGTAAGAGTATGGTAGAGTATGTAAGAGTATGTGCTGTGGGTTTTGAGAGTGCAGTATCTCTGTACCACCGACAGAAACACACCTTTGACAAATTGTAGTAGGTGTGTCATCTCACCTTGTACAAAGACAGAGAGGACAGTAACAGGTATCACACACACACACACACACACACACA
>JAABUP010005137.1_pt1 | contig 20420 bp, 16 predicted proteins | sample 5559201 | NCBI WGS metagenome assembly JAABUP01 (sample SAMN10711887, study PRJNA513373) | rock metagenome | isolation source: Antarctica rocks | place: Antarctica
ACTCCTTTTGTGATCTGAGCATGCTGCAAGATAGTGCCTTTCAGTGGCTTTGGACTATTTCCTGGCTGGGCCATACATTTGATGACCACCGGCCGCCGCTTACCAATGTCTAGAGGCGTCCGAGAGAGCAAAGACAGAGAGGGGGGGGTTCTTCATTGATCGCTGATCGGTCAAGAAGACGTGCAGTATGCCTGCTCACCATCTTCACCTATCTCCGATAATCGTAACGCAGTGCATACCAGATTCACTGCGCCACCAAAACGAGCCATCTCAGCGGGACAAGTGCCTCGGAGTCAAGAATGAGGTGGCCAAAACAGCCAGGATAGACCGAGCCTGGGCCAATTAGCGATAGAAAATGAACATGACGAATCTGCTCAAACAGTCCAAGACCAAAGTAGTGCAGTGTTCATTCAACACGCCTTCTTCCAAAATGTCAGCTTCTAAAAAAGCGTGAGTTGTTGGATTGTAGGCGTGCTCTTGGCCCCATTTTTCTGGCGCCAATTTGCCTTGTAGAGACCCGTCAGAGAACGCACACGCAAGTTGTAAGGCTCGCTTATAATAAAGAGGGTTTTAACCAGATAGGAGCATACTCTTGATGCTAGTATGGACATCAATTCGCAAGTGGTTATAACTATGCATAAAGGAAATTGCCGCCATGCAACGATCGTAAGACCTCGATCTCTTTCACAAAAACCTCCTATGCCTCTCCACCCTCTCGTCTACCCTTTACCCACAACGCCGAATTTTTGCCGCCAGTAGGTGCAACCAAATATGCCGAAGCGACCGGTGGGGTATGTAAACAGAACTAAGAGAAAATGCCAATTAGGAAAGTAGCACCGCCTGACCGTAACGAATGCAGAATTTTCATGATCCGAAAATTTGGAACAGGCTCCATTCATCATTTGCATAGAATACGTAATGCATTATCATGTGCCGATGTCTCGTGACTAGAAACCCTCAAGAGCGGGCTTGCAAAGCTGGATCTCACGGACCCATTCTGATTTGAGCACCTTCGAGGCTGTGAGACGACGTGTTGGACTTGGGTCAGGGTCAAGAATGGAGTAGATGACATTTCGACAACGACGCTAAGAACATTGTCAGTATAGTTCACGGATGTTCAGGCATGCAACAGACTTACCCTGTGTAACGTCTCGATGGGACCGTACCCATCGTCCCCTCTTCTCCCCTCAATGTAGCGGTCAAAGAATTCATCCTCGTCCCTCTTCGCAACCCGCCAGAGGTGCCTTCCAGTCCTCATAGCCATGTAAATCACGCCCGTAGCCCACACGTCGACAGCTCTGGGATCAAATTCTTTGTCTGTATACTCTTCAGGAGCGATGTAGGGCGCCGAGCCGCAAAGGCCAGCAGTCATGTGGGCTTCCTTTTCCCAAGCCATACGAAAGCATTCACCATTGCCGAAGTCGGTGATCTTCAACGAGCCGTGTGTAGTAAGTAGCAAATTCTCTGGTTTGAGATCGCGATGAGCGACACCCATTTCATGCAAGTATTCTACACCGCACATGAGCTGCTTGAAGTAGCAGTCTGCCTCTTGGACTTCGAGCTTCCCGGCTGCAAGGACCAGTGTGTAGAGGTCTCCACCGGCGCAGTATTCCATCACTTCACAGTAATCGCCTTTAGCATCTTGTAGAAGGTCAAGGGTGTGAATGACGTTTGGGTGGCGTAGTGAAGATGAGATGCAGAATTCAGACGTGAGACGTTTTTGATACTTCTTGGGCGACTCCTGGGCTCTTCTCCGAAACTCTTTGACGGCATAAAGTTGCTCTGTCTTGTTGTCTTTAGGGTCGGTTTTGTGGGATATTCTGACGATTCCGAAAGCTCCGCGACCTACAATTTCTTGACATTTGCCATATTTCTGTACCAGGGTCGCAGTAGCGTTAGGCCCTCCCTTCTTGTCAGAAGCCAGTCTTTCGCGCTCGGTTTTCAGTTGATCCACCCATGTCGACATGAGTGATAATTGCTGGTGCTCATCTTGGTTATGGTCGTCCTTTTTCTTGCCACCGAGCATGTCGCGCAGCATGTCGGACAGCTTTTCTTGCCTCTTGGCGCTTTTGAGAGTATGCAGGTGAGTGCCATCTGGCAGAGCCTCAAATCTTTTGTATTGCTGGGCGTGTTCAGCGTCTCTTGATTCCCTCTTGACGTTTGTAACGCTGGCTCTTCCGTCAGAGTCGGCACCAGAAGGTGGCCTTTTGTCGGAAGTCGATTGCCGCCTTGATGGGGGCTTTGGCGTCCACGAGCCTATGCCTTTGTTGCTGCTGTCGGTGTCAGACGCCCCGCTCTCGCGACCGTCTCTGCTGTCGTTCTCTTTGAGCACCTTCGCCTGTGAAAACATTCGCGTAAGGCGATTTGTTATCGTCGGTCTCTTAGCGGTCGGGAGGGGATCCACAGCATTTGCGGGCGCTGTGACACCATTCGGTAACGCCACAGGCTCTTCCGGTATGGCGGGTTGGGGGAAAGCGAGCTTTCCATCTTGGGAGTGTAGAGTGGAAGTAGAGTTCGAAGGCGAGGGTGTTGCTGGTGGACGAGGAGGCAATGTGCTTGTCATACCTGGGCTCGGTCTGTGAAATGTATTGGTTTGTTGGTGAGGTTGAAATGTGGGTGGACTTGCAGTCCAGGCGGGCAAAAGCCCGTTCCGCGACGCGCAAGACGCACAAAACCGAGGTGTGCCTGTGCTCGTGTTGTTGAGGAGAGAGAGGGAGGGAAGGAGGAAGTCAGGACTTTATTGTATGCTGGGTGGGCAGATTACGTGAAGGGAGGGGGTGGGGCTTTCGAGAAAGCTGATGACCAATGATGCAGAGCAAGCGAAGGCGGAGTGAGATTCGTGGATCCGGGGCAAGCCTTCCTTTTCTCCTGCGAGAAAGCCTAGAGCGAGTCAGACTGGATGGGGCTGCCGACTTAAGATGCTTACCTTACGCCCACCTCGTACTGCAGAGATTCCTGCAAATATGGACGCGACAATGAATCGATCTTTTGTGTAGCACGGAGCCGGCGAGGGGGGGGGGATTAGATGCGGTTTGAGTTTGGTGGGCGACTGTCCCTCTAAATTACCCCAGTGACTGACTAGCTGACTCGCTGAACGGCAGCCGGTGGGGCAAGTGGTTATTGATGGGTCCTGTGCAAGAATGCTGGCGCTTGATTCAGTGCCATTGTGCAAAAAGAAAGGGAGAAGAGGGAGGGGGGAATTACAAGAAGAGGTGAAGAAGTGGTGTGGCAAAGTGTGGTCTGATGGTGGAGGAACATTGGCAGATTATCAGAGGGCTAGGAGAACAATTTTATGCTGAGAAATCGCCCCATAATGCACAAGAGCAGAACAACAATCGTCATTTGTCTCCTGCCACTTGAGGCCCTTTGGTGAAGACGCTTGTCCTCGGCTACAAAGGGTTTCACTGTCTCACGAAAGAGTTTGCTGCAGCGCTACGAGCCGGGAGTTGCTACGGCGCTCTACAGCCGCTGGTCGGAGACGTCGCAGAGCTGCGTCTGATGCTACCACAAGCAGCATGGCAAACAGGCAGATCCAGCACATCAGCCTCGACACTCCTGCGTCTAAAGCAACGGCCGCTGAATTGACAAATCCGAGTACAGCAAAGTATTTGGATCTCCTTAATCCCTCATGCTACGGACACGCTTATCCGACTCCACCACAACCTCTTTCTTGCCCCCCTTGTCCGTCCTCCTGCATTGTCACGTACGATTTGCATCCTCTTCACCTCCCATTCCCTTTTCATACCTCAGCCAGCAGATAAGGCTAGGCTCCTTATCTGCTTCTTCCGGCACGTTCTCGTCTTACTGGATCTCTTTGCATGTCCGTGTCGGTATGACGAAGGATTCAGCTGGCCAGGGACCATGGTCATGCACTTGACGTCTCCGATTTCTTCCCATGCATATGCAGCTACTTTCTTCACCACTTCTGCCGCCCTTCACCTCTCTTCCCCGTCTATAGTCTCCCTGCCAGCGTGGCAGCCAAGCAGAAATCCAATGGTTACCGAGTGACAAGCAAAGCTTGTTTTTTTCTTCTTTTCTTTTCTTCTCTTTTCTTTATACGTACCGAGTGGGTGGTAACGACGCGGGCCTACCACGAATTTTCCCGCCGCATCTCACCCTATTTCTTAGGTGCAGCGTGAGCTCTGCATCCGCTCACCGAGGGCGGACAATACTACTTCTTTGACCAAAAGCTCCACTAAAGGATGATCGGAGAAAGCATGAGGAAGAGTTTCCGGTGACTCCCCGACAGGCTAATAGCCAATTGCTGCATCGATAGATCGCGTCATCCTGAAACAGGGCAGAAACAGCAACATCAGACTGGAAGTCGACCAACTCAATATCTGTACCCGGGCCGTCCCATCATGGATCTTGCATACTTCTCAATTGAGTTCATTGTTCAGGTGATATCTGACTACGAAAATCACACAACCGAGGTCTCTTTCGACTCACACTCGCTTCGATGCTATCGAGTACCTGTGCTGGGCAATACGTCAGCATTTCTGAAAAGTTGCTTTCATAGGATCAGTAAACCCCAACATGCCAGATTCAATGATGTGGAACCAAATCAAGAGGGTCTCGCGTGCGTTCCCGATTTGTGATGGTGCAGGCTCTCGCGAAAGCCAGTAGTGGACTTCACTGCTAAGCCAGTAAGTGCATATGGTTCTAGCTCCCCGAATCTTACCAGATTGAGGAGTGCAACGATCTGGAAAGGCAGGTCAGAGCATGTCTCAAGAGCCACAGACGGTGCCAGTCCTTTCAAAACGACCTAGCACTGTCCCATGGCCTATTCTACTCACAGTCTTAGCAAGTAATGCGCGATATTGCATTGTTGTATCGAGAAGAGCTCTGAGACTAGGAACTGACTGAGATCGGAGATTGGGTATTTCTGGGCATGGTCACGACTATCAGACAGCGAGTAAGAGGATTTCAGTCTCTTGTTATTCCAAGGATGGGCTTATCAGATTTCAAATATGAAATGTCAAAAGTAACTTTATTCATGTGAAATCTGCCAAAAACAAATAGAATGCTAAAATCCAATAATAATAATCATCACCCTGACTGCCGATTCAATTGGCCAAGGATTTCCATACGTGGTCGTGCTCTGTCTGCTTGGATGAATCGTGTTTCATTTCACTGGAATCATAACGCCAAGCAGTAGATGGTTCATTTTGAGCCTCGCCCTTTGATCCATTTCTGAACTTTTAATATTCATCAGCAGCCACGGATGCAAAAGTGATTCGATAGCTGCGAATAGCAAATGTCGATTATGTCCATCACCTTTCTAAAATGGATTGGCAGGTCTTTGTTGCCACCTGACTTGCCCAGAGTACATCCTGTTCGCAGACGTGATGATTAATTTACCTTCGAGCGGCAACAAAACAAGTTCGGGAATCAATTTCCCAAGAGGTACACAGGCCTTTATGATGAGAAAACCCTGCCTTTGGCCCCTACCCGATTGCATTATATGTGTCGAATGCATTCGGAGACATGTGGACGCGTACATATCTACTCTTGCTTGCTGTGCGGACATATTTCGCCCTTTCTCCGAGCTACATCCATCCAGATGAGAACTTCCAGGGCCCAGAAGTAGTTGCCGGTAAGTCGAAGCCGTCTCATTGTTGATTTTCGTCGTTACTCGTCACTCGTCATTCCAGTCATGGAGCTATCACAAGTCGCTCTCAGTGGGCCGCGAAGAGCGGTGAGCCATGCCGTGCATAGGCTTGAGCTGGCATTTGAGGCTCCAACAATTGACTTTCTCTATGCATCTTTATTATTGAGTCCCGATCACTGAATCTCCATGCAACATAGGCAACATCTTCTCCTTCCCTCACCACTTGACATGGGAATTCACATCCGACAAGCCAGTACGCAGCGTCTTCCCACTATGGCCCGTCTACGGCCTCCCCATGGTGGTGCTCCACTGGATATGGTCAGAGATAGGAACAGACGATGTCCCTCCACAGATCATATACTACCTGCTACGATCCTTGATGTTCATCGCGAGCTTTGTTTTGGAAGATTGGGCCATCCATGACCTGGTGCAATCAACCCGACATCGAAGACTGGCTGTTACTTTAGTAGCTTCGTCGTATGTGACATGGACGTATCAGACACACACTTTCTCCAATTCCATAGAGACACTAGTGGTTTTATGGAGCTTGGTGATGGTCCAGCGAATTTTGGACAACAAGGTGAGTCGGGCATACGTTGGCGGTCCCACATGGTCCTGATTATCTACAGCAACGATCCTCGCTTCTCTCTTCCGCTCTTCTGGGATTCCTCCTCATATTCGGAATCTTCAATCGAATCACGTTCCCAGCATTTGTGGCACTCCCATGCCTCTACCTCCTGCCGCAATTTCTCCGCAAGTAGGTATCACAAACTATCCAATCTCTGGGATAAACCGCTGACGATTATGAAAAGACCCGCCTCTCTCCTCGCCCTCCTATGCACCACCCTCCTGACAACCCTCTTCGCCATCACCCTTGACACAACTTTCTACAACCCAAACGCCCCCCTCCTCTCAACCCTCCTTCAAACCCCAACCATTACTCCCCTAAACTCCCTCCTCTACAACTCCCAAACCACCAACCTCGCCTCCCACGGCCTCCACCCCCACTACCAACATCTCATCGCCTCCCTCCCCCTACTCCTTGGCCCGTCTCTCCCTCTCTTCCTCACCTCCCCAAAACAAAAATCGTCACACCTCACCCTCCTCTCCGCCCTCTCGGGCACCGCCTTCCTCAGCTGTATTCCGCACCAAGAACCGCGCTTCCTGCTCCCCGCCGTCCCGCTGATACTCTCCTCAATTCACCTCCCACGCTCCAAGACGCGAACACGGTACTGGCTAGCCTCATGGATGATCTTCAACGCCGGCTTCGGAGTCCTTATGGGCGTATATCATCAAGGCGGCGTTGTACCGGTGCAGATATGGCTCGGGCAGCAGAAAGACGTCACGGCGAATATGAATGAAGTACTCTGGTGGCGCACCTACAGCCCGCCAATCTGGCTCCTTGACCACAATCCTATCAAAACGACCGATCTAATGGGCATCCCCTTCCTCTCACTACAGAGCAAGTTGCGCGCTTCATTCAGCGCCAATTGCGATCCGACTGAAAGCGTAGGGCTTGTGGCGCCATATTCTAGCACGGCGTTGGATGAGCTGGCAGGTGGGGATGATGAGCTGGAAATGGAGGAATTGTGGCGGTATAGTCGTCATTTGAATCTGGATGATTTGGATTTTGGGGAGGAGGGAGTGTGGAGGACGGTGAACAGGGTTCTTGGAAGGAGGGGGCTGGTGGTTTGGAGGATTAGGAGGAAATGTACCGCACCAAGAGGGCAGATCATGCAGGGGGATTGGTGAATGCGACATGGACTTAATCATAATGTATTGGATACATGGTGGTGTGGACCTCTACTGATCTCGGGGCTTGCGCCTACCACTTGTACAGTGAGGATACGATTATCATGATATTCATATCTTCGATCGTTCTGCATGCCTTCAATAGGCGTTTATCCATTGCGACCATCTATCATGGTCTCGACATCACTAGCTACAGGCTCCATGCAAATCTCAGCGAAAAGCAACCTCAAGCCGCGCCTCCCTCGTCCCTCTCATCCGGCTGATCGAAAAGAAAATTCGCGGCCAACTCCTCGTTTTTCTCGCACGCAAAGTAGGCCTGGATGACCTGATCCCTCTCGAAGCCAAGACGGCAGAGCTGATAATATCAGCATTTCGGATTACTACGGGACTGGTAAGAGAAAGGACTTACCCTCTCAATCGCATCTCTCTCCTCCTCGGTGACACTAATCTCCTGAGCCCCAGGCGGCAACGGCGTATCATCACCCGTATCCTCACTCAGCAGCTGCAAAAACTGATCCGGATTCTCCCCGATCAAGCGCGCCAACTGCGGGTTCCCCGCTCCCACTTGCTGAAGAATAGGCTCCAACATACGTGGTTGCGTCTGTACAATCTGACGTAGCTGCTGGAATTGTGGGTTGTTGCGCAAGAAGTCGAGATTCCCAAGACCACCTTCGGCGCCAGCTCCTGTTGTGGGTTGCATAGCAGCTCCGAGCCCTGCGATGTTGGAGGCTTCTCTTGCTACTCGAGCAGGACCCTGGGAGCCCCGGCCTGCGCCGCCGGTGCGGCCGGCTTGTGCTGCTGCTTCGAAGAGGTTCACTGGCTCGTCGCCTGCGTCGCCACCTGCTGCTGGTGCGGCTTGTGCTGGAGCAGCGCCGGCCGCTGGCGCTGGCGAAGCTGCGGCTGGGGCAGCAGGTGCACGTCCGCCGGCAGCTCCACCTCGTGGCTGAGTTTGCTCTTGCTGGATGTTATCTGGGATACCCTGCAGATCATCAGCACGACAATCTTCTCATATGCTGAGTTCTTTTGGGCCCACATTAAGGAGATATTCTACGGCGCGATCCGGGTTAAAGAAAGCAGCCCTCATGGCACGATCGATTTCGGCCCTGGGAAATCCCATACTCTCCATATTGGCTATTGCTTCATCCCGTTGCGAACCTAAAGTAAGAGCTGATGGGTCATTAAAATTCGCACTTTCAGTCCCTGCACCAGCCGGAGCCGGTGATGGTGTAGCGGGAGCGTTTGAAGTAGTATTGGATGCTGGTGCTGGAGCTGCGGGAGCAGCAGGAGTAGATGCGGGCGCAGGAGCGGGCGTGGATGGGGCTTTCGAGGTGGATGAAGAGGCCGCAGAAGCTGCTTTAGGCTGCACCAAAATTTAGTCTCCAGTTACGCAGCGTTGATCCGTTTGATAAGTCTCACTTTTGATGTCATACAGACGATGAATCCTTTCTCCTCGATGTTGTATGACTCGACCGTCTTGTCATCTTGCAGTATTTTGCCTGTTGACACAATTCACAGTCAGCAATAGCTCTAATTCAGTGTGCTCGACCACCTAGAGCTTAAGGTAGTTCTTGCACCTACCGGAATAAATGAGCTTCTGTTGAGTAGCTTCCCAGCCCTTTTCCTGTGAAATTTTCTCTTTGACTTGCCCAATCTATGCTCGAAACAGAGTGTTAGCCCGAACGGTCAATAGTCTCCGGAGACATGTCGCCGTGGCTACGCATATTGCGTTTTACGTTGCAGGCGTACCGTTTCCGAAGGCTCAGCTTCAATGACGAATTTCTGCTGCTTTAGATCCTTTTACGATAAACAGGAATCAGTACAGGCATGTGTGAGTTATCGGAGTAAATACTTTGAAAGTGAGCTTCATATTGGCCGCCAGCACTTTTGCGTAGGGAATACGGTGTATCTTCAGAACACAGTCGCAGAATGGGACAGAGTAGATTGCAGCTCGGGAACGTAGCGATGGAGGAATCTGGTGTCCACCGAATCAAGAGCAGGCAGTGATGGTGAAGAAATGCGTGTTTAAAGCCGATGGTAGACACCGGTCGCCTCATCGCTAGCGGGAGAACCTTTTTCCGAGCGCCTTATGGCCATCTCAACACTTTCAACGGCAGAGGTCAAAATTTAACCTTGCTTCGGGCGTGAGAAGCCAGGACAAGCAATCTCCTTCTGCAAAAGCTTTTCTGCTACTTCGCTTTCTTTGAGCATCCCCAAAATTCTCCCGTTGTTAATGGCCCACTCCCAGTGATCGATCATTTCGGACAAAGACCCAAGACATTCATCGTCTGCGCTTGACATTTTGAAGATGCGTATGTGACAGACGGACAGCTGGATGTGTGCAAGCCCACGCAATATCTGACTCAAACGAAACATTGGTCGAGACTTCATACGAGTTAAGACTGCTCGAAAATATAACCTTTCCAGCTCCGTAATTTGGGCAATCCCGATCCTCCCGAAGGATTCGTGTATAGCAATTTGCGTTTTTGGGAGAACGCGAGGTTACATTGCTAGGGCTGCTGTGTAGCCAGCTCAGATCGATTGACAGATTTGGGCTGCTCTTCCCCTTTGACCTGTCAACTCAGACTTCATGCCCGATCTAGACGATTGCATGAAAATTCCTGGCATCATCGTCGCACAAGACCGCCAGAACTGACAGAATGGTGGTCATCAAAGGGTCTCAGGATTCCACATGGCTAGGCGAGCCAGGCTTGCCCGTTGACTGGACCGTTGGCAGCCATGTCGCGCTAGTTGCGCAAAACCGCGTTTTTCGGTTTTTTATAGCTAGCGTCCAGCGGGTCGATCCTTGTTTGCATCATTTCACGCGTTCTCTGTTTTTGAAGACGATTAACGCTGCACTGCGCTTGGCCCGGCAGACACGCTCTGCTGGAAAATTCTCCGATCTCTCTTGCCTTCTCCTCTCTCATCATAAAGATGAAAGGCTCTCCTCTTTCTCCATTGACTTCGATTGCCAATTACCCTCGTCCGTACTACCCCTTCATTCCCATGCACACCTTGCCATTCTTTCTTTAGTCGAATCGGAGGCTCAGCCCCACAGTCTGCACTCCACATTCTGTCATCATGCCACTCGATGCTTTTTGTCAATTGTGATGGGCCCGACCCACATTTCAATCACCAATCGACTGAGTCTTCTTTTGATTTCATTCCTACGTAATTCCACCCACAAAGGAGCAAGAAGATTCCCCGTCTACAGTGAAGATATCACTACCAATCCGATCAAGCTTCCAGTACCCTCAAATCCAAAGCCCTATGAGGTTCTTCTATCGTTGACCTATTCAAACCCTCGTAACACAATTTAGTCAACATCCATAGCTTGAACAAGACTTCCGTCAATAAATCAGGGTATCAATTCTTTCTTCAGCCTCGGCGCGACAGAATTGGCTATCCCGACTCGAGCTGGGATGGTGCCACAGCGGCGATCGAAATCCCACGGAATCAGAGATCAAGAGTCGGCCTACACCTCCGTGTGACTGCAGGTTGCCGGCAATTGAGGGACAAGAAAAGTCAAACCATTGAGGAGGCATTGAGATATGCCACGAATGCTTGTGTCAAGCCTCCTTGGGGTGGCAGCGACCTTATTGGGCTTAGCCACTGGTGTTCTCATGCTGATTTTGGCTGTGTCCCCGAATTCGGCCGTCTATGGTTTTCCATTGGTGGCAGCTGTGGTTCAGCTCTGTTCAAGCTGCACCTTGCTAGTTATAATCTTTCTACAGGTTTGGCGACTCGAAAGCTTGCAGAAGGTAAAAGGCTATGTGCTGGTCGTGGTATTAGGTATATTACCATCGTTGACATCTGCTGCACTCGTTGGAGCATCTCTCGGGTGGGCCGAATCTTCCATTGTCGGCAAGGGCGTGTCAATCCTAGGAAACAAAACCCCGGCTTTCCTTGCTTTTACTTTCATAGTATGGGGGATTGCTGTTCTGGCACATCTACTGTACTTCTTTGCTCTGGCATGGGTCCTCAAATCTGCACCAAAAGCGCCGCTACAACGATTCTCCATTGACGACACCACTCATGCCCCGCAGGAGATGGCGGAGACTGCCAGACCGGTGACTGCAACGTCCAATCACTTGAATCCTTTCCGAGAGCAGATCACTTCCTCACCGCCGTCTGCAGCACGTTCAGATGACACGAGCTCTTTGCGATCTTCATTTTCCACATTACAACGACCTTCGTCCTCAAAAAGGAGTTTAATCACTAGGCAACCCTCTTACAAACAACAGTCCAGAGCCTCATCTTCAGACGGGCCGTCCAGACGGCCGTCTCAAGACGAGGGCTTCGATTCCTGGGACACTTCGGGAGTATCCTTGCAGATTCGAGAGACCATGCTTCAGAGCAAGCTGCCAATGAAGGCTTCCGGCCTAGAGCCTATTCCCGGAAGTCGATCTCCGTCACCAGCGAAAGCTCTAGAAGGCCCTTTCTTCCAATCAAGCCCTTCAATTACTCCGCCCGCAAGTCCACTGCCACAGCCATCTGTTTCTCAGCCAAACTCGGTCCCTACGAGCCCTGTTGATCGCCCACTCGATCTCCCTAATTTTTCTATTATGTTTCCTCCGCCCAGCCCACCGCCTTCGGGCCCACCACCTGCCACACCCCGCCAGCACAGCTTCTCTAGACCCGGTTCCCGTTCAGGACCAGTCTCGCGATCCGGGAGCGTTGCAGTACCTCGATCGCGGCAAGGATCAAGATCGAGGGCTCCTAGCGAAGACCATATCCACCCTCTGTTTCGAACGAGCAGCCCCACCCCTCCTCCGAGTGCCTCTGCTAATACGACTGTCACTGCCGCTCCTGAAGGGGGCCAGCTAATCAATGAACGTATGCTCAGACGCATGAGGTCTGGCAGTCTACCTTCAAGCCCAAGCCCGTTGGTCAGATCCGAAAGCTCGCCTGATGTTCGCGCTGTCAAGGTGCCTCCGTCGCCCAGTCTGGATACAATGCCAACTCCTTTCTCCAGCGGATCCAGACCTAATCGGCCACATCAACGGCAGCGGTCCGCATCATTTCACTCTAGTATTGAAGGCTGAATGGGATCATATTATTGAGAATGAATTATGATGTAATTCAGCACGCCTTAATGAATATTGTTGGTACACAAAAACCCCTTCGAAGGGAGGCGCTCGGCTTGGTAGAGGTAATTGGGGGACAGGAAGAAGGCATCTAAGAACATAAAGCCTGAGACCAAGACTAGCGAAATTTGATATGCACAGCGTCTATGGTGTAGGCATCGCAAATGGAGAATGTTTAACATGAATCCAGCCAGGGTGTGTCATGATCATTCTCCTAGCTATCTGAATCGCAATATGCAAATGCAAGTAAGCCTTCAAGAAGGAGTGATTACCGTCTCCAAATGGGTGGAACGAGAGAATGACTCGAACGTTACTCTGCAGAGTCACATAGTCAACCACAGAGTAATCTCTGGGGAATCACAATGCCAATTGAGTTCAGGGATGACTCCTTCCTAACGAGCAAGGCAAAAGTCCAGTCACCCTTTCAAAGTCACGTGACTCATCTGTCTAGCTCGGACCCTGGATGACTCCGCCAAATCCTCGGCATGGGCATGAACATCTTGCGCCGCGGTGATGCTTAAAGATTGAAGCAATCCACCATTCTGCTCTACTACTCGTCAAGAAGACCGGAATCTTTCTCTTCTATCCTGATGATCCCACTCCCTTCCTCCTCCGCCAATTCTACTTTTTGCTTCGAGCTCCCGCTTCCTGTAAGCTCATTTCCCCCGAGATCGACACCCCACCATGGCTGTACGTGCGCAATTCGAGAATTCGAACGAGTAAGTACGATCACCCAGCGCGAAAGTGGTCTACTCACACGCACCCACAGAGTCGGAGTTTTCTCTACCCTCACCAACGCATATTCCCTGGTAGCTCTCGGAGCTAGCGAAAACTTCTATAGCGTGTTCGAAGCAGAACTACAGGATGTTGTCCCAATATGTCGATGCACGATTGCAGGCACGAGGATCATAGGAAGATTGACAGCTGGGTGAGTCGCGAGGCTATTTCTACCTACTTGAAGGTGCTCCTGCTGAACACTACGGGATTCCCAGCAATCGTAAGGGTCTCCTAGTACCGACGTCCACGACCGACCAAGAGCTGCAACATCTCCGGAACTCAATACCCGACGAAGTCAAGATCCAGCGAATAGAAGAGCGACTGTCAGCGCTAGGGAATGTCATAGCTGCGAACGATCATGTTGCGCTCGTGCATCCAGACATTGAGCGGGAGACAGAGGAGATCGTTGCAGACGTCCTGGGGGTCGAGGTCTTCCGTCAAACAATCGCTGATAACGTTCTTGTGGGCTCTTACATGGCTCTTTCCAACCAAGGAGGCATCGTGCATCCGAAGACCTCGATTCAAGATCAAGACGAGCTGTCGAGTTTGCTTCAAGTGCCTCTCGTGGCAGGTAGTGTCAACCGAGGGTCTTCAGTCGTGGGCGCGGGGATTGTGGTGAACGACTGGATGGCGGTGACTGGATTGGATACAACGGCAACGGAGCTGAGTGTTGTCGAGAGTGTCTTCCGGTTGGGCGAGGGTATGGGGCCGGGCTCGATCAATACAACGAATAAGGACACGATGGTGGAGTCCTTCTACTAGGAGGCGAAGGATGAAATTAGACCCTTTATAGTCATACGTGCCTTCGTCGGTCGAGCACTATATGATATTCCCAAATTCCCGACTTTGTTTCGCCGTAAAGCGGTCGCTGGTTACGTGCCGTGCGCTTGACGGATAGCGGTAGCAATTAATTCTGGAGAGAGGCAGTCTGCACGGGTCTTGTCAATGCACAGGAAGGGAACCCTTTGGAGATGCGAAGTGGCTCACCACAAATTGCTCCACCCCAAGCTCAAATAGCTCACAGTTGACCCCGACACCTGCTGGATGCTCAACCGGCGAGAGTGGGTTTTTAATGACTGTCCGCAGTCAACGATCCCGTACTAATAACAACAAAGAGTGTCTTCCTGTATTCGTTTCACCTACCATACTCGACATACAGGCTAACATAGATCTGATGCAAAACAATCCGTAGGTTGTTCGTTTTTGTGTCTGTGACCATAACGAACTTCAGTGATGTAGGTGTTTCGTAATAATGTAGCTTGTAATGACCTGTCCGATACGATATGAAGCTTCATGCAACATCAGCATCGAACTTAGGCCTCTAGAAAGGGCCCAATGGCTTCGTACTTGTCCTCTGGGCCCCCAAGCTTCCTCACCATATTCCTCAAAGAGAATATCGATCCAAATATCAGCTTGGCATCGTCCTCAGCGCTGAGGGCCTTAGGTTGCGACTGGCCGTCCGATAGACCATTGATCTGAGGCGGCTTGGACGATGAATTGGGCCGTGGAGCCCATTTCTTTTTGTAGATGCATTCCGCTATGGCTCCAGTCAGTTCATGCTTCATATTTGGGGGGAGTCTAGACAGACCATGGCGATCAAAAATGTAAAAGGAGTAGACTGCCATCGTCGCGACTCACTACACAATGGTGTGGATGAAGAGCCTGTGAGCCTGTGACAGGGGGAGCCTCCGCGGAACTTCGGCCGAGGCCCGAGCTTCCCCTCTTGGCAACGGCTTGTTTGGAACTTGTGGGGCTAGCAGGGACCTCAAGGCTGAGTCTGTGGGGCACCATATTGGAGATTCCTACATGTACATACCTATACACTATGCCTCCTCCAATCCTAAAGAAGGGAGTCTCAAGGGAAGATGAAGCGGGAATCCTGCCATCCCACGGCATCTCCATTGATCTACCAAGTACGCACCAAGGCGAGAGACCAGCAGGCGTTCGCCATATGTGAGAATTCTTGGTCATTTTGGTCGTAAAAAGTCTTCAATCACTAAGGCTCATATCTCCAGGTCCTCGCCTGCCTATGATAGCCCGTTGAGACATCACCGCCGTAAGCAATCGAGTGCGAGAGAGGTTAAAGAGACACTGCATGCACGCTCAGAGTACACCAATAGCCAAGACGAAGGCGGCGCAATACACCGTATCAATCAATACATAATAAAGCAGGAGATTGGCAGAGGTTCTTTTGGAGCGGTACATCTGGCTGTCGATCAGCATGGCGTGGAATATGCCGTCAAAGAGTTCTCCAAGTCCAGGTTACGAAAGCGCGCACAGTCCAACATACTGCGTCGTCCTCATGCGCCGCGAAGGGTTGGCCATCTTGCTGCAGGTGTAGAATATAATTCGCCATTACATAGACACTCGTCTTCGGATATCAATGATCACTCGGAGCAAGGGAACCCATTATTCCTAATTAAGGAAGAAATTGCGGTCATGAAAAAGCTCAACCATGGCAATTTAGTGTCCTTGATTGAGGTTCTGGATGATCCAAACGAAGACTCTTTGTATATGGTCCTAGAAATGTGCAAGAAAGGGGTCGTTATGAAAGTGGGAGTGGACGAGAAGGCCGATCCATATGATGATGAAAGCTGCAGGTGTTGGTTTCGAGATTTAATCTTGGGTATCGAGTATCTACATGCGCAAGGTGTGGTTCATCGTGATATCAAGCCAGACAATCTGCTCCTTACCGAAGACGATGTGCTCAAGATCGTCGATTTCGGGGTCTCAGAGATTTTCGAGAAGGACTCGGAGATGAAGACTGTGAAGTCTGCAGGTTCGCCTGCCTTTCTCCCACCGGAGCTGTGCGTTGCCAAACATGGGGGAATCTCAGGTAAGGCTGCCGATATCTGGTCGATGGGTGTGACGCTATACTGTCTACGTTTTGGACGTATACCATTCGAAAAGCCGGGTGTCCTGGATCTATATGAGTCCATCAAGAGTGACAATGTTGACTTAGACTCTGATACCACGTGTGACAATAACCTGAAGGACTTACTATTAAGGATACTCGAAAAGGACCCAACGACGAGAATCAAAATGGAAGAGCTTCGAGCATGTGGCCTGATTGTAGGAGATTTGATCGTTGGCTGACATGCTGATAGGAACACCCCTGGATCACGAAGTGTGGAAAAGACCCTCTGCTATCAGCGGAAGAGAATACAGCAAATCTTATCGAGCCTCCCACCGAAGAGGAAAAGAACCAAGCTATCACAGGCAATCTTAGCAACATACTTGTGCTCGTAAGCAGCTTTAGCTAAGTGCTCTACTGACAAGGCTGATTGTCTTTAGATGAGAGCAGTCAAGCGATTCAAGGACGCCATTGCCCGGAAAACCAAGAGACCTCCTGGTATGGCTGGAATATTGGGAAAAGACGCCCGCCTAGTCCAGCCGCCACTTTCCATGTCAAGCCCTGAAAAACCAGCAGTCCACCACAGAACAAGGAGTGTAGACACCCATGATCGGAAACCTCTCGAACAAGTTCTAGTGACAGAAGGCGTCCACAGAGACATAGATCTTGATAGCTACAGCAAAGACATACTTGATCGAGACGACACTGCCGTCTCATACTCACCAACGACTCCTACGAAGCGACGCTCTGACCGCGACAAGGATTCCTCCTCCTCAAGCCCCAAGACTCCGTCCAAACGTACTCTAAACGCTCACCCACGAGACCACCAACCCGTTCATGCGGCTACAGCACCCCAACCCATTTCACATGACGGCAAGGGCCAAGCTCATGATCCTTTGACCGACCATCTCTACCTAGGACTTGGAACCACCGCTAGCTCTGCACCCCCTTCACCCCCTGCTGTCAGCGAATCCCCGCCCGCAGTCGATGAAGCCAATATCTACGAAACAGCATACCACAAGGAACTGGCGCGGTTACGGGCAGAGCGGGGCAAATCAGCAATGCTCTTTTTGACCAGGAGGGTAGAAGGGAAGGCGGAGTATCAGAACGACGAGGGCCTGATCAAGGGCGATGCTAGTGGCGGAGGTGGTAATAGAGCGAAGACCGGCTTCGCAAAGGTACTCGGGCAGGCCAGGATGAAAGCTGCGAAAGGGGAGCAATCACCTGCGAGGGCAGACGGCGGTAACAGTGGTCAGACGAACGCGAAGGACATTACATGAGCATCATTCCAACGGCCAAGATTGTAAGCATTATCATTATGGATAGGGGGGACACAGTATACGCATGGATTGGTTGATATGGGATTACGAAGCGAGGCGTCTTACAAGGAGGAATCATCCCACCGACCCGCTTTGGGGAAAATCCAGGTATGCGCGAACGCTGGACGTTTCGTAATACCTCATTCGATTCTGCTCTATCAGAGCGCGGATAGTAAAAAGGAAATTATGTAGACATCCTACAGTAAAGAGAAACCGAACAAACGCTTCCTTGCAATGAGTGATGCTTGGGCGTCCATCAGCAATAGACTTTCATTTTGTGTAGCACACTCTCAAAGAGTTCCCATAGATCTTTTGCACTGTCATAATGGCAGATCTGGATTCCTGAGCCGAGAGGCCCCTAAGTTTGCGTCTTCTCGCTCGTCTGGTGATGGCATCAGTAGTTGGGCAGTCCTCAGTACCATACTTTGGCTTCTCAACTGTCTTCTGGATTTTCGACAGGTATCGAGGCAGCCAAAACGAACAAATCTGGGCCAATACCAACGTAGTCCCATTCAGAGACAGACACTGCTTTCACGGCAGCTTTCTATTCCTCTCTGGTGAGAACACCAATGCGAGTCAATATCCAAAAGGGCGTGCAAGCATTTCCTAGCTTCACCGTATAGAAGATGCTCATCGGGAGGAATAGCACACTGAGGGAACCCCGATCAGGCGATTGTCCAGGTTTTCTTAAAGAAAACAAAGGGGCAAATCAAGGAAATTGCTGATCTTGGATTGAATTAACAACAATAGTGCGATACTAGATCCTTGGAGCAGACATGTAAGTGAATAGTAGATTTACACTTGTAAGATCGGCTCTTCAGGTACAGTATTCTAGCTTGGATTATAAACCCCTCCTCAGTATTCCTTGTTCACCCATTGGAAAAGTTCGTAGGTTAAGCCTCCCGTGAGCACAGATCCGGGGAAGCAGCCGAGTGTTATGCATTTGTTTGTGTTATTGTAGCCCAACAACAAAGAGAAATCAGGGGACGCTGGACCAACAATTGAAGCCTTTGAGTGAGTCGACATCCGCAAAGGGGCCCAAGCCAAGACTTTGTGTGAAGAAGGACCCACCAAACCCGTATCCGGGCTAGGTTTGATACGCTAACACTCATTTAGCGTTAGTGCCTTGCTGCTGCCTTCCGACCATCACTTATTGCGATTAAACTGTACTATCCTTCCTTCCTACAAATACCTTCCACCCTCAAAGTTCCTCCGATCTACCCACCACCGCATAATCAAGACTCAACATCATCCATCGCTGAACATCAAGGAGACATCGATCAGACCTCATCTCAATATTCCACTAAGAACTTTCACTCCGTCTACTCAACCTCAAAGCTACGATCACCATGTCTTCGGATATGATCAAGCTGCAGAGCTCCGACCATGTCGAGATCTCCGTCGGTAGGTCTCGCATTCCCTAGTCAAAGCCTCAGCTGCTCTCTTTCTTCCCTTGCCAATCTAGCTAATACGTTGTACAGATAAGCAAGTTGCTGAGCGCTCAATCCTAATCAAGAACATGATGGAGGACATTGGTGACCAGAGCCTGACTGAGGCTGTTCCCATCCCCAACGTATGCTCCAGAAACCTGTTTGTGATGAAGGATTAACTCTAACACAAAACGTCGCAGGTCAATGAAGCTGTCCTACTTAAAGTCATCGAGTGGTGCACTCACCACAAGGGCGATCCTCTGCCAACCACCGAGGACGACTCCGATTCTCGTAAAAAGACGACAGATATCGATGAGTGGGATCAAAAATTCATGCAGGTTGATCAGGAGATGCTCTTTGAGATCATCCTCGTGAGTCTAGCGAAATCCGAACTATGTTGGCTATGACACTAATTGTTGAGCTAGGCTGCCAACTACCTTGACATCAAGCAGCTACTTGATGTCGGCTGCAAGACCGTCGCCAATATGATTAAGGGCAAGTCACCTGAGGAGATCCGTAAGACCTTCAACATCCAGAATGATTTCACCCCAGAAGAGGAAGATCAGATCCGTCGTGAGAATGAGTGGGCTGAAGAGTATGTCAACATCCTTTCGCTTCTAGAGATGAATCTACTAATGCCTACGCAGCCGCTAAGCACCTTCCATTCGCCCTCAAAGACCACGAAATATCAAATCTTCTGAGGTATCTCTGCGTACTCCATTTCGTGTCGCTTGAGAGGCAGCCTCGCTGGGTCATTAAATTATGAAGTCATGGTTATGCAAGGCGTTGAGATGGCGGTTGATTACGTTGCTTGTTGCATGCATGCATCACCCACGTGCACATAAAAACGATACTGGGAAGGACTTCTAGGCCCTTTCTCTTTTGATGTGGCATTTGTCTCGGTGTCTACACACTGGGGTGTCGCATCTGTCGTGCTAGCATAGGATAGCTCGATAGCATCCATGTAGAGACGAATGGATGCATTAGTCTAACAAATTCTTGCCATAATACACGATTGACCTCTACTCGCAGTTCGATATCGATGTCGTAGTATTTGGGAAATCTCTATCGAAAGACGCAATATTGATAACGAGTATCACCTTTGTGCAGACCTTTTCGCTTCGTCTTCAGAGCATCACATAGACATACATTGAAGCTTCAGAGTTGTAACAGGATGACATGACAGGAAGCAGGTACTGCACCTGGAATAGACTACGCAGGTCAAAGGGTTCCGGAAGATCAGTATACCTTCGAGATGCAACATTTGGTTCACGTCGTAGGTATCATGGCGGCTAAAGCAAGCCGTATTTTGTGATGATCCATACTTTGACTGTCATATCTTCAACTCATAGCGCCAGCAAAGAGCCCTTGCCCTCATGACATGCTGCCACAGGCTCTTCTCCCCTGATATTTCTTCCCCTCTACTAGCCCATGGATCCATCCACTATCTCCCAGCAAACATCGATCCGACCCCTCCACAACAGCCATCTAGATACCGATTCTCGTCTTGCGCCAATGTCTTCGCTTTGCGTTGTATCTGTTGAACAAGATCCCGAGTCAGCGTGTTGCTTTTGAATGTAGATAGAACTGTTT
>JAABUP010005138.1_pt1 | contig 20412 bp, 31 predicted proteins | sample 5559201 | NCBI WGS metagenome assembly JAABUP01 (sample SAMN10711887, study PRJNA513373) | rock metagenome | isolation source: Antarctica rocks | place: Antarctica
CTGCTCTTTACCATCTGTGCCTCTGGACTCAACCTTACATCAAGACTTAGTAGGCAGTGCTGTTGGTGTTGTGTCCTTAAAACAGTCGTTGTCCTCTCTCGTGCAGTCACATCAATGTGCACAATGTGCTCAATGGTGATACGCTCAATACGGCAGTGTGTACAGTGATGCCCTCTGTGTGCTGCAGACATGGATGACACGGTGTTAGGATTCCACACAGCAGACTTCTGGCTCAACATCTGTGTCTGCCACTCTTTGATCGTAGAGCACAAGGAAGGTGCAACCAGACCTTCATTCCAGGTGGGTGTGCTTGTGTGTGTGTGTGTGTGTGTGTGTGTGTGTGTGTGTGTGTGTGTGTGTTGCGTTTGCATTGCACCATCTTCAGTACATGCATTGCACACTTGCTGGTGTCAGGTAGACTAATCTCCATAACGCCATCTTCAGCATGACACAGTTTTTGGAGGCATGACAGGACCAATGCATGCAGCCTGGGCTCCCCAACCGCTGCAGGGCACGGTCAGCTCACAGCAGCTCAACAAGGCTGCTGTCGAAACGACGTCTTTGCATGTCAAATTGTTCACTGACCTTTGTATGGTTGAAGTCGTCAACGTAATCAACAAACAGGCTCTGAAATGCCTTGCTCACTTCGCATCACAGCAAGACGCAAGCCAGGCTTGCAATTGCAGGGACCGTCTCCTGATGAGGTAGCTCTAGTGGAGGGCGGCCGCCAGCTCGGCTTTGAGTTCCTGAGCCGCACCATGCAAGGCGTCACGCTGCGCATGCTGGGCCATGAAGCCACCTTTGATGTTTTGAACATGATGGAGTTCAGCAGTGAGAGGGGCCGCATGAGCGTGATTGCCCGCAGCCCTGACGGCACCATCCGCCTGTATGCCAAGGGGGCAGACAGCAAGATGCTGACCACCCTCAACAAGAACACCAACCAAGAGCTCCTGGACCAGACTGCCAGGAACCTGCACCTGTTTGCCACTCAGGTATCCATCTCATGCCTGGACTCTGACAGGCAGTGTTCTGGGTTACTGTGGCCATCTCTCATGGCTTGCAGGAGCGTTGTGGCCATTATGTGTTTGAGTCCACTTCAGAGTACACTTGGTGCTGTGCATTCACTAGGATGGATGGTGTGCACTGCCTGCCTGAAGGTCACCACAACTTGTCTTGTTCTCTTGCCCACATTATCTGCGTTGGGTTTAGCATTCCCGATTCTTGGTTCATCGCACCACATGCGTCTGTCAAAGGCCGCCTTACCTTACATGGCTCGCTCAACTGCCATTGCACAGCACACCACTGCAAGACGTACATTCACCAGAGCCAGATGTCACAACTGGTCTATGCAACTCTGCTGGGACTTTTCAGCACAAGTCATCAGCCACTGCTGATGATTCATTCTCTCTGCAGGGGCTGCGTACTCTGGTACTGGGCACCAAGGTTCTGAGCGAGGAGGTGTGGGCTGACTGGGACTCACGCTACCAGGATGCTGCTGCCCAGCTGGACAACAGAGACGAGGCTCTGGCAGCCCTAGCCGTGGAGATTGAGGCTGACCTGGAGTTTGTTGGGGTGACTGCCATTGAGGACAAGCTGCAGGAGGGCGTGCCTGCTGCCATCCAGTCACTGCTGGATGCTGGCATGAAGGTGAGCGCCTGTAGGCAACTCAACAGTGGAGCGAGACTCTCAGCTGTGGTGTTATGCTGTGGTGTGTTGCTTATTTGCTTTGAAACGTCGTGCGTTAGAGCTGGGTTGGGCCTTGGCAGCAATCACAAGACGGACAATCTTGGGCGGCAAGATTGCGCACTCCATGCTTTTTGCAGCTGGTAGCTGCATTTGTATGAACCTAGGCAGGCCCTGTAGCCCATCATCAAAGCACTTGATTGTGACGATCATACTTTTCACTGTCCTGTCACGAGCTGTTCACGAGCTGAAGAGAAAGTTTTCCTTATAGATGCCCCAACAAAGCTGATAGCCCCATTTTGGATGTCGAATTTGCTTCCAACTGTCTTGGCCTGGCGTGTTGACAGGTGTGGGTGATCACCGGTGACAAGCAGGAGACAGCCATCAACATCGCCATCAGCTGCAAGCTCATCAGACACCCAGACTCCCTGCTCATCTGCAATGCCGACTCACCTGAGGAAGCTGCTCAGCGCATCTCAGACCTGACTGCTCAGGTATGCTTCTTTGCTGTTCGTGTATGCTACACATCCTGCTTGCACAGCTTACACCACATGCTGTGTATCTACAGCATAGCAGTGGGCAGTCATGAAAGCAAACATCAGCTGGTGTTGTGTCCAGCCTCTGCACAGTGCTTTCATTGAGCATTGCATCTAGCAGCTGTGTAATGAGTTGACACTTGGTGTCGTGTGCAGCTAATGCACAATGATGTGCGCAGCCAAGCTGAGCCCCTGCTTGGTCAAAGCCGGTGTCAGTACAGCTGTGATCATTTGCATTCTGCTTGTCAGGCACTCCAGCAGACACAGCACATTGTAATGCTTCATGGCCGTTTAACCCCCAAGCTGCACAACAAACTTTGATAGCTGTTTTGTATGCTTGCCATTGAGGCTAACACACCAGCATAGATTTTGATAGCATTACTTTGCAGGTGGGCCAGACCAGGGGGGTACCCAAGGGAGCAGGGGCCCCACACCCTGCCCCCAAGCGCAAGACCGGCTTGTTTGGCCGCCTGTCCAGGATGTCTGGCAACTTGAACCCCTTCGAGGAAGAAGAAGCCAACCCAAGACATCAGCACAACCTGCAGATGACTGTTGGCAAAGTGGGCGAGCTGGTGATCGACGGCAAGACCCTGGAGCATGTGTTGGGGACCCCCCAGGAGCCCCTGCTGGCCCAGTTGGGGTCCCAGTGTGGCTCTGTAGTCATCTGCAGGGCATCTCCATCACAGAAGGCTGCCATTGTCAGAATGATGGCTGAGTTTGAGGTACAGCCTCACCTGTCCCGCCTATGCTGTTCATGCTGACTGTCAAATCAGAGCCTCACACCCTAGACCACATTAGCACACATTGTTATTGGTACACTGAGTGGCGAAGCAGGACCACAAATGGTCAGCATGATGAATCCAGCATCATACTATCGCCCTGAGCTGTTTGGCAGTTTTGGGTATTTTGTCCAAGCAGCAAAGTGCCTGTTGTTGGGTGCTGATAGGAAGCCAGCAGTAGCAAAGCAGCGTGTGAAGACACATTTCCTTGACAGGACTGGTTGCAGCTCGCAGCTGGCATTGAGGCCTGTACCCTCGAGCACACAGGCTGCACATCAAGATCATCGAAGGTGGCTATTTTCAGAAGCACACGTGTTCAAGAACCTTTGGCAGAAGTCAAACTCAAGGACATTCAGCAGAAGTCAAGCTTAAGGACATTCAGCAGAAGGCAAACTCTCCTCCCATGGTGCACACAGGGAGCTACTGAGGACTGTACAGACCTGACCCATGGGAAAGACATGAATTTCAGTGAAAGAATGCATGAACAATTTGATGAGTGGTGCTGACATGGCTGTGTACATGGTGCAGATGAAGAAGGCTGAGGGTAGGTCCAAAGGCATCCAGAGGTGGCTGAAGCGGCAGCAGCGGCGCTTGAGCGGCAAGATGCTGGGCATTGGGGACGGTGCCAATGACGTGGCGATGATCCAGGCCGCTGATGTCGGCATTGGCATTATGGGCAAGGAGGGCCGCCAGGTCACCCTCACATCTTCACTAAATCCTTTTTTTTTTGTTGAAAATGTTGAATATTTTTTTTGGGCGATTTGCCGTATCAAGTTTCACAGTAGTTTCGCTGCAGTGCCACACTAGTGGATCTGGCTCAGGATGTACTTGAGTAAGAATACCTGAGCTGTTTGGACAAGCTCGTTGTGTTATGCGTCCTGTGCACTCGGCAATCTTGCATGAGAGCATGACGGTCGATCCACTTTCTTTTGCAGCTGGTTTATGAAGCTGTCACAGACTGTCACATTCTCACTGCTGCTAGCTCGTAAAGCAATCGCACGGCTGTTCCCCTTGGTCGACACATTGCTGCATAGCTTCTGGTCAACATGTCCCACTCAAGCCAGCTTGTCTGATGAGTCGCAACTGGCTCCACACCCCAGACTGCAAGTCACTATGTAAGACGTCCTTGTTCCTGGCTGCAGGCTGTGAACAACTCAGACTACGCCATTGGGCAGTTCCGGTTTCTGGTGCGCCTGCTGTTGGTACATGGCAGCCTGTCCAGCTACCGCCTCTCCCGCCTCATCAAGTACTCCTTCTACAAAAACATCTCCTTCGCCTTTGTCCTCTTCTTCTACCAGTTCTACAACGGCTTCAGTGGGCAGGCTCTGGTGGATGACATCAGCGCTGCCGCCTTCAATGTCGTCTTCACCAGTATCCCCATCCTGCTGTTCGCTGTGCTGGATCGCCCAGTCATCAATTTCTCCACCCTCATCCAGTATCCACAGGTTGGCTCAGCTTCTTCCCTTCCTGCTTGAACTGCAAAGGTTTCCTGGGACTGCAGCCAGCGTCTTGTACAATCACTTGCATCATTGTGCTGATCGTGCTGTGCCGGCCTGATTAGTCAGCAGCCTCCCATCCTGGTTAGTCAGCAGCTTTGCATCCTGCGTAGTCAGCAGCTTCCCATCCCTCATGCAATGCTCTCATACGGCTGCACCTGGCACTGGCCACATGTCCTGCACTAGCTCTTCTTCGTGGCTGACGCTGTGTCTGTGAGACCATACTGTTGCTCTGTCATGCTGGACTGAGATGTTGGTTGACCATTGCCTTGAGAGGCTGATCTTGATTCACAAATGGAAGCACCAAACTTGATGCGCCTACAGGCTTTCAGGAATCTGTGCATGCTGCAGTCACCTTTTCATGCCTTTGCACATTTTGTCACATCATGCCCAGCATCGCTTTTGTGGCCAGCTTTTCCTTTTGTCCCTCTGAATGTTATACAAGCATGTTGCCAGGAAAGCTTGCTGCTGCTGCTGCAGGTATACAACAACCAGAAGAGTCTGACCACGCGTGTCTTCTGGAAGTCTGGAGTGGGCATGGCTCTGCTAGACGCCGCCATCGCCTTCTTCATCCCCTACTACAGCATCGTGGAAGCAGGCCAGAACTCCATCACCGACGTCTACTCAGTCGGCAAAGTCGTCTTCATCTGCCTTCTGAGCGCCGTCACACTGGAGATCTGTGTCATTGCCCGCTACTGGACCTGGCCCTTCCTCATCTTCGTCTTCCTGTCCTACTGGCTGGTCTACCCCTTTGAGGTGGTCTTTCCCGCCATTGAAAAGGGCATCAGCTACTACGACCCTGGCCAGTGGGGTGTGGGTGAGAACGTGTTCCGGTCGCCCACGTTCTGGTTTGTGCAAATCACGGTGGCTTGCACCTGCTTTGGGCATAGGTACCTGGAGCGTGCCGTGGTGTGGCTGTTCCACCCTCAGGACAACATGATTTTGGAGGAGATTGAGGCACAGCAGGGGGGCCCAGATGGGGATGAGATGGGGTGGCAGACCAAACAGCGCCTCAACATGCTAGGTAACTTCTAGGTGACCTCCACATGATGCAAGATGTCAGACCTGTGTGAAGTCATGGAGTCCAGTCTTGAGATGAGACCCTTTGCATTGCTGTGCAAAGCTAACATCTGCCAGTGGCGATGAGTTGGCCCTTAGCAGTGAGGTAAAGCCTGGTGTGCTTGAGGGTGTCCTGCTTTGTCCTTGCTTGATGTCCTTTGCTGCTGCGGTCCTGAGATAGTCAGACTGTTTTGGAGGTTTAGCATCCCCTTCCTGCATGCCTTCATGACCTGAAAATATGGCAAGTAGACGGCACCTGGCAGCAGCTGGTCTGTCCAGTTCTGTCTCTCAGATCTTTGCAGCGCCCTTTGCTTCTGCTGATCTGCTAAAACATGTCTCTGATTGGGTTTGTGTGCATGCCAGGTGTGTCTGGAGTGGGTAAACCTGCTGTCAAGGCGGACCCAGAAAACCCAGAGGCTGCACGGGGCCTCATGAATGGTCACTCCCACTCAGATGCTCAGGAGCACATGCATGAATTGCCAGTCTCAAACGGAACCGGCCCATATGGCTCTCCAAATGGAAGTGGCTACAGCACCCCAAAGCCTCCTACTGCCCCTGGGTCACTTCTCAAGTCTGGTAGGCCCAACAGGGACGTTCCCATTATTCAAGCAATTGATGATGACCGGCAAAGGCAGGCAGGCCTGGCAAGTCAGGCATACTTTGCACAGCAGCAGCAGCACCAGCCGCCAAATGGTGTGAACATCATGGATCAGCCTCAGGTCGCACCCTTTGATATGCCCGCTGAGCTGGAGATGACTCATCAACCCAGCTCAGGCAACCCGTTTGGGCAAGGCGCTTTGCCTTCATCTACTGCATGGCAATAAGTGTCTGTTCAGTTTTAGTCGTCATCCGTATGGGGCCAGTGAAATCTAGACGTTACTCTGTTGTAAGCATCGTCAGTTCAAGGACGTTTTACCTTCTTGCTGTAATTGTGTAGGTTAATGGCACTCTGAGCTGATGCCTTACACCATGGCCAACTTGTGCATTAGCCTCATGGTTGTTGTCAACTTCATGATGTACACTGAGTTCCCTACTAGCTGTGGTAGCTTTCATGCAACTCTGAAGCGTATTTTTGCTGTGTTTGCGTCTACTCCCAGCACACCTTGGCAGCGTGCTGCTGGAGGCGAGTGTACACCTATCAGGTAGGAGGTACATGCAGCATGGCTCCTGGCATGAACAGCATTGCATGGCTCAAGGTCCTGTTGCTTCAGTTGTTACCGTGGACCCACATAAGCAGGCCACTCTGCGATTGCAGGCAGATAATGACCAGTAAAGGGTGTCTACTTTTGCTCGCAGTCCAACAGTACTTACAAACTTAATTTGCAAAAACGGTGTCAACAACAGGAACAAAACGTTGATACAATGTGTATCAAACCACAGTTCTTGACACACACTACAGAAACACAGTTTGAACGCACCACTTTCCACAGGTACAGCATGACTCAAGTAATACAGCAATCAACTGATGCACTTGGGCTTGACAGGTCTACGCCCTGGATTGAAACTCAGTGACCGAAACAAAAATATTGACCGAGAAAAGTCAGTAGTCCAGAGCAAAATGACTGAACTTGATGAAGGCTTCCTCTGACAGTGATGCATATGACAGCAAATCCCAGATGGCCTCTTGGGTGAGCCCATCATAGTCCTGCTGACGCTTCATGATGATGTGACCGCTTATTTCAAAGGAAGCAGGGTCCACCTGGCTATCCAACAGCTCACAGGGCACCCGTCCCTGCATGGAGAGCGCCACTGCTATGACAGACTGCTTTACAGCTGGCCCAAGGTCCACTCACAAGTGTTTGAAACAGATAACATGCCAGACAAGCAGACATCCAAATGCTGTGCATTGTCTTGCATTAAAAAATGGTGCAGCAAAGCAAATCTTGAAATAGGTCATAAGCTGATGATGGTTGCAGGCAAAACAACACAAAGTATCAAGTCATGATCAAAAACTGACGCAACTCAAAGCATCTGCTCACCTCAGCCTTAGCAGCAGCAAAGGCATTGGGGTACAGGAAAACCCTCATGCCACAGTCCACAATGAATAGATTGTGGGGAATATTGCCCTCCTGCAGCCTCACACACACCTCCGCCACAAAGTCTGCCATATCAGGCAAATTCTGGCCGCACTCAAACACCAAGCCCCTGACAGGTTATTCTGCCAGCTGATACACACGCACATCCTTGAAGCGACGGCTGCCAGAGTATGCAGGGAGGGGTGCGGTAGGGGCCCGCTCAACAGGAAAGGGAGCTTGCAGGTAATAGCCCTACACATCAAGATCACTTGCTTAAATACAAAAGCTGAACCTGCCGTCAAACACAGAAATGCTTGCAGGCATTGCGAGACCTATATGTATGGTCCTCGCACATTCAACACAGCACTGACATGAAAGTTTGGAGCTCCTAGTGTACGCATGATGCAGGAGACAGGAATGCTGTGACAGCTGGGCGCCTCAAGATGGACTGGGCAAATAACAGATGAAAGTGGTGCAGTTGACGCAGAGGCTGCGCACCTGGAAGTGCAGGTGGTTGATGGTGCCATAAGCCCCCAACGAGTTGTAGCACAGCCTGAAGTACGGGTTGCTGCTGTGCTCACAGAACTGCAGAGCCAGGCGCATGGACTTCTGATCCACCAGCTGTGTCAGGTCGTCCATGACGCGCGGCACCAGCAGAACATGGCCGTACTCGATGGGGCTGACATTAATGAATACCAGGTTGGGACTGTTATTGGCTGGCGAAGCAGAGATGAATTTCAGCTGGTTGCTGTCATCTGGCAAGCCAGCTTCATATTGGAACAGAATCTCCTGCTGCAGCGCTTTCTGGAAGTTGAACTTCTTCGCATCCCAAGGCTGGCAAACCTGCGCATGCGTTGCAATACCAGAGTCAGATGACTGTTGTGCTTTGATGTGCTGAGCAGTGTTGCGGACTACCTGTGCAAATGCATGTGTGGATGTACAGCAGCATGTGCACTCATTACACCATATTCAACACAAAGACTACCTTCCTTGCTGTGCGTAACACACTTATTTTCATGCATAACATCTACATGAAGACGGTGACCAGCAGTGCTGTGCGAACAAAATTGCTGGGCTGCACACATTGCTCTGGACTCATAACCATCTGAAGCCAATCCGCAGTGCAGCATCCAGCATGACAGGGCACTGACCTGATCAACCCTGAACTCAGTAGCACGCTTTTGAGAGGCGCGACCTTCATTGCACTGGGCAATGAAACCATATGTGCCGGGCACAAGCTGTGTTGGGCAAGCTGTCACATCGTATCTGAACAATCCTTGCTCAGCTCGATCCTCCCATTCAGCCAACAGAATAGAGTCCATGAGGTTGCTTTCACCAGCTGATGGGCTGTCTTGGACAAATGGAACTTGCGCATCGCCAACGCTGTCTGTGTCTGAGCCAGAGAATAAAGTGCTGCAAAGCACACATCAGTCGCTCACAACAGTGAAAGCTGATCTTGGCAGCATGCTCAAACAACCGAGCTCAACCCTGCAATAGAGCAGAAAGCAAGCACAGCAGCTGCACACCTGGGCTCATCCACATCTGGCACAAGATGGGCTTGCAAGTTGCCAAATGATCGCACGCGCTTGGATGTGGTACCAGCAGCTGGTGAATAGCTCAACTTTGGCAGCAACTGCCCTGGAATGTCTGAAACTGGGCTGTATGGAGTTGGGACAAGACCTTTGCCAGGAATGCCATCATCGATCTGATGCAAGCTGTAGACTGAAGGTACTCTAGTGACATATAAAGGACTCATAACACTGGCAGTTCAAAGAATAGGTGGTTAAACCCAAGAATACGCTGTCGCTACTGCAAGCTGCTATGGTACAGGCTAAAAGAGTTAATTGCTGTCTCAGAGCCCGCCCCCAGCAAGATGTAGCACGTCCTGCACGCGCGTATCGCAACATCAGTTTCGAACGACTCTGTCTTTCCGAGCACGGACAGACGATACGCACCGAAGGACAGCCGCCTAGTGAAGGTCTGACACCACGTCCACCTGCGGCGTGCAGGACGCGAGGAAAGGTCACAGCAGGCCTAGGCCTCGACGGGTGACTGCCACGCTCCGTCTTGGCAAGCGGTATCAAACCAGCACCCTTGCCGGCAGGCTACTGTATATAGCCTGTCCAGTTCGACTGATCTGCGCAATAGCGGTGACCGTGAAATGCTAAGTGCAAGGTTCACATAGCGCTTGCAAGCAAACCAAGTGCGATTGAGGGATTGAACACACGCAGCCAGACATTTGCCGGACACGATACCTCGCGAGCGCATCCAGATTCCTGGATTGTTCTGTCTGGTTATGTCATCCATAACATACGCGTGACGTCCCAAGTTAGGCCTTCTAGATTTCCACAATTTCGAAGAGCTGATTCGAGTGGTTTCGCCTAATGCGTGAAGCTGCGAGCGGTCCACTTGGACATTTCCTAGGCCTAGGGTTTTACACTTACATTGTGTAAGTAATGCCGAGCAAACAATCAATTGCAGGATACGTGCTGCATGGCCACCTGCTGGGTTGCAGCAGTCTACGCCATCCCAAATGCATAGAGCTGACGAGACAGGAGTTGATACTGTAACTCTGCTCATTGCAAGCTAGCAGTCACAAGCTCCTATATATAATCCTGGTTATCAGGCATCGATTTGATAGAGCCTGACATGCAAGGCATGCTGCTCAGTCAAACACAAGAGACCAGCGTTCATGACGGTGGGCCAGAACGTTTTCGCGCTTTTTATAGGCGTTGACAGCTCAGGACTGAATGACAAGCGTGTGTATGAACAATTCACCAAACAACAATGAGACTGTTGGCCTTGCATTTCATCTTTGCAGAGGTGCACAGTGTCTTGACTGATAATGTCATGAATGCTGAAAGGCATACACTCGTGCTGTTGTGTCATCTGAACCAGCAACCACCATGCTGGCATCAGGACTCAATGCTATGCTTTGAACACCTTTGATGTTGCCTGTCCTGGTTTGTATGCAGACACCTGCCAGCCAAACAAACGCCTCAGTACCTCATGAGACACCATACGACTACAAACACAATATGGAACAGCTACTGAGCCCAGTGCAAACTACAATGTTCGGAACTCTCGATGTTTCAGTGACTTCACTGGGCTCTGCAATTTGGTGGGTCTTTGAGAGCATGTGGCTGGATGCAACTTACCAAGGACCTTGGCGGGTGAGGTGTCACATGCAACAGAGAGCACTTGGCTGGCAGGCGGCAGGACCTGGTGCACGCATACCTGTGCGCAAGTCCCAGCACCTTACTGCACCATCAAGGCAGCCTGTAAAGATGAGTGGCTGGCTCGGGTGACATTGCAACGCCACGACCGCCTGCATACACACCGCCAGGTAGGCTCATGCAGGAAACGGAATGTATTACTGTCGGGATCAGACAATGATCCTTGCTCACAAGTTCTGACCAACAAAAGCACCAGGAAAATCCAGGAGATGGTGTTCCTAGTGACTTGTGATTTAGTGGTTGACGCATTGTCCCCATCAGCAGACTTTCTGCAAATCACAAACTGCACAGCGACAGATTTTGCTGATAAGGCATCACAAAGTAGGCGATTGCAACTTGTGAGCTTTGCATGGACATGGCATGCACCTTCTACGACAAGGAGATGCTCAACAGCATGCACAATTTCTTGCAGGCAGCACTGCAGCATGCAACAAGCTTCAGACAGAGCCTCACTTCAGGATGTTCACAGGTCCCTCTGACGGATAGAGTAGCGTTGTCCCAGATAAGGACCTTGCCGTCAATGCTAGCTGTTGCTGCTACTGGGAGGACAGACGACAGCGTTACTGCCTCGATGGAGTCTGTGTGACCTGCACTCCTTTCAAGCACAATCACATGATGCAGCTCTTAGAACTTCAGAACATCATGCCGTGAACCAGCGTTTGACTGCATGGCAGCTTGAGGGTCACAGTCCGGCAGAACAAAGTTCTGGCTTTTATTCATATCTCTGAGTAAGCGCCACATAGTTGTGCACATTACTATGCACACCATAGCTGACTTGACTGACATGCTGATCTTAAACACAAAGAATTCGGTCATTTGCGAAGGCCTACCTGCAAAGGTACCCAGCACTTTGCCAGTATGGATATTACTTATTTTGGCAGTCGCATCCTCAGAGCCAGTGATGGCAACGGTGGAGTCTGCACTGATGTCCAATGATGTCAAGCCTGCATGACAGCAGAAGAAGCTCTTTTTCAGCCCAATGCTAAATATACAAATGCCAAAAAAGTGACCAAAGGGCTTCAGTGTTACTCAATACATGGAGATGTTGTCAGTAATAGTTATTGTGGCAATACTTGGCTTGCTGGAGTAATACTACATATTGCACTGTGTTCACTTTGCGTATTAGTATTGCGTAGTACATATGGAGTAACACTGGAGGGCTTGCATTGTCAAGGACAAGGTGACAGCTGCTTTTTATGCAACAACGAAATGCACATCACAGCAACAACTGCATGTGATGGCACATGCCTGTGCCAGGGTTGTTCATGATCACATGGCTGACAATAACAAATTATTTGTAAGGAGTTGATCTTATGTTATGAAAGTTGAGTTTTTCTTGTTCTTCTGGTATGCCCCTGCAGAATGGCTTACACAGAGCATGCATACCTAAGACGTGCAGGCATGCCTGGGTGACACAAGCAGCATGCCATAAGCTGCAGAGCAGACGCGCTGCATCCACCAAATCTGAATTTGAGATTTGGACAGCAAAACACACGACGCGCTGGTTAGAAGGCAGCACCTGCTTCATGAAAGCCATGGCCTTGTATGGTCCCAGTACAGCTGCCAGACTTGGGATCCCACACTTTCAAGGTAGCATCCCCCTCTCCACCACCAGTGACGACTGCCTTCCCGTCTGGTGTGAATTGGCCACAGCGCACTGCGCCTGTGTGCCCATAAAACACCTGCAGCTCTAAAGAGGCTGATTGTGAGATTAGAAGTACATTTGGTATACCAGTACAAGGCACACATGCAATGAACGAAGGCCCCAGCTACATACAGTTGCAGCACTGTGAGACTGGGAAACACCAATGATGACGCACTCCGGACATCCAGATGGAATGTGCAACAGTTGCATTGCAGTGTGTGATGAGGCATGAGAGGATGATAGCATACTGCAGCAGCTTGACCATTGCCTGATACAAGTTTGCAGATGTGAAGTAGAGGCATGATCTGAAGTCCACTGACCTGCATCATATCGCCAGACTGTGCATTCCACATCCATGCTGTGAAATCCTCAGAGCCTGCTAGCACCACATCCCCTCTGGGATGCCAGCTGACCCATTCAATAGCCTCTCCAGGGCCCTCTAGAGTGTGGGTACACCGCCCACTTGTGCTTTCCCAAATTGACACCCTGCCTGACATGACCAGAGCTTGTGTAGTGCCGACTCAATGCATCACATGCACAATTACAGAATATGCAGTGTTTGACACATGCATCAGCATGGATGGCCGCTGACTTTCCAAAAGTGTTGTAGCTTCACATATGTTACTTGAAAGCAGTGAGACATGCGTATGTATGCTGCCTGAGTATGATGTGCTTGGCACTGCTGGCCGACGCAACATGCAGGCTCGGCACGCCCCACATGAGGTGGCTACTGTGACATCGTGTCGGGTGCTGCTCATGTATGGTACATGATTGTCTATGCCAATGCAGCCTTTTGCATTTGTAAGATACTCTATACTGCTAAACAGCACACAGCATGCTGAGCAGATCAGGAACAGTAATGCCACAGTGTGCATGGCTCAGGATCAGCGGTGCCACAGGTCGGCCTGTCAAGTAGAATGATGTGCTTACTGTCTAGGCTTCCAGATGCAAGCAGCGTGCCTGCACTATTGAACGCCAGAGCAGCCACCTGTGACATAGCCATGAAGATGATGCAATTGCCTAGGAGATTACAAGGAAGCAGTCATTAGCAGCAGGACTTACTGAATCTGTATGGCCTTTCAAGGCATGATGTCCCTCTTGACCTACCTGCAGGCCAGAAGTCCACATCACATGCAAGTCATAACTGACTTTGTGCTGTGCATGCCAAGTGCAGAGCCGAATACCTTCCAGATGTATGCCATGTCGTCCCCGCCCCCTGAAGCTGCCATATCAGGCTGCGCCGGATTCCACGCAACAGCAAATACAGCGTCTGCACAAGCAACGAGTCTGATGACAGGAAGCGAGACAGTGCAGAGGCTTGCAAGCAGGGCACAGTTGTCTGCATCAACCTGTGTGCTGAGAGAAGCAGTGGATTGCATCATCGGTGACCTCTGTTTGTCCCGTCTCGTTAGCTTCACCCTCCTCAAAATCACTCTCGTACCCACCATCTGGATTGCAATACGGCTTGCTCACAGATGGGACTCAAAACGGAGTACCCCAGCAAGCATTGACCGGTGTGCATCCACGTCGGAGGTGCCATAACTAGAAAGCATACCTGCTTCAGCACCTTGCAAATCTGCAACCTCCTGATCTTGCTGATTTACGTTGCCGGCTTCATCTCCCACATATGCCTCCGATTCTGTATCGCTGACATCATCTTGTTGGTCCATTGCAAACTCAAATGACGATCTATGAGGCAGGCGTGTCAACCGTGCAGTCAGATGCAATTTCACTGAGTTGTGCACAAGCGGAATGCCACAGCCATGATGGTAAGTCAAGTGTTAAGTGTCGAGTGTTGCGCATGCGGCCGTTACTCGCATTTCCACGGGCTAAGGTCAGGGCTAAGGTCGTCCCGAAATCAGTCCCCGCAAGGCTTATCCTGCTCTGTCCGGCAGCCTTCCTGAGCCTGTGCAATTGTTGAGACTCCGGCATCAAGCAAGCAGGCCAAAACCAACTGCGCACGGCCGGGTGTTGTTGATTAGAATAACAGATGCCGACCCCTGCCACCACTTCACTCTGTGGTCGAGGACTTGTTTCGCGTCAGAGCCTGTCGGCTTTCACTCAGACACCTCCCAGGTCCCACAGATTGGGTATGCTTTTATGCTGGCATATGCACCAAACAAATGGATGCAGAACGATGAGGCAGATTCTGGAAGCCACACGCTGCTGCAGTTGCACTCACACCGTTGGCTACTTGCAGCTGGCTGTACATTGAGGATTGAAGCAGCAGTAGCCACCCGGAAACAAAGGACACAAAAACGGCACAAGGCCATCAGGAACAAAGTATGTGATCCAACCAGACCTAGCCATAGCTTAGGCATTTGTAAAGCTACTGATACTGATCACATTCAATGCGCAACGCAGGTCAACGGCAGCAGTGACCAACCCAGATTAGCTGTTTACAGGTCAAACAACCACATTTATGCACAGGTATGGTTTTTTGAAGTTTTGTGGCCAGGCAGGCCTATTTCAACAGTAGCATATGTCACAGAATGTGAATCATCATTTGCAATGACTTTTTGCAGGTAGTAGATGATGAGCAGCAGCATACACTTGTTGCTGCCTCCACCCTGATGCCAGAGATTCGAGGTCAACTGAATGGCACAGGCGGTGCAAACAAGGTCTGCGTTGCAATCACATTCTAGCCAGCAAAATGGCAGTTACTTGTCCTACCTCTGACCCATAAGGGAGTCTGCTGGGCCTCAACACAAATAGCCAGATTGATGAACAAGCAAGCCTGTGTGTTGCAAGCACTGTGATGTCTTACAGTCAGCCTGAGAAATTGACTCCTTGACAGGCAGATGAAGCCCACACCCAATCTTTGACTGCCGACTGATCATGCAGGAGGCTGCAGTCATGGTTGGCAAAAAGATTGCTGAGCTTTGTCTACAGAAAAACATAGAGAAGGTCTGCTTTGACAGAGGAGGCAACATCTATCATGGACGTGTACAGGTAAGACAGGCTGTCTTACTTGGGATGTGCACCACTTGCTGAAATGTGGACCATACCACATACTGTTCCTGAGCAAGATATGAGAACTGGTTCGGTTCAGTAGGCGTCTGACAGGCCGCACAAGGAGTCAAGTGCCTTTTTGCAATCTCTCATGTGACATTAATGAACAAGACTTGGCTGATTTTGCAGGCGTTGGCTGAGGCAGCTAGAGAAGTTGGGCTTGTCTTTTAAGCAACTTGTGGCACAATCCAGCTTCCATCAACGGCTGGTGCTGCTTGGCAGCCCTGCCTGACGCAGTACTCCATTCCCCATTAGCTTTGAACAGCCAAGTCAAGTCCGCAGCGTGCTGCCAGTCTGACTTCTGAAGGTCACTGTTCTGCACACCAATTTTCCAGCTTTACAGGTTTTGCTTCAGAGTTTTTTTTACCCTTTTCTGGACTTGGCACATCTTGTTGGTGTTGTAGCTGCTATTTATAGACGGCTTTTGTGAGGTCTTGACAGTGCAGCATCTCCAATTCCACATGCTCCAACAGGCATTATATCGTGTCGAATCCTGCAAGATCATCACTTTCTTCAAGATCATCAGAGCACTTTCTTGGCATTCTGCTCTATGTGGTCTCACTGTTGTATGTGGCTGCAAGCCTCTCAATGCATCACAAAATGTTATGATGTGCACGTAATGGGATCTGACCGAGGATACCTGCATCATTGCTGTCTGTTTTTGCTGTCCTGCTGCATATTTTGTACAGATATATGTCTTCGTTGCACATACTCACACATTCCTGTTCACTGCCAAATTCTGCACTTGTTTGCGACACTCTAGCCATAACATTCCAAGCCAGCCACAAACAGTAGCCAATCAGGGCACCTGCACTGGCTGATAATCAAGCTGTGTATCGATAAGTGTATTCGGGAAAACCTGGATCGAAATGTGAGAGATACGTGGTAAGCTGAATATGCAGTTCTACGCATGCACAGTTCACATAAGTCCAGCAAATCGAAACTACTGTGCCACTCAGAATGTATAGTCATAAGGTCTGAAGCCTTGAGGTCACATGCCATTGTGAATGAACTATGCAAGCCACCCTGGTCTGACTAAAACTAAACTCTAGGGTTGAGACACCACGATCAGCAATGCCTCCCTCATGGTAATGTAAATGCACCAGTGCACAGGCCCATGGCCAAGGCCGCTTCTTCTTCAGCTTTATCCTTCTCTTTGGTCAGCAGCGCTCGCAGCTTCCTCTCTAAGTCCAACTGCAGGACACACCTTGTTAGGAGGACATTTACAGACATCAAATGGCTTACAGACATCAGATGACATATGACCCTGTTGATGCAGTACATGCCACGTGAATATGGCACATACATGGTACATGTGCGTACAGCTCATGTCACGCTCCACTGGCCAGATGGATGATGCTGCAAAAGACTGAAGTGACTTGTGTTGGAAAGCACTTCGGTCTTTTGCCAATATGCCTGTAAATGCACATTGAGATGATATTGTGTTTTGAAATCCGAATTTTACCAGATGCAAGCCTGGGGCACTGCAAAACAACACATTACGACAAGGTTGTTAGGGACCTGTCTGTAGCTGCACATACCGTTTTCAGAAGATGTCGCTGACATTATGATGTCTTGGTCCACTGATTCCATGCTGCAGGATTAGATGCATCATATATGATAGTGCAACATGCCTCTAGCCAGACGGCTTTGCTCTGGACTAGACAGCAAATGACAGGCTGATCTTTGATCCTTTGCGGACTAAAAATGGGCTCATATCAAGAAGTGCAGCAGAGTCAATCTTTGCTACATTGTATACTGACATTGTATACTGACATATCATAGGCAGAATGCAGATCTGAGATCCCCACCTCTTCTCTGAGAGTGCTGACTGTCTGGTCCTTATCCAGCAGCTCCTTTTCTCTTTCTATCAGCTTCAGCTGCTTCTCTGCCAATTCCAACCTGTACCCAAAATTTCACTCAGCCATTTTAGCCTTATCTAGGCTTTCAACTTAACTCTACCACCAACAATGCAAGTCCACACTGCACATCCACCCTTTTGCCATATAATTATCTCATACAGGTTGATGCCTGAGGTCAAATACAAAGTCAAACCTCAACTCAGCATGGCCTGCTGTAATGGCAGCCCAGATACCAAAAGGCCCTGACCCAGCAATGATCTATCCTACGCATTATGATAGACTATCCAGAGCTGATCCTGAGGCTGCTGATGGTGCTCCCACACCTTTCTGGCATGTCAATGCTGCTGGGAGAGACACCTCACGCTATGTGCCTCTCAGAAGCCATACATTTGCAAAAAGCAGAAGAGCACAACACAGCACAGCACGGTCAGCTGAAAGGTCATATGCATACGCAAGGCAGGCAGCCACACAGGCAGGCAGCTAAATGCTGCTGATGCATGGGCAAAGGACAGTGCCACAAAGGCGCGGCGCAAGTCTAAGCTGACCTGGTGTCTTCAAGTTCTTTTATACGGCTTCGCCTCGTCTTTCTCAGCGATTTCCTCTGTTCTTCGTCTGTCTTCTGTGGGTCTTCAGGGGCAGGGGGGGTGGGCAGGGGTGCAGGAGGGGGCCCCGAGGGGCTTGTCTCTGGCGACGAGCTGCTAGTGCTTGGGGGACCCTGACACAAGACGCACAACATTTTGATTCTCGCCAGCGCAGTGATGCACCCCAGCGAGGATGTAGACATCTATAACCCATTTAGCAAATCACAATCTGCCGTCTTTTGAAACAAAATTAGCGCGGGATTTTGTTCACCGAGGATTCCCACAGGTGTCCAGCTACATGATAAAAATGCATGCAGGTTGAAAGCTCGTTGATGCAATGAGCAGGTATAATTGATATGCAGAACCACCTGAATGTCTGGCTGGGAAGGTATTGAGAATGGAGCTGATAATAGTTCATTGCTAGATGCAGGTGGCTGATTAGGGATGGCCTCATCTTGGCTCAGTGAGACTATGAGGTTGGGCGCTGACAAGTGTCCAAAGGTGAGCAGCGTTACATTGCTGCCTGCAAGCATCATTTTGCTGTCAAACTGAAGTAGATCAGACAGACAGATACACCAGCTCTTCAGTTACCAGGTTGTTGAATAGCCGTGGTCTGCTCTATCTTTGGGGTGCCTTGTTGGGCACTGGGAAGCGTTTGAGCTAAGCTGGGTGGCTGTATCAGCAGCTGAGAACCTGCAGAGGTTGCTTCTCAACCTACCGTGTGAATCTGCTTTAGCTGACTAGGTGATGGTTTCACGTACCTAATGCCGCAGCAAGTGCTGCGCACGTTGACATGCCATGGTTGTGTACCGGCGACTGTAGACGAGGAGAGCACCTGCTGATGTTCGGTTGAGAATGCCGGGGAGAATTTTGCGAGTGACCGCTTGCGATGCAACCCGAAGCTCGGTTGAGGAGCGCAGTCGACGGAGGCATCAAACCTCGTTTACGTAGCTTGCAAGTGGCAAAGGTGTGCCGCAAAGGCCCAGGCAACCTATTGCGGTTGTACTGATATATTTCAAGTGAACGGCCGCTGCAAAGCAATCAAGGGCGCTTGAAGTCACGACTTCCTCCCCGAATGCTCTTCCGACGCACTGATCGCATACGATTGGGTCATGTGTCAAGTGAGTCACAGTTTGAGCAGAGTTCTGGTCAACGAGTTTCAGCGACGATGACGCTTCTGCTATTGCCAGCCTAGGCGCGTGTGTAATGTGGTATAGAGACCTTCACTGACAGAGCTGTCCGTATGCTCTCGGCTAAAGGCTCACCCTTCGCGGCTAACCACCGTTCACCACAGCAACCTGCACGCCACGCAAACTATACACAGCCGCGAACCCGTCGTGTCACTGCTCTCACAAATCGACACTGGCAAGGCGCAACACGATATGCAATCGTTGTCCGTGTGCATTCGATAGCCGTTGCTCCTGCCATCTGCGTTTGTAACGCCTGCACAAGTCCTTTTCTGCTTCCCTCTATCAGTCACCGCACCCCTAGGCAATCTCGTGTGTCCTGCTCGAGCACAACCGAGGCTGCTCTTCTTACTGAGCAACAACTTGTCTTTCGAAACGCGTCCTCAACTTCAGACCTGCAGCAAGCTGCTGCACTGAGAGCCGAGGCATATTATGAGGTGTTGCTCCCCATACATAGCTTTGTTGTGTGCACCAAGCAATATATAGAAGCACCTTGCTACTGCATCAGCTTCTGCAATGCTGCGCAGTGGACAAGCTACAGTTGACGCTTAATAGACTGAGGTGGCAACGCTGTCTGCAGGAACAGCCTCATGCTCGCTATGTTAACAGCTTCAAGAGGCAGTTCATTGACCAGTCAGTGCGCTTGCTTAGGCAGCAAACAGCCCAGTCCCTCAATGCTTTGTTGCCTGAATGTGTATGCCTAGTGGCAATGCTGCCTGGCACCAAGCAGATTCTGGCAACGTGTGACATTCATCCACCTGAAGACGCTGCTGGCCAGCACCCCAAGGCGGTACCCCCCCATGACAAGCACGCAGCCTACGTCACCAATGTTGCAGTTGACTCCAAAAGCCGTGGTCAGGGTCTAGGCTTTCAACTGCTTGAAGCTGCAGCAGCTTTTGCCCTAGAGGAATGGCAGGCGCAGGCGGTGTATACCACTGTTGATTCTGCAAACAAGGTTGACTTTATTTGTTATCTGTACACAATACATGTTGGACTGCTTTCACGTGTGTGCAAGACGGGAGCCTGTTGCTGCAGGCAGCCACAAATCTGTATGCTAAGTGCGGATTTGAGGAGGCCCATAGCATACAAAACTCAGAGGGTGGCACAGGTGAGACATGCCAATTACAGTCAGGATGAAGAACTCATGCCTGTTTTACGCCCGATTATTGTGTAGGTACATGGATTGTGGCCTTACAGGGTGTCACTATATGCCAATGTGACTGTGCTGACATATGTACACACGATGTTGTATTAATGCACGCCATGCAGTTGCACAGGCCAGGTCATGGTTGTTACATAAGCATTTCTGCTGAAGCAGCTC
>JAABUP010005139.1_pt1 | contig 20408 bp, 25 predicted proteins | sample 5559201 | NCBI WGS metagenome assembly JAABUP01 (sample SAMN10711887, study PRJNA513373) | rock metagenome | isolation source: Antarctica rocks | place: Antarctica
ATTATAAGGAAGACTTTGTGCCCAGGATTTAGCACTGTTGAGCCATTCGTTGTTTTGCTTGACTAATTATTCGGCCAGATGCTGCGTGTTTGTATGTGTGATTCTACCTTTCACCGCTTGAGGTTGTGCTGCACACCTCAGGATTTTCTCCCTATCGTGTACAAAAACAAGAAAAAATAAATCAGGTGATGTCCAGTCCTGCTGTCCAGCAGCCATGTAAAGTAATCTTGTCACTTCAAGCAGAATTCAGCCTTAATCACCCAACTGGCGTGATGTTGCTGCTAGCATCCTGGAATTGGCACACCTAAAACTGTGTGCAAAGCAAGCTTCCCATTTCAGAGGCGTTGACATGATGATGCACACGGTTTTTTCATGCTACAGTTCATGGTATGTGGCCGAAACCTCACAACTGATATTGTTTGCATCCTAGAGTTTAAATTGAAGTTGAGGTATAAAGTCAGGATGACTGCAACAATTCAACAAATAGGCAATCTAGCAGATTACAGTATACTTGTGCTTTGACAGAAAACACTATTGATGTCTGAAGCACAAATCCTGTAACATAACTCTCATGTGGATTTACTGTCTGGGGACTAAAAGGAATGACCTAGTTCCCAACCTCCCACTTGTCCAAATACTTTCTCAGCTCTGCTTCTGAAATAGCACCCTCGCGCTGACTGCCATCCAGTACTTTGCCATCCTTGAATACAACCAATGTTGGCAAGCCATACACCTGTACACAAAGTACTTGTTAGTGTTTTTTGTCAATAAATGCACACAAAAGCCTTCAGGATAGGGTTGAACCGACAGGCACACAGGTGGAAGTCACCTTGTATTTCTCCACAAGCCCTGGGTTCGGGTCTGCCTCTACTTTGACTATCTTGAGCTTGCCATCTAGTTCCTGCGACAGATGACACAACACACCGTAAACAATTCTGGATATCTGAGCAGGCACAGCAGGTACAATTAGCTTTGCCTGCTGTTACCTTTTCCAAGTTTGCCAGCGGCTTCTCAATCAATTTGCATGGTCCACACCAGGTTGCCCAGAAGTCAACAAGAACAGGTGTGTCACTCTGCACACAGTTCAGGTGAGCAAAGGTCTGCACAGGTATAGACTAGGCTGAAGACTGAGTTTGTCGAAGCTGGGAGGTTGTGTCACCTTCAAAACCTCGCTTTGAAATTCAGCTTCTCCAACTTTGGTGATGCAAACGGTTGGCGTCCGGCAGACAGCTCTCGGCTGAGGGGCTTGTCTCTGTGCAACGCGATCACCAACAAAGGGTTTGTGCAGGCGCACACTGCTTCTGAAGCTGAATCGCTTCGATTGACACGACCTGCTGTCCTGCTTGAACGCAGTGCTGCAGGCTGTGAGACTCGTAGCTTGCAGCAACTGCGACATTGCTAACCTAAACCTTGCAGTGCCAAGACCACCAACTTCTGAAGCGCTGCGCAGTCGCAGTCGGTGCAATCGCCAATGTTTTGCGGAGCAGGAGGTTGAGTGAACTTGGCTGTATGCGCTTCAGGACTGGTTGTTGTCCAAGGTGACTTTCAGGTCGAAAGTGCTGTGCTCACTCTAGGTCGTGACTAATGTAACTATGCATCCGTTTCGATGCAGTTGAAGGTCTTCTTCTTTTTCGATGGAGTGCTTCCTTGAAAGACTGGATGTCAGATACACTTTCCCAAGTCTGCAGAGGTGGGCAAAATGCCTGGGTCATAGAGATATCGCAGGTCGGTTGTCACCTTTGCCAAGGAGTTCTTATGTGTTGTGAGGTTACAGGCCGCCGGGCGCCACAAAAATTTGAAAGCTGCCGAATCAATGCATCAGTTTGTGAGCAAACATGCATCATCTGTAAGCAATACCATGGCCAACCACCAAGTAAATACAAGGCACGTCAGGGTGCCCGCATTGGCATAAGTTTCCAATGATGTCAATCTACATCTGCTGACTTTGGCAGAACCACGTGCATGATTTATGAGCAATCCATAAGCAGCCTTGAAGCTGTCGGAGCTGACGCTTAGTCACGTTGCTTGCTCTGCTCACTGAAAGAGGGCTGGCAAACAATTTGGAAATCACAAACTACAGACACATGGTCACTTGGGAAGTCTGCTGTTGGCAGACCCCTGCTGACAAAATGCTGCTGAGGAGGATTCAACACGGCTACAGGACGCACACTGGCACTTCCCACCTGCACTTGTTGCAGCAGCAGTCAACATGGAATCAGCATGGCTGCCGGACAACAAGAACTGACTGTTGACTTAGCTAGTTGCCTCTATTATCAAAGTGATGCTGTGGAGCACTGTTGAGTGGGGGGTGTGACATTGTCATGGAGCTTGACAGGTGAAAGTTTCAGCATGGCAGGCACTTTTATCAGTAAGGCTGAGATAGGTACTGACCTGTGGAGTGTACCAGATGTAGTCCACCGTGCCACAAAAGCGATCATGACAGGATGTGAACTCAGGCTCTGAGCCTGTCACATCCATATATGCACTCTGTAGTCTCAGCGGGTGCTGGAGCATATTGTCTATGACAGCGCTGGGGTCAAAAATTTCCCGTGTGTGGGCTATAGCAAGCTGCTGTTGATCCATACCACCCTGAGCAGTCAGGCTGATTGTCAGAGGCAAAGCAGAGATCAGCTCTGAACCTAGCACAGTCAGCTTATGGTGTAAAAACTGGACTTGTCCCAAGCGCTGTATCTAGATGTCACCGTATGGGACCTACAATTGACATTGATCATCAACAATATCCTTGACATCATGACTGGTATGGCAGTCAGCAGCAGGAACCTCTACATGAGGCATGTAATGCTATGCTGATCTGCAAATCGACACAATAATGATCTCACTGCTCTTTATAGCAGCATTGCCCTAGCACAGGCCCTAGTGGTTGTATTGAGTGTCATTGCCACTGTACAGGGGATGTCTCAGTGCAGCACAGCGGCTTCAAGATGTTTGTCGTCATGAAATAACAGCTGTTGGATTGAGTGGCTTCACGTTGCCATGCAGATAGATGACTTGCAAGCAGCAGAAGCAAATTAAAGCAAGTGCTGCACGTGCTTACCCTTTGACCAGAGCTCATACATCTTGTGCTGGGGGCTGCTTTGTACGGAGTCCAGTTGGTGTTGCCACAGTCTGGTGCTGCTGCCAGGCCAGAGACACGCAATGGAGCTCTGTCGACACAGGGCTGGTAATGAGGGGGCGGCGGAACACCTCTGGCTGCTGATTGCAACAGCGGCGAGATGGGTCTTCTGTCTTCCTGCACTTGCAGCATCAGACCGCCCAGTGCTTCTGTAGAAGGTGCCTGAGGAAATGAAGGAGGAGGCCTTTGCTGCTGATGCTGTGCAGCGCCCAGAACTTCTGCAGCTGGTGGCGCAAGTCTTGAAGCAGGAAGGCCTTGTTGCTGAGACTGTGCAGCATGTGCTGACAGCATTGCAGCCGGACTTTGCAGCTGCGGTTGTGGGTGCGCAGGTTGTTCAGCTGTCACATGGTTGCTGTGCTCCACAGCAATCAGGCCATTGCTGTCAAGCTTGACCTTCTTTACGCTGTGCATGTTGTTGCCACTCGTGACTCTAGCGGCTGAGTTTGCTTCAAATCCTTGCTGAGAGAGTTGCAGTCCTGGTGGATATCGGGGACCAGCTGCTGTATTTGCTGAAGGGACTGCTGAAGTGACTGGAGTGTTGGGGTGCAATGGCATTGGAGCGGCCATGCTGGCCCTGCCCATGCTGATCATGTCTTCAAGGGCATGGCGCCCAAATCTTGTTTCAACAGCGTGTGATGCCTGTGTCACAACAGGTCTTGGGGACTGGTGCATTGGCTGCATTGGCGGAGTTCTTCTTTGTCTGGCACCCTGAGTAGCAAAAGGACTCATCATAACTACCATCAAGACAATCTACAAGCATGCTGAGGTCTTGCCTAGCAAGCAAGCAAGGCTGATTGAGTGCTCTGCACGTTGCATTTGAACATTTGAGCAGCGAGATGAGATTGGAAAGAGATTCAGTTGGAACGTGCAGACTCTTTGCATTGTAAGTAGGCATGATGTCAAACAATGTACCTGAGAAGCATGTGGTGAATGCCTGTTTGAAGGCGATGGCGTGTAAGCTTGCTGTCCTGCTCGAGTCTCCTGCTGTCCCGACAGGTTGCGTGGATCATTTGCAGTGCAGTCGAGCTGACCAGAGGCAATGAAACTGTACAGAGGGCTGTCTGGTGTAAGGTTCAGATCTCCCATGAACATGCATGGCACGTTGCCTCCATACAGCTGGCACATAGCATGGACAGCGTCCAGAATGATCCGGACTTGCGCCACCTAAGCAGGCAGAGGTTTGAATACCTAGAAGGCGGCCAGGCAGTTGACCTCGACAAATATAGATGCTGGCAGCACCTTGATCTCTCCTCTTCTGGGATTGAAAAGAATGTGAGTGTTGGCAACCACAAGCAGCTGATTCCTATGATCTGCACATCAGCCAGTTGTCAGTACCAGCCTGCTAGCCAGTACAGTGGCAAATATGACTTGGCACAATTGAGCAAGCTAATGCAGGCAGAGGTATTCCCGACCATCACCTGAACACTTCTCCAAGACCAGGATCTGCGCAACATTGTCTCTGAGGCCCAGATGTGAGAAATTGATCACTTTGCTGTCTCTGCATTTCAGCTTTGCTGCATTCCTGAAAACACACCAGGTTGTTGCTCATTGTATCTGTACAGGCAGCATTCAAAACAGAGCCCTGCTCTCACCAGAAAATTGCACACCCATCTGCCTTGTCACCACTGCGCTCGGCAAAGTCGTACTGGTAGCTGAAAAGGCATTCATACTTGAGGTTTTCCGCAGGTGTGAGGAACAGCAGGACCATTTCAGTTACCCTAGCTCGCCCAAGCAGTCAACAAAGCCGTCTAGTTTATCAACTTCTTGCAGTGACAATACATCTGGAAGAAGATGTTCAAAGTCATTGCCCATCTGTGCTATCCTGTTGCTAAAGCGCAGAAAGTTTCTATTGACATTTCTGTACAGCTCTCGAGCATGCTCATATGCCTGCAATAAAAGCCAGCTGAGCAGACTGGAATGAGGAGGTTCCACGCATATGAGACAAATTTGTCAAGAAACGCACCAGCTTATCAGCCAACACGTTGTATGACATCACCCGGATACTCCAGATGATCTCAGGTGTAAACCTGGTGCTGGCCTGCAGTCTCAGCTGTTACACTTTAGACACTGCTCAAGCCTGCACAGATCTGCCCGGAATACGTGTCAAGATAAAGTACGCACCGCTGCGCAGCTCCACTGTCGTAGTTCGTGTCCAGCATTGTCGTATTTTTCAGGTGTAGTATATGAACTGCGACTCCGAGGCGTGGAGTGTGCAAATCGACACGCGGAACCATACCGGCATGTGCCTTGCTGAAATTGGTAGCACGGACCATACATGGCCAGCACGCTGTGCATCAGAGGTCAACAAGGCTTGTTGAACAAGCAAGTCAACCAGGTTGAGAGTGACTTACGGCGTATCGCACAGTGTTACGTGGTGAGCATCCCACACTTACAAACAGACAAAATCTTGCAAGACAGCAACGAACAGGTTAGAAAGCCGCACCGAAACCGAAGATTGTAAAGTACCGGCACGAGATTTGGCGAACACTTCGCGTACTGACATAGCATCATGGCCACGGCGTGGGTCTAGGGCAGGCAGACACACACGATGCAGGCAGACTGGGAGCTGAGCAAGGAGAACTTTCAGCCTCTCAAGCGAGGGCGCAAGGGAGTGTGCAAGGAGAACCGCGAGCTTTGCCAGAAGGCAGATGCTGAAAGTCAAAGGAAGTGAGTGCATACTGCAGAAGTTAGTATACATGCTTCGTGTCTGAAGCTGGACAACTGAGGTCATAACGTATGCTGCAGGCATTTCTGGCAGGAGCTTGGAGCCTATAATGGCGATGATCCCCTAGACGTCTGGATCAGGTCCGCAAGCATGGTTACAGCTGATATCAGTACGTGTCAAGACTGATCATAGTGCGAAGTGCAGGTTCATCAAGTGGACACAAGACACCTTCAAGACTGGTGGACACCAAGCAGAACTACTGCCGCTTCTGGAGCGGTGTACGCGTGAGCTACAGGATCGACCACAGTACAAGTCAGACATTAGATACCTGCGGGTTTGGATTCAGTATGTAAGTCTCTGCAGAACCAAGGCGCCGGACAAATGCACTGCTCAAAGTCACAGCCCAACCTTACTTGAGTATTCAGTATGCAGGCTGACTGCCTCCCTGAGCCCCGAGATGTCTTTAGATTCCTGAAGGTACTTGGCGATTTGCTACAGGCTCCCTGCTAACGCTTGCATTGGACCAGTCTTGCCACCTGCAGGAGAACAATATTGGTCAAGACTTTGCTCTTTACTACCTGGCATATGCTGCTTATATGGAGTTGAGGGGTAGTTTTGCCAAAGCTGATGCAATCTTTCAAGACGGATTGGCCAGGTGCAGTATGTAGCCAGGTCTACATGAACATGTGTTGGTTGTGACTGATGCTGACTGACCACTTCGTGTGCAGGCTTGCACATCCCATTGACAGGCTCAGGACGAAGTATGATGATTTTCAGCACAGAATGGTAAGTGTTGTTCTTTCAAAGACTACTTGCTACACAATGCAGTTCTCTTGTGTTCTTGTTGATGCCAGTGTTGTGCTCCTCAGGCAAAGCGTTTGGATCGCAAGGAGCAAGCAACTTCTGTGCCAGATGCATGTCAGGAGCCTGTGAGGTCAAGTCTAGCCGTGCTGTCAGTCCACAATAAGCCCCGTGCACAGCAGTCAAGCACAGCAGGCGCCTTTGCACTTGCAAGACCAAAGCGTAAGGCCACAGGCAACCCAGGCAAGGAAAACAATGGCGGCTTAGAGATCTTTGTGGATGATGAGTTCAAGCCAGGCAATCCAGAGCCTGGACCTCTGCCAGCTGCACCTGTGACTGGCCTGTGGACCAAGCTTGGTGGCTTTGAGCAGAACAGGCAAGTATGGCGCTGCAGCCTAAGCTTGTGTCAAGCCAGAAGAGTAGAGCTTTCAAGCACATGTTGCATGGCATCATGCAGCAATTCCAGTGCTACTCAGCTGGGCATTCCAAACCATTGCATAGTTGGCAACTGATCAGCAATAGATGACCACAGGATTATCTTGGATGTTGGAGAGTGACACTTTCATACTAGCAACATCGGCTGTTGCTGCATTGACTGCCCCATGGCGGCAGAATCTGCTCAGCATTGTGCCATCTGTAGACTCTAATAAAAAAATGGCTATTGTAGGAAGGAGAATGTACAGAAGGCATCCAAGTGGTCTGACCAGCGGCTTGCTCAGAAGCACAGCCTAGTGCAGCCTGCTATTCCAGTTCTGGAAATCCCTGTAGATGAGGACATTCAGGACAAGCAATCACCATACACCGTCAACCCTGTACCCAAGGTGAAAGCTCAAGCGCGATTGATTCTTCAAGAATTCTGTGTCATTCCCACTTGTAGCAGTCTTGGCTTTTGATCCATGTCATACATGTCTGCGCATGGTCCATGCATGAGCATTCTCAGTGTGGTGATGGAAGCCCATTCTTTGTCTTGCATGCTGCACACAGGGCACCTTGCGTCAGAGGTTAGACCGCACAGCTGGCTCAGCAATGGAGGAAAGATTACTGAAGGATCCTCTGCAATTCCACAAGATGCAGCAGTAGACATCTTGGCCATTCTTGAGGGTCTTTGCTTGCAATGTGTAAGCTGTAGCAATGTCCGGTTAGCACAGTCCTATTTACATATCAATGAGTTCTGAATGCTGTAATTCATTCTATTGCATATCCACAGCCCCTCGCCATACGCCAGCGCAAACATGCTGTGACTTCAGTGATGCCATGTCCAGCAAGCCTTGCCTTGTGCAGAGCATCTCAGGTCAGGGCATGCCTGTGGAAGCACTCGCGTGCCTCCCTGGCAATGATCTGCATCCTCCAGTGGCATTGTGGGATGCTGCACCTGCTGAAGCATGTAACAGTGCTGCATCAGCTGTTGGTCCAGCACGTCGGCCACTGAGTGTGCAAAACAAGAAGCATGAGGTTGCAGCATACACAGCAGTGCATCTTGCCGATAGCCCTGGGCAGGAGGTCAGCTTTGAGGAAGTGCGGGCAGCAAAGTGGCTTGCAAGGCAGACCAATATTGTGCTGCGGGTACGCTGCTCTTTCTGTGACATGCCATGCACCTTATGTTTTCAGAATGTTGCATGCAGCTTCATTTATCAATCAGCACATGTGTGAGTGTCAGAATATACTCTGATTGCTTTGAAGTTTGGTGATCAAACATGGTTTCAAGTGGCTACCTGTGCAAGCTTGTCCTTGTGCGAATGCAGGCACCTCTCACCTGTGATCCTGCTCCTGGGTCTCTGCTTCATGATGTCACAACTTTTACAATTCGTAAGAGTGCTCACAAAAACTCATTTTTTAACACAAAAAGATCAAACATGACTAAAAATCCTAAATATACCTCTTGTGCGAGCAGGTGCTACCTCTTCCAGGGCTGCAGGCAGAAGCTGCTAGATTCCCTGCTGGGCGCCAGCACTGTGCAGCTCTTCATGCCCAGAGTGGAGGTGGTGACCGAAGGGGATCACCTGCATGAGCTCTACATCGTGTTGGCTGGTCTGGTTGAGACCTTCAAGCCCGGCGTGGCAGAGAATGCTGAGGATATCTCCCTGCACATGGAGGCCGGAGATGCATCACACCATGGAGATGCTTCTTACCATGGGTCCATGAGCAGGTATGGGTGATCAGTTCAAACCCTAAATGCTGAGGACATCTCCCTGCATATGGAGGCCGCAGATGCATCACAACATGGAGATGCTTCTTACCATGGGTCCATGAGCAGGTATGGCTGATCAGTTCAAACCCTAAATGCTGAGGACATCTCCCTGCATATGGAGGCCGCAGATGCATCACAACATGGAGATGCTTCTTACTATGGGTCCATGAGCCGGTATGTTTGATCATATCAAACCCTAGTTCTCAAATAGGGTTGCAGACTGAGCATATGGAGGCTGGAGATGCATCACAACAAGGAGATGTGATGCGTACCATGGGTCCAAGAGCAGGTATATGGGGAATCAGGGTTCATGATCAAAACCCTAAGTGTCAATTAGGTTTGAGGACACAGAATTGTTCACCATCTGTGCCACAAGGCCAGTAATATAGGGCCATATGCAGCACAGCAACTTTACCTGGTCTCTACTCGAGAACCAGTACATGCAGCACATGTCGTCCGGGCTATGTAAACAGGACATGATCAAGCACAGTGTCTGTCTGTGCTGATGTGCCTGACACCATTATTGCATAGGGGTGACTCACCAACGAGCAGCCAAGTTGGGTATGCCTCAGCATGATGTAGATGTCATTGCAGAAGTGTTGTGTGGCTGTCAACTGCGTTTGCACAGCAAGGTTCTTTGGTGGTCGTGCATCTGCAGGCTGTGCCACAAATCCTTTCTGCATTTTTTGCTTCACACTTCTGGGCAAAGCATTGTTCTGCTGCAGGAGCCAGTCGACAGTCAATGACCGCTGTGATTGGGTGGCATTCTTGCCAGAAGACTCCTGAGGTGCAGCCAATGAGCGCAGTCACAGAGCTTGCAGACCCTCTCTGTTTGTCTACACACTTGCACAACACTAATTCACTCACTCTGCTGTTCTGCCGCAGGAGCCACTTGACACTGCTGGACTGCTTTGGTGAGGTGGCACTCTTCATGCAAGACTCCTCAGATGCAGCCGATGAGCACAATCGTAGTTCTTACAGACCCTCTCTGTGCACACACTTGGAAAATACTAAATCAACCTGCTGTACTGCTGCAGGAGCCACTTGACAGTGGGTGACTGCTTTGGTGAGGTGGCGTTCTTCACAGAGATTCCCCAGATGCAGACTGTGAGGACAGTCACCGTGTGTAGAGTGCTGGTGGTGCCCCGGTCGGCATACCAGACCATCAAGTCAGCCTTTCCTCTGGGCACTCGCCAGATGCTGGACAACCTGCAAGCACACGCTGAGCTGGTAGGCGACTTACACCCTTGTTCAAACCAAACCTCGCGGCCGTACGCCCTGAGATCGTGGACAACAAACATGGCATGTCAGCGCTGACAAAAGGCAGCCTGTCTGGCAGGTCAGGTAGTTCACCCAAGGAGGCGGTGCAACAGTGGTCAGTGTGGCAAATGGGATCATGACCAATACCAAATGCCGGCCGTCAAAAAGCAGTGATGAACATGGTGTGTTCACACCAAAATTTGCTTGTTAAGCTTGGCTGTCAGGTGTTTGCTGAAACAGCGTGGTCTTAATGACGTCCAGCTGCTTTTGGTAGGAGCTTCTGTTGAGTCTTGCCAAGTGCAATTGGATGTCACATGACTATATCTAGGGTTTAGGGTTTACGGGTACAGTACCGGTACCCTTAGGGCTACGCTGTTTCAGCAGGCACCTGACCTACCAGACAGTCAAGCTCAAGAAGCAAGTTTTGGCTTGAAAACAACACGCTCATCACTGCTTTGTCACGGCTGGTATCTGGGTTTAGTCATGATCCCGTTTGTCACACTGACCACTGTGGCACTGTCTATTGAACACTGTTGCACTGTGTACTGAAGACTGTCGTACTGTCTACTGGAGAAAGTTGCTGTCTAGTGGACACTGTTGCACTGTCTACTGGACACAGTCGCACTGTCTACTGGTCACTGTCGCACTGTCTACTGGAGGTTGCAAAGTCTGCAGCTGGAGGTATGCTGACGTTGTCATCATAGTAAGCTGCTTACTCAAGCCTTTCTTTCGGCAGGAAAATGATGTTAAGTGTTGCGGGGCTGCTAGGCAAAGCCCTGGGGCACTTCTCAGCTCCCTCCTGCATTGATGTCAACCCCCCCAGCCTCTACGGCGAGTACCACAGCCACAGTTGCAGATCATGCACACAAGCACAACTACCTTGATCAGTGTTGCCTGACAAGCAAAGGAATTTGGTGTAATAAATTAGTCATGCCAGGTCAACATCTTATCACCATGCAACAAGCTCTTGACTTTGTTGCCACATGTCATTTGATGCGGATCTTCCTTCATGCAGGAACACCCAAGTACAACATGCGACGGCTTACAAGTCTTGAGATCACATCTGCAGTGTCTCACGTCTGAGTCTCACTCTCAAGAGGTTCTCCTTTTGTTTGCCCTCCTTTTCCTGTCTTACTTTCACTCTCATTTTCATTTTCACTTTCATTGGTGCAGATTGTGGAAGAGCAGTTCAAGCACACGGCAGCCAAGCTGGGGGTGACAGGGCCAGAGGCAAGTGCCCTGGCGCATCAGTGGGTCAGCCCTGAGGCAACAGGCCTGCCCATGACTCACAATGATGCCCTGGAAGACTCGGCCCATCAGGAGCAGCTCCACAGGCCACATCACTATGGTAACCCTTGCCTACTTCTCCCTAACAACAATGAAATAGAGATCAGAAGTGTGTACTGTTGGTAAGCATGTCAACAGTAACGAGAGTGAAGTTGACAGTGATAACATCAGAATTACATGGTAATATCAATTTGTGACCACTTGCTTTCTATTACAATTTTGAGCTTTCACCTTGGAACAGAAAGCTGAAATGGTTGTGCAGCAGCAGGACTTTAAGCTACAGCGTCCACATACTGACAGGTTGCATAGACCTGCATTGCCAAGCGAAGGGCAAAGAAGCTCAGTGCCAGGCTTCATCTTTGAATGCAGGTCATGGCAAGCAGAACCAACTTGCAATGGGGCTGGACCTGCGGCAGGCCTCCCTAGGGCCGGGGGACGATGCCCTGTTTGCTGGGGACCCTCACAATGTGCCCAGGAGGCAAGGGCTGCAGCACATGAGCAGCATGCAGCAGCAGGTGCTGGGTGATCTGCTGCGAGTCAGGACGCTTGTGCGGCAGCATACTGCCAAGCATGATGAGAGCAGAACTCAGGAGTACTTGTATGCATCTGCCAGAGGAGACACGAGTCAGATACAGCAGGTAGGGCTTGCTGTTGGTTTTCCTAGGGTATGGCTTTAGGGTTTTAGGGTTTGTTTTTTGGGTACCTTCTGCACACACTGCAACAGCAATGGACATAGATTGTACACATGTCATGCCTTCTGTCCTGTCACACCAGCAGCCATTGTTTGAATTTTGTGAGCGCAGCTTCTGCATGTGGGGTTCTGAGCAAGATCCAGTTGATTCTGCTGGCCGGAACCCAGAGACCCAGAGGTCCTCTTCTTCACCGCGATCCCACACGTTGCAGCCATTCTGTAGTCCATTGGCGACACTTTTCAGTTGATTGCTTGCCGCTGCATTTCCCATATCAACCCACCATTGGCTCACACTGCATCATGAGCACTTCCTCGCACCCTCAGACATGGTTCAACAGCTCCTGCTCAAACAAAAAAATTGTCATAGCGCTTCTGAGGATAAACTGTTTTTGGCCTGTCAGGTCCGTCTATGGCTTGCTGTCTACCTTCCAGTCATGCACTTGTCTGTCTGTGCAGATGCTGCAGCAAGGCTTCCCTCCCGACTCCTGCGACTACGACAAGCGCACAGGCTTAATGCTGGCCAGCACTCGCGGTCACATCCCAGTTGTGGAGCTGCTGCTGGCTGCTGGCGCCCCTGTGGACCAGCTGGACAGCTTTGGGCAGACTGCTCTGAGTGAGGCTTGCAAGTTTGGTCAGGAAGAGACCATCGCAGTGCTCAGGAGAGCCGGAGCCAAGTAAGCCCTCTTGGTTCAGGGTTCAGGATCTAGGGTTTAGGATTCAGAGTTTAGTCAGCATATCAGTGAAGTTACTGTCAAGCTTCAGGCTTTGTCAAGGCGCCGATGCTGTTGGAAATCGCCTACCTGGTCTGCCTCTGCAGGTGGCTGTTATACTTGGTATGGTGCGGTGTGACGTCGACCTCATTCATTGTGACTTCTGACATGCTGCCTCTCTTGCCAATCCCATGGTTCAAGAGCAGGACTGGGGCTTTGGGATTTACCCAATGACTGACTTGTCTTGCACTTCAGCTTTTTGCCGTTATCTGACAAATCTGCTGTGTTCATGGCCCTGATATCACCCAAATCCTTTGCAGCACTACCTGCCTCCACATCAGGTCATGCATGCCAGCATTGGTCGATGATGAGGCAGGGGCTGCTGCATGGGACTGGGTGACTTTGTGGTCGTGAGGACACCTGGCACTGTAAAGTTCATCCCATGCTGGACAGTGGCCGTTTACTTCTCTATGCTGCCTCACCTGCTCTGTCTTCACGGCTGTGCAAACCACATCGCAGCTGTTATCATACACCTCAGCACATGTGTGCTTTAGCTAAACGAGCGATTTCAAACCTTTGGTATGTGCTACACCTGAATCAGGCACCACTAGACTGCAAGCCTCAATCTCTGAATAAGACACACTATTGCACCTCTGGTGTGCGCTGCACCTGAACAAGAGACAACTAACGCTTACCCCCCTTACATCTGACCAAGACATCACTAACACCTGAAGTGACCCTTGGTGTGTCTTGCAGCCTGAATGAAACCCACAAGCAGATCGCATACGTGCTATGTCAGTGCATCTTTGACGGTGACATGGCCCTCATGCGGCGCTACATCAAGGCCGGAGTGGATATTGACATCGGGGACTATGACCAGCGCACTGCGCTGCACATTGCTGCTGCTGAGGTCAACCTGCCTGCGGTGGGCACCTTGCCTCTGCCTTTGCCTCTGCCTTTGCCTTTGCCTTTGTTTTTACCTGTGCTTTTGCACTTGTCCATAGCGCTGTGTGTTCTGCATGGCTGCATAGCTGCACGCAGCACTTTGCAGTCCGGGCTGTGGAGCACAGTTGAATGAGTGCAAGGCTGGAGCATAGTGAAACGAGTGCAAGGCAAGTGGGCCAGATGCTCTCTGCTGGTCTGGTCTGCAACTGCACTGTGCTAATGTGGGCTTGTGCTTGGTCTGTCTGCGCATCTGGGACGCAGAACTCACCATGTGAAATGTCATTACACATGCAAGTCTGACATGCTTGGCAGATGCAGACAGAGCAGAATGTGTGGACAAAGATGACCATGTTCATCTTGGTCCACTTTCTCTCTTCATCTGCATCTCCCGAGCATGTTGGATTTGCAGGTTGAGTGACATGTCAGGATTGAGACATGTGTAGCGCTGCTGGTGACAATGATTTGTTGCACAACATGTGATTCAGTCCTGTGACTGTGCGTCAGTTTTGGTGCAGCTTGACCACAAGGTCAATATCAGAAATAAGACCTTCAAAGCAGATGTGCTAATGCCATTTTGTGTGCTGTTCCCCTCGCCTTCTTTTCTTCTTCTCCTCCTCCTCCTCCTCCTCCTCCTCCTTCTTCTTCTTCTTCTTTTTCTGTGTTTTGTATACACACCTGCAGGCCCAGGGATGGTTCTCATGTTCTTCTTCTTCACTGGCATGCTGGCAATGCAGATCAAGCTGCTAGTGGAGGAGGGCAAAGCGGATGTGCTGATGACAGACAGATGGGGCTCCACAGCTCTTGACGAGGTTTTGAAGCTGAATGCCTCCCGCTGCATTGCCTACCTGCAGTCCATCACCAGGGCCGCAAAGGAAAGGCAGCGCTTGGAGGTGGAAAGGGAGGCGGCACTGGACGCTGAAGGGTAGCCACATGCCCCCCTACTATCATGTTGCTTGGCAGCTTGTCATTGCCTTCAGAATGCGCTTGGGCCTGAGGCTGTCATTCCAGGGGCGCCAGATGTGTCCAGACACAATCAACTTGTTGACGCCTTCCGAGTCAGATCAACAGCTAGTGCTGGTGATGTGCCATATAATGTATACATGCTTATGGCTGGGGTTTCATCAGGCCTTTCTGCAGTTTCCGCCACGGATCCAGGCTGGGTGTGCAGTACAGGCGACCCCTGGTGGCAATTGCCAATTTGCAGATAAGGAATTCAGAGTTTGTCTGCCTTGTAGAACTGAGCTGTTGCCTTGTTGGTTTGTGTCACATACCGTGTGTCAGTATCGCTGCAGGGATAGTTTGTACACATAGCTTCTTTTGTTGGTCAGCTGCAGTTGCATGGTTCTTGGAGGTCCAGGTCTGTCAATGCGTCTTTGTACTCTTTAGGTGATGCATTGCTTGATCTGAATGTCCAATGTGGTTGATGCTGGTGGCTGTCTGCTAGTCTTGCAGTAGGGTGCTCAGCCTTGTTGGCTACACCTCAGGCTGGTACTGTCAGAATAGCCGCACTACCCACACTTCTGCACTAAATAGATGGGCAATCATTTTGTTTTGTGGAGGACATTGGTTAGATCTTGAGCCTCAAGACCATCCCCCATGGCAACATGTGTTACTCTTGTCTATCTTGCAAACGATATGCAGGTTTTGGACGACTGTGTCTTGTTAGCGTTCTTTCTATGTGAAGTGCTATAATTTTGCTACCAGCTTTTTTTGTGTTGGTTGCAGACCCTACGTACACTTACTGTAGCAGCCTGTACCGTACTGTGGCGTCACATCGTTTGGTACAGATTTCTCATCTGCAGCGATGCACCTTTTGTTGTAGTTGTGCCTGATTGGGTCCAAATCGTGAATACTCTTAAGCATTGTTGGGAATTCCACAGCAACACGAAGTCATGCAGCCGTTCTGTGCGCATGCGTTTGATGCAATCTGTCACATCACATTGTGAGCATCCTTCATACACGGCACCATCAAGAGGTTGAATGCCCTGTCTGTTGTGTGAGCCTAACGCAGCAAATTAGCATCACGCATGTGAAGACACTCGCCAATCTACATACTGTAGACAAAGTTTGATTTGCCAAAACACTCAGCCCAGAGCACAATGTCTGCTCATCTGTTGGGAATCTCAACTTAAGATCTTGCGCAATTGTATGGGTGATGCGACCGACTACATTTTCTTGGTTATGAATCCGAAGACAACTTCTCAAACTTGCATCAGCGAGCAAGCTCGATGAAGTGAATGGATCAGTGTAAGTGGACATCAAGTGATGAACTATGGGGCTCAACTTGTAGGCATGAAATGCATTGTCATGACCGACTACATTTGATTGTGAATACCCCTAGGGATTCTAGCTGGAATCAAAGCTAGATAACAAAACAACGGACAACCAGAGAGAGAGGTAGGCAGGGCTCACACATGTGTTCAAAGCATTGTCTTGCTGTCTTTCTGTTTTCAACTGCAGCAAGACATGCAAGTCCTCCTGTTACGTGATCGGGCTTCGGTCGGCTTCGGCCTGTGGTGGCATGCGGTGCTAGCATCGAAAGGAACGTACCGATCGGATGGTACGCTTTGCGCCAGCGCTGATGACTGTGCAATTGCGATTGCAGATTGGATTTGAAGCTGCTGATTGAGCCAATAGCGCTATGGCCGCAGGACTCAGAACAAGACTTGTTGATCTCGACGATGACCCGGAAAATGCTTCATCCCTCGACAGGACTCAAATAGCAGCGATGTGGTGGGCAGACATCCTTCAAATACCTTGCGTGCAATGCTGCTTGTGATTACCGACGTCTTGTACGAACACGTCGACCTTGCTCGTTTGCTTCAGGTTCAACCAATTGGCTTTTGCTGTCTTCCTTACCTTACCATACACACTTGCTGTGTATATGGTGCGGGACTTTGAGGGGGATAAAGGCACAGAAGGGTCCGTTGGACGAGACACAGGACTTCTGGTTAGTCAGCTTTGCTGCTAGGGGTCTTCTGCTTGGACATCAGCTACAAAATACAGGCACAGCTTTGCAACTTGTACAGGGTGCATGCAGGCTGCTGCAGCTGCTGCAGCCCAGTGTATGACATCCTTCTTGTGGGGCGCAGTCAGCGACAATATTGGCAGAAAAGTGTGAACCACTTCTGCCAGGTTTTGCTAAAATTCTTGTTTTTAACTTCAACTGCAGCAAGACCTGCAAGCTTCACTCTCCTAAAAGCTTGTTCTTACACCAGCTTGTGCAAGGTCTTTGGTGCATGCAGCCTCTCCTGATGATTGGGAACATCTCCGCCTGCGTGTCAATCCTAGCTTTGGGGCTAGCGCCAAACTACACTGTAGCTATCCTCTCTCGGTTTCTTGGTGGCCTCTTCACTTCTGGTATTGGAGTGTAAGTATTCTGCTGCTTTCTGCATGACAGATGCACACATGAGAGTTTTTTGTGCATGTCAGAGTACATCACATGGACATCACTACACTCATCACAAAACTTGCAACATCCATGAATCCAGTTGCTTGCTCATATGCTTATGCATGCATCTCTGCACCCAGGCAAGCATTTGACCACTTTGATTTCCTAAGGACCAAATGCATTCTTCACTCAGCTTGTTCCTCCTCACTCCCGCAGAGCTTGGCATGCTCCGGTGTACATCTCCATGCTGCAGGGCTGTCAAGACCATCATTGCTGAATCCTGCGATGCTGGTGGACAAGCTAAAGCCATGGGATACATGACATCAGCAATGGGTGTGGGAAGCATTGCAGGCCCTTCCATTGCCGGCCTCCTGACCCGGCCCTGCGACCACTTTGCATCCAGTCTGTCCGTGTGTGAGGAAGGATCGCTGCTACAAGAAAGGTACTAACCAGCACAAGCCTGATGTTGAGACTATGCTGCTTTTGCATTCCCTGAAGCTGCAGGTGGTTGGCACTGTGTGGCACAGGCAGTCAACAGATCTGCAAGCATGTCAGATGCTCTGATCATGTCAAACTGAGACGCAGGTGTTGTTTGCAGGTGCCATTTCTGCAGGTGTTGTTTGCAGATGCTGTTCTGCCATATCATGCAAGTACACATTTGTGTTGGAATGTCACATGCTACTTACTAATGATGCATGTGTTGCATTGCAGGCCCTTCTTCTTGCCATGCCTTGTGTCTGCAGTCCTGGCTGTCTTGGGGTTGTTAAGCAATGTCTTTGTGATGTCTGAAAGTCATCCCAAATTCATGCCAAGGGGCACAAAGCAGCGTCACAGTGACGTTGAATCTAGCTCTGTCACTGCTGAAGAGCCCCAGCCTCAACACTGCAGCACCAACATACGTGCCATGCAAGAAGCTGAAGAAGTTGAAGTTGAGAAGTTGTTACATGACAGAGACCACTGCTGCATTCCAAGCAGTAGCAATGAGACCTCAGACCATGCCACAGACAGACAGCTCTCAGACCATGCAGCTAAACCTTGGTACAAACACAGCGTTGTGACAGTCTGCATGATAGCTGGTGGGCTGATCACCCTATTCATGAATTATCTTGATGAGCTGACACCCATATATGCTTCTGCAAAGCCTGTGGCTGGAGGGCTAGGCATGCCAGCGCATGAGCTTGCATGGCCACTGACATTTGGTGGTGTGGTCCTGATGGTGTACTCACTCTTCTTCTACCCACAGGCTCAAAAGCGCTGGGGGTATCTGAAATGCTGCAAAATAGGGCTTTTGTTGTCTGTTCCTTCCGTACTGATTCTGCCATTTGCACATACTTTTGTACAGACTAAGTGGACCATGCAAGCATTTCTGTTTGTGGGGATTGGCCTGGTCACCATTTTCAAGCTGATGGCTCTTGCAAGCGCAGCTATCATCATCAACACTGTAGCGCCTATGGAACAGATAGGGTCAGTCAACGGCGCTGCTCAAACTTTGCAAGGATTGGCCAGATGTATAGGCCCATTTCTTGCAGGTATAATCTGGGGGTCTTGTGCGGATAGTGAAGTGCCAGGCAAACAATATCTGTCTTTTGTAGGCAGCATGGTTGGATTCACTACAACAGCAATCGTGTACATGTATATCAAGCTGCCAGATTGATTACATGCTTCTAGGCAAGGGTATACCTTGCCAACTCAACCTCACAATGAGCAGACTTGACATTGCTAGCTAGCCAATCCGCATGGTGTAAACCCGTAAACTGCAAGCTCTGAACACTATCAAGACTGCTAACAATGCTGCCACATTGCAACCACAAACCCAACACTACAGAACACCAGTCAGCGTCTTGTGCGGCTCAGGCTCAATAAAATCCCTGCTTGTTTGTATATGTCCTGCCTAAGCATCTGCCAGGGGCCCTAGGATCATGTTAAACTCACACAAAGTGCTGCCTTCGGCCCACTGCTTACAACAGACCATGCTCGTCTTCTCAAAGTACAAAACACTGGGTGCCATGGCCGCAGTATCTATCTGGAAGTGTCTGATGCTTGCATGTGATACCATATGCTGCATTTCATCAGATGCCATCCAGCACACCCGCTATGGTCGTCCGGGTCTCCTCAAGAAATGCAGTGCCAAAACAAGCTTGATTTGGCCTTGCAGGGCTTTGTACGTCAGCTGTAGCCTAGACTGAAACAGCAATGCTCTACTCTCAAAGGTGTCCAGCAACATTGTGAGAGAAGCAGGGCACCTGTTTGAAACAGCTTCAGCACTGACGTCCCTGAAGCAAATCGAAGCAAGGACTGTATCCTGCTTGCTTGGCTGGATTGTTAGCAGGCTATGGGTACGGCATATCTGTATGGGAAGCGTTTTGGGCTCCTGCTGCCAAATGGTAATGGCTGGCGCAAAGTTTGCATCTGCATGCAAACAGGGCGGAAAATAAAGTGTGTAACGCTTCAGAATCCATCTGAGGGCGGATCACATGACGCCCTTGCCATAACAGGTTTGACCTATCCTGCGGACTTCCGCTCGCTCTCTGCCTCAGGGGAGATTGGGCGTAAATAAAACAATATGAAGCCAGTCCGGGACAGGAGCAAATTGCGTATGCATCGGATAACACAGTGACAGCCGCTAACGGCAGCCATGCCGTCCCCCTTGAGTTTTACACCTGGCCAGCTCAGCCCGCTCCAATATCACCTGCGAAAGGATATTGCCACGGACCAGGAGTTAAGGCACCTTATCAGTACGCCAGAGTTCCAGGCACGGGCCGCAAGGTCATCGCGGAAGACCCAGCCTCTGGCTGCAACATCAGCACGCGCAATAGCGTGCTTCGTAGGGCTCGTGCTGTTCTGCGTCCTAATAGCATGGAGTATGCCAGCCGGCAGCTCAAGAGTGCTTGCTTGCCAGGTACACAACACCAGCCTTTTTCAACCCACTTTGCATATGGCTAATCCAGTCAACTTTGCTCAGCTCTGCAGGATGTAGTCTCTTGTCTGCATCAGACAAACACATGAGACAACACCCTGATCACTGCTTGCAAGCAGGATTGCTGAAAGAATCTTGTTCCTGTTGCTCTGTAGAGGCTGGGCCTTGGAAGCTTTGCACTTCCACCTGTGGCAGAGTATTGTCACCGGCAGGACACCACAGCAGCATCCCAGCTGGTGCATCAGTATGGTGATGACTGCACCAGGTTGGTCCATGCTTGACTCTCCTGCTGCTGCTGCACGTGCACATGCACTCTGTATGGGATTAAGTAGCGCTGCTTCAGCATTGTGAGTGTGCTTGTGCCGCCTTACCTCTCAACTGCATGAGCAGTGTGATATTCGTTACTGATTGTTGGTGACA
>JAABUP010005140.1_pt1 | contig 20407 bp, 19 predicted proteins | sample 5559201 | NCBI WGS metagenome assembly JAABUP01 (sample SAMN10711887, study PRJNA513373) | rock metagenome | isolation source: Antarctica rocks | place: Antarctica
GGGCAGCGCGGTGAACAGTCTGTGGCTGATGCGTTGCATACTCCAATCGCTGTCTTTCTAAGTCATTCTGTTTCTTGGCAACATTCTCCAACGCAACATCTACATCACAGGGTAACATCACGATCACTCCAACAGAATCTGCGCCGGTCTCCAAAACACGATGGTGGCGTGCGTCGGGTGGCCGTGTGTCCTATTACCCTGTATTGCTTTCATGGGGTCACTGCCTCGGGTCACTTCTCGAAACGGCATACTCACCTTTGCCATCACAGACTTACATCTGCTTGCTGCACAATGTCACGAATACTGTATGGCACAATGTGATGCTTGACTACAGCCTATTTTAGACACGTCAGCGGCTTCAATGACAGCAACAGCAGCGCCAGCAGCTGTGACAATGGTCAGTGGTGGCACCAGCAGTAGTGCCTAAGGCAGCAGCAGCCAGCATCATAGTTTGACATCACATTGCAACAATCAGAGCAGCCTGCAGCCCTCTTTTGGGCCTAAGGTGGGGGCATGATCAACCAGCAATTAGCTGGTGGTACATGCCTGTTCACACCTCTGTTTGCTTTGTTCCAGTTGTTTAGTTTGCACGTGTCTGTATGTTGTGTGTACATGTTGACATGCACAGTTTGCGCTGCATACATGCATAGCCTATACATTTCACATCATGTCACATGTGATGTCAGTCATGCTACCTTACCTCTTTGATAGTTGAATGTGAGACCAGGTCATATGTTGCAATGCATCTATGTGCACAAGTCCCTTCATGCTTTTAGGACTTGCCACTAGTGCCCTGGGCGTTACGGGGTTCGCCCCTTTGGAATGCGACCTTTCTGTGCTAGTCAAGGTACAGGCGGCTTCTCCACTCTTCACACAGACTGAGGACTCAAGCACATGCAGACAGCCAGGAAGAGCAGTTTCAGCGCGCCGGTCACGAGCCTGTTTGCCTTGTGCCTGGTTCTGTGGACAAGTACCTGCCTGTGCCTGATTGCACCCTTCAAACAAGCCTCGACACACATTCTGAGGGCTTTTTACTCTTCTGATATAGGTATACCACTGACACAACCTCCAATTTCAGCTTTACGTGCGTTGTGCTTGCGCTCGTGGCCGGCCAGCTGGACTGTCAGCCTCGATCTTACAACCAGCAACAGACGCGAAATTGGTTTTCCCAGCAGCTATTGATGTCAGCGGCTCCAGTTGACTGTAACAATATTCTCCGAGATGCATTCCATTGCATTTCAGTGCATAGCGCAGCCTACCACAGCCTTGCGTGACTGCATACTGTCTATACCACAACACCTATGATCCAGGCATTTCACCAGGCTCTGCAAATCAGTGTATCCTTGGGGACATGTATCTGAGATCCAATCTACCAAGGAAAACACGATGGTGCTTGCTTGTCAGTAGTACTGACTCAGTACTCGCTCAGTATGGGCGTTTCTTTCCATCCGGGATTGTCCGAATCCCGGGGCTTTGCGATTCCCGATCCATCTGCTCCCACGTTATATACCGTAACGCGCCAATTGCCCATTTGAAAACTTGTGCTTTGCAACGCAACACAGCTTCTGTCGCCAAGTCTCAAGCGGGCAAAATAATTTCCTCGTGCAACAGGGACCTGAACTACTAGCTCGAGGCCCTCGCGGTTGCATCATCTCCGGAAAGAATGCAGAACATGGAGTCTTCATACCCAGGAGCTCCCAGGCGATCCCGAAGCGCAGCTGCGATACTTGGGATGTCCATATTTTTGGTTGTTTGGAACATCATAATCCTGGCCGTATGCGCGGCGACGCTACACCAGGCATTGGCGGTCAAGAGCGATATAGCAAGCCTTGCCTGATGAGGAAGATGCACACTACAACTGCAGCAGATCAGGAGGACAGATCCATTTCTAGCCATTAGTACACTGCTCAGCATCGGTGTGCATACCGATGCCTTTGATAGACTTCAGACACTAAGTACACCAAACTGCCTGCTGTTCAAGCTAGTTTAACAAGTACGAAACACTTACAAATAAATGTTGCAAACGGATTTTCAGGGTTACATTTGAAGCTTGATCTGCGTATGGACCTAGCATTGACAGTTCATTGCTGTAACAAGGGCATCACACTTCTGCTGCATTACACACCCATACTTGCAAGGAACTGACCTGCTCTGCAACACTTGTTCTGGTCAAGCAACCGTCACCCTGCTTCTACTGGCACCCACATTACAAAGTTGTGACCAAATTGTTGCACTCTTATCTGTCAGGCTTGAACGAACAGTGTGTGCTGAAAGGGGTGCTGTAAGTGTATGTCGGGATGGTACATCCACTCATACACTTGTGTTTTGTGCAAAAGATCTTGAGAACTTTTGTTGTGCTTCTGCCTATCAGCAGGATGACCCGAATGTCTGCCTTGACTTGATTGCCAGCATCGTGAACACAATTTCTTCTCTAGACAGCATTTAGGTCCCAAGCAATGCATAAGTTGATTCGTTGTTCAGGTTCCTATATCCACTCACCGAACATATATTCCGCTGCTAGAAGGGTCAGGCAAGAGTATACTACGTAATTCCATATGCAAGGTCTGGACTCGAACAGGATCCCATTGAGCAATTGGCAATCTGACGCATTGGCTGAGTCAGGTCCATGATTATCAGAAACGCCAGTGTGTACATAGGTCTGCCTGGAAGCTGGCATTGATGTAGTGCTGTGAAATCAAACGCAACAGGAACGTCTGTTTTTATTACAACTTTTGCAAAAACAAGTCAAATGTTGTTTGTTCAAGTGCAACCCAAGTAGGCAGGTGATTGAATCCTCAGGGCTAACTGTGACATTTATCTGTGCCGGCTGAACTGCTTGATTAATACTGCTTGATCAGTACTACATGATCAGTACTGCTAGATCTGTACTGCTTGATCTGTACACCAGCGGAGCCCCAGCTTTGACTAAACACATCTTCAGCGTCTTGCAGTACAGAAAGGGTGTACGTGTCATATCACCAAGGCCGGAAGCTGCATCCTACGTGCTCTTGAACGAATTGTGAATGTTGTGCACCTGCAGGTCAGCTGACAAAGGCACTCAGCAAAGTCAGAAGGACGCTTGAAGCTGCATCTAGATAAGAGCAGTGCCGATGCTGACCTGAGACAGGGTAGCTCCTGCAATTCCCAGTATAATGATATTCCAAAGGATCTGCATCATAGTGAACCATATCGTCGCAAGCTATGTGATATCTGTTTCAGCCCAAAGTCGATCCAGCAGGACAGCCTACCAAGAAGATCAGCAGGCCAAGGGTGGCTTTCGCAGCCACATCGGCCATGATGGCGCAACGAAGTCTTCCTGTTCAACAAAGACCGTGTGAAGGCGGTACAGTCTCAGACTAGACCCCAGGAGGGATTTGATACTACACACTGTTGCTAGTGCGCCAGCAATTTCGTAGAAGCAAATTCAAATTCTGGCGTCAAAATTGGTCACACCGTATGCACTTCTGGGGGTCGCAATGCCGGAGCTGTTGTCGAGGCTCCGGAGCCTCGTAGGGCGTGAAGAACACAAAACACAGGAGAAGCTGCTGCAGGAGCAACGATCGTCGGCCTGTCAAGCTTTCCGATGCGTCGCTTTGCTTGGCTGCAATCCGGATGAGTGCACCTGCTTGGAAAGTAAACAAAGTTGTATTCGGGGTGCTTGCCACGTTTGTGCTGATTTACGGTACAGTCGTCATTTCGGTGGTGAGCGTCGTAATGCTACGTCGCGACAGCTGGAGCGCATAAGCTCGAGCTCGGCCGACATCATTGAAAGCTTGACGCTTTTTTTCAGATCATACCGTGGTTGAGCTTCTCTGTGCCGGGCGTAACAAACCTGTTAGTGCTGACCATCAACGCCACTCTCGCTCTCAGCTGTTTTGTCGCTTGTGTTATTGCAGACTCTGGAAGGTAGGCTGTCGACTTTCACCTGTGCTGACAAGGGGCTGCATGCATCTGTAACAACGACCTGTATTGCAGTGTGCCTCGAGAATGGGTTCCACCAGTAGAGGAAGACAGAGCTGTGATAGAGGTCAAGCGGAAGGTATTCCTCCTCACACCAATGCTGACTGTACCCTGCAAATATATATCCTGTTGTCAGTCCTGCTATGCACAGCACACAAACGCTGTGCATGCATGACGGTATTCATGCTGATGTCTTTCAATGGTGCAGAGTGGTGAAAGTCGGTTTTGCAAAAAATGTAAGTGCTACAAGCCTCCACGAAGCCATCACTGCCGTGTGTGTGGCAAATGCGTGCTAAGAATGGTACATTGCCCCCTCAAACCTATCCTATCTTGCCGAAGGGCTGTGAGCAATGGGGTGACTTTGGCAACTCAAGCTTGGTGATGCAGCTTGTGTGCATTGTGATCATCTGCATGTTGTGCTCATCTGCATGTTGTGCTCATCTGCATGTTGTGATCATCTGCATGTTGTGCTCATCCATAATGTGAAGGGAATGCGTAAACATGTGTTGTATCGCATGGTTCTGCCTTGCAACACCCTGAGCAGTGAGAGAGACCATGCTGCCTACACAGCTGTGTGACTGATGCCTGCTGACAGTCATGCATGTACATGTCTGTGTGCATATGCAGGATCACCACTGCCCTTGGATCAACAACTGTGTTGGGCATGGCAACTACAAGACATTCTTGCTGTTCCTGATATGTAAGCAACCTGAGCTGACGTGTCTTCATGCAGCTTTGCTGTTCAACATGCACGACTGGCTATTGCCGGGATTGCTGTTTAGTCAATCTTGTCACCAAAACATCTGTCACCTGCGCTCAATAACACATGTGTCGTTGCTGTTCATATGCCACACTGGCCCCATGTTACAGTCAGTTGCACACACTGAATGTGACCATAAACTGCACGCATTGATGCCGAAAAGGCGTAGTTTTTTCTTTCTAAACTGCAATCCTTCAGCTGCTGAATACACGCTGTTTCTGCTTGGAGCTCCTCAGTCAGGTGTGCCGCAAGTTTTGGATCTATGCTGACATGCAGATGTGAATGCTGCTGTGGTGCATGCCCTGGGACTGTTTGTGGCCCATGCTGCTCATATGATAGGTCTGAACTCAGATCACAGGCGCCACGCTGCACGCTCTAGCTCCACAGGGAGTCTTCTTCGTTCCGCTGCCAGTGGTCATGCTAAGACACATGTCTTTTGGGCGGTCCTGCAGGTGTGTTCCTGCCTAGAAACAAGCACATGCTGGTTATTCAGGCATCGCTGTATATACCAAGCATCAGTGACAGACAACAGTGGCAATTATCTCCAACATTTCAATCTGTATATACCCGCTATATACTCGTTGTATATACCAAGCATCAGTGACAGACATTACATTTGATCTGTTGTGATGTTGTTACAGCATGCCATGATTGCCACACGTGGTAACTTCAGATGCATTACAACAGCCGCATGTCTTCGGCTTCATGTCTTGTCGTGAATACCATTCATGCTTTGATGATGTTGCAGGCTATTTGCACAGCAATGACCTTCCCCCTCTGCATTGCTCTTCTAATGTTACTGGGCTGGAATGCATACCTTTTGCTGACCAACAGAACCACCATAGAGTACTATGAAGGCGTAACAGCTGAAGTCAAAGCAATGAGGCGTGGAGAGCGATATCAGCATCCCTATGACCTAGGTTTGTGTGGAAACTTGCACAGCATATTGGGACCAAACCCTGAACGCTGGCTGTTTCCTGGCTTGGCTGCATCTGGGGATGGTCTGGCCTACGTCACTGCTTGGGACCACGTCAAGGATGATGTGGACACTTTGCTGGGACTCTAAACTTGACTTGCATGGACACCATAGGCACAAATGCATGCCAACATTGTAGACTTGATGAAAATGAAATATGCATTTGTAGCAATATTGCTGCAAACCAAATACCTCCTTGAAGCCTGCAATGGAAAATTCTGCAGCAGCACATGCAACTGCACTGGTCAAATGTAGCATTGACAGATGCACACATTGTATTGGCATTGCTGCTGTTGCGGTTCACTTTTGCGTCGCGGTAACATCTATCACCCTTTCATTGCTAGTGAGCAAGCGTGAGTTGTGACACCGCAGGCAGAGCCTGGCATGAAGCTGAATGTTACACCACTTATCACTGTGCATCATTGCATGCAAGTTGACACAGCAGGGCAACCACATTGAAGCGATATGTGATTGTGCATTTGTATCTAAACAGTCGCATCCATAACATGCATCACAATGCTTGCAGCTTCCACTTTTGTGCCACAAAGCTTTTACCATATCCAATGTGTAATTCTGCCACTTGTTCAAGTTGATACAGGGGTCCAAATAACTATGGCATCGTTGTCAGCTGGCAAATGAAGGTACAAGCCTTTAACATACCATGGACAGAGTGGTGCACTGAGCAAACATTTTTGTGATTATGATGTACAGAAAGATGGTCGTTGCAAAGCACCTGAGAAATGCTCAATTACCAAGATATCATGTTTGACTACATGGTGCCTTTCTTGCGATCAAACTCCTTCTTGAGTCTGCCTATATACTCGCTATCAGGGCTGTAAAACCGTTTGCGCCAGGCCATCTGAATAGCCTCTGCTGCTAGCGTGTGGCGGACAGATTCAAAAATGGAAGCAACTAGCACCTTGACAAACATATCATCAGCACGAGCAATGTCAGCTAAGCTCATAGATGGCAACTTGACTCGAGATTGGCCAGTACTGGTAGGTTGTGAGGTTGAGCCATGCATAGATGGCAGACAAAGTTTCCCTCCGTTCTGATAGCAATACAGCAGACAGTCAAGATGTCGTCCCCTGACAGCAAACTCACAAATTGTTGTGGCAACCCAGGGGCACCCTTGTTCGTGTGCGTATTGCAGGCAATCAAGGTGGCCAGTTGCAGCTGCCATTTCGCATGTCATTTCGTCCCACCAGCAGCCATGCTCATGTGCGTATCGCAGACATGCCAAATGTCCTGTCCGTGCCGCGCCTGCACAGGTCTGTTCCCAAGAACAACCTTGCTCATGGGCATACTTTAAGCAAGACAAGTGGCCACCGGCCGCGGCGTACACACAACACCTTTTGTTCCATGCATGACCCTCTTCACGAAGGACCTTGAGGCATCTCGTATGGCCTCGGTGAGCTGCATCCGCGTACGCTTCGGTAGGAACACCACTTGCAAAGCAGCCGAGTAACTCTTCGGCACTACAGAAGTCAACGGGTGGGATTACTGGCCCACTGAACATGTTACTCGGAAGTGCATTACAGCGGCTGCTTCGGGACGGTCGTTGGGAAGACAGTCTGCCAAAAAGTTGACCTCTTGGCGATACCCTCGGAACGCTGAACCGAGAATGTTAGTCAACGCAGCCTTGGACAACATTTTGAACCTTTCGTAATTTGCGCATATGGTATGTGAGCAGAGCCTGTGGATGCGCTACAGTATTCTGTTGCACGCCAGCATGTTCATATGATCCTCAGACATGAAGTGTGACAGGAGCTGTCAAAAACACCAGGACATACCTAACGATATCAATCCTGACACTATTCAAAATTGTAAGCAATGACTGCTTACTGACATGTTGTACCAGGTGCCCGATTATGGCACAAGTGAAAGGCCAGCAAAGAATCTACAAGTAAATATAACAATAGCATTCTGGGTTGTGTGCTCCCACTGCACCTCCAATGGAACAACAACCATCTGTAGGAGACTGAAGCTGGCACATGCAGAGCAAAGTAAAGCTAACTCAAACCAATGATATGGGCTCTAGCCCAGGGTGAACTACTCAATGCTACCCTACCCACCAACACCTATGCCAGCTACATAGAATGTTGAAGTATCTCTGGGCCTAACTAAACCACACTTGTAACAGACCCTGTACACATCACTACCTGACAGAAACAAAGCCTCAAGGGCCCGCTCTTCATGACCCTTACTGCCAGCAGCAATTGCGCATTCCACCACCATACCCTCCCAAGAAGCACAATCTGCTTCAGGGCCTGGTGCCAACTAGGCTTTTCACCTCCTGTATCAAGTTCTCCTGAAACTGCTGATCCAGCAGATATCCGCCGTGACCAGCAGTGGGATGCACAATGACCTTGACTGGCAGGGGTGATGCTTCCAGCTGTGCCACCACAAGGTCTTTAGGCACCAGATCATCGTTGGCCGAAAGCGAGATTGTGGTAGCCTTGGGCATGTCTTCAGGCCACAGCATGAGGGAATGCCAGCAGAACTTGCGGCAGAAGGTCTGCACAGTCACAAAAGTCACAGTCACAGTCACAAAAATCACAGTCACGAAAGTCAGAAAAGTCACAGTCACAAAAGACACCAGTGAGAACGCGCAGTGCCTGTGTACAGGGCTGAGTTCCCTGGGCAGCCCAGTATGACACTTGGCTTCTCATTAAACTGACGCCGAAAGGCGTAGTCTTTTCTCCTTCTTTTCTACAGGGCTGAGTTGCTGATAACAGCTGTGCTGGCACCAACAGTCTGAAAAGGCATAGCGCAGGGCAGTAATGATCAGCTCTCAGCCTGAATATAGCCAGCTTGCAGCCTTGCATGTCAGAATGTATAGACCTATGCAGCACGGGACTGAGATTGACATGGTCTGATTGAGCACAGCGCAGGCAAGGTCTGGTTCTGCCTGAGAGACCAAATAGAGCAGGAATGCTTCCCCCCCTCCCCCCCGCCCCAGGCGTCGTTCTTGTCAAGCAGGAATCTACATCCCTCTGGCCCCCAGAACCCACCCCGCTCATCAAGCAACAATCAGTCAACAGACTTTCATGCAAGAACAGACAAGGCAGGAGATGCATCCCACGCAAGTTGAGATGTGTACAGTAGACACACATGGTAGACAGAGACAGGTGCATGGGACATGCTGTTCAGAGACAAAGATGCAGAAGAAGATGAGGCTCACCTCGGCGATGATGAGATCCCGGGAGCAGACAAATCTGGCGAGGTCCATGAGACCCAAGGGGGTCAGCAGGTTGAGCCCCCACACCGGCACCTTGTACACGAAGGAGTGAAGAAGCTGGGGACAGCATGTCAGCATGCAAACTGGGTCAATGATCAACTACAGCACACAAACAAAAAATTGGGTCAGTTGTCGTACTGGCTGGTGTACAACTGGCATGCAGAAAAGCTTACAGCGATGCATCTTGCGTCAGCAGGCACATCCCATCAGGCTTGGATGCAGCAAGAGCATGATGAGCTGATGCTGTTTGTCAGCATGCAGCAGACTTCCAACACAGGAGTGCCCTGATGGTTGCACCCTAAGCGTACAACAGTCAACCTTTGACACAGCATGACTCGACAAAAAGCCAAAACTTTGCCGGCATGCCTCTTCAGCTGTAGAACATACTTGTCAGCGAGTCACTCACAGGGAGCTGCGTATCAAGGGCAACAGCATAGGCAGATGATATTGCTCTGGGATCTGCAATGAACGTGAGGTGGAAGGCAATGAGTGTGAAATGAAAGGCAACGAGTGTGAGATGAAAGGCTACGAGTGTGAGATGAAAGGCTACGAGTGTGAGATGAAAGGCAATGTGTGTGCAATCGAAGGGCAATGACTATGAGGTGAAAGGCAAGCTGGCTCACCAGAGACTGCACCAAGGAAGGGTGCAGCTGACACAATCTGGAGGCCACAAAGGTGCCAAAGGAGCGAAAGGCACTGAGTGCGCAATTGAAGGGCAATGCGTATGAGATGAAAGGCAAAGAGTGCGAGACTGAAAGGCAAGGTGGCTCATCAGGGACTGCACCAAGGAAGGATGCAGCTGACACAGTCTGGAGGCCACAAAGGTGCCAAAGGAGTGAAAGGCAATGAGTGTGCAATTGAAGGGCAATTTGTATGAGATGAAAGGCAAAGAGTGTGAGACTGAAAGGCAAGGTGGCTCACCAGGGACTGCACCAAGGAAGGGTGCAGCTGACATAATCTGGAGGCCACAAAGGTGCCAAAGGAGTGGCCCACAACACAGGCCTCCTTGAAGCCCTGCTGCTGCACGATTGCAGCCACAGCATGCGCAGCGTGGTCCACCTCGCCGGCACGGAGGCACAGACGCATGGACACATGGCGGAACTCCAGCACGATCATGGGGTGGGAGCTGGTGGCGGCAAACAGCATCCTCATGAAGTGGATGTACGGCGTCTGCAGTCAGCACCATGAGGACAGTCAGGCGCACCATATAGGCAAATGTGAGTGTGTGTGATTGTGTACTTCACTGAAGGTAGCCAGAGACTCACATTGCTTCCAGCTCCCGAAAGTCACCTTGATGGACCGGTGCAGAACTGATACAGCAAGAGCAAAAGCAAAAAGCTTAGAAAAAGCAGACAACAATCGAACAGGTGCAGAGGAGACAATGAACAGGAGGTTGGAAACAAGTAGGGAGATGAGTGGGGATGGCAACAGGCAGCAACTTGATCAGGCAGAGCGAGACAAACAGTCTTTGCACACTTTGACTGATCACTTCACGGCACTGTACTGATGTGCAGCATCACACACGCAAAGCACAGACATGAGTCATGTGATTGACAGCAGTCCACTCAGCAAAGCATGCGATCACTATCAAGAGCAGGGCACAGGCCAGAAGTCACGGGCCTTACCAGTCCCAAACCCACACCATGCAGAAAGACAATTGGCCTTGTCAATGACAGTTCCTGCTGTGATGACTCATCTGCTGACTCATGCATTAGGTTAGGGCTTGAGTCTGACCCTAGAGGCCCAGATGTTGGCAAGCGGACCCAATACGACATGCCCTGAAGCACATCCAATCAACAGTCAGAAGTCAGGCAAAGACCAGTTTCCGGCTGTTCACATTGTGCACTCATTCACTCACTCAGTTAATCATGCGTTATCATTTTCACCTGGGGAAGGAGGAGGTGGGGGGGCAAGGGGAGAGGCAGGCAAGATCAGCCTTGATGCAAGCAACAGTTCGTCAAGCAGTTTGCTACATGCACGGCAGTCAACATGTGCCTACACATTGGTCTCGATGCTGACCAAAGCGCTCAACTCTCTGCAGTGGCAGTGCCAGGCCTAAAATGCAAATGCAAGAAGAATTCAAATTGGGCATCAATCAAGACAGAGGCTTTGAGCAGCAGCGCCTACCCCCATGAGAGCGTGCTTGAAGCCTGTTGCTCTGAGGTACATGTGCATTCCCACTCCCCATGTCTCGCTGATCATGTGCACAAGCAGAGGTTTATGGAACACCCTGTGCGCATGAGCAAACAGTCAATAAATTGCCGGTGCTGCGGTGCTGGGGGCAGTAAACGTGCTTGTCTGGAAGGGTAGGCTACAGTCAATTGACACATGACACTGCACCATGTGACAATTTGCCAACATACTCCTGAATTCATTTGACCCGAATTCAGTCCCAACAGGGTTGCATGCAAGCAGGCACAGACCTCAGATGATGTATAACAATACTAATAATGACAACAATAATGACATCGCTTTCCAGCTCAAACCTGATGTAGCAATATGTCAGAAGGCAATACTTGTGCATGTTGGTAAACATGTTAAAGTAATACTTGAATCATTAATCTGATGCAGGATTTAGTATTGCTGATGATGACATTATGTTTGTTGTTACGTACATACACACATTTTTTATTTTTATTTTTTAAAAATATATTGAAGCTGGGTCACCTGAGGGGCTCCCACAAATGTGCCATGAACTTGAGGTCTGGATTCCTGCCTTCTGGAAACTTGACTCCCCACCTTCTCTCAACCTCATTCACAAATCGCTCAGATGATGCTTGAGTCTGCAACATAACACACATGGTTGATTAGCGAATGGTACTGTACGCTTCTTGTGACCCCTTTCACAACTTAATCGGGTGGTGCTTGAGTTGGCAGCGAAACACTCAAGACCTTATTTGCGCACAAGTCTAGACCGGTCAGCGACCTGTGCATTGTAGCTGCATGCATGCGCAGGCCTGGTTTGTGCATACACAAAAAAGGAGCAGTAAGTGAGCATATATGTCACACACATTAGAAGAGAAACGCTTCTCTGTCCATTCGTACCTTGGGCGACAGATCCTGAGGCCGTTTGCTGTAGAAACCATATGCAACAAAGTCCAACACATTCCCTCGGTGTATCTGCTCGTATGGAGCACCATGGAACCAGCCGGTTATGAAGTCATGGATGGACAGCACACCATGAAGCTCCAGGAAACGCTCTTTCACTTCTTGAACCCGGTCTACATCAACCTCTTCTATCCACTCTTCGTTCACTATTGTGTACCTGTTGTCCAGACCAACATATCTTGAGTGCAGATGCTGTGCACGGACGGTGGATCATGTGTCAGATCAACGTGTTAAGCAGCGAGCATACAATGCTGCTTTGTGAGCTTCTGGTGGCATACATCTTTGAATTGGAGGACTGAAAGGCTGCTGTGTGCAGCACAGATATGCCATGAATAGAGCATGATGTACAAGGCACAGCACAACGCAATGTGCCCTAGTGGGAACAGACTGACATGCGATACAAGGGGGTAGCATGGACTCAGCAGAAACAGCTGTAAGCAAAGGTCAATTCTGTGCTAGTGTTTGCAGAAATACTGAGCATGCTGCAGCATACCTCCATTTCTGGTACATGTAGAAAGCTGCTTCAGCGCAGCCCCACAATAACAGGAGTTGCTTCAATGCGGAAGCTTCACCAACTGTGTTGCAGAACATTGACATGACTGTGCCATAACCCACTAGGGAAGCAGCTTCACGCTTTTTGAGATGTAGAGACTTGCTCTGGATCCAGCTGGCTGGCAGAAGAGGAGCAAGCCAGCTGCTGAGCGGATTGCTGCCCTTTCTAGTTCTCATACGTTCGCTTTAAGGGTGCAACCCTGACAGCTTTGACTGGCACAACCGGTCGAGGCGTCCCGGCTGGCCCCGCTGGCCCCGATTGTCGCTGACACAAGCGCTGGCAGGTACGTGTCTGCGCTGCAACGATGTAAATTGTGCACTGCAGGCGCCTGCAATCCCAGTTTGACCACCCACCCCAAACCGACTCCGGGCGACAACCTTGACGCAAAGGAGCAGCCAAGCAAGCCTCTTTGTCGTTGCTGGATTGCGCGCGCCCTCAGGAGCTTAGTCAAGGTCAGAAAGCCCACGGCGATGACTTCCGCCAGCTGACGTTGCTGGTGATGTTCGCATAATCTGAGTCACGCAGCAGGCTGAGCACGTGGGTGCTGTGACGGCTTCCTGCTTGAACGGTGCCAAGCTGTCATACCAGCTATCCGTGTGTATAATGTCCCCAAATCTGCACTGCCTCTAGCATAGTCAACATCGCAAGTCTCTGACGACAGCTGACGACGAACCTCACAAGGTGCAAGTCCTGCATTGTTTGATGTGTGATGACATCAATGAGCCTGACGCCACAAATTCAAGCATTCTGCGTGTCTTGTTGGAGGTATTAGCAACTGAAATGCCTTAAGGTTTGCTGACCGCAAGTAACATGGCTGATCAGGCACAACGTTGCAATTGTGCAGTATGGGCCACCGTGTGTCAGTACTGACTAGTACTCACCAGTGACGTCACAACATCATGACTCCAATCACTGAAAGTTGCAGCATGTATGCACGTCTGTGTTAGTGCTTGCAGCTCAGCTGAAGACAAAGAAATTTGAATTGCCTAAGTGACATTGCTGCTAGTGGTACAAAGGAGTCGGCGGACGAACTAAAAGTGTCCCTGACACTGGTGAACATGCATCTTTCATACTGTATCTACAGACAGCCTCTCTAACTCAGCTTTGATGGCTGTGACTGCTTCTTTCACTGGTTTGTTGGTAGTCTTGTCAGCTTTAGCCAGCCACTCCTGCATCTGCTGCTGAACCACTCCTTTCTTGAGCTGGAAATGCTGCCTGCACAGGTTGAAAAGCACTCTCGTCATGCTGTAATCATGACTACTCTCATGACGATGTAATCCTGACTGCACATGCAAGCAAACAGTGTTAGGTCATGCACAGCTGACACTAACACAGCAGAATAGCGTTTCACTCAAAGCACCTGAATGCGTGTGCAACAAGGCAAAATGGTAGGCATGGGCAACATGGCCCTGCAAGTCAATCTTGCTTGGCCACAGGCTTGTCAAAGACATTCGTTTTTCATTTTATCTGTACACAGCTAGGCAGATGCCACAGCCCCGACCCATGCTGTTTTATAGTCATAAGAGTTGAAATGCGGGCTTGGCCAACAGACATCAGGCACGTGCAATGCAAGTCGATCCACACAGGCTTGTTCTCAGCATCACAGATGCATGCTTCCACGTCAGCTTGTTGATTGCCAGACAACTTTGGAGAGACAAGACTTGTCCCGCCCGTACCTAGCTCATCATGAGCTGGAAAGCATTATTATTGTTATTGTTATTACTATTATCATTATTACTACTGTGATTATATATCAGACTGTGATGAGCTTGGCGAATGCATGCACAGGGCAGCAGCAAGTGTGCGTACTTGATAACATCCACAAAGCACGGATCTGGGTGCTTCAGCGCCGGCAGAATGGCGTGACGCAGCGTGTTGTGCTGCTGCTGACGGTTGTAGGCATCATTGGCTGACTTGCCATGCGCACTTCCTCTGCTTGACTCGTAGCCAGGCTCATTGAAGTAGGGGTCATCCACCAAAATCATGCTTTGAATGCTGATCAGCACCTGCACAATGGACAGTGACTCACTCCCAAGAGGACAGAAAAGAAAAGAAAAGGAAAGGAAAGGAAAGAAAAGGAAAGGAAAGGAAAGGAAAGGAAAGGAAAGGAAAGGAAAGAGGCTGATACCCCTGACCTGGGTAGGGTCTTAGCCCCCAGCAGCTTGTAATGGACATTACCCCACTCCAAAGAGGCTGATCCCTCTGACTTTTGTAGTGCCTTAGCCTCAGCAGCTCTTAAAGCATTGCTGGGGACCATACAGAGAAGAGACAAAGAAAGAAAGAAACAAAAGAAAAAGATTGCACCTTTCGGCGTCAATTAAATGAGAAGCCAAGTGTTATACCGGGCTGCCCAGATGGGCATGTACTATAGACGTCACCTGGTGCCAATTTGCAGAGTACTATCAACTCATGGCACAGTCACTCCTAATGTCACTGCTCTGCATAAAACGCCAAGCATGTTTCGGAAGCCAAATACAAACATGTGCCAGCTCCATGCTTTACTGCCTTACTGCATCTGGCACCAGAACTGACATTCATGCAAGTGCAATAACATGGTGAGTATATACAGTCCTCTGTTGCGGAAATTGGCATGGTCACTGTTGCTTTGTCCTCTGCATCGGCATTGAGTTTTTTCTTTTTCTTTTTTGTAGTTACTGATTGGAAGGCAGAGCATACTCCTTATACTTGCTTTGCAATGTCATAAGGGTCATCCATTCTGACATTGCAAAGCATATACAAGGAATATGCTCTGCCCACCAATCAGTAACTACAAAAAAAATGCAAACCTCAACAGTGATGCAGAGCACCAAGCATCAGTGGTGACGAAACAGGCCACGCAATCAGCACTGTTGTTCAGATTCAGACTGATACAACCCAAGTCAGCAGCTCACCCAGCACTGATCATACCTGAAGTAGAGTTGAATGGGTTGGATCCCAAGAAGGTCCGCTCCAGGTTCCCAGCAGACTCAGACACACCTTGCCACATTCGTACAGGTTGGGGTTGAACCTGATACGCCCACCCCCAGTGGTCAGGAAGTGGACTGAGGGAGGAGCGCTTGGGTAGTTGGATGGTAGGAAGATGTCAAACAGGAAGCAGCCGTTGGCATAGGGAGTGTCAGCTGGCCCTATGATCAATGCCCTGCAAAAACAATGCAAATAGGCTGACAATCATGTCAAACTAACATGCAGAAGCGTGCATTTATCCATTCCTGCACAGTCATGTAATACGTGTTCTTCCCCTTAGAGTCAGGTATGTACAGGTTGACAGTGATCACTTGAGCAGTGAAGGAAGGAGCTTGCTGCTGAGATGTAAACAGCCTAGTACAGAGCCATGACACCTGTCAGACTAAGCAACAGGGATCTTCAGAGACCGTCACAGCAGCAACAAAGGGCAGGTGACCTGAAAGGGTCTACACCGTGAGTAGACGTGTCTCAGCATTTGCAGAATTTATCGAGTTATTGTCTGTTGACTCCCCTGTCGAGTCCTAAAGACATAAAATGTAATGTATGTATGTAAAGGAAACCATCTAAGCCACAGGCTTGCTGCTACGAAATCTGGCTCAGAGGGCAAATGCCACTCAAGCAAAAGGCAGCATTGAAGGGGAAAGTCCTTCCATAGAAGGGTAGACCTGAGCAAGTCAAGGCGCGAGGGGTCTGCTGCCAGAGAGATGGAAGAGGTCCAAGCCACAGGTTTGCTGCTACAAAATCTGGCTTAAAGGGCAACGCCACTCAGGCAAAAGGCAGCTTTGAAGGGGAAAGTTTTCGCATAGAAGGGCAGACCTGAGCAAGTCAAGGCGTGAGGGGTCTGCTGCCAGAAAGATGGAAGAGGTCCAAGCCAGTGGCAGGCTGCCACTCAGACTTGCATGCTCCCCACTCACCCGCCTCAGCCACTTGCGCATCACCTCACCGCCAGCTGTGCCCCACACAACACAATCAGCAACCTTATCCACATCAGTGAATGCCTTTTTTCATGATGCTAGGGGTGTTGATAGAAAGGCTGCTTGAGCCACTTCCACATCACCTCACTGATCCCAACATAACATGACACGATCAGCATCCTTATCCACACCATTGCATGCCTTCACTTACGACGCTAGGCATGTTGACAGAGAAGCTGCTTAAATTCCTGTGCATCACCCTATCGCCAGCTGAGCCCAACACAACACAATCAGCATCCCTGTCAACATGCTGTAATTGCTAGGCATGGTGATGAACAGATGTCTCAGGCGCATGTACAGCAGCTCAAGCTGTGTGCCCAGCACATCATCAGCATAATTGCTGTCATGATTGTATGCTTTGATCTACCTTAGAGTTGGATGGCTTGCATAGGCGCAGGCAGACAGTTGTACTGATGCACATGCCTACAGAAGACGGTGATACAGTCAAATAGAAATGCAAACAGACAACTGGAGACAACCATGTCGACATGCTAAGCCCACAACATCACACTTGCATGTCAAAAGCATCAAGCTTTGGCACAACACATTCTTGGTGCATGGTCACCAGGCAAAACCAACAACAATTTGCGACCTCGATCAACAGGTACAAACAATTTGACTTCAGGGTTACTCTGCCACGACTTGTCATGGACGCACCATGCCCCAAACAAAGCTCAACCTCGCTCAGAATGTGGAACATTACCTGATTTGCTGGCAATGGCTTTTTCCCTGAAATAGAACCTGGCTTGGGGGTCCATCAGATCATGCTCACTGAAGGATTTGGGGCGCAGAGCCTCTACATACCTGCAGGCCCATGTCACCATCAAGTCTTCAACAACAGAGCCTTGCCAGAAGAGGCATTGTTCACAGATCTGAAACACCTTCCATGCTCACTGTCCAACCTGCTGAGGAGTACGTGCAACATCACTCCTGACATGCACCTGTTGAAACGCTACAATAGGCCTTGCTGTGCTTCCAGAGTAGCACAGGCTTCACTGGAAGCACACATGTGCTGAGTGTGAGCAAAAGGGCCACTTGATAGAGCTGAGGCTAAAGGCGATAGGGCAACAGTAACTGATATAATCAGGGACCTGATGAGCTGCCAGATGACTGGGCATGTGAGTGGGGGTTGACACAAATGTCCTATCCATCTCCCCTGGTGTGGGGTAGAGGGAGGGCACAGAGACAAAAACACTGAACGGCAACCACAGCTGCTTTGTGTTTTGTCTACATGCATGATACGTGTCTAAGCTTTCTCACCTGGTCTGAAGGACCTGAAGGTCTCCAGCAGCTGCAGCAGCAGCTACTTGTTTGCCTTTGATCTTCTTCCGGTCAGCTGCACCCCTGGTCCCACCTGCTGGGCTCGCTGTTGGGCCTGCACAAGATACTCATCCCACTTCTACCCTTTTTCCTATTTTTTCTGTTTAGGGTTCAGGGTCTGCTGCACATTTTATATATTATTGTTGTTATTACTATTATATATTTATTTTTACACGGAATTGCCACCAGGTAGATAGACATGATGAGACTCTCTAAGCACAGCAGCAAGGTCACATGGATTGTTTTTGTAAGTGTGCAAGGGCCATGCTCGTTATGCCACATTCTCTATCAAAGCCATCGGAATGCAGATGCATCTTCACAGAGCATGCGTTTGCATAGGACACAGAAATTTGAAATGGTCCAGCAGCAGCTGACTTGCTAGGCATCAACATGCAATGCACGATGCTTCAAATGAGCAAACTTGCTGACAGCATGCTGCACGACAAGCGAACCTTGATCTGTGCTTGCCACACCCTGGTCCTTATCAGCAGCAGCAGCAGCAGCAGCAGCAGCAGAGCCACTGGGTGTGAGTTTCTTGACGTGTGCGACAGTCTGTTGCAGCTCCTGGGATGCATCAATGATCTGCAAGACCAGGGAAAGCGCGCCAATGTCTTCTGTACTCCCACACGCTGCAGACAAGCCACACAATGTCAGAGCTTTTTTTGTTACAATTGCATTTTTTTAAATGACCAAAAAAATCCAAAGACGTTCCTTTATTGCCTGCAAGAAAAGATACAACAACTTCTAAAAACAAAGTTAAGACAGAAAAAACTTGAGTCAACCCACAATGCACATGGAATCTTGAGACTTCCTGACCAGCGCACACTGAGGTCTGTATGTGTGTCTATGTTTGACCTGCATGCACAGCACTTCATGGTTGTGCTCCTGCTCGGCCACACACACTGCAGTCCATTTGTGTGTTGATGTGCATGCAGCAGTTCCTATTTGTGCTAATGTTGGACCATACAGACGCAAGAATGTGTCAATGGCACCATGTTGTGCAATGTGAAGATGGAAGAGGATACAAAATTCTTAGTGGCTGACGATGACTGTTGGCATGCAACAGGCATGAGTTGCAAGCACAGTGTATCATAATGAGCGACAATGCAGTGCAAGAACAGGGTTGTATTGCACATACTCACCCGGTGCCACAGTTAGATGCAATTGCGCAGCTCCTTGTAACTCATGAAACAGATCAAAAGCACACACTCATGCAGCAGTGCATTGAAAAGCAGCACATCATGAACAGAATCCATTCACACAGGCTGCAACACATGTCATTCACTCGCGCAATGCTGTACAAGCACACAGCAAGGAGTGCGGACCTAGCTGCTCGGCGCTCTTTTTGAAGACAATGCACTGCTGACTGAGGCCATGCAATGCATCCAGCACACTGGGAGCAAGGCTCACAGGCATTTTGACACCAGTGGAACCAGCAGAAGCTTCCTTGGGCTGTGCCTCAAAGCCTGCTGGCTCGTACAGCAACGCCACCAGGTCCATGCTGGAGCCTGCAGCATCAAAAGCATCATGCCAGAAAAGTATGGCACAAAACCCTGATGTGTGTCAAACGACTGGAATTCAGCTGGAGTTGTAGGTATACAGAAAACTTGCTGATGACTTGCCTGTATGATACAGCGCAGTGGCCTGACGGCGTTGTTAGCTTGTGCTTTGTTCTGTTCTTGCCACCAGACCAAATTTGCAAGCAAGTTATATGACATACCAATGTTGATAATATAGCACTAATACCAATAATAATTAAAACACATTCCAGCTCATGATGAGCTAGGTACATGCAAGACATCACATGTTCGTCAGAGCTGTCGGCCGGGCCAGAAAACAAAGCATTGTGCATTGCATCAATACTCTGACTGACATTTGATGCTGTATCATGAAACACCTGCAACCCCAGTCTGACATTTCAGCACCATCAGCAAGATATCACCAAGTACAATGGATCATCAGAATGTTCCAGGGGCTGATGCCTGCAGATCAAGTTGCATCCAAGCACAGTTACCCAACAATCATCATCATCATGGCATTACGAGCTGTACCACATTGGTAACATATCTTGGAGGGTAGCATTTCTTGTCAGTGTTTCAGAATTCAAACAGAAAAGGTAAATAAAAGTAGAAACACAACAATGAATATTACCTAACACATTCAGCAGCCTGAGAAGCTCTCCATAGATGCGGCCTTTGGAAGCAATGTCCATGACGCTGTCATTCTGTAGCAGCAGCCTCAAGGAGGCAGCAAAGGGTCCACCATACAGCACTGCTGTCACCCACATTGGTGGACACTCTGGTATCAGCTTGCCTGTGTTCTGCCCTGCATACCATCTGCCTCCTGTACTGTCTGAATGGAGTGTTGATTAGGCACATGATGGTGTAGCTGTGACCAAGACTGTCAACAAAGAGCAAACAGGACATCGTAGCTGGCATAAAGATGGTTGCATGCCTGTTCAAAAAGTTCAGAATCTTACACTCACACTCACACTCACACTCACACACACACGGGCACGCACGCGCACACGCAGACGCACACACACGCGCAC
>JAABUP010005142.1_pt1 | contig 20396 bp, 17 predicted proteins | sample 5559201 | NCBI WGS metagenome assembly JAABUP01 (sample SAMN10711887, study PRJNA513373) | rock metagenome | isolation source: Antarctica rocks | place: Antarctica
AGACTAAAGCACATTATCTTTTCACTTCTGTATGAAGCTCTTCTTTTTCTCTTCATAGTATTCTTCTTGTATTTAGAAATTATCAATTGAGTGTCAGTCTCATTGCAAACTCATGACAATGACTTTGTCTTCTTAGTGAGGATTTGAGCAATCAGCGATACAGCTTTCAGCTATTATCAAGCTATAAAAGAACATTGAAACACATTCAGCTGAATGTCTATATAGATATAGCTATTGATGGGCTTACAGGTAAGTCTCTTTCTTGTTAACTACTCTACTAACTATATTACAGGCAACTTTCTTTGTTGTTTCATCTGCTCAGCACAGTCTCAGACCTCTTTCTTTCTTTGTTGCTGCTTTCTCACTGTTGATGAAACCTTTTTGAAGGTTCACTTTGTGCAGTCACTTCTTCTTACTGTTACTATTGATGTCAACAAACAAAATACACTGTTGGTCTGAGCAGTGGTGAAGTCAGAGTCTCAAAGATTATGAAAATACTTTCTTCAACATTTAAAAAGAGCAATACTGAAGGTCTCATCAGAGAAATGCACCCTAATGTCAGACTGTGACAAAAAGCTGCTGAAGGCTGAAGAGGTGCTTGAAAATCAGGTGATTAAGGCATATTACTGTCATCATCTTAAAGAGAACTTTGTTATGAAGTTTGAACATGAACTGACCCCTCTGTTTTGATCTGCTGCTTGTGTCAGAACTTCTTCAGCATTTGAGAAAGCTATGAGCAAGATCAAGAATGTGAAGGCCTCTGCAGAGACATATTTAAGAGGCATAGTAAGTTAGACTATTCTTTTATATATCTAGCTAACTTTATACTCTAGAATTGATGTCTATAAGCAACAGCCTACTTTTCTGATCGTTAATATGACCACCTTATCAGTAACATTGTTGAGTCTTTAAATAAGACTCTAAAGCTAAATCAAGAGCTGTCAATTGTGAATCATCTGAACAGTATCTGACATCAAGTAATGAAGCAAAGAAAAAGTCATTTGACAGCAATAACTAAGTATATAGAAGAGTGTTACAGCCAGACCGTAACCGGCTAGTGTGTTTTAGAAGATATGTAAGAAAAGTGTATATCTGAACATAAGCTCACACAGCTCTATGTGCTTGAAGTGAGCTCAGCAAGATGATAGACCTTTGATAGGTCTATCAGCTCTATTGCTCTATAGCAAGCAAAGTGAGCACAATGATTCTATGGTATATAGTAGGACCATTTCCTCTATGAAAATGAGATGTGTTCAACTCAATATAAGTTATCAACTACTGATTTACTCTACACTGTGCACTGAGATCTTTATATCAACAAGCACAAATCTTTAGTTCTAATATCTGAGGCATCTCAGATCAGAATGTAACACTTTGAACATTCTTACAATATAAGAATGACAATCAGTGCACAGAAGTCAGCTTTGACAAGTCAAGTCAACCTTCAAGGCCTTCAGCAAATGATCAATGTACTCAAGGTATCAGCATCTGATGCATTCACAGATGAGAGAGAAAAGCTGTGAACCTTCTTGATCAAGCTCAAGTTGTATATCAGATTCAATCAGACAAAGTTCAGATCTGAGATGAACAAAGGCCTGTTTACTGTATTGTATTTAAAGAATGCAGCGTTCAATTGAGTTGACCTCAAACTGCATGAGTTCTTTGACAAGACATCAAAAAAACAAATGAACAATAAGAAATTCATATTTAACAACTATAAGAAGTTCAAGAATGAGCTTTGAAGAGCCTTCAAGGTAGTCAATGAGAAACAAGCAGCAGAAAGACAACTTCACATTCTGAAGATGAATAAGTTAACAGTCAAGTATGCAACAGAGTTTCAGCAAATTGCAGCCCTAATGAATTGAGATGACAACACTTTAGTATTGCAATACTATTGAGAACTCAACAAGACTATTAAAGATGAGATAGTCAGAATGAATTGACCTGAAGAGCTTCAGAATATGATCAATATCTTCATCAACATCAACAGTTGTCAATGAAAACAATGAATGAAGCACACAGAGCACTACACACTGAAGATGTGAAAAAGATGTTATACTCTCAGAAGAGGTGACTCTATAAACCTCAACGCAATTGAGAAGCACTGTGAGCAGCAACCACAAGTGAAGCAAGAATGATGCATGAGCAAGCTCTATAAGCCTCAATCTCAATGAGCAGAGACTCACAAATGTTACAACTGTGAAAAATCTGAACACCTTGCAAGAACCTGCAAGAAATCTCAATGAGAGAGAAAAGAAGTTACAGCAACAAATACATGTGTAGTGCACAACGCTCTGAGCTGAACAGTTTGCTATGACAACATGTGCTGAACACATATGAGCAGCAAAGACAGAGCTGAATGATACTTACAGAAACTCATGAAGAGACAAAACAGTTACAACACAACAGGTTGACTGAAGAGATTAACTATCTTAAAGAAAGCTGAGATCAAAGAAATCAATACTCATGAAACTCAGGTAAAAGAAGACTACAGTAATAGCACCTGAATAGTTCTGAATTTGAATGCAAACTCAAAAGATGTCAACAACTGAGAAGTCAACATGAGACTCAAAATGAGATATGAGCACTCTGAGAATCAGCGCTGAGAGATGCGTCAACAACTGCTAAGAAAACAGCAGAAAGAGCTCAAGAAAAAAGTCAATGACCTTAAGAAGCAACAAAAAGAAACAAAAGAAGCAAGAACATGCTTAAAACTCAACAAGTTGATGAAAGATGTATGAACAGCAATCAACTCAGTATTGAAACAACTTGTGTGAAAAATCAAGAGTCACAAAATCAAAATCCATTTACTCACAGAGTACCTGACATCAGGTGATGATTGTTGAACCTTTTCAGAAGACTACATGTCACCTAAGTTTCTGTATAGAGTGAAAGCACTTTGAAACCAAGTTCAGTGAGAATATGATCAGTACAAACTGCATCTACACTCAAAACAGTATATTGAGAAAGACAGCAAGAAATACATACAACTGATTGTACAAGAGGTAAAGCCTGAATGATTTCAGAATCTCTAAAGAAGAGCAAGCAACACAGTACAGTCAAAAAACTGCAAGCTTTCTCAAAGAGACTAGAAAACAAGAAGCTTTTAATGTCTCAGAAGAACAACAAAGACCATAAGATATGAGTTGACATTCAGGTTGAACAGAATAGAATTCTTCAAGCAATGATAGACTCAGAAGCAACTGACAACTATATTTTGCAGCAGGCAATAAGAGTGCTAGAACTAACACTGCAGTGGGCACCAAAGTCTATGCAGGTATATATAATCAACAGAGAATTCAAGTGGATAACAGAGCAAGTTCACATCAAAGCCATAATACTAAAAGATTCACAAGAGTTGACATTTGATGTTCTCAATTCAATCAAGTATGACATCATACTAGAGATGCCCTGATTACGCAAAAAGAACTCAAGAATTGATTGAATCAGCAAAGAGTTATACATCACAGTAAATGTGTATGAGATTCTTAAACAATCAAAAATGAGCTTATCAGAGCATAAGTCATGAGATCATGAAATATCACTATTGAATGACAAGCAGTCAAAGTGAATGTCACTATACTCAATGAGCAAAGATCAACTCAAGAAAGTCAGAACTTACTTTAATGAGAATCTCAAGAGAGAATTCATCAGATCATCAAAGTCATTGACAGAATATCTGATTCTGTTTGTATCAAAGAAGAATGACATCAAGCAACTATGTGTTAACTACAGACAACTCAACAAGATAACTAAACAAAACAGTTATTTCTTATCATTAATCAAAGAGTTACAAGACTGATTAAGTAGAGTCAAGTGATTCACAAGTCTAGACTTGAAAGAAGCCTATTACTGAGTACAGATGAAGAAAGGCAAAGAATGAAAAACGGTGTTCTGAACAAGATACAGACACTACAAATACACTGTTATGCTGTTTGAGCTCAAGAACACCTCTGTCACCTTTCAAAGGTTAATCAATGACACATTGAGAGAATATCTCAATGATTTTGCAATCACATACCTCAATGACATTCTGATATATTCAGATGACCTTGAGATGCACTGCAGTCATATGCACAAGATACTGAGAAAGCTCAGTGAAAGGGTTTTGTATGTGAAGAAGTCAAAAAGCAAGTTTAAAGTGAAGGAAATTAAATTCCTTAATTATGTTATTCAATCTGAGCAAATCAAGAAGAACTCAAAGAAGACAAATGCAGTCAGAAACTGACCTTCATCAAAACGAGTCAAGAAAGTGCAAGCCTTTCTAGAATTAACAAACTACTATTAAAAGTTTGTACCTAATTATGCAAAGATTGCAGAACCCCTCACACAACTAATGCATAAGAACAAGAAATGACATTGAGATAAAGAACAGAAAGATGCGTTTCACACACTAAAGAAAAGCCTTAGTGAAATGACACACCTGAGAATACTCAATTTGACATGTGAGAAGATACTGAAAACCAACACATCAAATTTCACAATAGGTGCATGCTTGTATCAGATCAAAGATGAGCAACAGAGACTCATAGCCTATTGATTTAAAAAACTGTCAGAACTTAAGAAAAGATATGAGGTTCACAACAAAGAACTTCTTGTGATAGTGAAAGCACTGCAAGATTGAAGGCCTTATCTTGCAGGTATTGAGAAGCCTATTCAGATCTACACAGATCACAAGAATTTGAGAAACTTTGCAACAATGAAACAGCTGAATCAACAACAAGTTTGCTGAGTCAAACAGTTAGCTGATTATGAATTTCAAATTCATTACAAGAAGAATAATGAGAACAATGAAGCAGACACTTTGAGTAAACAGCCTAATCATGAAGAAGTGAAGAAGATTCACACTGAAATTCTGAGTGAAGATGAAAAGAGAATCCTCACAAAAGGCTTAACAGCAATGTACAAGGTGAAGCAAGCTCTCTTGATGAACAAAGAACTTATACAAGTATGTCACAATGACAGAGTCAGTGAACATCTTGAGATCAAAAGAACTGAGGATCTTGTACAAAGAAGGCACAATATTAACAACCTTAAGAATTAAATCACTGAGTACATTGTCAGATGTGATTCATGCTGCAGAAATAAGATCAAGAGAGATAAAAGATATGATGAGATAACACAACTAAACACATCAGATGTTTCATGAGAGTCAATTACTATGAACTTCATAACAAAGTTACTGATGTCAAAGAATTTGACATGAGAAGTGAAATTTAACAGTATATTGACTATAGTTGATAGACTGACCAAGTACACCATGTTCATTTCATTTAAGAAAACCACAACAGCATCAGTATTGATGTACACCATACTGCAAGAGTTGATTAACAATCACAGGCTATCAAAGAAGTTTATCATCAACAGAGACAAACTGTTTACAAGCAAGTTTTGAGAAATGCTCACAGCAGAACTCAGAATAAATCATAAAATGTTGATGACATATCACTCACAGATGAATGAGCAGAGCAAACAAATGAATCAGACAGTTGAAACATACTTAAGACACTATGTCAATAGAAATCAGAACAACTGAGTACAACTGTTGTCAATGACACAGTTTGCATACAATAACACACAAAACAAAACCACAGAAGAAACACCATTTTGAGTGAATTATGAATATAACCTGAAGGTATGATGAGAACCATGAGTACATGAATCACAAAGTCAAAAGACAATATTAAATATTGCAGAGATCAAGAAGTTGCACAAAGATCTGACAAACAGAATTCAGCAACAAAAGAAACAAATGACAGAGGTAAAACCTTTTGTGATTGAAGAGAAAGTTTATCTAAGAACAGACAACATTCATATAAAACAAAGAAGCAAGAAGTTGAACAACAAGAGCATAAAACTGTTTGAAGTCAAAAGAAACATTAAGAGGTTAAGCTATAAGCTAGACTTACTCAAGAAAATGCAGATACACTCAGTATTTCATGTGTTCATGCTTCAGTGTTGCAATCAATTCATACCACTTCAGATTATTGAAACATTTGTTGAATCTGATGAAGAGTATCAAGTTGAGAACATTTTAAAAAAACAGATGATTAACAGAAAAACCCACTATCTTGTCAAATGAAAAGAATACAATACCTCAGAAAACACATGAGAACTCAAAGAAAACCTACTCAACTGTGTAAAAACACTACAACAGTTTGAGAGAGGGGCTCAAGATCAATAAAGAAGCTAAAACTCATTGACTTCAGTAAGAAATCAAGGTTAAAAGGATCAGAGAAGTTTTTCTCATCTTCAGTTCTGTTGTTATCATTGCTCAGTTCAGAAGCAACACAGTGAACTTTGACAACTGTGCAAGACTTGTTCTGTTTCAAAGTCTTGAAAAGGTGAAGAATCTTTGCATTCAGCTTGAAAAGATGCTCAGCCTGTTTCACACATTCATTCATAGCCACCTCAAGTTCAGATTTCAGCTGAAGGTGAGCATGATTCAAGAAATCTAACAATATCAACACACACAGACAATCACAACAGGTACACTCAAAACACTTTGCATGACCTGTCATAATAATGCAAGAAGAAAGAGCAGCTGAACAGTAATTGCAAGCAATGAAAGAAGTGAAGCCAAAAGTCACAATGATTTTTGTGAGGCAAAGACAGTTGTGCTGCTTGTGAGAAGGCATGACAGTGAAAAAGCTATCTGTCTTTATACTCTCACTTATATAGACACTAAAGAACTAGCGCCTAAAAGAGAAGGGATTGTGTTATGGTCAGACTGTAATCAGCTAATGTGTTCTAGAGAATACACAAGAGAAGTGTATACCTGAACATAAGCTTGTGCAGCTCTATGTGCTTGAAGTGAGCTCAGCAAGATGATAGACCTTTGATAGGTCTATCAGCTCTATTGCTCTATAGTGAGCAAAGTGAGCACAATGATTCTATGATATATAGTAGGACCATTTCCCCTATGAAAATGAGATGTGTTCAACTCAATACAAGTTATCAATTACTGATTTACCCTACACTGCACACTGAGACCTTTATATCAACAAGCACAAACCTTTAGCCCTAATATTCAAGGCATCTTAAATCAGAATGTAACAAAGAGGGTGCTCAATACACTATCCTTGTGACTACAAAGGTTCAAAAGAGACAGAAATGAGCACAGAGCAATAGAGTAAGTTCTCTTTTATTAATTAAGCAAATACTAATGAGTCTATAGATACAATTATTCTCTTCTTCTGAAGGGTGTGTGATACAGTCTGACAACAGTGTTTACCTTGTCAATCTGACAGCAGACACTTGCACCTGCTGTTGATATCAAGTTAACAGCATTTCATGTGACCATGTCATGGTCTGCATCTTTGCTTAAGGCCTGACCTTGAAGCCTTTTCTCTCTCAAGCCCTATTCACTGAGACATGAGCAGCAACCTTTGCTGTTGCTCTTTCTTCTATCAATATTACTCATCTCACTTCAGCATCTGACAACCTGTGCAATTTCTCAGTTACCTGAGTGTCTTGTGAACGGTCAAAGAAGAAACAGATACAATGAGAAAATACTTGAGCACCTTGAGGATTACAACAGAAGAATATGAGGCCAGTGACTGCATCAGCAAAGCATCTACTTCATCAGTGCGGCACATGTAATGAGTCAGACCACAATGTCATCACTTGTTGAAGGTCTCATCAGTAAAGCAACAACAGTGAAGACAGAGAAGACAGCAAGAATAATGAGACAATGAGGTCTGAGAGCAACAAGATGACAGCAGCAAGAATAATGAGACAATGAAGTCTGAGAACAACAAGGTGACAGCAGCAAGGTTACCAGTAGTCACAATATATGTATAGGACATAGTATTCTTTATTAGACTTTACAGGGTATAATATTCTTTTATTTAAGTTTGCATGATATTGTATTCTTTTACCCTATTAATATTACATATGACTTCTGAAAAGATTGATATGAAAGGGTCCGGATTTTACAGCTTCTCAATTGCATGCTACATATACACCTTGGCATTGCGCAGATTGAAGCTGCTCTAGTGACGCTGATTTGTGGCTATTGAGCAGCTTGATCCTATCACTATCATCAAAAACATAATGCCATAGTCTCCCAATGAATGAAAGCACATGATCTGCGCGAAATCCTTTAAGCTTCACCCCTAACCCTTCTGCATCATTCACACAAGCCATATTCTATCCCTCTCTTTCCTTCAGCAGTCAGCCATATCGTACTGATAATTTGTGGTTATTCACAGCAATGTGATCAGGCCCCAACTTCTGAAATTGTTTTTAGTCGCTCCCGAAAAGCCTGCTGCGATGTTTCTAGGTGCGGCGCTAGAATGCAGGTCCCGAGTTCCCCGCGAAAGCCAGAACCAAGGCGCACTCCCGCTATCTGCAGGAACGGCGCCGGCAGATTGGAGGGACGCAGGCTGACGTCGGCAAACTTTCCTGGGGCTTGACCAGGCTACGAAAATAATTGTGCTTGGGTTAAATCCTAACAAACACTTCGATGCGTTGTAATAAATGTCTGACTGTGGTAGTGACACAGCGACGCACTGGTTCTCCGGGAGGCATTATGAGTACGCGTTTCACCTAGCTAGAAAAAGTTGCAAAATTCAAGGCGCTTCTCGGAAAAGTTTTGGCAGCCTCGAAGCTTGTTACCCCTGTCTCTGCCATCCACGTCAACAGTGCCCCATGCTGGCCTTGGATCTATTGTAGCCGTCAGACACGGGACATGGGCTACAGCCCGGGACCTCAGTCCTGACTGCCTCAGATTATCGTAATTTTAAGACGGTGGATAAAGCTTGAACATTCCCCAGGTACTGACACTCTCTCCATATCCGCTGTTTTCCCAGACTACCGACACGGTTGCGAGTTGTTTTGAACTTGCAACATCGCTTCTTGTAAGGAGCCTCCACCTGTCTCCATTAATATTTGACCTGATTGCTTATGAGTATTGCAGCATAAAGACGAACAAAGTGCATGTTTATGCTCTCCTGGAACCCTCCGCTCTCGCTGGACGAAGACATCTTCCGGGTTATTGCTACGAAGTCTGCTTTTGGTGTTCGGCCGAGCCCTCGCCATGACTTTCACACTCTCTCGAGATCGGAGCCGACTTTCGGTGCTCACCTCAACTACCCTCAGCCAGGACATCACTATTGCCATGGAAGCCTCTAGGCGATCGAAGTTCGACAGCACCATAAACTTGCAGCAGCAACCGCCTGCTCCTCCACCATCGCCCGTTGGTTCCCCATCGTCGATGACTAGTTGGGCAGCGTGTGATGAGGAGAAGAAGAGGTTGCACCGGGAATTGTAGATGGGAAGCCTCTATCTCGGTGTTGGTCTGAATGGCGAGGTTCTCTTGTAATTAGATGCTGTTCTTGGCTCCATATTCCGGAAGGACCAGTTTGAGGTGAAGGATCTGGCATATTATCCAGTAATTGGCCACTCTCCCAACATCTTGTACAGGTTTTCTCTACGGTGATTTCATTCGGCAACGTCTGGAGTTCATTCATGAGCCTGATAGACAAACAATCGGATAGGCACAACAGCATGTGCTGTCTAGCTCAAGCGCCTGCTTCACGATATCAAATGCAGTCTTCGTGATTTGGCGCTCAGCCATGATAACACACCATGACAATCATTCATGGTGAGATCACAATATGACTTCATAGACGGTACAGGCTAGAGTACAGTCGTGGGACCAGGTATTATCATGACTCAGTCAGGTGTTGGTCATCCAGTCGGCGCAGTCTCAATATCTTCTTTCGCCAACCGGCTTCGTCGTCCTGTTCAAGGGTGTCACATTCGGCATTCCTGGACTGGATTTTCCATAGCTTTACTAATCCTCGCGCTTCTATTTGTGAGTGGTAGGGTTTCTCCTTCGAATTTGATCGGGGCAGCAGGTTGCCCTGTAGTAATGCCTTTTCGATGGTTTGATGGTGTCTCTGGGGGCCGGCTTCAGCTTGGAAAAGGAGTTCGTTCACCGTTCTCCAATTCTGGTACCGCAGCTCATCGAGAGGGAATCCTGTGGGGCTCATACCTGACACAGCCGAGCTGGGCTCTTTGTTATGCTCTGGATTGAGCTTGCTCTTCGGCTGTGTGAAGAGTTCATCATACAGCGTCTTCTGCCACTCTTCAGGCGGCCCTTGGGAAACTCCCCATAACGACATCCGGAGTGATGTCTGGTAGAAGTTCTGTAATCTCGAAGACATCAATTGCTCGCCAATTGCGAGCAAACTGGCGAGAATGTTGTCAACATATCGAACCGGCTTATCATCAACGTGTCCGTTCCTCAAACTTCTCCGTTGCGATGTAGGAGGGTCCTTCGGCCGCGTCAATTCTAGCCTGACGGTCTTTGGCACATCCGGCTCTGTCGAAGACTCATGTGTGAGAAGCTCTTCATGCACATAAGCTTCTGCGTGCGCATTTCTACCAGCCCTAGCGAACGCCGTCCAGTCACCCAGGCTGAGTTTGGTGCCCAATTCCGAGGTAGCACCACGGTAGGTCTTCCAGACCTCTTTCAAGAAATCGGCATCCTGCAGGCGTCCAGCCGCACCCAGCAGGGAACGGTAAGTGACTTGGTTCGGCTCTAACCCTGCCTCTTTCAAACCAGCCATTGCTACACTTACTAGCCTCTTACGCCCTAGTCTTCCACTCAAGAAGATTATGGCATTGAAGGTGGGCACTGCCGGAGCTACCCCCAAGAGAGCGAAGATTTTTAGAAGCAAGTTTATGGCATTCGACGTGCGCTGGCAGAGCTCATCATCCTCCACTGGTTGTGTCTCGGACCCCAGTCCATCGCTGGCAGCTGGCACAACGGCCAGTAACCCCCTGATCAAAATGTTGAGGTGAGCTATATTGGCGGTAGTTCCAGTACCCATGTAAGCTTGCAATGCATTCAACATAGCTTTAGCCAAGTCTAAATTATAGGCGGGGTTTTCTCCGAGTGTCTGCGCTTTTGCTATTTCATCCAGTATGTAAGTGAACATCTTCGGCTTTGCAGTACTGCCTGACCGACATGCCAAGCAGAATACCTTGTAGCTTTCCGGCAGTGGTCGTTCGTGCATGAAGTAATCGAATATCCTAGTCGGAAGTTGCGTGGGATAACGCCGCAAAGCCGTATCAAGTGCCAGATACGCATTTTGCCAGTCGCCATGGATTAAACGTGCTTTCAGAATCCCCTGCTGCAACAGCATGCTCGTGCCGGCGATACCCGTGGACTGAGCGCGATCAGCAGCGATAGCTTTCGAAGAGATGTGATATCCAATAGAGGCTTCGGAGAACCGACTCAGTGCATGTGCATACACCTCTTCTAGATATTCCAAAGGTTTGCCATATGCGGTAAGTAGTTCAATAGCTGCTCCATACGTTCGCATGTTCACATAGTTGTCATTTTGTCGAATGGTCCACCCCCAAAACTCAATGCCCAAGTCATACTGGTGGGACTCATTGAAGTAGGACATGATGTGAAGACTCGCCATAGGATGAGGAGGCAGCCTTCTCCGCTTGAAGTCTTGAATGACCGTCAGGACCTGGTTGAGAAGTGTTTCTTGACCATAGGTTTTCATGGCTAGTTTATTTCGATACTGATTATGCAACGAGCGTGCGATATCGTAAGAGTCCTCTGCCTCAAGTAATGAGCTGCTAACCATTCGAGGGTAGAGGTCCATAAACCTATCGGCGTGCCCTGAAGCGACTTCGCTTCGGAACAAGAGTAGCTATAAGGGACGGTATTAGTCAATACTTCAACGCAGTCCAATTGCAAGCATGATCAGAGGAGGTACTTCTTGGGATAATGCGATAAGTTCCCCATGGTCTGAAACTTCTTGTGGTCTGGTCGTGCCTCTTTTGAGCCTTAGGATCTTGAGCTTAGCACCGTTCCTAAGTCCAGGGCAACTCGCAAAAGCTCGACCATATCCGGCAGTGAAGAGGCTCGCATTACGCGTTGGTAAGGGCAAGGAGACAGACGTGTATGATCTTCGATTAACCAATCGTTGCAAGCTTCTGCGCAGCATTGAGATCAGGACTTCTCGAACGATATTCCAAGTACTTGTGAAGAGAAGTTTATCGAAGTAGAGCTGGAGAAAGGTTCATCCGTTCCTCTACAGCTTAACTACAACGGAACGACCATTATTCTCCATCGAACCCTACGAACTTGGAGCATCACAGCAGTAAAGCATCGCAAAGATGCCGTCGAACATGTCCTTGTTCTCTGTTAACGCCATTCTCATCATGGCCACAGACGATTCGTCTCGAATCCTTGCAAAATACTATTCCGCGCCTCATCCACCAGCTGGTACGTCCGCCAACTCTACAAATTACCCCGGTGCAAATCCATATCCAAACCTGAAGGATCAAAAGGCGTTTGAGAAGGGGTTGTTGGAGAAGACGTCAAAGCAGACAAGCGACATCATTCTATACGACAATCGAGTAGTGGTCTTCAAGATGGAGAGCGACGTTATGCTTTACGTCGTTGGTGGGGCAGATGAGAACGAAATTCTTCTATTTAACGTCGTCCTGGCGTTACGGGATTCCTTAACCATCCTGTTGAAGTAAGTCAGGGTATAACTCTTGTTACACAATGGAGACTTGGTGCTGACGGAAACCCCAGAAATTCCACTGACAAGCGAACGATAATCGAGAACTATGACTTGGTTTCACTGGCGATTGATGAGATTATCGACGACGGTATTATACTTGAGACCGATCCCGTCATCGTTGCTTCTAGGGTCAGCCGCCCGCCAGTACAGGACATCACCGCGGTGAAGGGGATAGACTTATCGGAGCAAGGCTTGCTAAATGCGTGGGAGTTCGGCAAGATGAAGTTGAGCGAACGGTTACGGCAAGGTCTCTGAAAGTTTGCGCTGCATGTTGATCAGGTTTGCTGCGAAAATCCTGGGTTCCAATGGGTTCATATCAAAGAAGGGAGTTGGGAGTTATTCATAGTATTTCTCTAAACAGGAAAATACATAACACTTCCCTGAAGGCAATTTTTGTTACCTCCTACTGGTGTTCGGTAATATCAGATACATATCAGGTGTCATTCAAACACTCACGATGTTTCTGCGGCACACCTGCAGCACATTCACAAACATTGCTGATTTGTTGGAACCTACATGCTACAACCAGCTTCAATACACTGCCAATCTGTCAATATCTGGAGTGGGTGATCTAGGCAATTCGACCTTCGTGAATCTCTTATTCATAGTTCACGCGCATCAAGAACGTAGACCTGGAGGCCTCGAACAACACCCTAGAAACGATTGACAGAAGAGTACTCTTTGAGAAAGGACATACTACGCTTCCAGGCGATCTACCTGTTTCTGGTCATCAATGAACCCACAATGTTGTTGATGTGTAACTCAATAGGAGAAACCCTCGGAATTTGCCATGGCGACGTCACTTGAACAGTGTCAATAGTCACGACGGATTTACGGGTGGCCTAAGTGTACCTGTACCCACCGATTGACCAGTATGAAGCAAAGATTTTCTTCCCTAGATGTCAAGGTATCTCCTCCTGATCTTTGGATCCGAAAGGATATCTAACATTTCCAGGTCATTGCTCATGAGCTCTCTACAAGTCTGTGTAGTTTGCGCCTTGCGAATGCCTACGACCTCTCCTCAGTAAGTGGCAGGATGCTACGTATAGTCCTACGAAGCATGCCCTGATAATCACGCGCAGCGTATATTCCTCCTCAAGTTCGCCAAGCCCGACCATCGGCAGCAGCTGGTAATTGATTCCGGTTTTCGATGCCACCTTACAAGCTTCAACAGAGCAACTGCAGCGGCACCTTCAGCATTTGTCACTCGACTACGGAAGTTCCTTCGGACAAGGAGAGTCACGTCTGTGTCTCAAGTTGGCACGGACAGAATTATCGAATTCCAGTTCAGTGATGGACAATATCGACTCTTTCTCGAATTCTACGCTGCGGGCAACATCGTGCTCACGGATAAGGAGCTTAATATACTTGCGCTGTTACGTATTGTCAGCGAAGGACCTGATCAGGAGGAGTTACGAGTGGGGTTGAAATATTCTTTAGATAACAGTCAGAACTATAAGGGTGTTCCTCCATTGAGTGTGGAGAGGGTGAAGGAGGCTCTGCAAAGAGCCGTAGACAAGGAGCAGGGTGAGGCCGCAGCTCCGAGCAAGAAAGTAAAGAAGAGAGCTGGTGACGCTCTTAGAAGAGCACTCGCGATTTCTATCACAGAGTATCCTCCAATGCTTGTCGAACACGCGTTTCGTGTCAGCGAATTCAATCCTAGTCTGCGGCCTGAAGAAGTGCTTCGAGATGAGGCCTTGCTTGAAGGATTGATGAACGCGCTCAAGGCGGCACAATACATTGTCCAGGATATCACCAGCTCTAGCAAGTCCAAGGGCTATATCATTGCAAAGCCCCTCAAGGGCACTACAGTAGCGAAGCTCCCCCCAGAGGGAGTTAGCGATGACAGTATAGAGAAGCATGGAAATCTTATGTACGATGACTTCCACCCTTTTAGACCACGGCAGTTCGAGGACGACTCGGAATTGACTACCCTTGAATTCGAAGGATTCAACAAGGCCGTAGACGAATTCTTTTCATCTATCGAAGCACAGAAACTTGAATCACGGTTAACGGAGCGCGAAGATCACGCGAAGAAAAAGCTGGAAGCCGCAAGACAAGACCACGAGAAACGCCTGGGCGGACTCCAGAAGATTCAGGAGTTGAACGTCCGGAAAGCTCAAGCGATCGAGGCAAACCTGCAAAGGGTTGAAGAAGCGATTGGTGCGATCAATGGGCTTATTGCTCAGGGTATGGACTGGGTCGAGATTGCACGACTCATTGAGATGGAGCAAAGCCGGCAGAATCCTGTTGCAGAGATGATCAAGTTACCCTTGAAACTATACGAGAACACTGCGACGCTGTTGCTTGCAGAAATGACATTCGAAGATGAGATAGATTACGAAGGAGACGAGACAGACAGTGAAGTCTCCGACAGTGATGCAGAGAATGCAAAAGACTCTACAAAGGTTACCAAAGATTCAAAGACTGCCGAGAAGCGATTAGCAGTGGATGTAGATTTAGCACTTTCACCGTGGTCAAATGCCCGGCAGTACTATGACCAGAAGAAGACAGCAGCGGTCAAAGAACAGAAGACCCTCCAATCTTCCTCCAAAGCTTTGAGAAACACCGAGAAAAAGATTACCGCTGATCTGAAGAAGGGCTTGAAGCAAGAAAAACAAGTCATGAGACCAGTTCGCAAGCAGTTATGGTTCGAGAAATTCGTATTTTTCATCTCTTCCGACGGGTATTTGATTTTAGGTGGCAAGGATGCTCAGCAGAATGAGATACTTTACAAGCGCTATCTCAAGAAAGGTGATATTTATGTTCACGCTGACTTGCATGGAGCGGCGTCCGTGATCATCAAGAATAACCCTTTGACGCCTGACGCACCGATACCTCCATCCACGCTCTCCCAAGCTGGCAATTTATCAATCGTGACTTCAAGCGCATGGGACTCGAAGGCGGTCATGTCGGCTTGGTGGGTTAACTCGGACCAAGTGTCAAAGACAGCACCGACTGGGGAGTATCTGACAACTGGTGGTTTCATGATCCGGGGAAAGAAGAATTTCTTACCGCCCGCTCAACTATTGATGGGATTCGGTGTGATGTTTCAGATCAGTGAGGAAAGCAAAGCAAAGCATGTCAAGCATAGGCTGCATGACAAAGAGACGGCAGCGGATGACCTCGTCGACAGTACTTTGCCACCTTCGGATGCAGCAGAGCCAGAAAAAGCCCCCCAAACAGACCAGGAAGCCTTGCGTGACGATGACGATCTGGATGATGAAGAGGAGTCACCGAATGAAGAAGATGAGTCGGCAACAGAATCCGAGGCTGGCGAAGACAACCGGTCTACGGCAGGCGAAATCAATCCTTTGCAATCAAACGGGACCCCTCCAATGCTTGGGAGAATAGTGAGTGAAGATGACTCTTCTCCAGATGACGAGGAAGCAGGAGAGTATGAGCAGTCTGAGCAAGTCAACGGCGAACAAGGACCCCAAGATGAAGACAGAGAAGAACTCGGCGGCACAGATAAAGATGACCATGACGAGGAAGAAGTAACCCTAGATAACTCGCTCGACACGCCCACCAAGGATGGGTCATCCAAACCCGGAATCCGTCACTTGTCCGCCAAAGAACGACGCCTCCTCCGAAAAGGCCAAAACCCAACAGAAAGATCCCAACCCTCCACCAAAGCAGCCGACAACGACTCCCAAGATCCGACCTCAGACGCCACCCCACCAAAACCAGCACCACCAACGAAACCCACCTCCACACCCCAACCCTCGCACGTCCGCGGCAAACACGGCAAACTCAACAAACAAAAGACCAAATACGCCACCCAAGACGCCACCGACCGCGCTCTCGCCATGCGCCTCCTCGGCTCCCAAGCAGCGTCCCAAAAAGCCTCCGACGCCGCCGCAGCGCGCCAAGCCCGCGAAGACGAGGCCGCGTTCCAAAAACAGCGCCGGCGCGACCAACACGCGCGCGCCGCGAAAGAAGGAAAAGAACACGAGGAAATCCGTCGGTTGACGCTAGAAGAAGGCATCGAAGTCCTGGACGACGACGAGAAAGAGGAATTGACAAGGCCTCTGGATGAGTTTATTGGGACGCCGTTGCCGGGCGATGAGTTGCTGGCTGCTATACCGGTGTGTGCGCCGTGGGCGGCGTTGGGGAATTATAAGTATCGGGTGAAGCTGCAGCCGGGGAGTACGAAGAAGGGGAAAGCGGTGAAGGAGATTTTGCATAAGTGGAGTGTTATTGATGGGGCCGATAGGAGGAAAGTTGATGAGAAGGGGGAGGATGGGGAGAAGATGTGGCCGAGAGAGGTGGAGCTTATTCGTGGGTGGAGGGAGACTGAGGTTATTAATACTGTGCCCGTTAGTAAGGTTAGGGTTATGATGAGTGGTGGTGGGTCGAGTGCTGGGGCCAAAGGGGGTGGACAGACGAAGGGGAAGGCGAGGGGTGGGAAGGGGAGTAAGAAGCAGAGATAGCAACGTCATAAACACCATAAATCCAATTAGCCCCGGCAAAACAATATCTATATGTACTTGGTCCTTTGTACATGCTATGTATGTATGCTACACGCTAGTGCTATATCCACCCAACCCTCTCCTTCGTCTAGCAAAAACCCACTTTCTCCCCTCGTCGACCCAGAAAACTGTACTAGCAATACACACCAACCCGACCAGATCGCGAAACCCCAACGCTTCTGTCTGGAAGATCTTCTGCAAGAAAGGCAAATATACCACTGCCATTTGTCCCGCCAGACTGCCCGCAACGGCATAATTAAACATTTTGTTCCCGAACAGGCCAACCTCGCCTCTCAGCACGCTCTTAGCCTCGCTCCGGCACGTCAGTGCATTGAACATATCGAAAAAGACGAAGCAAGTGAACGTCATGGTGGTGTCGCGGGCAGAGACAGTGTTGTCAAGCGACATTTCGCGGATGTAGATGAGCAGGGTGCCGAGCATGATGATGGAGGCGGAGGTGAGGACGCGTTGGATGAGTCGCCGGGTTAGTACGCGGGCGGTCTTGGAGCGTGGAGGACGAGACATTATTGAGGGGTCGACTGGCTCGACGCCGAGGGATTGGGCGGGAGGCCCATCCATGAGGATATCTATAGTCGTATGATCAGTACGAGCGGACTATCTTGGGCGAGAGTACTGATGAGAGAAGCGTGGCATTGCTTACTGATCCATAGGATTTGCATCGCATTTAGAGGGTTCTTGAATCCAAGAAATGTGCTCAAAAGCACCAAACTCAACGCTGCGACGCTCGTGCTTAACTGAAAAGTCAAAAAGTTCTGAATATTGTAAAAGATGCCTTTGCCCTCTTCTATGGCACTTAGAATGGTTGAGAAATCGTCGTCAGTGAGTATCATATCTGCCGCCTCTTTTGCGACATCAGTCCCTAGAAGTCCCATCGAGACACCAATGTCCGCCTTCTTCAAAGCTGGTGCATCATTAACGCCATCACCGGTCATCGCCACAACATCGCCTCGCGATTGCAGTGCTCGGATGATCTTCATCTTGTGTTCTGGGCTGGTTCGTGCGAAGATCGAAGTTCCGGACATAGCTTGCGCCAACTCTCCTTCCGTCATCCTGTCCAACTCGTCGCCTCTGAGCACAGGTCCACGTCCTGATGAACCGTCCCTTCGCGATGCGCTAACGGGCATCCCCAATTTCCTGGCTATCGCAAGAGCAGTTGTCTCCGCATCACCCGTGATCATTATTACCTTTACACCACCGGCCATTAAACGACGGATTGACTTGTCGACGTCTTTCCGTGGTGGATCACTCATACCAACGATGCCAGCGAAGACAAGACCTTGATACACTTCTTCGTCTCGGATCATTGCCAACCTTACAGGACTTATTTCTGCACCGGACCGTGGAGTAATGCTTCGACTTCTGATCTGCGCTGATCGTCCAGATCTCGACGATTCCCGTATCGAGCCACTTGCCAGACCCAAGACTCTTAGCCCTTCCTCGGCCATTTTGTCAGCTGCCTTGACAGCGGCTTGTCGCCTTGGCTCGTCGAGAATGATTTCACGCCCATCCTTCGTAAGGTATGTATCACATCGCTTTAGTACCTGCTCAAGAGCACCCTTTATATATGCAACTTCTGGACCATCTCCGCTGCCATTTTGGCCCAGCTCGTTGCCTGCAACTCCGCCGATGACAACGCCCATCCACTTTCTCTCGGAGCTGAAAGGGGTTTCTGCAGTACGACCTCCAATCCTTTCCCGAACATCATCTTCTCCAAAGCCGTCAAGCAGGTCTAGAATTGCGACATCTGTCGGTTGCCCTACCCATCTGCTTTTCGCACCAGCACTTGATGGATCATTCCCTAGCATGGACGAAAGGATAGCAGCTGACGATGCAGTAGCTGGTGAGTTAGCATGGGCACGAGACAAGCGTGCATTGTTGGCAATATTGCCAATGCGCAAGATACTGCGGGTAGCTGGGTCAGGGGTCGTTGAGGTCAGATTCTTGTTGACTTCGACGACGTGGGGCGCGTCGGAGTGCCAAATCTTTGTAACCGTCATGTGGTTCAGCGTGAGAGTACCTAGATATACATGAGCGTCGTCACACACTGCAGGTTTGGCTTGAGTAGTGTGGATTACCGGTCTTGTCGCTGCACACAACGTTGACAGAGCCTAGCGTTTCCACGCTTGGTAATCTCCTAACGATAGCACCTTGTTTGGCCATACGAAGGACACCCAAGGCAAGTGTGACAGTGACTATAATTGGTAAGCCCTCCGGTATGGCTGCCACCGCAAGTGAGACTCCAATCGTGAACATCTCAAGCCACTTTCGCCCTTGCCATAAGCCTACCAACATGATAACGCCTATCACCACGAAAGACATGTAGCTCAGCTCTTGCCCTAGGCGGTCCATAGACAGTTGTAGTGGGGTTCTTGGGCTTTCAATCTCTTGCAGAGAGGCTGAAATGCAACCGAACTCAGTACTCGCTCCAGTCGCAATTACAAGACCTTGTCCATAGCCAGAACGGACAAGCGTACCCATGAAGGCAATGTTAGTTTGTTCATTCAAGCGAATGTCAGCACCAACAGTCCCTGCCGCTGGTGAGGCGTAGAATGGCGAAGATGAAGGGCCACCAGGTAGGTTTCTCGACGGTAGGGACGGATGGTCGAGAGCCTTAGCAGATTTCACTACCGGCTCGTTCTCACCCGTCAAGTTCGACTCATCAATAGAAAGATCGGCACCGCGTGTGATTCGTATGTCAGCTGGAATGCGGTCCCCTGCCGAGAAAAGAACAAGATCGCCCGGCACCAACTGAGCTGCGGGCATGGTGGTGGAAGCCCTCTCTACCGCTGACATCGCCAATGTAGCTCCGTCCATCATAGGTTCCAACTCTATTTTATCCGTGGTTTCATGTTGTCGAGCCGAGCGGTTGCTGCGCGAGGTAATGCCTTTCTTACCACGTATAAGATGGGCGTAGTATGGTACAAGCTGGCTTAGAGCTGCGATTGACTTCTCAGATCGGTACTCTTGAACGAAGCCAACAGTTACGACGATGGTAACAGCAATTGCGATACTGAGTGCATCGTCCATGTTACCCACGAATGCAGATATTGCCGCAGAGGCGAGTAGGAGTAGGATGAGGGTCTCTTTGAATTGCTTAATGAACCGAAGCCACAAAGGCTCTGGTTCCTCGTGTGGAAGCTCATTCGGGCCATGTTTGATCAGTCGACCTTCAGCGTCGGACGGTGAAATGCCATGGGTCAAGGAAGAGTTCAATTGTTGGCAGGTTTCTTGTGCAGTGAGAAGGGAGTAAGCAGATGCTATCGACTAAAGCTTTGATGTTAGCTGACGTTCGAATAATATCTAAATTGAAACTGGAAAAGGAGGTAGGAGAGATTGAATACCG